>Ga0247823_10003651_pt1 | contig 12408 bp, 13 predicted proteins | sample 13C_PalmiticAcid_2_FD_192426 | JGI IMG/M metagenome (GOLD analysis project Ga0247823, IMG submission 192426) | Soil microbial communities from agricultural site in Penn Yan, New York, United States - 13C_PalmiticAcid_Day30 | ecosystem: Environmental > Terrestrial > Soil > Agricultural land...
CTCCAGACCAGCGCCAGCAATATCATCATCAGCACGCGCCGAGCCATCAGCCACCCAGATCCTTTGTGCGGAGCTTTCGGGCAAAAGCGCCGGCGGTTCAAGCGTGGCGGGCGCGCTTTCGTTCGGGGCGGAGCATCAATCGGCGCGGGGCTTCGCGCCGTCCCCATCTCCATCTTCGTCCTCGGACGCCTCGGGTGCCTCGGCCGCCTTCATCGCCTCCTTGTCGTCGCCCTTGTCGAGGATCGCGATCAGCGCGGCGGCTTGCTGCGCCAGTCCCTTGCCATGCGGGCTATAGGCGAGCGGGGCGAGCATCGCGCGGGCTTCGGCCTTGTTGCCGGTGCGCAGGAACATCCTTGCCGTGTTGAAACGAAGCCGTCCGTCCTGCGGTGCCAGATCGAAGGCACGGGCGAGGCCCTGCTTCGCGTTCTCGCTGGGTGCCGCGCCGAAATCGACGAAGCTGCGATAGTAGAGAATCAGCAGCTTGGGGTCGTCGGGCTGGAGCTTGTTGCCCTGCGCGATGATCTTGCGGATCGCGCTCATGGTTTCCTTGCTGCGATCGCCCGCCTTGTGCGCGAGCGCCATGCGAGTCATCGCCTTGTAGAGCCACGCGTCGCTCGATTGCGGGTTCGCCGCGATCGCGCGGTCCGCCGCAGCTTCGGCAGCCGCGAGATCGCGGGCGTCGTACGCGGCTTCGGCGAGCACGAGTTGCGCGCCGGCATCATCGGGGAAGCGTTCGGCCGCCTCGCGCGCATCGGCATAGACGCCGGGCGCGGTCCTCGCATTGACTCCGTTCTTCGATCGGATGCGCACGTTCATCGTCGCCGCTTCGCCCGGAGTCAGCTTGCGCAGCGCCACCTCGACCTTGGTCGCCTCGGTCGGTGCCACCAGATACCCGGCGATCTTGCCCCTTTTGTAGCGTTCGAGTTCGCCGTCCAGCGCGCGTAGATCGCCGAACGTCTGCGCCGCCTCCAGCGAGGGCTTGCCGGCGTTCAGCGCCGCGAGATAGGCGGCGAGCTGTCCGCTGCGCTGCCGCGCGATCAGGAAATAATGCGTGAGCAGCCAGCCGCGTCCGTAGAGCGCATCGCGCTGCTCGGGAGTCAGCTTGAGCGTGTCGGCGCGCAGCATCTTCTCGATCGGAAGATTGTTGCCGGTCATCAGCCCGCGCGCGCGATATTGCGGGGGCATGCCGAATGCGACCGCGCCGCCGTCCTTGAAGTCGGCGGTGGCGAAGAGCTCGGCGAAGCCCTCGATGAACCAGGCGGGATACACCGCGTGGGGCGAGATGCTCCACATCAGGTGATGGGCGTATTCGTGGAGCAGGATCGATTGCGCGTCGAGATCGGTCTCCACTCCCGATCCCGACCGGCGCGGCACCACCGCCAGCGTGTTGCCCGCGCGCGGCTTGTAGAAGCCGGCGACGAATCGCTGATGCGCCAGCTTCGCCACCGCGTCGCGGCTGGCCACGACATAGACGGTGACGCGATTGGGCACCGCGACCGGATCGTCGCGCCATCCGCCGAGCCGCCGGACCGCCTTGTCGAACCGTTCGAGATTCGCCGCGAATTCCCGGAGCCGCTCGGGCCTTTGGTCGGCATAGACCGTGAAATGCTCGGTGCTGGCTTCGTGCCAATCCGCCTGCGCCACGCTGGGCAACAACAGAAGTACCAACGGCAACAGCTTGCGAAGCATCACGAATCCCCCGGCTTTCGACGAATGCTAATCGGCGTTTGTGACAGCGGATAGCAAAGAATCGACGCGTCAGAGGAAGCTGTAGGGATCCACGTCGACCGCCACGCGCACCTTGGCGCTCCATTCGAGCGCGCCGAGCCAGTCGCGGATCATGTCCTGCACGTCGAACGCGCGGCGGGCATGGACGAGCAGCCGGAAGCGATGCCGGCCGCGCAGCATCGCCAGCGGGGCGGGGGCGGGGCCATAGACCTGCATCTCGTCGCGCTTCGGCGCGGTGCGGCCGATCATCCGGGCGGTTTCCTCCGCGGCGGCCTTGTCCTCGCTCGACACGATGATCGCGGCATAGCGGCCATAAGGCGGGGCGCCGGCGTCGCGGCGCGCCTCGGTCTCGGCGGCATAGAAAGCCGCGCTGTCGCCCGAGACGAGCGCCTGCATCACCTGCGCCTCGGGGGCGTGGGTCTGGATGAAGACGCTGCCCGGCTTCTCGCCGCGCCCGGCCCGGCCGGAGACCTGCATGATCTGCTGGAAGGTGCGCTCCGCCGCGCGCAGATCGCCGCCGTCGAGCCCGAGATCGGCATCGACCACGCCGACCACGGTGAGATTGGGGAAGTGATAGCCCTTGGTGACCAATTGCGTGCCGACGACGATGTCGATGTCCTTATGCTCCATCCGCTGGACGAACTCGGCGGCCTTCGCGGGGGACCACAAAGTGTCCGACGTGACGATCGCAGTGCGCGCATTCGGCCAGAGCAGCGCCACCTCGTCGGCGATCCGCTCGACTCCGGGGCCGCACGCGACGAGGCTGTCGGCCTCCTCGCATTCGGGGCAGATCTCGGGGGTCGGGATGGTATGGCCGCAATGGTGGCAGGCGAGCCGGCGGATCAGCCGGTGTTCGACCATCCACGCGGTGCAGTTCGGGCATTGGAAGCGATGCCCGCAATGCCGGCACAAGGTCAGCGGGGCATAACCGCGCCGATTGAGGAACAGCAAGGACTGTTCGCCGCGTTCGAGCGCCGCGTCGATCGCGAGAATCAGCCGCGGGCTGAGCCAGCGGCCGCGGTCGGGCGGCTCCCGGAGCAAGTCGATCGCTTCGATGTCGGGAAGCTCGGCGAGACCGTAGCGGCCGGGGAGCTTGAGCTCCTCGTAGCGGCCGAGCTCGACCTGATGGCGCGTCTCGATCGCCGGAGTCGCCGAGGCGAGGACCACCGGGCACGCCTCGAACTTGCCGCGCATCACCGCCACGTCGCGCGCGTGATAATGGACGCCTTCCTCCTGCTTGAAGCTGGTCTCGTGCGCCTCGTCGACGACGATCAGGCCCAGATTCGGATACGGCAGGAACAAGGCCGATCGCGCGCCGACGGTGACGAGGGCCTCGCCGCTGGCGATCGCCCGCCACGCCCGGCGGCGCTGCGAGGTGCGCAGTCCCGAATGCCATGCGACGGGCTCGCAGCCGAAGCGCTGGGCGAAGCGCGTCAGGAATGGCTCGGTGAGCGCGATCTCGGGAAGCAGAACCACGGTCTGCTTGCCCGCGGCAATCGCCGCGGCGACCGCCTCGAAATAGACTTCGGTCTTGCCCGATCCGGTGACTCCGTCGAGCAGGAAGGGCTGAAAGCTGGCGGCGCCCACCGATTGCCGCAGGATGCTGGCGACGTGGCTCTGCTCGGCGCTCAATTCGGGCGGACCGAAAGCGGGATCGGGGACGGGATAGGGGCTGTCGGTGTCGACCGTAACCGCCTCGATCGCGCCAACCTTGCACAGGCCGCGGATCACGCCTTCGGAGACATCGGCGATCGTGGCGAGCTCGCGCACCAGCCCCTGCCGCTCGCCGATCCGCTCGAGTGCCTGCGCGCGCTGCGGCGTGAGACGATCGGGCACCATGCCGGTCGCGCGATATTCGGTGATCGTCGGCGCGGCCTCGAACGCCGCCGAGGTGCGCACCGCCATTGCGAGCACTGCCGAGGGCGGGCTCAGATAATAATCCGCGGTCCATTCGACGAGGCGGCGCACCGGCTCGGGGATCGGCGGCGCGTCGGCGACGGCGATCAGATTGCGCAGGCGATTGTCGCCGATCTCCTCGGTAGGCAGCCGCTCGGGCTCCCAGACCACGCCGGCATATTGGCGTGGGCCGATCGGCACGACGACGATCGACCCCGGCGCGACCGCCATGCCTTGCGGCACGCGATAATCGAGGGGGCCGAGCGCGGGATGAAGGACGAGAATGCGGGCGCGAGACGACATCGGGCTCCATGTAGGACCCGCTTCGGGCACGCGATAGCCTGCCCGTCAATCACGGATCGCTGCCGGGGCGGCCAGGGATCGAGGCCGGGTGCGCCGCGCCTCGCGGCTGGACTCATGATTCGCCAAGAGCACCCAATGTCCGCAATCGGGTCGTTCGGGTGGTTCGCAGTTTATGCGCTCACGCTCTAATCGCTGTCGCCGATGCGCGCGACGTTGAACGAAAGCGTGAAGGTGGCGGCGTGATCCATCTGATCCCGGCGGCCGTCGCGGCCGAAGCGGTATTGATTGAGATAGCCGACCTCGCCGCGCAGCTTGCCGCCCAGGCCGAACGACAGGCCGGTTGCGTTGCGCATCCGCTCATAGCCGCCGCGTTGGCCCCAGCCGGTGGTGTTGAGGTTGAGGAAATGCTCCTGGGTGGCGAAGAGCTTCAGGCCTTTGTCGTTCAGCGGGGTATCGAAGCCGAGACGCGGACGCAGCCGCACGCCGATTTCGCTGCCGCTGCTGTTGAACCGCTCCTCCAGCCGCAGCCTGCCTGAGAAGCCTCCGCCGAACGGGACCAGCACCATCTGCCGCAATCGCTCTTCGTTCGGTAGCACGGCGCCGCGATTCCAGTCCTCGACATGCCGATAGCCGATCGACAGCTCGATCCCGCCTTCGGTGGTGTGGGTGAACAATATGCCCGCCTCGGCGTGCGAGAAGCCCTCGGCACGATCGCTGAAGCGGCCGATCCCTTCCAGCGTGACCTTTTCGCGGCTGCCGATCGTGACCGTGCCGTTGGTCTGCAGCCACAATTGGCTATCGACCTGCTGGGCATGGGCCAGGGCCGGGGCGAACAGCAGAGCTGCCGATAGAAGGAGACGGCGCAACACGATTGATATCCTCGGAAACAGCGGATCCGGTTCGGCGGCTCCTAGCAACAATATAGCAACAGTGTCACGGCCTTGTCGCATTTGCCGCGGTTGCTACGCATCTCCGGTCCGCTTATGTTCCGCGCGGCCGGCAGGGACCGGTACAAGGGGGAATTGGCCATGTTCGTGACCGCGCTCGCACTGACGCTCGCCGCGCCGGCGTGCAAAGCCTTTGATACCGTGCTGCCCAGACCGCTCAGCGGCTGGACGCGAGCGGGTCGCGTATTGGATACGGGCCACGCAGTGACGCTCGCCCGTTCGGGCGATTCTATCCGAACGACGATGCGCATCCGCAAGGCGGGGACTTTCGGCATCGCGCTGAGCGAGGCGGGCTGGATCGACGTCGCGCCCTTGCGCGGCAAGCCGCTCGAGTCGGTGGCGCACGGCCATGGCCCCGATTGCTCGACGATCCGCAAGATCGTGCGGTACAAGCTGCGCCCGGGCACCTATCGCGTCACGGTCAACAAGCTTAAGGCCACCCGCGCACGGCTGATGCTCGTCAGCTACTGATTCGCCTGGGGACTGCCATGAAATTCTTCGCCGACACTGCCGACACCGCCGACATCCGCGACCTTGCCGATACCGGGCTGCTCGACGGCGTCACCACCAATCCGTCGCTGATCCACAAGGCAGGACGCGATTTCCTCGAAGTGGTTGCCGAGATCTGCCAGATCGTCCCCGGCAAGCCGGTATCGGCCGAAGTCGTCGCGCTCGACCATGAAGGCATGATGCGCGAGGCCGAAGTGGTCCGGAAGATCGCCGACAACATCGCAGTCAAGGTGCCGCTGACGATCGACGGGCTCAAGACCTGCAAGGCGCTCACCGACGACGGCACGATGGTCAACGTCACTCTGTGCTTCTCGGCCAACCAGGCGCTGCTCGCCGCCAAGGCCGGCGCGACCTTCATCTCGCCCTTTGTCGGCCGCCACGACGACAATGGCTTCGATGGCATGCAGCTGATCAGCGACATCCGGCTGATCTACGACAATTACGATTTTCAGACCGAGATCCTCGTCGCCAGCGTGCGCCATCCGATCCATGTGCTCGAGGCGGCGCGGATCGGCGCCGACGTGATGACCGCGCCGCCTGCGGTGATCCGCCAGCTGGTCAAGCATCCGCTCACCGACAAGGGGATCGAAGGCTTCCTCGCCGATTGGGCGAAGACCGGCCAGAAGATCGGCTGACCTTCGATCCTCCCCGGCACGGGGAGGGGGACCGCGCCCGCAGGGCGTGGTGGGGGGGTGCCGCAAAGGATTGGCCGGGAGGAGCGCCCCCTCCACCATGCTGCGCATGGTCCCCCTCCCCGTGCCGGGGAGGATCGGGTAGGCTTGCTCGCGTGACCGAACCCGCGCTCCCGCTCCTCTACGGCCAGCACCTCGCCCGTGACCGGCGGCGCTCGGCGCATACGGTCCGCGCCTATGAGGCGACCGCGGTCCGGTTGATCGCGTTCCTCCAGTCGCATTGGGGCGAGGCGGCGACACGCGAACGGCTGGGGCTCGTCGAGACCGCCGATCTGCGCGCCTTTCTCGCGCATCGCCGCAACGAAGGACTGGCCAATGCGTCGGCGGCGCGCGAGCTCTCGGCGGTCCGCGGCTTCCTCAAATTCGCTGCCGGCGACGGCGCCGAGCTGCCGCGCCTGCGCGGGCCGCGCGTCAAGAAGGGTCTTCCGCGCCCGATCGCCCCGCACGAGGCGGTGGCACTGGCCGAAACCGTGTCGGAAGAGGCGCGCGAGCCGTGGATCGGCGCGCGCGACTGGGCGGTGCTGCTTTTGCTCTACGGCGCTGGGCTGCGCATCGGCGAGGCAGTGGGCCTGACCGGGGCGGTGCTGCCGCTCGGTCCGACCATGCGCGTCACCGGCAAGCGCGACAAGACGCGGACCGTGCCGCTGCTGCCGCAGGTACGCGCGGCGATCGAGGCATATGCGACGCTGTGTCCCTATGGCGTGTCGCGCGATGGGCCCTTGTTCCGCGGCGCCAAGGGCGGCCCCTTGCCGCCGGGGATGATCCGCAAGGCGGTGCGTTCGGCACGCGCGGGGCTGGGGCTGTCCGAGCGGACCACGCCGCATGCGCTGCGCCACAGCTTCGCGACGCATCTGCTCGGGCGCGGCGCGGATCTGCGCGCGCTGCAGGAATTGCTCGGCCATGCCAGCTTGAGTTCGACCCAGATCTACACCGCCGTCGACGCGGCGCATCTGCTCGACGTCTATCGCAACGCCCATCCGCGCGCGTGACTCCCACCTCGCCTGGCGGTAGAATGGCGCGTGGGGGTTCAATGACTTACAGCTATGATACCGACATTTCGGCGGTGCAGCGGGTGCCGAGCGTGGAATCCATGCTGGAGAAGGTCTGCGCGCTTACCGGCATGGGTTTCGCCGCGGTGGCGCGAGTGACCAGCGAGCGCTGGATCGCTTGCCAGGTGCTCGACCGGATCGAATTCGGGATGAAGCCGGGCGATGAACTGGTGATCAAGACGACGATCTGTGACGAGATCCGCGCGAGCGGCCGTGCGGTGTTCATCGATCATGTCGGCGCGCATCCCGAATGGCGGACGCATCACACCCCGGCGATGTACGGTTTCGAAAGCTATATCTCGGTCCCGATCATCCTTGCCGACGGGAGCTTTTTCGGCACGCTCTGCGCGATCGATCCCGCCGAGCGCGAGGCGTCGCTGGTCTCGGTGCTCCCGCAGCTCGAGGCGATGGCCTCCGGCATTGCGGTCGAGCTGGATCGGCTGGGCGCCGAAGCCTAGCGCCTCGCCCGCGGCTTCCACGTCGCGACGCGCCAGACATAGCCGGCGAGCGCGACCACGACGAGCGCGGTGACCCCGGGCGCGATCCAGTGATCGATCGTCTCGAACGTCGTGCCGAGCCAGAAGCCGACGCCGACGAGAATCGCGTTCCAGACGAGGCTGCCCGCGGTGGTGTAGGCGATGAAGCGCCAGAACGGCATGTGCATCAGCCCGGCCGGAATCGAGATCACCGTCCGCCCGATCGGCATGAAGCGGAACACGAACACGGTGATTCCGCCCCAGCGATCGAAGAAGCGGCGGAGCCTTTCGACATCCTCCCACTCCATCGTCAGCCAGCGGCCCCAGCGGTCGACCATCGGCTTCAAACGCTCATAACCGTAGCGCCGGCCGATCTCCCACCAGAACAGATTGCCGATCGCGCAGCCGAGCGTGCCGACCAGGACGAGCAGGACGAAGTTCATCTTGCCCTGGGCCGCGGCGATGCCGCCGACGCCCATGATCACTTCGGAAGGCACCGGGGGGATCACGTTCTCCAGCACCATCAGCAGGAAGACGCCGAGATAACCCCAGTCGAGCCAGCCGGTCATGCGCTCAGCCGGCGCGTTCGGCGACGCGGCGTTCGATCGCCTGCCAGATCAATGCGCCGGTATCGGTGCCGTTGAACCGGTCGATCGCGACGATCCCGGTGGGCGAGGTCACGTTGATCTCGGTCAGCCATTCGCCGCCGATCACGTCGATGCCGACGAACAGCAGCCCGCGCCTTTTGAGCTCGGGACCCAGCACGTCGCAGATCTGCTTCTCGCGATCGGTCAGTTCGGTCTTCGCCGCCGAGCCGCCGACCGCGAGGTTCGATCGGATCTCGCCCTCGCCGGGGATGCGGTTGATCGCACCGGCGACTTCGCCATCGACCAATACGATGCGCTTGTCGCCTGCCGCCACCGAAGGCAGGAAGGCCTGCACCATGTGCGGTTCGCGCCACGCGGTGTTGAACACTTCGATCAGCGCGGAAAGGTTGGCGCCGTCGCTGCCGACCTTGAAGATTGCCTTGCCGCCATTGCCGTGGAGCGGCTTGATGACGATTTCGCCATGCTTTGCGAGGAACGCCCGCGCCTCGTCGAGGCTGCGCGTCACCAAAGTCGGCGGCATGAACTCGGCATAATCGAGCACGAACACCTTCTCGGGCGCGTTGCGGACATTCGCCGGGTCATTGACCACCAAAGTGCGGTCGGCGATCCGCTCGAGCAGATGCGTCGCGGTGATATAGCCGAGGTCGAACGGCGGATCCTGCCGCATCAGCACGACATCCGCCTCTTCGCCGAGATCGAGGCTTACCGGATCGTCGAAGCGGAAATGATCGCCCGCGACTCGCTGGACGGTGACCGGATGCGCCCGCGTCCAGACGCGGCCATCGGCATAATTGAGGTCCTCGGCCGCATAATGGAACAGCCGGTGCCCGCGCGCCTGCGCCGAGAGCATCAGCGCAAAGGTCGAATCGCCGGCGATGTTGATCGCATCGAGCGGGTCCATCTGCACGGCAACTACAAGCGACATTCGGCCTCCTTCGAACCCCTGTAAGTGACTTATTCGACTAAGTCACCCCATCCAGGCGTTCTCGATATGGCGAGGCAATGTCCGAGGAGCAATGAGGATCACGTCGACGCGGATATCGTCGCCCGGCCCGGCATAACGCGGCATGAGATATTCGGCGGCGGCGGCGACCCGGGCCAGCCGTCGCTCGTCGATCGCGAAATCGAGTTCGGTATGGGTGGCGCGGGTCTTCACTTCGACAAAGGCAATCAGATTGCCCTTGCGCACGATCAGGTCGACTTCGCCCGCCGGGGTGCGCACCCGACGGTCGAGGATTCGCCAGCCGCGCAGCCACAGCCACCATGCCGCGCGCCTTTCGCCTTCGCGCCCGCGGTTTTCCGCAGCTTTTCTGTCACTTGTCGCGCGTCGAGGCCGCTTCATCTGCAAGCTCCGCTTCGAGGGCTTGGCGCCTGTGGATAACTTTGGTTAGTCTACATCATTCCGACTCAGAAGAAGCCGGGTCGCCAATCGTCACCGGGGGGTGCCGAAGACTATGGAATCGAACGAAAGCTATTACCGGCGTCGCGCCACCCAGGAAATCGTCGCTGCGCGTAACGCGATCACCGCGGATGCCAAAGCGCGCCGGCGGCTGCTTGCCGAGAGCTATGTCCGCCGCCTTTCGGAACTGACCGGAACCGATGAGAGCTTCATGCTCGACGCGAATCCGGCGCGGTTGCAAGTCGCCTAGGTCTTGAGCGCCAAAGCACGGGCATACAGGGCCTTGCGGTCCAGCCCGAGCCTTTTGGCGACTTCGCCTGCGGCCTTGGCGGGCGGCAGCCGGGTGAGCGCCTCGACCAGCGCCGCATCCCCGTCTTCCTCGCTTGCCGGCGGCGCTTCGCCGGGCGGTGCGACCACCAATACGATCTCGCCTTTGGGGGGCGAATCGGCATAGCGCATCGCCAGCTCGTGCAACGTTCCCGTCACGCATTCCTCGAATCGCTTGGTGATCTCGCGCGCCACCGCCGCCTCGCGATTCCCCAGACCCTCGGCCAGCGCCGAAAGGCAGGCGGCGAGGCGCGGACCCGATTCGTACAGCACCAATGTCGCGCGGATCGCGGCGACCTCCGCAATGGCCTCGGCGCGTGCCTGCTGCTTCGCGGGAAGAAAGCCGAGGAAGAAGAAGCGGTCGGTCGGCAGCCCGGCGAGGGTGAGCGCGGCGATCGCGGCGCAGGGCCCGGGGATCGTCGTCACGACATGTCCGGCGGCGCGCGCGTCCCGAACCAGCTTGAAGCCGGGATCGGAGATCAACGGCGTGCCGGCATCGGAGACCAGGGCGACCGCTTCGCTCCCCATTCGCGCGATCAGGCCGGGCCGCACCGCATCGGCATTGTGATCGTGATAAGGCAGCATCTTGCCTTTGGTGCCGAGGTGGCGGAACAGCCCCGCTGTCACACGCGAGTCCTCAACCGCAACCACATCGGCCTTGGCAAGTATTTGCGCAGCGCGCGGACTGAGATCGCCGAGATTGCCGATCGGCGTCGCGACGATGTAGAGGCCGGGCGAGAGTATCAGATCATCCATCGGGGAGAGTCATGGCAGACGCCAGAGCAACAGCGCAACCGGGACTGAGGAACATGCTGCGCGCCGCCGCGATCGGCGTGTCTCTGTTCCTCGCGGCCTGCGCCAGCGGTCCGCGGATCGTTCCCGAGGCCGAGCGCCCCGCGCCGACCACCCGGCCGACGCCGGTGGCACCGCGCCCGATCCAGCCTGGGCTTCCGCAGGACGTCCAGCGTCACCGCATCGCATTGCTGGTGCCGCTGAGCGGTCCGAATGCCGGCGTCGGGCGCTCGCTCCAGAACGCCACCCAGCTCGCCGTGCTCGATACCAAGAGCGACGCGCTGCGGATCACCACCTATGACACTGCCGCAGCCGGCGGCGCGGCGGCCGCGGCGGCGCAGGCGATCAGCGACGGCAACCGGTTGATCCTCGGACCGCTTCTCGCCGAGGAAGCCCGCGAAGTCGCGCCGATCGCGCGGCGCGCGCGCGTGCCGGTGCTCAGCTTCTCGAACGACGCCGGGGTGGCGGGCAACGGCACTTTCATCCTCGGTTACGTGCCGGCCCAGTCGATCGAGCGCGTGGTCAACTACGCCAAACGTTCGGGAATCACCGAATTCGCAGGGTTGATCCCCAGCGGCCTCTATGGCGAGCGGGCGTCGACGGCGTTCCTCCGCTCGGTCGAGGAAGCCGGCGGCAAGGTCAACACGCTCGAGACCTATGACGGCCGGCCCGGATCGATGGCGACCGCGGTCGCGAAGATCGGGCGTTCGCCGTTCCAGGCGGTGCTCGTCGCCGGCAGCGCCGACGGCGCGGTGGCCGCGGCGCCGCTGATCCGCCGTCAGGCCAGCGGCAAGACCGCGCGGCTGCTCGGCCCCGAATTGTGGAACACCGATTCGGCGATCGGCGGCAAGACCGCGTTGAGCGGCGCCTGGTTCGCCAGCGTGCCGGACAATTATTACCGCCAATATGCGAGCAAATATCGCGCGCGCTTCGGGACGGCGCCGTATCGGCTCTCGACCCTCGGCTATGATGCGGTGCTGCTGACCGTGCGGATCGCGCGCGAATGGCGCCCGGGGGACGAATTCCCCGCGGCGCGGCTGACCGAGCGCGAGGGCTTTGCCGGGCTCGACGGGGCGTTTCGCTTCGGCCGCGACGGCGTCGCCGAGCGCGCGCTCGAAGTGCAGGAGATCCGCGGCGGGACGACCGCGACGGTGTCGCCCGCACCGCCCAACTTCAACGGCAACTGAGAGATCGTCATCCCGGCGAAAGCCGGGATGACGGATGCTAGGCGATCACCAGCTCGCGCAGAATCGCCTCGAGCACCGGCATGCCGGCATCGGTGACGCGAAGTCGCCCGTTATCGACCACGACCAGCCCTTGATCGACCAGCCGGTCAAGCGTGCGCCGGTTCAGCGGCGCCTCGCCCCCGGCCAGCGCATCGACACGCGCGACGTTCACGCCTTCGGGCAGCCGCAATCCCATCACCAGCGCCTCCACCGCGCGTTCGTGATCGCTCAGCGCGTCCTCGATCTGGGTGCCATGGCCGTTGCGCGCCACTGCGCCCATCCAGTTTTCGGGCTTCTTGTGCCGCATCGTCGCGAAACCGCCACGCCGGCCATGCGCGCCGGGGCCCACCCCCGCATAGTCGCCATAGCGCCAATAGGTCAGATTGTGCCGGCTCTCGGCGCCCGGCCGCGCGTGATTGGAGATCTCGTAGGCGGGCAGGCCGGGCGCCGAGAGC
>Ga0247823_10003652_pt1 | contig 12407 bp, 11 predicted proteins | sample 13C_PalmiticAcid_2_FD_192426 | JGI IMG/M metagenome (GOLD analysis project Ga0247823, IMG submission 192426) | Soil microbial communities from agricultural site in Penn Yan, New York, United States - 13C_PalmiticAcid_Day30 | ecosystem: Environmental > Terrestrial > Soil > Agricultural land...
GAATAAAGATTATACGTGACGAACCGCCCGGCGTCGGTCTGGTGCTCCATCGCGTGAAGGCCCGCACCGGCGCCTTCGCCATCGTTCAGTCCGGCATTGAACGACAGCACGGGGGTGATGCCGTTGCTGCACTGGACGGTGAAGGCGGCGCCGCCGCTCAATATCTGCGCGTCGGCCTGCGCGAACAGCGTATTCTCCGTGCCGAAGTCGAGGGAGCCAAAATCGGCTCCAGTCGTTCCGTCGTCGAAGTTTTGGCCATTAACTATGCAGCCTGCTTCGAGCGTTATCGTAGCATCGACTGTTCCAGTGACATCGGCGTGCGCTGACGATGCAGTAAAGGTTAGTAATGTAAGTACTGTTGTCGCGCAATATGTTTTCATGGACATACTGAAAACTCCTCAAAAGGACTCGATCCTTTCAATTCGTCTTCCCCACAAGACTCGTCTACATATAGAGAAAAGAGGTTAATAAACTTTCATTTCAAATGTTATGCAAGATTCTTGGGAGTATATAATTGATTTAAAGGAAATTTTTCTATAATCTATTTATATCAAAGGTTTGAGAAAATTTCTTTGTGGTTCAGTATCTTGGATTGAGAGCATTGGGCGCATCGTGCGATGATGAACGCGACGAAATCGATACAATGTCCGCTTCGGCAGCGACCCATTGAAAGTTTGCCAGTCCGCAACCGCCACACGTTCCGCTGCGGACCCCGCTGGCATGAGGCGATGGGCTTCGTGCGTTCTACGTCCGGAAGCGGACCGTCTCCAACCGGCTATCCTACGAACCAGTGAGCCGCGTGATGACAGTTCGCAGGACGGCGGGGTCCAGCTTTCGTTTGGTGACTGCGGCATTCCAAGCCAGCGACGACAGGATTACGAGGACCTCGTCAAGATCGAGCGGGAGTTCGCTTTGTCGCGGAAGCGAGCCGACGGCCTCCAACGCGCCCCGAACATACGCCCTGCGCTCCCGCAGTCCTTGTTGCAGGCGTTCGTACACGTCAGGCTTGGCATTATACTCGCCGATCAGGAAGCCTATCGCGGGCGCGATGCGCGGGTCGGAGTAGGAGCGCTCGAGCGCGCGGGCGAATTCGAGCAGATATTCGACCGGATCGTCCGAGTGGGGAGGCGTGTGGAATTCAAACGCCGAATTGATCGCTGCGGCCAACGCCTCCGCAGGGCTTGGGTAGCGTCTGTAAAAGGTCGCGCGGCTGATGCCCGCGCGTTCGCAAATCTCGTTGACGGTAACCCCTGAAAAGCCCCTCTCGGATACGACGTCGAGCGTTTCCTTCTCGATACGCCGGTCGACGTCGGCCGAGCGGGGGCGACCCATTGGCGGCTTGTCCGGACTTTCGACCGGTTCGATTTTCGAGGCTGCGGTTTTTGACATTACGCCTTGTGACGCATGACTGGCGATAAGGGAAGGCTCAGCCGAGGGCGGCATAAATGCGCTGCTTGAGCCAATCCTGAAAGCCATACGCCGTCGCCGGCAGAAGCTGTGTCAGGAAAAGGACGGTAAGGTCGCGCCTCGGGTCGACCCACCAGATAGTCGTCGCCGCGCCGCTCCAGTAAAAGTCGCCTGTTGTCGGAAGCCCGGTGCGGGCTTTGTCGAGCGTGGTCGCGAACCCGAGGCCGAAGCCGGTCGCTTCGGGAAGCAGCCGCGGATCGCTGACAAGCGCGACTTCCTTGAGCTCGTGGCCAACGGGAAGCTGGTTGGCGGTCATTGTCGCCAGGGTCGCGGCGTGAATAAGAGGAGCTCCTCCACGGCGCAGTGCTTCGGCGAAGCGGCAATAGTCATCCATCGTCGATACCAGCCCACCGCCGCCCGATTCATATATGGGCGGGTGGAGATAGCCGCTGCGGTTCGGGGCGTCGGCAAGCCGCATCGCTCCGTCGGGCGTTGCCATATAGCAAGCGGCGAGTCGGCCGGCCTCGCTCGGCGGAACATGGAAGCCGGTATCGGTCATGCCGAGGGGGGCGAAAATTGCGTCGGTCAAATGCTCGCCGAGCGGCTTTTCGGCGATTGTCTCGACAATCGCGCCAACGATATCGGTTGCGACCGAATACATCCAACGCGTTCCCGGCTGATAGCGGAGCGGCAGCGGCCCGATCGCCTGTGCATAGGCCCTGAGGCCGCCTGCCGCCGCGGCGTCTGCCGCGGAATAGAGCGGCGCCACGGGGTCTTCGATTTTCGCCCCGCCGACCGAGGCAAGCTTGGCACCATAGGTCAGGCCGGCCGTGTGCGTCAGCAGGTGGCGAAGTGTGACGGCGCGGGCTACAGGTTCGGTCGCCAGTGCCGCGCCCTCGCCGCCGGTCCAGACGCGCTGGTCGAGCCAGCCCGAAAGAAAATCGGAGACGGGCTGGTCTAATCCGGCACGACCATGTTCGATCTGCATCATCAGCGCGGTCGAAACGATCGGCTTGGTCATCGAATAGATGCGCAAGAGCGCGTCGGCCGCCCAAGGCCGGCTGCGCTCCATATCCATGAGGCCCATGCAGCTGTCGTGAAGGATCGCGCCATTATGCAGGATCCTGAGATGGCCGCCGGGGAAGCGGCCGGTATCGACAAATTCGGCCTCGATCGCTTGCGCGACCGAGGCCAGTTTCGGCGAGAAGAGAGTGGTCAGAACCCCGCCCTCAGAGTAATGCCATAGATGCGCGGAGCACCCAGGAAGGCGTTGATGCTGCCCGACTGGAAGGGTGCGTCGAAGCTGTTCTGCATGTAGAGCTTGTCGGTGAGATTGTTCGCCCAGAGCTCGACGCCCCAGTTCTTGTCCTCGTCGCCGATCCCGATACGGGCGTTGATTACCGCATAGCTCTTCTGGACCTTGAGCGGGTTGAGATCGGTGCCCGCGTTATAGGAGGAGCTGTAACGGACATTGGCGTTGGAGCGCAGCAACAGCCCTCCACCCAGCGGCAGTTCATGGGTTGCCGACAGCGATCCCGACCACAAAGGTGCGAGATTCAGCCGCTCGCCCGGCAGGCGCGCGGTCGAGGGCGTGAGGGAGAGCAGGGCGCGATTCTTTTCCGTATAGCGCGTGTCGGCATAGGTAATGCCGCCCTGCAGCGTGAAGGCGCTGCTCGGTCGCCAAAGAATATCGGCGTCGACACCCTTCGAGGTGACCTCCGGAACCGGGAAGACCGAGAAGAAGAACCCGTTGAAGGCGTTGAGCTGATAGTCGGTGTAATCCTGATAGAAGGCAGCGGCGTTCAGATACAGGCGGCGGTCGGCGAGCGTCGACTTGAGGCCGAGTTCGAAGCTGTCGACGAATTCGCCCGGGAAGCTCGTGTCGAGCACCGGTTGCAGCGAGGTCGGATTGCCTGCTGCATAAGGGAAGGCGACGCGGTCGAGGTTGAAACCGCCCGACTTGTAGCCGCGCGAATAGCTCGCATAGGTCATGAACTCGGGCGAGATGCGATAGGCGAGCTTTGCCGTGCCGCTGAGCGCCCTTTCCGTCCGCTTCTGTGCATTTGTCAGGCCAATGAAGTTCGAGTTGAAGAAGGGATTGCAGAGCGCGCCGATAATGGCGGCCGACCCTGTCGCTTGGCCGGCGTTGCAGAGCACGCCGCCGTCGGTCGCATCGAAATCGGCGTCGGCCTTCTTGCGGTCGATCGTGTAGCGAAGGCCCACGGTCAGCTCGAGCGCATCGGTCAATTTGAGGCTATTGTTCGTGAAGAGCGCGAAGGTGTCGCCCGTCTGCTTGTAGACATCGCGCGAGCCGGTGCCGGGTACTGCCAGATCGAGTATGGGCTTCAGAAAGGCGGGATTGGTACCGCCGGAGAAGAGCAGGCTGAGAAAGGGCTGGAAGTCGCTGCCGTAAAGCTGGGCAACGCGGCTATCGAGAATCTCGTGGGCGTAGAAGGCGCCAACGGTATAATCGAGCATGCCTGTCGAGCCGCTTGCGCGCAGTTCCTGGCTGAACTGGCGGAAGCGGTTCATCGTGCCGCCGTCTGCTTCGCGGTAGAGGATATCGGCACCGCTATAGTCCGAATCCGATCCCGTGACCCAGCGCCAGTCGCGCCAGGCGGTGATCGAGGTCAGCCTGGCGTCGCCGATGTCGTAGTTCATCTCGAGGCTCAGGCCGCCGTCGCGGATCTCCTGCGTGGTATCGCGGTTCGAGAAGGCGAGCCGCCGGTCCGGATCGGCCGGTGACAGCGCGCCGCTTCCGGCACCGGCGAGCGTGTTGACGATCGCCGTCGTTGGTCCGTTTACGAGCTGGACGGCGACGCAGCAATTTTCGTTGCGACGGGTGATATCACCGATCAGACGCGCGTCGAAGCCAGTGTCATTGGTGAAGTAAAGCTGGCCGCGCAGCGACCAGAAATGGCGGTCGGAATCATTGTCGAGCCTGCGCGGCCCCTTGCCCGCAACGACGTCATAATAGCCGTCGCGCTTGCGGTGGACACCGAACAGGCTGAAGGCGAGCCGGTCGGCGACGATCGGGCCGCCGGCCGAGACCGAGCCGCCGAACTCGTCATAATTGCCGATGGTGAACTCGCCGCGGGCGAAGGGCTCGAAGCTCGGTTTCTTGGTGACGATGTTGATAACGCCTGCCGAGGTGTTCTTGCCGAACAGGGTGCCCTGTGGACCTTTCAGGACCTCGACCCGTTCAGCTTCGCCGAGGTCGCCGAGCGCGACGCCGGTGCGCGGCCGGTAGACCCCGTCGATCACCACGCCCACCGAGCTTTCGAGCCCGACGTTGCCGCCGGCCGTGCCCACGCCTCGGATGAGCGCCGTCGACTGTGTCTCGTTTGCGGTCGAGACCACCATAAGACCGGGAGTAAGAACGGTGAGGTCCTTGATGTCCTTGACCCCGGCATCCTGGAGGAGCTGCGCGCCGGCAACGGTCACGACGATCGGCACATCCTGCAACGATTGTTCGCGTTTTTGTGCGGTCACGATGATCTCGCTGGCGAAGCTGTCGGTCGCCGCCTCTTCGGTCCCCGTTCCCTGCGCCATGGCGATACCGGGCAGCATTGAGCCCCCGAGCAACAAACCGAATATCCGAATCCTGTGATGCGCCTTCATGGTCCACTCCCTCTAGCTTGCCGGCGATTTGCGCGCTGGGGCAACTTCTCCCCTTGACCGCCTCCGCCGATCCATGCCTATATACGATACATTGCGTATCGTAATGTCAAGACGATTTCGGCAGGAGAGGGTTCATGGGATCAGGACGCGCGGCACCAGCGCAAGACCGAGGATGCGCCGGCGACGGTGGGCGGGCGGAGCGTCAGCATGCCGTCCGCAAACGTAAATTCGCGAATCATGTCGGTTCCGATCCAGTCGGGAATGAAGGCGGCTTCGACGTGGTGGATAACGCGGCGGGTGTGGGCATCGACGGTGAATTTTCCGGCATATCCTATATATCCGGCTGCAGTTTCAGCGAGCAGTTCGGGCGGAAGCCTGTCGAACGCGGGCCTCGCGTGGCCGAGAATCCGGCGGTCTCTGCGCATCAGATGCGCCGACATCCATCCCGCTTCGGTGTAAGTGCCGATGCCGTAGGGCGAGGTACCGAGCGGCTCGAGACATGTGCCGTCCTCCAGCAGCGTCACATAGTCGATGAGCTGCCAGCTTCCGATGAAATTCTCTTTCAACATACGATACTCCTTGTTTCGTATAATGCTATCATGGGAGCCTGCTGAATGACGAGTCCCTTTGATGCATGGCGGCTCGATGGGCGGGCGGCCTTCGTGACCGGCGCGGGCGGAGCCATCGGCGAGGCGGTCGCAAAGGCGCTCGCGGATGCGGGAGCTCATGTTTATTGCGCCGATATCCGCGAGGACGCCGCGCGCGCCGTGGCGGAGCGCGTCGGGGGGACTGCGGTGGCACTCGACGTATCTGACGCGAGCGCGGTTCGGGCGGCGATCGATGCTGCCGCAGCCGGTGGCAGCCTCCGGATTGTCTGCAATCTTGCCGGCATTGCCGGCCGCTCGCAGCGCGTGATCGATCTTGACGACGAGGCGTTCGACGCGATGTTCGCGGCGCACTTCGGCGGCGTGCTCAGCGGATGCCAGGCTGCGGTGCCGCATCTTCGCGCCGCGGGCGGCGGCGCGATCGTCAATATGAGTTCAGAGGCAATCGACATCGCGCCTGCAACGATCGCGAGCTATGCGGTCGCCAAGGCATCGATCTCGGCGCTCACCAAGATATTGGCGGCCGAAGTTGCGGGTGACGGCATCCGGGTGAACGCCGTGGCGCCGAGTTTCATTCCCAGCGAACTCAGCCTCGTGCGCTATGCAGGCGATCCCGAAGGGCGCGAGCGTTATCTCGACTGGTGGCGGGCGAAGTCGCCGCTCGGCGCCCTTTGCTCGGTGGAGGATGTCGCGGCGCAGATTCTTTATCTCGCCAGCGATGCCGCCTCTTATGTTACCGGCCAGACGCTGCGCACCAACGGCGGGATATCGATGCCATGGTGATCGCGCATGTCCTGACCCTGGCTCGGCGTCCGGACGGGATGCCGGCGGCGGCCGACTTTTCGATCGAGGACCGCATTCTCGATTGCCCGGTCGACGGCTTTATCGTCGAACTTCTCTATGCGTCGGTTGATCCTGCAATGCGAACTTGGATCAGCGGCGAAGACACGTACCGGGCGCCCGTCGCGATCGGCGAGCCGATGCCCGCCATCGCAATCGGCCGGGTGGTGGCGAGCCGCGCGGACCGCTTTCCTCCGGGCGCTCTGGTCCGTGGACCGTTCGGGGTCGCCAGCCATGCGGCAAGCCGCGGCGATCAGGTCGCGGTTCTGCCGGAGGGGCCGACGGAGGCATTGCCGCATCATCTGGGTGTTCTCGGCATCAGCGGGCTCAGTGCCTGGTTCGGGCTGACCGACCATGGCCGCATCAGGGCGGGAGACAGGGTGGTCGTCAGCGGGGCCGCGGGGGCCGTCGGATCTGCTGCCATACAGATCGCCCGCATTGCGGGGGCGGAGGTTGTCGGTGTCGTGGGTGGAGCCGACAAACGCGCGTGGGCGGCAGAGCGGTTCTGCGTTCCCGTCCTTGACTATCGGGCGGCTGATCTTGCTGCATCGATCGCGCAAATGATGCCGGGAGGCGTCGATCTCGTCTTCGATAATGTCGGTGGGTCGTTTCTCGAGGCGGCGCTCAGCAATCTTGCCGGGGGAGCGCGGGTCGTCGTGTGCGGGGGGATTTCGCAATATAACAGCGACGAGCGGAGCGGCCCGTCGAACTATCTGAATCTCGTCGTGCGCCGGGCGACAATGTGCGGCTTTCTCGTGCACGATCATGCTGCGCGTTTCGCCGAAGCGGCCCGGCGCCTTACGCGCTGGCACGAAGAGGGGCGCCTTGTCGGCGTCGTCGACGTCGAGGCCGGTCTCGAAAATTTTGCCGGTGCACTCGCCGGCCTCTTCAGTGGCACCAATCGCGGCAAGCGGTTGCTTGCCCCCAATCCGGAGCTCTTATGATCGACCGTCTTTCTCTCTCCGGCCGCCGCGCCATCGTGACCGGCGCGGGTGCCGGTCTCGGCCGCGCAACGGCGAGGATGTTTGCTGGTGCCGGGGCGCATGTGCTTTGCGTCGACCGCGATGCTGCGGCGGCCGGCGAAACCGCGGCCGCTATAGGGGGCTGTTTCGCGGCCATCGACGTCGCCGATCGTACGGCTGTCGGAAACGCGCTGACATCGTTCGCCGCCGGCGGCGTCGATGTCCTTGCAAATATCGCGGGGGTGGCGAGTTCCGGCGAACGTGTCGAAGAGATGGACACGGCACGCTTCGACGCGATCTTCGCAGTCAATTTCAAAGGAACGCTCAACTGTATCCAGGCCGTGCTGCCGTCCATGGTTGCCGCGCAACGCGGCGTCATCATCAACATGGTGTCGTCGGCGATCGATCTCGCGATCCCGACCAACGCGAGCTATTCGATCTCGAAAGCCGCAGTCGTGATGCTGACCAAGGTCCTCGCCAACGAAGTGGGCGGCGACGGCATTCGCGTCAACGCCGTTGCGCCGGGCTTCGTGCCGACCGAATTGTCGATGGAAGCCGCCGGTCCGGCGGCAGCCGATCGCGCTGGCTATATCGAGCGCTGGAGCAAGAGCGCGCCGCTCGGGCGGGTCGGAACCCCTGACGATATAGCTCACCAATTTCTCTACCTCGCGTCCGATACCGCTTCGTTCGTAACCGGTCAGATTCTGCGCGCCAACGGCGGGATGACGATGCCCTGGTAAGTTGACGGCTCTAGATATATACGATACAAAATGTATCATAAATAGGAGAGGTGAAATGCGGATCGGTTCAATCGGCGGCCGCGCCTGGCTGGTGGCGGCTGACGGAACGGGCGTCGATATTGCTGAAGCGTCCGGTGGGAGGTTCGCTTCTGCCCCCCAGGCACTTTATGATGCGTGGGACGAATTTCGCGTCTGGGCGGCAGAAATCGGAGTAGATCGCTTTGCGCCCGTGGACCCTGCCGGTTTCGATCTGCCGGTCCCCCGTCCGCGCCAGGTTTTCGCGATCGGCGCGAATTATCGGGCGCATGCGGCCGAAGCCGGGGTGCCGCCGCCCGAGCAGCCCGTCATTTTCACCAAATTCCCGAGCTGCCTGGCCGGTCCGAACGACGCTGTCCCGATCCGTCACGAGCGTGTCGACTGGGAAGTCGAACTTGTCGTCGTCATGGGCCGGGAAGCGAGAAATGTGATGGCCGCTGCGGCTTGGGATCATGTCGCCGGGCTTGCGGTGGGGCAGGATATTTCGGAACGGAGCATCCAGCGTCTCGGCCCAATGCCGCAGTTTTCGATGGCGAAGTCACTGCCCGGCTTCGGGCCCGTGGGCCCGCTGGTCGTGACGGCTGACGAATTTGCAAATCCCGACGATCTCGAACTTGGCTGCGCCGTCAACGGCGTGACGATGCAGAGTTCGCGAACGAGCGACTTCATCTTTTCGGTCGGCGAACTGGTCGAATATATCTCGCACCTCATGCCGATGTATCCGGGGGATCTCATTTTTACCGGCACACCCGAAGGCGTCGGCGCCACGCGAAAACCGCCCATCTTTCTAAAGCCTGGCGATGTCCTGACCAGTTGGGTCGAGGGCGTCGGCACACTCGTCAATCCGATCATCCAGGAGCAAGCCGCATGAAGGTCGCCCGTATCTCTCCCGCGCGCACGATCGAGGTCGCCGAAATTGAAGAGCCGGAGGTCTCCCGTGACACGGTCAAGGTTCGCGTCGAGCGCTGCGGCATCTGCGGAACCGATCTTGTCGCCAGGACCAGCTCCAATCCGCGCTGGGCCGTGGATAGCGTGCTCGGACATGAGATTGTCGGGACATTAGCCGAGGTCGGCGAGGGGGTTGCCGGCTGGAAGGCGGGAGACCGGGTCGCGCTCTATCATGGCAGCCCATGCGGACAGTGCGAGATGTGCACCAGCGGGCGCGATTATCTTTGCCTCGACCATCTCGATTCAGCGCTCGGTCATGGCGTCGCGCAAGGTGGCTACGCCGAGCATATTGTCGTCGGACCGAACTTGCTTCACCGCATTCCTGACGGTTTGAGCTTCGATCAGGCCGGAATTGCCGAGCCGCTCGCCATTGCCTTTCACGGCGTCAACAAGTCGGTCGCAAAGGCCGGCGATACCATCTGCATATTGGGTGCCGGGCCGATCGGCGCGATGACAGCCGCAGCCTTGAAGGCTCGGGGCATCGCCGACATCGTCTTCGTCGATCCTAACCCTGCGCGGCGTGCGCTTGTCGAAAAGTCGGGCTATCGCGCAGTCGATCTCGCCGCGGTGAAAGATGGCGATGTGGCGGCGCTTGGCGAGCGTCGCCCGACAGCGATTTTCGAATGCACGGGCCATGTCGAGGCCGCGGGGTTGGCGGTCGAACTCATCGCCTACAATGGGCGCATCGTGCTGCAGGGCGTGCCCAAGGCGCCCGTGCTGATCTCGCAATATTCCGTCGTGCAGAAAGAGGTCGAGGTCGTCGGCTCGGCAAGCTGCACGCAGGAAGAAATGGAGGAGGCGATCGGTCATCTCGCGGCTGGGCGCGTGCGCGCCGAGGATATCGTTACCGCAGTGGTGCCGCTCGAGGAAGTCGACGCGATGTTCGACGCGCTGCTCGATCCGGCCGGCGAGCAGCTGAAAGTGCTGATCGCCCCCAATATGACGCAGGCTTGAGGAGAAGGGGCAATGGGTATTGCGGAACTGGGCCACGCCGGCCTTCATGTCGAGGACCTCGACACCATGCGCGATTTCTACGCGCGCGTCCTTGGCCTGACCGTGACCGACGAGGCGCCCGAACTTGGAGCGACCTTTCTGTCGTCGCGGCCCGAGGTCGAGCATCATGAGATTGTTCTGGCCAAAGGCCGGACAGCGCCGCGCGACGTCAAACTCATCAACCAGATCAGTTGGCGTGTTGCCGACCTGCAGTCGTTGCAATCGCTCTACCGTGCCGTTCTTGATTATGGGTCGCCGATCCGCATGGTTATTACCCACGGCAACGCAATCGGCGTCTACTTCTCAGATCCTGAAGGCAATCCGAACGAGATCTACTGGCAGACAGGCATCGATGTCCCGCAGCCGTTCGGCAAGCCGATCGATCTCCTGATGAGTGCCGAGGAGGTCATCGCCGAGAATGCGCGGTTGATTGCCGAAGACGGTCCGGCCCACTGAGCTCAGATCATGGCGGGATATTCACCGACAAATGACAACGCGGCCAGCGGGGGGCTGCCCGGCAGTGCCCGGGCATGGGCGCTCTACGAGGGCGTGCGCACCCCTTATGTCATCCTGATCAAGGTCTATATCTTCATCCCCTATCTCGCGACCGTGCTGGTGGGTGACCCGGTAAGCGGGCAGGCGCTCGTGGCAAAACTGGCGATGGCTTATGGCCTTTTCGCAGCGCTCACGGCGCCGCTCCTCGGGGCGGGTATGGACAGGGTGGGGCGACGCATGCCCGTGCTCGCAGCGATCACGATGGCGATCATTTTTTGCTGCGCGAGCCTCTGGTGGGCGACTCCCACCGGCCTCGGGCTGGGCCTTTCCTGCGCGATCATATTTCTGGCGGGCGTACTCTTCGCATACAGCGAGGTGCTGCATAATTCACTGCTGCCATTCGCCGCGCCGCCGGACCAGACTTCGGCGACGTCGGGCCTCGGCCTTGCTCTCGGGAGTGCGGTTTCGGTGGCGCTTCTGGCTTTCGTGCTCTGGGCGTTTGCACTTCCAGCCAGGATGTCGGCGCCGTGGCTGCCAGCTTCGCCGCTGTTCGGCCTGTCGGCCGCTGCACATGAGACAGATCGGATCGTCGGGCCGTTGGTTGCGATCGTCTTCGCACTGGGCGCGGCCCCCCTGCTTCTTCGAGGACGCGACGCCCCGCGCGGTGCGGGCGGCGGAATCGGCGGGAGTCTCGGCCAGTTGAAGCTCACTTTGAAAAGCTTGCGTTCCAATCGGCCGATGGCGACCTTTCTGGTCTCGCGCATGATCTATACCGACGGGCTGACTGCCATCCTGCTTTTCACCGGCATATATGCCGCTGGGGTGATGGGTTGGGGGGCATTGGAATTGACCGCGCTCGCGATTGTCGTCAGCTGTTTCCTTGCAATCGGAGGACTCCTTGGCGCTCGGCTCGATCGTCTTTTTGGACCGCGCCGCGCAATCCAGATCGAACTGGCCATAGTCATCATCGGGCAGCTTACCCTGATAGGTATCGCGCCGGACCGCCTTTTCTATTTCGATTATACCGGTTCGCCGGTTTGGAACGGCCCCATGTTCACGCACCTTCCCGAATTGGCGTTTGTCTTCGTTGCCTGCATCAACGCAGTCGGAATTTGTGGCTGCTATGCCTCAAGTCGTTCGATGCTGACATCCCTCGCTACGCCAGAGACGATCGGTAGCTGGTTTGGTCTCTATGCGCTTTCCGGCACCGTAACGATCTGGTTGGGGTCAGCCCTCATCAGCGTCGCTACAAGCACATTGGGCAGCCAGCAGGCGGGGTTCGTAGCTTTGGTCGCTCTCTTGGCTGCCGGCTGGGCAGGAATGCTTGCGGTTCGCGAGCCGCAAGGGAGCTGATCGTCAGCTTTTCCAGGCCGGGATCGAAAAGTCGTCCGTCCGCTAGCCGCCATCTACGTCCTGTCGTCCGCTTATTCGTCGGCGATCTCGATCAGGTCGGGGTCGGCGATCAACTCTTTGAGCGCCGACGCGTCGCCTTGTCGGATAACGCCGAAGACCGGCAGGTTCGCGAGCGAGGGGTCTCCCAGATGGACCGTCTCCTGCGAATAGAGATTGACCGTCTCGATCACGTGCGCGAGCGGCTCGCCCTTGAAAATGAGTACGCCCCGCGTCCACGCGGTCGCGTTGCTCACGTCGGCGCCATTCGATTGCGCGATGAAGCTTACCTGGTTGCCGCCGCTACGGTTCGTGCCAAAGCGGACCATCTCGCCCTGCCGGGCTTCCTTTGTGCCGCCCGCAACCATATT
>Ga0247823_10003654_pt1 | contig 12405 bp, 16 predicted proteins | sample 13C_PalmiticAcid_2_FD_192426 | JGI IMG/M metagenome (GOLD analysis project Ga0247823, IMG submission 192426) | Soil microbial communities from agricultural site in Penn Yan, New York, United States - 13C_PalmiticAcid_Day30 | ecosystem: Environmental > Terrestrial > Soil > Agricultural land...
TTCGCCTTTAGCCGTCAGCCAGCGACTGCCGACCTCGGCACCCGATAGCAGCGCGTCCTCGGTTCCCTTCTCCTTCATCACGCGCATGGGCGGCGTGATCTGCTCGCCGTTGCGGGTGACGCGGACAATGTCAGCGTGGCAGTTCTTCTGCGGGCAGTGTCGACCATCCACGCCATAGGTCGATCCGTTTTCTGATGCGTAGCGGCCTTCGGCGTTCTTGCCTTTCAGCACGTCCCACTTGCCGTCCCTACGATGCAGGATGTCCCCATCCTTCGCCGTGCTCAAATCAACCTGTCCGCTCTGCTCGTTCATCTCAGTCCCCTGGGATTGGTTTACTTCTCGGCCTTGACCAGCGACACACGCAGCTTCTGACCGAGGTGCGAGAACACGTCCGAGATCTCCCGCATATCCAAGTCGCCGTGCCCACCGAGAAACGCCTGAACAGCCTTCAGCGGCTTCCTGGACCGCTTCGCCAACTCCTGGTGCGTCACGCCCTGTTCGAGCATCAGCTCGCAGACGAGATGCGTGATCTGCAACCGCATCTTCGACAACTTGTCGTCGCCCGTGTCCGTGATCGTTTTCGTTGGTTTTTTCTTCGCCATCGCTCGTCCCCGTTTGCCATGTACATCCGGCGTTTACTTGCCGAGCACTTCATTTCGCAGCGACTGCAACCGCATCAGCTCGTCGTATAGCGGATACGTCAGCGCCGGGAGCCCGTCCGCTGTCGCCTCCCAGTTCGCGTCGAGCACAAGGCTCGCTTCCCATTGCTCGTAGCCGCGGAGCACGTCCTGAAGCCGCTGGATATCGTCCCGCAGGTTCTGGATTACGTCGTCCTGGCTGCGACGAAACATTGTGGACGGCGGCGGTGGAGGTGGTGGAACTGGACATTGCCCCAACGCTCGAATCTCTGGTGTCAGCGGGCGTGGTTTGTTTGTTGCCAAGGCTTTTCTCCTTCTAGTTACTCACACGTTCTGCCGCGTGATTCGTTGGGGTTTTGAGGGGCGCGTTTATTCAGGGGCGGGGAGTAACGGAACCGTCAGCTCCACCTGGCAGGTCAATCTCAAACGCGGCATCCCGCGTGTCCCACGCCTCGCCCTTGTCGCTGTCCCCACGTCGCCAGTACTCCAGCACCTTCAGGTCGATGCAGTTCATCGTCGCACCGGAGTGACAACACGCGCCGCCCTCTTTCGCCTCGGCGTACTTTCCGAAGTAGGCCGGAGGGTCGCCGTAGTGAATCGAGCCGTCGCGGATCTGCTCTGCCAGCGTCGGGGCAAGCTGCTTCTTGATCTCGTCTGGCGTAGAGTTTGGATTTCGCTGGATGGCGTGTACGGCACGGTCAAACAGGCTGCTCGTCATTGCGACCTTGAATTGGTGGCCGCAATCTTGGCATGCGATCATAAGCAGCACGCGCTCGTCGGCATAAATATTGGCGACCTCTCGCGGGACGAAGTCGCAGTACCTCGGCACGCCACGCTCGTCCCACCACTTGGGGCGGTTGGGGATTCGCTCAAGGATGTCGTCGTAGCCGTTGCGCATTGCCTATGTCCTTTGGAATAAACGCGAAATCACAGCGTCGGGTTGTTCGGCGTCACGGAACGGCGACGACGAGCCGCTTCTCTTCTGGAATCAGATTCGAGATCTGCTGAACGTCGGCGGCTCAGCCTCGCCAAGCAGTTCACGCTTCAACCCTGCCCAATTCATCCCGAACTCGTGAGTCCAGACGGAGCGTCCGAGAGCCTTTTCGACCGCTTCGTGGAACACGCCGAACGGCATGCAAAGCAGTGGCTCGGAAAGTTGGAACATCGCAATGTCCCGATGGCTCATCGCCTTCCAGAACTCGGACTCACCCAACGCAATCGCCTGCTCTCTGGTCAGTGCCATGCTCGTCTCCTTCTCTCCTATCATGCGCCTTTCGGCGTGGTTTCAATGGTTGACGCGGTTCGGTTTACGCCAAAGCGAAATGGTTGATGGTCAGGTGGATCGTGTTGTCCACGATGATGAGCAGCCAGATTCGCAGGTAGTCGGGTGCGTCCTCCCACGTCATCTCGCGGTAGTCGTCCCAGCTTCCGAGCGAATAGGAGTTGCAGTACCCACAGAGCGACCACAGCCAGCCGGTGCAGCCCGTCCCCCAGATTCGACACCAGTACCCAGCGAGCCTGTAGCGGTCGATTACGACGTGTGTCCCGCAGATCGTTGCCAGAGACCACGGATTGCCCGTGATGCACAGGAACGGCAGCGTGTACGTCAGAGCGTGCACCGCAGCGACAAACAGCGACCGCGTCTTGTTCGTCGCCATCCAGTGGTTTTGGATGACGTAGTCGCCGAACAGGTGACAGAGAAGCTCACTCACAGTCCCATCCCCTTTCGCATCCGTCCCGAAAACTGGTTCCGTTTACCTTTTGAACGCGAATCACAACGCCTGCATCAGCCCCGGCCACAGCCGCCCTTTGTTCATTGCATCGCGGAAGTCTTTGCACCCCTCCGGCGGCATCACCCACGGACACCCCAACTGCCCAGCGCACATCTGCGCCCCAGCCATCCCCGGAAAGCAGTGCAGACACCCCCCACAATCGACAGTGCAATGAGGCATCTGCGGATTGGTCCCCCGCTTCTCCGGTTTGCTATCGGCCTCGCCGACAACAATGGCCCGCCGGGGAGTACCGCGCGCGCGCGCGGTAGACTGAAGCATCCGCCGGACTCCGCAATCCCGTCCAAGTCCGGTATTGGAAGGTCGCCCAATGGCGGCAAGACCAGCGGTGATTGCAGCAGCCGTATCGCTGCCGCCTTCAACAATAAGGACCGGCCCAGGCCGCTTGTGCCATTCGAGTTCGTAGAACAGGCCAGTTGACCCGCCGGGGTAGGACTTCTTTGATCCGTCGTCGTAGCGCCGCACGATGCCAACGATGGCGCCGCGCCAGTCGCGAGCCGGCCAGCTCGAATACTCACCCGCCCGGTCCGCTCCATATCCGACCTTGAGGAGTTCCAGGGAAACCACGGAGACACCCAGAACGGCGCTAACCTGTCGTCGTCGTGCATCGGCGCGTTTGTCATCGAACATCCTCCGTGCAAGGTCCGTGAGTTCCTGACTCGACAGCTTCGGTTGTTCCTTGGGGGGCCTCTCATGCGCTGGCGTCAGGGCGGTCGAGTCCAGCTTGTGAAGGAACCCGATCCCGCCGCATGATTCGACTTCCTTCGCACTCGCGACCCGCATGCAGATCGCGACCGATCCGTCTTCTCCGAAGGCGCACCAGTCCGGACTCCCGCACACGGGACACGGCTTGCGCGCCGAGACCCGCACCCATTTCGTTTTCGTTCGTGCCATCCGTGGCCTTTCTTGCCGCTGTCATCGCGCAAAGCCCCCCTCCCGCACCGCAGTAACGCCTGCAACGTCGGCCAGTGCTTCGGCCGATCCTCGCGCCGGGAGGGAACTCCAAAACTCAGGAGCACACCCTGGATTGTGTCCGCACAGGTTTCGGCAATTGCGGGGTTCTCGGCCCCTTGCCCCGGTACTGGGCGTCGCATCGCACCGGCTGGCCATCCGTGGCCTATCGCGTCGGAATACTTGCCGTGCTACCGGATGTGAATCCACGGCAGAATGGCCAGCATCGCCAGCGCCACCAGAAGCAGGAACCCCATGAACTCGTCCATATCGTCTTTGTTCACCGGCTCACCCCCAGAACAGTGTCCACCTTGTCCCACCAGATCATCGCCCGCGCGGACGCGCACAGCATGCGGATCACGTTGGCGATCTCCGGCAGGGTTTCCGCAATCATCTTCGCCATCTTCTCGAACCCGTCCTCGCGGCCTTCCACGGCCACGCATACGGCGTCCGGCTGCTCGCCCAGGGCTTCCGTCACCCTCTCGCTCACCGCGTTCGCAAACTTCACGTCCGGGCTTTCCGCGAGCTTCGCGAGGATCAGTTCCCAATGCCCCTTGTAGAGTTGGCAGATCACAGGGCCATCTCCCTCTGAATGAGTGGAACGCCCTCGGCATTGCACTTCTGCCACCAGTCCCGCGACCGCACGGGCATCCGTGGAAGATCGGACGGCGGGTAATAGTGGTTTTCGTAGAAGAACAGTCCGCGCGCCTGATTGAACGTCCGCCCAGATTTCCGACACCGGAAATAGCACTCTTCCCAGATCCGGGCCGTGTCCGGCTTCACCCGGATTGTCCGCTGTTTGAAGATGTCCCCATCCACCTCGCGGAGCGTGCCATCTGACTGGATGATCTCGCGAGACTTCCGCGGGGCTTGATGCCCGCAGTTGTAACAGTTGAGTCCGCCCATTTCGGGATGACGGGTGGCCTTGCACTTGGGGCAGACGATCGGCTCCGCGATCTTCTTTTCCCGCATCTTCTCGATACGCTCGCCCGTGATGACTTCCGGCGCCAGCCGCCAAATGTCCTGCCAGTCCCTGTCCGCGTTCGGCGAACCGTGGCGGAGATAGTTCCCCCCGTGATCTTGCAGGATGACGTGATCCAGGGACGGATGCGCGCGGAGCAATCGCCCGACCACCTGGAGGTACGTCGACAGGCTGCTGATCGGTGACGCCAGAATCAGGTGGTACAACTTGGGGCAGTTCCACGCCTCGCGAAGAACATCCCGGAACGTGATGACCGGGATTTCCCCCGTGTCAAACTTCCGCATCAGTTCGCGACGCGCGGCCTCGTCAGAAACCTGACGCACGCCGTCAATCACGATCTCTTCCCCGTCCAGCGAGGCGGCCGGAACACCGTGCGACGTGAACTGTTCCGCCATCCAGACGGCGGTATCCACTGACGGACAACGCACAATGGTGGGCAGTTGATCGGGGTTCAGGCGGTGATAGTGTTCGAGGACATGTCCGAAGATCGCGGGCGTCCAGACTTCCTTGACGACATCGCCGTCCGTGAACTCACCCGTCTTGATCTTCCGAATATCCAGCGTCCCCGGTTCAAACGTCCGGCAAACGATGTGACACGGAGGGGATGTCTCCCGAAGTTCCGAATTCACCCCCGCCACCACCAAATGCTTGTAGAGGTGGCTGATCTCCAGAGGCGTGGCCGTCAGTCCGCACACCGCCGCGCCCTGCGCGTGATGCTCGCGAATGATCTTTTCCGCCGTTCCCCTGGCCTGCATGTGGCATTCATCCACCAGCACAAGTTCGGGCTTGGTCAGCTTCCATTTCTTCTGCTTGTAGACCCGGCGTTCCTCGGTCTGCATTGACGAAATCTGAATGGGAGCCGCCAACCGCAAGCGGTCTTTGTAGGCGGCGGCTCGCACTCCGAAGAACATCCCCGCTTCCTCCAGGTCGTCAATCATCTGCCCCGTCAGGAGCTTCCGATTCGTGTACAGGGTGGCCGACCCGAACATCCGGATCAGCTCAATGATGATCTGACTTTTGCCGCCGCCCGTTGGGCTGGTGATGCACACCGGCCCATCGTGCTTCAGCCGCATGAAGCCTTCAATGCCACGCCGCTGGTGCGGCCACAACTCGCGCATCCCTGCCCCCTTGCTCATCCCTGAACACAACCCGGCAATCAGGCCGGGAGCCGCTTCTGCCACGCCTTGAAATTCGCTTCCAGCTTGTCGAGTAAATCCCCCGCCTCATTGTGTTCCGCGCACCCGACGCACTTCTTTCGTTCCGCGCGGGCCTGATAGAACCGCACCAGGGGTCCGATCAGTTTCCCGTGTTGTGAATCGTCAAAGTGTGTCGCCTTCGACGCTTCCGACCGCGTGGGCTTATTGTCGAAGTACGCGGACACTGAACCGGACGGCGGTTCGTTCTCCAATTCGTCGCCCGGTTCCCGCTCCACTGGAGCACTGCGCGCGCGCGCGGTGCTCGCGGGCATCTCGCGGCCGTCACTGGACTTCACCGTTTCCCGCGGGGCTTCCCCGGCCGCCTCGCGCTCCTTCAGGATCTTGTTCACCACGGAGTGATGGACGCTGCACATTTCCGCGATGGCGCGGACGGACAACTGCCCCCATTCCTTGTCCGCCAGCGCGATCTCTACCGCCTTCCGTTTGTCGGCGGCCGTGCGGCGGAGTCCGTGGTCCGCGTTGGAACCCAGGGCGTGTTTCAGGGCGTCCCGCTTCGTTCCTTCGTGAACGATGCACAGGACTTCACCGATGCCCGCCTTTTCGTATCCGTCCGCCCGGTGGAAGCCTTCGGCAAGGTGGAGTTTCTTGCCGTCGTCAAACACCACCAGGGCGGGGAATGTCTTGCCCTCCGCGATCTCGTCTCCGTATTCCTTCGCCACAGCCGCATTGAACACGGCGCGGGTCTGGAGTTCCGGGAGACGGATGATCTTGGAGAGCGGAAGTTCTTTGGTTTCGGGCATCCTTGCGTTCCTTTGGGCGTCACAGCCGGGTTTGAATCAGTTCGCGAGGGCGCGGGGGAGGATGTCGGACCACTTGACGGCCCCATCCTTCCGCGTCGTGTGTTCATTCAGGTTCAGGAGAATCTGCCGGGCCGCGGCGTCGTCCAGTTCTTCCCACGGAGCGGCCAGCGGCGCGACGTACTTACAGACGGCGGAACGCTCGTCATCGGTCGTGCAACCGCATTTCCCCTCCAGGGTCGCGGCGAGCATCGACTTCGACGTGGCCGCCGGCCGGGACTCCGACAACTGGCCGTCGTAGGACTGCGGTTCCCCGCGCTCGTATTCCTCATCCAGACGGATGGCGTTCGCGAGGTCGGACCCCAACCGCCATGATTTCGCAGACATCCGTAGCGGGTGCTTCTGCACCATCGGCCCCAGGGTGTCCCCCTTGTAAAGACTGCCGTATCGCTGGGATTGATCGGCGATCAGTTTTTTGACGGCCCAGGTCGACGCAACCGTGACGCCGTGGTATCCGCCCCGCGTCGTGTAAGTGCAGTACGCCCCCACAATGTTCTTCTCGGTGGGCTGCTGACGGTTCAGAACGTCGATCTCGTGGTTGATCGTCTTGCCCCGCTCCGTCCCCTTCACCTCAAACGGTTCGCCGTCCAGCACCAGTTCCGTCGTCACGCCCGCGAGGAACTGATTGCGGTACGCCAGTTCCAGAAACCCCTTGTAGCCGATGATGAGCGTGCAGATCCGCTTGCCCGCGTTCGCGCCCCGCTGGAATTTGAACGCCGACAGATAGGCGTGGCCCAGGGACTCCCCCAGCATCAACCCCGTCTGGCACAGGTTGGCGAGAGCGATCAGAACCGAAGTCTGATCAGTGTCCTCTTCCAGTTTGTTGACGGCGACGATGGCGGACGCCCACCACTGTTGCCGATGCGCGGATGGACTCAGGAGCGAGTCGATCCGGTGGATATTCCCGTGGATGTATTCCGAGACGCGGTGCAGTCTCGCGGGCAGGTTGGCGGGGATCACTTCATTCATTGGGCCACCTCGTGCGTAAACGTCTGGTTGTGCGTCATGTCGTCGTAGGAAACGTGGTCCCACTGCTCCGGCATGACGGGGTCGCTTTGCGTGGCCGCGATGTCATCGGGCCACGCATCACGAACGTCTCCCCCCTCCGCCTGGATCAGTTCCATTTCATCCCGGCAGCGGGCCAGCCGGTTCAGGCTGTTGACCACTTTTTTGCACCCCAATTCCAGCCACTGCTCCCCCAGCTCGAACGCATAGCACGCGGCCGGCGTGTTGGTGGATTCCTTCATCACCACAAGGTGCGTGAAGGTGCAGGACGTTCCCGCGAGGTGCGGAATCGACCGGCGCCCGCGGTCGTAGAACGCCGCACTGAAGTCGTAATGATGCTTGCGGACTTCCCACTCCCATTCCTTGCGGTCGGTGGCGCGGGTCGTCTTGATGCAGAAGATGTTCCCGTTGAAGTCCAGTGAATCGAGGGCCGCTTTACAGGGGATCATGGCTTCGCCTTCCGCTCCGTTGCGGTCGCGGAAGGGCGTGAGTTCGTCCCACAGGATGACTTGTTCCCGGAACCCACCGTCCTCCAGGATCTTGCGGGCGATGGGGTTCGCGTACAGGGCTTCCCGCCATTCGCGGAGTTCCTTGTCCTGCCCTTCGGAGACAACCGTTTTGCCGCGAGACTGGGTGACGACGCGCTTCCACGGGCTGGTTCCGCGATTGTGCGGACACTTCACCCAGTTGACTTCGCCATCCAAGATCCACTCGTGGAACAGAATCCCCATTTGAAGGTGGCCCACCTTCGGCTGGTATTCGTCCCACTTCTGCGGTTCTGGCGAGGGAGCCAGCCCCATCTCCACCGCCATGTGCTTCAGGAAGTAACACCGCGGGCCGCGCGGGTCCAACATCGACTTGAGTCGCGTGGAACGCTCTCGCGTGGTGTCCTCGTCGTAGCGGTCACGGTCCCAATCCGTGATGACGCCGTTCGGAATTGGTGGGCTTGGGTCGAGCATTTTGAAATGGGCCATTGGCCCCCGCGCCTTGCCTAGCCTTGCCTAGCCGTACCTGGCCGAGCCGGGCCTTTTCACAATGAATTCAAAAGTTGAGCCATTGGCCCCCATGCCCCGCCGTACCCCGCCGTGCCTGGCCTTGCCGAGCCCAAGCGGGCCTATGCAGCTATCTTCTTCAACTCAGCAGTGAACCGCCCAAATCGTCCCGGTGACTTCGGCGCACTCGGACGCCAATCACCCAGCCCCTTGTATTGACCGGCCAGCCGGAACAGGTCGCGAACGGATGTCTCGTCCAGTTCCTTCATCAGTGTTTCAACGGTTCCCGAGACCTGCCATTCGTCGAACCGTGCGCGGACGCGAACATGCTTCGCTGATCCAACAGTCGCCCGCTTGACGAACAGCGAGAATCCCAAGTCTTGAACCGCCGCCGACTGTTCAGCGAATGTCAGGTCGCGGATGTCGTTGATCGACTGCACAGAGATTGGCTTGTCTCCGACCGTGAGCGACATGAAGTCCGGTTCAAGAAACAGACCTGATTGCGACACCGATTTCATCGTCCCGCGTTTGCCGAGTGTGAGCATTGACCCGGCCTGCCTGAGTGCGGCGCTCAACATATCGACCGACAGGCACAGGTTCGTGTTATCGGTAATGAGGTAAGTTTGCCACGACCACGGCGGGCTGCGGTCGTCTCCGGCCACTTTGAGCGACTTGTTCTCCGGGGCCTTGCGCCACGCGGCGAGCATGTCGGAATTCTCTACGTTGTCCGCGTGCATCAGCAGCGGCGAAATACCCGTCAGCGTGAACTGAAACTTCATCTGTCTCTCCCTGTGAAATGAAATGGGCCATTGGCCCCCTCGCCATGCCAATCCGAACCGGACCGAGCCGCGCCGAACCGCGCCTTGCCAAGCCCTGCCTGGCCGTACCTCACCAAACTGCATCCAGTTGTTTTCAATGAGCCGTTGGCTCCCTTGCCGAACCTAGCCGCGCCATGCCAAGCCTGGCCGAACCCCGCCGCGACTAGCCGTGCCGCGCCCTGCCCCGCCTACACAATGTTTCGTGTCGGTTTCGGAAGCGTCTGCGGAGCCGAGAGGTACGATGCCACCGTGGCCCGCGTGACCTTCAGCGACTTCGCCTCTTCCGTCACCTGCTGAATCCGAGTCGCTTGAAACTGGAACCGCAGCGGCGTGAGTTCATCTTGCCGCATATTCGACAGGAACATCGCTTCCCGGCGGAGCTTCCGGTTTCGTGATCGCTGCAAGCTGTCGGGGATCTTTTCAAGGCAGTCGAGTTCGGTCGGAATGCGGTATCCGACGCCGGGAACCGACAACAACAGGACGCCCTTCGACTCCAATCGCCGCTTCAGCTTCGACGCGAACGACCCCCACCACTTCGATTCCTTTTTGATTCCTGACGCTGCCTGGATCTGCTCGTATGTCACCAGAGCGCCGCGCGGCTGGCCTTCAAATAAAGGGGTTGCCGCATCCAATTCCTTGGAGTAATCCCGCTTAGTAACGAACATCGCAAAGTCCTTTTGTGATGATAAAACGGACCATTGGTCCCCAGGCCTCGCCGCAGCCGGCCACGCCTTACCTGGGCCTGCCACGCCCAACCTCGCCTTGCCTCTCACACCGCCTGAACCGGCGGCATGTACCTCACCCCGTACTTACTGATCGTCGCGTCCGCCGCTCCAACCGAGCGGAGCACCGACTTCAGATACTTCACAGCCTTCTCTTGTGGGCCACACCGCCATAGCAAGGATTCCGAAACCGTGCTGTCTGGCCCATATACGCGGCGGATGAACTCCTCCACGTCCCAACCGCAATCCAGGAACAACTCCACTGTCTCGCGGACATCCGCCGGCCACTTCGCCATCGCCGCCGCCAAGTCGCCGCGAGCATCGTCTGCACTGTTATTGGGTTCTCGATCCGGGATTGCGTTTTCCGCCCGTTTCTTCCCTGTGTGCTCGTCTGCGAAATGACCCATCTTCGGAAGGGTGTCGCCTAATTCGGACCTGATTTTGTGGCCAACCCAATCGTTGTCCCGCGTTGCCTCTTCTGCCGATCCGCGAATCCGCATCCCGGAAAACGTCGTGAAACTTGCACCGCGTTCGTTTCGCGGGTCGTAGGAGTCAATCGCTTCCAGCAAGCCCATTCGGGCGTACTGAATGAAGTCGTCCAGGTCCGCCCGCGGATTCTTCTTGTGTTTGATCTGCGCCAACTGCACGGCGAATTCGTCGTAGTGTGCAAAGATCCGGTTCCGCGCTTCGCTGCGGGGCAGTTCCCACAGCCCAAGTTCATTGGCCACGCGATCCAGCCGCTGATGCAGTTTCTCTTCCATCGGGGGCGTCCTTACCGTTGTTCCGGCCAGACGACGTAGGCGAGCGCCAACGCCGAAACCGTGAGGCAGATAAACATGGGATTCCATCCTTGGCGTTGAGCTGCCTCCGCAACTCCCGGTAGATAACCGTGAGTCGCGGGTGGCACACAGACAGCTCCCGTTCACCTTTGCGGACGGCCACAGTCCAAAGAACGGTTCCTTCCCACTCAATCCGCTCCACACGCCGCACCGGCATCAACCTCCGCAGTCGGTGATACAGGTGGTCGGTGGTCATGCTGCTCCCATCGGGATCTTCTCCCGCAACCGGTTCATACCTCGGTGAATTACGTCATCAATCCGCCGTCGAGTAACGCCCTGTGAGGCTGCAATCTGTCGCGTTGTCTGTCCCCGCAGCCTCGCGAGAATGAACCGCCGCTCCCTGCGAGGGAGGCGGTAGACGTACTTCCGCACGAACCGCCCCATATCTCTTTGTTCGACAGCAAGTGTGTGCGGCCTCTGAAGATCTTGGACGGATCGGCAATCCACAGTTTCAAATCGGCTCTCACGAACCTGCTGCCGCTGCATGTGACGAGCAAGGCACACTTCCATATAAGCCGCGAACTTCCCGCCGGGGAACCTGTCGATGATCTCAGGGACGTAGAGAACGGCGTCCTGAACTCTGTCCTCGCACGCGATTTGCCTATTGCGGTCGCTGCGCGTGACGCTAGCAGCGATGATGCGAATTTTTTTGAGGCTGGAATTGATGATCTCATTCCGTGCCTCGATATCGCCCGCCTTGGCCCGTTCGATCGTCTCGCTGCTGATCCTCACGCCTCCCTGCCTTTCCAGCGGCATCTAGCCGCATCGGGTTGAATCGGTGGCCCGCCCTCCGGTGCGTGAAGGGCGGGCCGGTGGGAGCACATCCCCCACCCCGTGCTGTCTCACGCCGCGTCGGCAGCAGCCGCGCGGATGGCTCCGTTCTCAATCACAATGGCGGACGCATCATCAGTTCCCACCCGCTCCATCCAGCACTGACCGCCAGCCGCGGCGACTTCCTCCGCCACCAGGGCCATCGACTTGTCATCCAACAGCGACCCGTCATGGATGAACGCGACCTTCAGTTCCGGGTTGGCGGCGAAGCCCATCTTCACGGAGGTCCGAAGCTGCTCCGCCGATGACGCCTGTTCAAACGGCAGGTCATTCAGCGTGACCCCCTTGTCGTCGAAGGACATTCCCGGAACCGGCCATTTGACGTTAGCCATCAGTTCCATCCGCTTCTGCCTGACGGCTTCGATCTGCGCCGTCAGTTCGTCCGCCTTCGCCTGGGCCGCTTCATAGATGGCCCGCTTCCGCTTCTCTTCCGCGTTGGCGCGGACGTGGGCGTTGATCGTCTCCGCCTGCTCCATCTGCTGACGGATGGGAGCGGTGTCGACGGCGACGAATGCCGCCGCTGCCTCACTCGCCGCGGCGTAATGCTCCGCCTGCGCGGCCGCCTTCCGCACCGATTCGGCATGTTCGGCTTCCGCTTCTGCCAGTTGGTTCCGCAGACGAATCACGGCCGCGTTCCGGTTGGCGATTTCCTCATCCGCACTGCGCACTTTGCGCAGTGACTCCTCCGCCCCGTACCGCAGCCGCGCTCCCTGTCCGTTCTTCTCGTTCGCCTCATTCAGAGCTTCGACCAATGCACCCACTGACACCAACTCTCCGGGTGCATCCGGGTACGTCTCCGCCGCCTCCCACAACGCCTTCGCGT
>Ga0247823_10003655_pt1 | contig 12404 bp, 10 predicted proteins | sample 13C_PalmiticAcid_2_FD_192426 | JGI IMG/M metagenome (GOLD analysis project Ga0247823, IMG submission 192426) | Soil microbial communities from agricultural site in Penn Yan, New York, United States - 13C_PalmiticAcid_Day30 | ecosystem: Environmental > Terrestrial > Soil > Agricultural land...
CTCGACATCCGCGTCGAGACCCGCACGGGCGACACGCCGCACGAGAAGAAGGTCCGCCAGCGCGCCCGGCCGCCGCAGATCCTGCTGACCACGCCCGAATCGCTGAGCCTGCTCTTGTCCTATGAGGACAGTTTCCTGATGTTCGCGGGACTCAAGACGGTGGTGGTGGATGAGGTTCATGCCTTTGCCACCGGCAAGCGCGGCGACCTGCTGGCGCTGGCGCTGGCGCGGCTGCAGACGCTGGCGCCGGGGATGCGCCGCGTGGCGCTGTCGGCGACGGTGGCCGATCCCGACGGCTATCGCGCATGGCTGGCCCCGCATGGCGAGATCGACGCGGTCGAACTGGTCATCGGCGAGAAGGGCGCCGACCCCGATGTCGCGATCCTGCTGCCCGAGGGTCGGGTGCCGTGGTCGGGCCATTCGGGCCTCTATGCGATCCCGCAGGTGATGGCCGAGATCGAGACGCACAAGACGACGATCGTCTTCTGCAACACGCGCGGGCTGGCCGAGCTGGTGTTCCAGAACCTGTGGAAGGTCAACGAGCTCAAGCTGCCGATCGGGGTGCATCACGGCAGCCTCAGCCTCGATGCGCGGCATCGCGCCGAGCAGGCGATGGCCGACGGGAAACTGCGCGCGCTGGTCGCGACCGCGAGCCTCGATCTCGGCGTCGACTGGGGCGATGTCGACTGTGTCATCCAGATGGGCGCCCCCAAGGGCAGCTCGCGCCTGTTGCAGCGGATCGGGCGCGCCAACCACCGGCTCGATGAGCCGAGCGAGGCGGTGCTCGTGCCGGGCAACCGCTTCGAATATTTGGAGGCGCGCGCAGCATTGGATGCGGTCGAGGCGGGCGAGCTCGATCCCGACATCTTCCGCCCCGGCGCGCTCGACGTGCTGGCGCAGCATGTCATGGGGCTCGCTTGCGCCGCGCCCTTCGATGCTGCGGAATTGCTGCGCGAGGTGCAGGGCGCCTTGCCCTATTCGGCGCTGACCGAAGAGGTGTTCGGCCATGTGCTGAACTTCATCGCCGACGGCGGCTATTCGCTGCGCGCCTATGACCGGTTCAAGCGGCTGACGCTGGACCGCGACGGGCTTTGGCGGGTGACCAAGCCCGCTTTCGTCGCGCAGCATCGCCTGAACGCCGGGATTATCGTCGAAGCGCCGATGCTGGAGGTGCGCTTCAGGAACGGACGGCGGCTGGGCAAGGTCGAGGAGGCGTTCGGCGCGAGCCTCTCACCCGGCGACACCTTCACCTTCGCCGGGATGGCGCTGGAGGTCGAGCGGGTCGAGGTCACCGACATCATCGTCCGCGCGACGGCGAAGAATGCGCGGTTCGTGTCGTATATGGGCGCGCGCCTGGCGATTACCTCGACGCTGGCGGCGCGGGTGCGGCGCTTCTTCGCAGAGCCAGCGGAATGGGCGCGCTTCCCGGCGGACGTGCGCGAATGGCTGGAAGTGCAGGCGTACCGCTCGCGGCTCCCGGCGCCGGGCAAGCTGCTGGTCGAGACTTTTCCGCATGAGGGGCGGCATCACATGGTCGCCTATTGTTTCGAGGGATGGAACGCGCACCAGTCGCTGGGCATGCTGGTGACGCGGCGGATGGAGGCGCTGGGGCTGAAGCCGGTCGGCTTCGTCGCCAACGACTATGCGCTGGCGGTCTACGGGTTGGAGAAGATCGAGGATCCCGCGCCGCTGTTCTCACCCGACATCCTCGAACATGAGTTCGTCGACTGGGTGCAGGGTTCGGCGCTGCTCAAGCGCGCGTTCCGCGAGGTCGCGATCATCGGCGGGCTGGTCGAGCGGCAGCAGCCGGGCAAGAAGAAGACCGGGCGTCAGGTCACTTTCTCGACCGACCTGATCTACGACGTGCTGCGCAAATACGAGCCCGATCATCTGCTGCTCAAGGCGGCCTGGGCCGACGCTCGCGCGCGGATGACCGATGTCGGCCGGCTCGCGCATCTGCTCGATACCGCCGCGGACAGGATCGAGCATGTCGATCTCGACCGCGTCAGCCCGATGGCGGTGCCGGTGCTGATCATGATCGGGCGCGAAAGCGTGGCGCAGGGGGCCGCGGAGGATGCGATGCTGATCGAAGCCGAGACGCTGGCGGCGGAGGCGATGCGGCTCGATTAGGGGGCTGCCAACCGCGCCGACGATTCGACCAACGACATTTGCTGCGCAGCATGAACAGGCGTATCATGCACGGGCTATGCAGCTCCGCCTGTTGACGCCCCTGTTGATCGCGTTCGCCGCGGCCCCTGCGGCGACACAGGAAACTGCGCCGCCGGCGGCGCCTGCGGGCGTGGCTCCGGAGGATGCGAGCGGCACGATGGCGCTCGGCGATCTGGCCAACCGCATGACCGTGCCGGTCTCGATCAACGGCAGCCGGCCGCAGCCCTTCATCATCGATACCGGCGCCGAACGCTCGGTCGTCTCGCGTCAGCTTGCCGGGACGCTGGGATTGTCGCCGGGGCCGCAGGTCACGGTGACGACGATGACCGGCAGTACGAAGGTGGCGACGGTCATCGTCCCCTCGCTGACGATGGGTCCGGTGCGCGAAGGGCGCGCGTTCAACGCGCCCGCGCTGGAGGCGGCGCATATGGGCGCGCACGGCCTGCTCGGCCTCGAACAGTTGCGTACCCATATGATCTCGATCGATTTCGATAAGCGTCAGATGGCGGTGCGCCCGTCCCGGCGCGACGGCGGACGGCGCACGCCCAAGCCCCGCGGAACCGATGAGATCGTGATCACCGCGAAGAGCCGGCTGGGCCAGCTGATCGTCACCGATGCCACTTTCGAAGGCGCCAAGATCACCGTTGTGCTCGACACCGGATCGCAGATCAGCATGGGCAACATGGCGCTGCGGGAGAAGATGCGGCGGATCAAGATGCAGGGTCCGGTGGTGATGACCAGCGTGACGGGCGAGACGCTGACGGTGAACTATCACATCGCGCATCGCGTCGAGCTGGGCGGGGTCACGCTGGAGGGGCTTCCGGTGGCATTCGCGGATATTCCGCCGTTCGAACGGTTCGGGCTGGCCGACCGGCCCGCGCTGATGCTGGGCATGGATGCGCTGCGCTCCTTCCGCAGGGTCGAGATCGACTTCCCCGACCGCAAGGTACGCTTGCTGCTCCCGCGTAAGGGCATTCAGTTCCGTTCGGGTTGACCCTGCCGCGCGGCAGGGCGATAGCGGCTTCATGGTTCCCTTTTCGTTCGCTGACCAGTCATTGTGCGCGCTCTCCGAGGGGGCGCTCTACTGGCCCGCGCGGCGGGCGCTGATCGTTGCCGATCTGCATTTCGAAAAGGCCAGCTGGTTCGCCGCGAGCGGTCAGATGCTGCCGCCCTATGATTCGATGGCGACGCTCGCCGCGCTGGCCGCGCTGGCCGAACGGACACAGGCGCGTGAGCTGTGGTGTCTGGGCGACAGCTTCCACGATTCGGAAGGGTGCGGCCGGTTGCCCGAAGCGGCGCGCGCGGCGCTGACCGCACTGACGGGGTCGCTGCGCTGGGTGTGGATCACCGGCAATCACGACGCCGCGCTCGCCGATCATATCGGCGGCGAGATCGTCGAAGAGGCGGAGGTGGACGGGCTGTTGCTGCGGCATGAGGCGCAGCCCGGCGAGGCCCGGCCCGAACTGTCAGGGCATTTCCACCCCAAGCTGCGCGTGCGGTTGCGCGGGCGGCAGGTGGCACGACGCTGCTTCGTCGCGACTCCGACCAAGCTGATCCTGCCCGCCTTCGGCGCGCTGACCGGCGGGCTCGACGCGCATCATCCCGAGATTATCCGCGCGGTGGGGCGCGGCGCCGAGGCGCTGGTGGCGCTGGAGGACCGGCTGCTGCGCTTCCCGATCGCGGCCTAGTCCCGACTGCTAACGTCCCTCGATCTTGCCCGCGCAACTTGCCGGCCCGGGACCAGCAAGGCGGCAGGCGGCGTTGCCCTCGACGCGCACCGATCCGGTGCCCAGCGTCGATACGTTGGCGGTGAAGCGCGCGGTGAAGCGGCTGTTGCCGGCGCTTTGCGAGTGGACGGTGAGGTCGTTGACCGCGACTCCCGCCGCCTCGATCGATCCCGCGCCATAGGATGTGAAGCGCGCCGTGCGCACGGTTCCGGCGTCGAGCCGCACGATGCCGGTGCCGGTAAGCGTGGTGGCGAGCTGGTCGGCGGCAAGGTTGCGCACGGTCAGCGATCCCGCGCCGTTGACGCCCAGATCGACGCGTTGGCCCGATATGTCGCCGATTTCGAGCTTGCCCCCGCCGTTGATGCTCGCGGCGCGCAATCGCGGAACGGCGATGGTGATCGCGGCCACGCCTTCCTTGTCGCGCCAGCCATCCCAAGTCGCGGTGCTGACGCCGACCACCAGCACGTCGCCCTGATTGCGGATGTTGACCCGCTCGATCGCGCGGCGGTCTCCGGAAACGGTAGCCGAGGGCGGCCCCGCGACGACGCGGACTTCGAACGGGCCGTCGACGCGGATCCGGTCGAACCCGGTAAGCATGATGCGACGCTCTTCAGGCGCGGGCGCGGTCCCGGCGGTGAGCAGTGCGAGCGGGATCAGCAGGGCCCAACGTCTGGCGAGTGAAATGCGCATACCGGTGGATCGCATCAATCCACCGGCATGCCAAGCGGGAGCCTTGAGGGCAGAGGGGAGGGCCCCGGTACGCCTTAGCTACCCCGGATCAGCTGCAGCGCGCGTCGCCCGAGCCCATTTTGCTCACCGAGCATTTGGCGCCGCCGGTCAGCTCGACATTGCCCGAACCGACGATCGAGATATCGGCGTCACCCGTCACCTGCGCGCGGATATTGCCTGATCCCGCGATCGACAGGTCGCCGCGCACCGCCTTGAGTGCGGGCGCGTTGATGTCACCCGATCCGGCGATCGAGGCGTCGATCTCGCTCGCCTGACCCGTGGCGATATGCAGATCGCCCGATCCGGCGATCGACAGATCGGCCTTGCCGCCCGCGAACTGCGCGATGCTGAGGTTGCCGGATCCGGCGATCGAGCCGTCGAAATCGCCTTGCGCGCGATCGACGGTCATGTCGCCCGATCCCGCGACGCTGGCGCTGGTCAGTTTGGGCAGGGTGACGGTGATCTTCGCGCCCTTGTCGCCGCCCCAGTTCCACTCGCCGTCCTTGCGGCCGATGCGCAGCGTGTCGCCGTCCTTGCGGATTTCCAGCCGGTCGAGCAGCGCGCTGTCCCCCTCGGCGGTGACCTTGAAGGCCGGACCCGTCTTCACCTCGACATCGTCGGCGCCGCGCAGCGATACGCCGGTGAAGCCGGCCACGTCGAAATTACGGGTGCCGCCCGATCCGCTGGGCTGGACGACGTCGCCGCTCATGCCGTTGGCGAAGTTGCATGCGGCGAGCGGGAGCAGGGCGGCGGTCATGGCAAGGGCGAGCTTCATCGCGTCTCTCCTGTGTGTGTTGTGTCAATAATACACTCGAGGCGGCTGCGGCGCAAACAAAAAGGGCGGCCGTTGCGGGCCGCCCCTTTCGGTTCGACGTGGCGTCGGCTCAGGCCGGCGCCTTGTCCTTGTTATAGATCGCCGCGGCGGCGCGCAGGATGTCGAGCAGCTTCTCGAGCGCGGCCTTCTCATCGATCTGTTCCATCGCGGCGAGCTCGCGGGCGAGGCGCGACGCGGCGGCTTCGAAGATCTGGCGCTCCGAATAGCTCTGCTCGGGCTGGTCGTCGGCGCGGAACAGGTCGCGGACCACCTCGGCGATCGACACCAGGTCGCCCGAGTTGATCTTCGCTTCATATTCCTGGGCGCGGCGCGACCACATGGTGCGCTTGACCTTGGGCTTGCCCTTGAGCGTGTCGAGCGCTTCCTTGAGCGTCTTGTCGCTCGACAGTTTGCGCATGCCGACGCTCTCGGCCTTGTTGGTCGGGACGCGGAGCGTCATCTTCTCTTTTTCGAAGCGGAGCACGTACAGCTCAAGCTGCATGCCCGCGATTTCCGATTTCTGGAGTTCGATCACACGGCCAACGCCGTGCTTGGGGTAAACGACATAATCGCCGACATCGAAGGACAGCGCCTTGGCAGCCATGTGTGGGAAGCCTTTCTAATCAACGTGGCCCCTTTGGGATTGCGCGCATCGCCCGGTGCGGTTACCGGGGCGAAGGCGGCAGTTCGGGGCAAATCAACAACGGTCTCCAGTACCGAAACGCGATTCCTCGCGTCCGGCGCGCTTTTTAACACAGATGAAATAAAATTACCACCCTCGAAAGAGGAGTTGGCCTGCGTTGTCAGTGGCCGGCGCGCCGGGGGCGTAATGATTGCGCGGGTTCGCGCTTCCCGTCATATCCCGGTGATGCTTTCCTTGCTTCTGCTGGTCGCCGCTCAGGCGCCGGACGCCGCCGTTCAATTCCAGCCTACGCCCGCGGTTCGTGCGCTGCTCAGTCAGCGCGATACGATGCCGGCGGCCGAGTTCAGGAGCAAGCTGGAGGCGCTGGCCGCTACCGACGCCGTGGCGGCGGAGTTGCTGGGCGAGACGCTGATGCAGGGTGGCCTCGGGCTTCCGGTCGATCCGGCAAGCGCGTGTGACTGGTTCGAGCGCGGAGCTGGCAAGCGCGGCGACGCGACCCACAATCTCGCGCTATGCTATGAACGCGGCGACGGCCGGCCACGGGATCTCGCGCGCAGCCGGGTGCTATATCAGCAAGCAGGCACCCTCGGCTGGGTCCAGGCGAAATGCGCGCTCGGCAATCTGCTGATTCTGGGGCAGGGCGGTGCGGTCGATGCGCCGCGGGGCGTCGCCTTGTGCCGCGAGGCCGCGGAGACGGGCAACGCCAATGCGCAGGCCGACTATGGCATCTTCTTCCTTCAGGGGAAGATCGTGCCGAAGGATATGGCCGAAGCGCGGCGCTGGCTGACCGCCGCGGCGGAGCAGAAACAGGCCAACGCCGCCTATCTGGTCGCGCAAATCCACTGGTATGGTGACGGAACGCCGAAGGACGCGGCGGTGGCGGAGCGCTGGTGGCGTGTCGCCTATGACGGCGGGCGCAAGGATGCCGCCATCCATGTCGCGCAGGCGATCTCCGAACAGATGCCACGCGAGGGCGAGCGGATCACGGACCTTACCCGGTTTCCCGAATGGGCGCGCTGGTTGCGGATCGCGGCCGCCGAGGACCCCGATCCGGCGAAGCGGGCAAAGTGGAAAGAGGCGGTCGAGTCGCTCGAAAAGAAGCGCGACTGACGCGGCTCAGTCGCCGGCGCCGGGCTCCGGCGAGAAATACTTGTCGTACTTGCCCTCGGCGCCCTTGAACTCGTCCGCGTCCGCCGGGGTCTGGCCGGCATTGCGCGTGACGTTGGGCCATTGCGCGGAGAAGGTGTTGTTGAGCTCGAGCCACTGCTCGAGTCCGCTTTCCGTGTCGGGCAGGATCGCCTCGGCGGGGCATTCGGGCTCGCACACGCCGCAGTCGATGCACTCGTTCGGATTGATGACGAGCATGTTCTCGCCCTCATAGAAGCAATCGACCGGACACACCTCGACGCAATCCATGTACTTGCAGCGGATGCAGGCATCGGTGACGACGTAGGTCATGGCGGTTTCAGGCCCCTAGAGCGCCCTTGCGGGCGGTGAACCTATTCCTGCTATGCCCGCGCTCCGGGCGCGTCAATCAAGAGACGCTTTCTGCGATACGTTCTCAGTTTTCAGGCTTTTCCGCGGATGGCGCCGGACCGCAGAGCAATTCCTGATAGAGTGCGGCGGCTTCGGGTGCCGGGCCGCGACGGCGCGGCAGCGCCTCGACGCGCAGCACGCGTACCCGTCCGCGCAATGGAAAGGCGATGACCGATCCGACGCGTACCTGAGCCGAGGACCGTTCGATCCGCCGCCCGTCGAGCCGCAGCGTTCCGGCCTCCGCCATGTCCTGCGCGGCGCCGCGCGTCTTCACCAGCCGCGCGAACCACAGGAAGCGGTCGAGGCGCATCGCGGCATCACTCATCGGCGAGCTCCGCCAGCCTCGCGAAGGCGCGGCCCATCGACGTGTCGCGCGGCGGCGCCTTGGGCTTGGCGAGCGGGGTCAGCCCTTTCCACACCCAGCGCTGCGGTTCGCCCTTCGGCGTGCGCACGCCTTGAAAGCCGATCTGCGCCATCAGCCGCGCAAGCGTGTCCGGAGTCAGGCCCATCGAGGTGGCGAGCGCGGGATCAGGGGTAAAGGGCGCGCGGCCGCCCTTGTTTCTTTGCGCGCGCGCATCATGCGCGGCATGCGCGATCCGCTCGGCGAGGTCGATCCGCACCGCCTGGGCGCCGAAGGGCCGGAAGCCGTGCTCGAGAGCGGCGCCGGGCGCAGCGCGTGGGAGGACGGTCGCGCCCGCGCCGGGCGCGCCGGTAAGGCCGAGCAAGGCGCTGCGCGCGGCGGCGGCGCGCGGCTTGAGCAGGGCGGGCGCGAAGATGTCGAGCGTGCCGATGGTGACGCCCGCCTTACGCAGCATCTTGCGATCGGCGGGGTCGAGCGCTTCGACCAATGCCCCCGCGGCGCGGCGCGGGAGCATCCCGCCCGCTTCGACCAGCACCCCGGCAAGCGCACGCACGCGACCGCCCGCGCCGGCGTCGCGGCTCAACGCATCGAGTTTCGCGAGATCGGGGAGGTCGGCGGCGATCCGGTCGGTAAACCAGCGATCGATCCGTTCCTGCGCTGCGGCACGGACGCGCGCGTCGAGCACGTCGAGCGAACGGTCGAGCCGGATGCGGGGGCGGACGGGATTGCCGGTGGCTTCCAATGCGGCGACCGGCACACCGCGCCACGCGATCGTGGCGGCATCGAGCATCAGCTCCTCGTCCGGCGCGGCGACCAACGCATCGCCGCGCCGGCGCAACTCCCCTGCCAGACCCCGTTCGGCGGCGGCGAGCAGCATGCGTTTATCGGCGGCACGCGCGTCCGGCTCGACCGCGAACCGGAAGCCGTGAAGATGGCCGAGCACATGCTCTTCGACGCTCACCTCGCCCTCCGGCCCGACCATGACGGGCAGGTGCGCGGCGCCCGCGCCGATCTGGCGCAGCAGCACGGTGGTGCGCTTGTCGACGAAGCGTTGGGTCAGGCTGGCGTGGAGCGCGTCGGACAGCTTCTCCTCCAGCGCCTGGGTGCGTTCGGCCCAGTGAAGCGGCTCGGCCAGCCAGTCGGACCGCTGCGCGATATAGGCCCAGCTGCGGGCGGCCGCGATGCGGCCCGCGAGCGTTTCGACGTCGCCGTCCATGCGGTCCAGCCGGGCGATCTCGTCGGCGAACCATTGGTGCGGGATATGGCCGCTTCCTTCGCTCAGATGGCGGAAAACGCGCGCAACGAAGCGGGCGTGCGGGTCGGCGCCGAGCTTGCGGAAGTCGGGCAGGCCGCATGCCGCCCACAGCCGCGCGACCGCGCGCGGCGAGCGGACGCGGTCGCGCACCCAATCCTCGCCCGACAGGCGCTTGAGCACGGCCATGTCGACCGCTTCGGGCGCGGCCCGCAGCACGGGGGAATCGGGCTTGTGCTCGAGGCTGACGATCAGCGCGTCGATGCTGGCAAGGTCCGGCTCGCCCTCGCGCCAGTAGAGATGCTCGAGCGCCGGGACGTGGTGATCCTCGATCGCCTGAATCTCTTCGGGGGTGAAAGCACCCGGTCCTTCTTCGGCCAAAGCGCCGAAGGTGCCGTCGCGCTGATGGCGCCCGGCGCGGCCCGCGATCTGCGACATTTCGGCGATGGTCAGGCGGCGCTGGCGCTTGCCGTCGAACTTGTTGAGTGAAGCGAATGCGACATGGCCGACGTCGAGATTAAGGCCCATGCCGATCGCGTCGGTGGCCACGAGATAATCGACCTCGCCTGACTGGAACATCGCGACCTGTGCGTTGCGGGTGCGCGGGGACAGCGCGCCCATCACCACGGCGGCGCCACCGCGCAGACGGCGCAGCGCCTCGGCGACCGCGTAGACCTCCTCGGCGGAGAAGGCGACGATGGCGGAGCGCTTGGGCAGGCGGGATAGTTTCTTCGCCCCGGCATAGCGCAGCGTCGAGAAGCGCGGGCGTGCGACGATCTCCGCCTCCGGCACCAGCTTCTTCAGCACGGGGCGTAGCGAATCCGAGCCGAGGATCATCGTCTCGTCGCGGCCGCGGGCATTGAGGATGCGGTCGGTGAAGACATGGCCGCGTTCGGGATCGGCGCCGAGCTGACCCTCATCGATCGCGACGAAACCGACCTCTCTATCGGTTGGCATGGACTCGGCGGTGCACAGGAACCAGCGCGCGCCGGGCGGGACGATCCGCTCCTCGCCCGTCACCAGCGCGACTTCCTTCGGGCCCTTCATCGCGACGACGCGGTCATAGACCTCCCGCGCGAGCAGCCGCAGCGGGAAGCCGATCATCCCGCTCGAATGGCCGCACAGCCGCTCGATCGCGAGATGGGTCTTGCCGGTATTGGTGGGACCGAGCACCGCGGTGACCGGACTGTTCGAAAAGCGGCTCATTACATCATCCAAGATCGGGCGAGGACGCGGGCCGCGCAAGTGTCTGAGTGCCCTGTTCCGGTACAGCGAACGCCTTGTCCGCGTCACCGCACGACTCGCCGCAAGCTCTAAAATCTGCTAGGTGCTTAATTTGACTTTAGGGTCTTGGTTCCACAACGATTCCACAGGCTGCCGCTGGCTGGCGGCAAAGGAGTTGGGGGCGGCGCACCTTGTTTTTGCGCAACGATCATGGGGTGGAGCAAGCGGGCGGCGCCAATGCGCGCTCGTTCGGACGCGCGCTTGTGATCCGCAAGCCGACGCTGGCCGACAGATTCCGCGAACGGTTTCCCGAATTCGACCTGGTTCCTGATCTTGGATCGCGCATCGGCAGCGGCGAATGGTTCCGCGGCGTGGCGACCTGTGCCGGGCTGTGCACGGCGGCGGTGCTGCTCTCGCCAGGCTTCGAACGGCCGATCTATGCCAATGTTCCCGCGGCGATGACCGGCACCGACGCCGACATCGCGCGCGCACAGGCGATCGCGCCGATGGCGGCGGGATCGGTCACCGGTACCCGGCTCGGCGCGACCAGCCTCGTCGCCACCCTCACCGACACACCGGAACGGCCGATCCTTCAGCATACGCTGACGCTGGGGAGTGGCGGCGCGTTGCAGGCGGCGCTGGCGCGTTCGGGCGTGGGCACCGCCGATGCGGCGCAGGCGGCGACTTTGGTCGCGGGCGCGGTATCGCTGGGCGATCTCAAATCGGGCACTCAGCTCGATCTGACGCTGGGCCGCCGGATGGACAAATCGCAGCCCCGCCCGCTTGAGAAGCTGGCGTTCCGCGCGCGCTTCGACCTGAGCCTTGAGCTGGTGCGCAGCGGCAACAGTCTTGCGCTCAACGAAATTCCGATCGCGATTGATCATACCCCGCTGCGCATCCGCGGCCGGGTGGGCGACAGCCTCTACCGCTCGGCGCGCGCCGCGGGCGCCCCGGCCAAGGCGGTCGAGGCCTATATCCGGTCGATCGCGACGCGCGTGCCGATCGGCCGTGTCGGCGCCGACAGCGAGTTCGACATCATCGTCGAGCAGGCGAGAGCCGCCACCGGCGAAGTGCAGATGGGCAACCTCCTCTATGCAGGCCTCAACGGCGGCGCGGGCAAGCTCCAGCTCGTCCGCTGGGAAGAGGATGGCCGCACCACCTGGTATGACGGTCGCGGAACCGGCGAGCGCAAGGGCCAGATGGCGATGCCTGCCTCGGGGCGGATCAGCTCGGGCTTCGGGCTGCGCCGTCACCCGGTGCTCGGCTTCTCGCGCATGCACAAGGGGCTGGATATCGCGGCGGGCTATGGCGCGCCGATTCGTGCCGCGAATGACGGCACCGTCGCCTTTGCCGGGCGCAATGGCGGCTACGGCAATTTCGTCCGGCTCAACCATAGCGGCGGCATGGGCAGCGGCTATGGCCATATGAGCCGGATCGCGGTGAGCGGCGGCCAGCGCGTCACGCGCGGTCAGGTAATCGGCTATGTCGGATCGACCGGCATCTCGACCGGCCCGCACCTCCACTATGAATTGTATCGCAACGGCGTCGCGATCAATCCGCGTTCGGTGTCCTTCTCGGTCGTCCAGGCGCTGAGCGGCGGCGACCTGCGTGAATTCAAGGCGAAGCTCGCCCGGCTGCTGGCGGTGCCGGTGGGCGGGACGCGCGGCAAGAAGGCCGAGAGCGACAGCAGCAGTGAAAATTGATCGCCGTACGCTGCTGGCCGGTGGCGCTGCGCTGCTCGCGGACCTGTCGCCGGCATTGGCCAAGAAGCGCGACACCGAAATCTGGACCTTCGACTCGCTGAAGCGGATCGGCGGGATGACCCCGCGGATCGAAGGGTCTCCGAAGCTGATCGACAGCCCGCTTGGCAAGGCGGTGGCGTTCGACGGCGCGGGCGACGTGTTGTTCCTCGACCGGCATCCGCTCGCGGGAGCGGCGCGCTTCACGTT
>Ga0247823_10003656_pt1 | contig 12404 bp, 1 predicted proteins | sample 13C_PalmiticAcid_2_FD_192426 | JGI IMG/M metagenome (GOLD analysis project Ga0247823, IMG submission 192426) | Soil microbial communities from agricultural site in Penn Yan, New York, United States - 13C_PalmiticAcid_Day30 | ecosystem: Environmental > Terrestrial > Soil > Agricultural land...
CCGCCACCGCAGACATCGTCGATGCCTGGGTCGCCGCGTACGGCGTGCTCGCCAGCGTCTTCATCAACCTCGAGGGCGAGATGTACAAGGCCAACGCGGCCGACCACTGGGTCGGCTGGCGCAAGTTCAAGATCGTCCGCAAGGTCCCCGAGAGCAGCACCATCACCTCCTTCTACCTCGCCCCCGCCGACGGCGGCCCGCTCTCCAAGTTCCAACCAGGCCAGTACATCAGCCTGCAGGTGCCCGTGCCGGAGCTCGGCTACCTCCAGAGCCGCCAGTACTCCCTCAGCGAAGGGCCCGCGACCTCGCTCGCCGGCGGCTACTACCGCATCAGCGTCAAGAAGGAGGACGCCGCCGAGACGGGCGTCCCGGGCCTCATCTCCAACATGCTCCACGCCAAGTACGCCGTCGGCGACGAGGTCGAGATCTCGCACCCGCAGGGCGAGTTCTTCGTCGACCCCGCCGACGCGTCCAAGGCCGGCGTGCCCGTCGTACTCATCTCGGCCGGCGTCGGCGCCACCCCGCTCAAGGCCATCCTCGACAGCCTGACCACCTCCACCCTCACCGGCGCCGCACAGCCCCCGGCCGTCAAGCGGCCCGTGTCGTGGATCCACTCGGCCCGGTCGAGCGCCATGACGCCCTTCGCCGACGCCGTGCGCCAGACGTGCCGCGACAACGAGAACGTCACCGCCAACGTGTTCCTGCGCGCCGTCGGCCCGGAGGACCAGGCAGGCGTGCACTACGAGTTTGGCGACATGCGCATGGACCTGGCCAAGCTGGACAAGGAGCGGGACCTGTTCCTCGGGAACGCGGCCGCCGAGTACTACATCTGCGGCCCGGAGGCGTTCATGGTCGACGTGCGGCAGACGCTGGTCGCGATGGGCGTCGATAAGAGCAGGGTGTTTTTGGAGTTGTTCGCCACGGGCGATGTTGCGGATGCGTAGAGGGGGATTGGGTCGACTGGTTGGAAAGAGCGTGTTTGGTTAGCGTTGGGAGAAGAAAGACAGACAGACTTGGGTATAGCGGAAGGGGTTTGGAGTCTGGGTTTGGCTTATTGTTTGTTTCTTGTTGTCTGCTGCTGTATATATCCGCGCTGGATACTCCTGGATACCTTGAAGGATCGTAGAATCATCTCTTCTCTAATGACTGAACTTGATTTGCGGTGCAGAACGACCCTCTCTTCTTGCCAAAGTGCGACTGGTGCTGCTTATGAACGGGTCGCTCAGGCATGTGTTGTGTAATGATGTGGTCACAGGACTCAGCCCTGGGAGGGGTGGCTTGCGGTAAGTTCCGTAAGTGTCTTCTTCCATTCCTGATTGAGTGTTGGTCGATCACCACACTTCCTCAACCCCGCATTCTCTTGTTGTTGTTCCTCCGCGGAGAGCTAGGGAACTGTCACTGGCTCGGATGGGTGACGCCCCGAAATGCCAGCAGACGCCAGGAAGACGGGGAACCAATCACAACACATGCGCCACTTAATTAGTCTGGGGTGATGGCTTTCGCCACCGCTGACCTCTGTGGTTGTTTTGCTCGTTTTCGAATCCGCCGGAGCAGGCTTAGACGGGACAGTCGCTGCCGGATTCCCATGCGGCAGGCTCCTCGCCGGGCCGAGTCTACAATTAGAATTTGTCCATGACCCAACCAGTCAGCCAAGCTGCACATTCTCAGCCAACTTCCGCCATCATTAATGTCCATGGCACCTTGCAGATCTGGGTTCCGCAGTTTTTGGTCAGGCAGGTCGGCCTCAGAAGGCTCAAAGGCTCACGGGTACGTTTGATTCCTTTGTCAGGGAAGCCGTCCTTGACGGGGTTGCGGTGCGGGCCGAGTCTTGTTCGGTTCCGTGTCTTGGCTGTCTGGGTTCCTCGGCAACACCGTCAATGTCAACACCGCGACCCCTGAGTTTGGGGGAAAAAAACGGAAAACCAGTGTTTGGCATCCAACTCGATTCTTAACCCTTGCCTGGATGCTGGCAGGGTCTCCAGACTTGTTTGCTTGCTGTGGACCGCCGGACGACGATCCGAGCTGTCAAACTGCATTGATGCATCTGTGCCTTGGGCGATCTGGCACCGTCGTTTCCGAGACGCATTGCAATTGCCCAGACGGTGTCAAGGTTGCACACAAACCCCATGCACCATCCATCTGCATGTCATTTGTGTCACATCGCTGCTTAATTGAGCCGCATGGGTGCAGCAGCGCCAGTGATCTCCAACCTCTCTAATGGAATCAAGTGCGTTTCCAACTTCGTCCCCAGCGACAGGGCCACCGGGTAACGAAGACGGCTGCGCCGAGGCCAAACTGGGGCGAGACGTGATTCCGCGCCTGCATGTGTTTGCCGAATCCCAGGTTTGGGTCGCGTTCAAGCAGAATACCTTCCTTCCCTTATTCTCGAATGGGCAGCAAAGAAGCAGGTCGCAGTCCCTAGTTTCCGAATCCTGCAGGACACACCGTGCCAGAGACCGAACTTCAATTCTGGTGTTGTAGATCGCGAGAATTCACTCGCTCGTTCCACCGTTAAATCATGCGCATGCGATCAAAACTGGAGTGCATGCTGAAGATCTTCCTACGTCGGAATGGAAACGACATGGCATCTGATCGACCTGCAGGAAGAGCGCATGGGCCAGTCCGCTCCAGGTTTCGGTGATGCGATGATGAAGTCGGGGCTGCTTCACGACCGACCAACTCGACAAACATTGGCAGTGAACCTGAAGCTGCGAGGGAAGATAGTTCACATAACCGCTTGGACGATGAAACACAAAACCCAATCTTTGGCAGGCGACAGGGCGGCTAATGGGGAAGAGTAGCGCGGATATCATCGGCACCCCCGACGTCATCAAGCGCCGCCTGAACAAGCTTCGAGGAGGGTGGGCCTGGGTCTCTTGTAGTTACTTCATTGACATCGCGACTGATTCCAGGAGTAACAGTCGGCAAAGGTATGGGAGTTTTAATTGTTGGCCGAGAATAAAGAGGTCCTGGACTGACGGGTAAGGTACTTGGCTCTGACAGAGCTGCTTCGATGGGATCTGTGGCTCTCAGATAGACGAGCTACTCCAATTGGGTCGACGGTAGCCAGAATCCAAGCCTTGAATCCTCTCCCACTTGTTCCAAAGCTGTTCTTCTCGGCCAGACCCCCGGGGTGGGAAAGGAAGTGGGCGCTTAGCCCTGTTCGTTAGCCGCGTTGCGCCTTCCCTACCCAGTTGACGCCGGCCAGCTCCATGAAAACTCTGTTCTTAGCGCGCTAGAACAGAACAACATGGCTGTTCTTTATCTGCTGCCCGTTATCTTGAGTTCAGTTCTGCGCTTGGAGCGCGGCTAGCAACTCGGTTTCTCTATAAAGCCCTGGTCCGATTTCTTTCACCTGCTCCCATTCTGTCTTCCATCCACAACACCAAATTTGCTTTGACTGTTCCGATACCCATTTGGCTTCAGTTTTTGCACAGCGCGTTTACTTTGGCTGTTGTCACTTGATTTCAACTCTGGTTTACACTTCCATCTTGGAATTGAGCAATCCCGTCTGTTGTCCATTGGTTTTCCTCGCACTTCACCGCCGTTCGGCGCCGTTTGCACAGCTCAACCTGGCATCCGACTGCGCAATGACATACAAGAGGCCCATATCGGAGCCGATCGCGGTGGTGGGAGCGAGCTGCCGCTTTGCGGGAGGTGCTACCACACCCTCGAAGCTGTGGCAGCTTCTTGCCAACCCGATCGACCTGACCAGGGAGGTTCCAGCTGAGCGATTCAACATCAAGGTAAGCAAGCCTCATCTTCAGTTTCATCTCGCCATCGCGCACTCGTGCTTACAAGCGCAGGCATTCCATCATCCTGATGGAGAGTATCATGGCACGACAAATTCTTCCAAGGCATACTTCATTGATCAGGACCATCGTGTCTTTGACACCAGCTTCTTCAACATCTCACCCAAGGAAGCCGAGGCAATCGACCCTCAGCATCACATGATGCTCGAGGTTGTGTACGAGGCGCTCGAGTCTGCCGGGTACACTCTCCATCAGTACTCTGGAGAAAAGGTTGCCGTCTTTGCCGGTCTCATGACTGGCGACTACGACACTCTGTCCCAGCGCGACGAGCTTGACACCAGCCAGTATTACGCCACTGGCAACGCGCGCTCAATTTTGTCAAATCGTATCTCGTACTTCTTCAACTTTCAGGGCCCGTCAATGACCATCGATACCGCATGCTCTTCCAGCCTTGTTGCTCTTCACCAGGCTGTCCTGAGCCTGCGGTCGGGAGAGTGCAAGATGGCCTGTGTCGCCGGCGCCAACCTCATCCTTACCCCGGAGCAGTTCATCGTCGAGTCGAGCCTTCACATGCTCAGCCCCACTGGCCACTGCCGCATGTGGGATGCTGGCGCTGACGGCTACGCTCGTGGAGAAGGCCTGGCTGCCTTGTTCATCAAGCCACTGAGCCAGGCTCTTGCCGATGGCGACCACATCGAGGCCATTATTCGTGAGACCGGCGTCAATTCGGACGGCCGCTCCCGTGGAATTACGATGCCCAATTGGGAAGCCCAGTCGCGCCTTATTCAGGACACGTACCATCGAGCCGGTCTGGACTCCAAGACGCCCGGAGATCGGTGCCAGTACTTCGAGGCTCACGGCACCGGCACCAGCGCTGGCGATCCCAACGAGGCGCGTGCGATTGAGGATGCTTTCTTTGATGGCAACGAGAATGTCACCAAACTACTTGTCGGTTCCGTCAAGACTGTGATCGGCCACACTGAAGGCGCTGCCGGCCTGGCTGGCCTTCTGAAGGTGATGGAGAGCATGCGCCACGGCTCGGTGCCTCCGAACCTCCATCTCGATGAGCTCAACCCCAATGTTGAACAATATTGCACCAATTTGCTCGTCCCAACTTCAGCTACCACATGGCCCAATGTCCCCATCGGGCAGCCCAAACGCGGAAGCGTCAACTCCTTCGGCTTCGGAGGCACGAATGCCCATGCCATTGTCGAAGAATACATTCCCCAGGTCCACGACCCCGTGGCGACGTCCTTCCGCCCAGCTCTCGACTTGGTTAGACTTGCTTCCTCTGGCAGCATCGACAACAACCAGGTCTGCTTGCCGCTTGTGCTCTCTGCGCACTCACAGAAGTCCTTGGCTGCCCTTGCAAAAGCATATCGCGACTTTCTACTCAACGAGTCCTCGCTCAACCCTCAAGAAGTGGCCTGGCACAACTTCGCTCGGCGGACAGCGTTCCCATTCCGGCTCGCAATCTCCGGCCTCTCAGTGTCTGGTCTCACCGATAAGCTCACGACTCTTGTCACCAAGTCCGAAAACTCACCCATGGCCACCATCGGCATCCGCGCTCGTCCAAACAATGAGCCGCCCAAGATCCTCGGTATCTTCACTGGCCAAGGCGCCCAATGGGCCACGATGTCGCGCGGCCTGCTGCTCTCTAACAACATCTACTCCCACGTCATTCGATCTTTGGACTCGATCCTCCAGACATGCCCTGACCCGCCTTCGTGGTCACTGGAGCAAGAGATTCTCGCCGACGAGCAGTCGTCCAGGGTCCAGGCCGCATCGGTCTCGCAGCCTCTTTGCACCGCCATCCAGCTCGCTCTGATTGAGCTCCTTCGCCACCTCGGAATCACCTTCCACACAGTCATTGGACATTCATCTGGTGAAATTGCGGCAGCATACGCGGCGGGCAAAATCTCTATTCGCGATGCGATCTTGATCTCTCACTACCGCGGTCTGGGCGTGCACATGGCGTGCGGTGAGAATGGAGCCAAGGGCGGAATGCTCGCTGCTGGTCTTACGAAACAGGAGGCCAACAATCTCTGCGCAAGGAACGAGTACCTCAACCGGCTCTGGATTGCTGCAAGCAACGCACCCTCCGGTGTCACCTTGTCTGGCGACCTCGAGGTTGTGCAACAAGCTTGCGAAGACCTGACCCAGCAACAAAAGTTCGCCCGGCTTTTGTTTGTCGACACCGCATACCATTCCCCTCACATGGAACATGCCTCGGTCCAATACCTGGAAACCCTGGCTGCGTGTGGCATCACCCCGTCAAAGGGCAATGGGACCACGTGGGTTTCGAGTGTCTACGGATACGGAGAGCCTTCGCAGACCGAGCTAGCCGCGAGTTACTGGAAAGACAACATGGTGAAGCCGGTTCTTTTCCAAGAGGCACTTGGTACCGCATTGGACGATTTTGGTCCTTTCGATTGCGCCATTGAGGTTGGCCCGCATCCTGCACTCAAGGGCCCGGTGTCACAGACTATGGAGGACATGAAGGTTGCCACAATCCCGTATTTCGGCTTGCTCAAGCGCAAGAAGGACGACCGCGAGGCGTTTGCAGACCTTCTTGGTTCGATGTGGACACATTTTGGATCATCGTCATCCCAGATTCAGCAGTTCGTCTTGGGCTCTTCGCAACCCCAGCTTGTCAACAGCCGGCTGGCTGATGCGCCGCCCTACCCGTGGGACCATTCCCAGATGTTCTATCGGGAATCGCGAATCTCCCGCCAATACCACTTCAAGCCTGACAAGCCACACGAGCTACTCGGCGTTCGCACCCGCGACGACAACAAGCATCAGCTGCGGTGGCGTAACATTCTCAAGTACGACAAGCTTCTTTGGGTCAAGCACCACAGCTTCCAGGGTCAAGCGTTGCTCCCGGCTTCCGCGTATCTCGTCATGGCCTCGGATGCCGCCCGGATCGCGATGGCAGGTCGCCAGGCCTCCACCGTCGAGCTTCGCAAGTTGAAGTTCCCCAGCGGGATCATCCTTGAGCCGAATACACCCGGAATCGAGGTCCTGTTCAATCTGACAATTGAGCGCGAGACGCAGGACACGATTGATGCGTCATTTACGCTCACATCCGCCATTGCGGACGGCAGAACCGACATGAAGAAGAACTTCAGCGGCAATGTCACCATCATCCTCGGGCAGCCGTCTCCATTTGCGCTGCCCACACGGCAGAGCGAGCGGGCTGAGACTTCACAGGCCAGCCCGGACGCTTTCTATCACATGATGGCTGGGACTGGATTGCTATACACTGCTCCCTTCAAGGGCCTGCAGACACTGGAGCGGAGGTACAACTTTTCTTCGGGCACATTGAAGAAATACCACGAAGAGGACACTACCGCGCTGAACATCAGCCCGGCGACACTGGATAGCTGTCTCCAAACGGCGTTTGTTACCATCTCGTCTCCTGGCGACAACGCGATTTGGACATCCTTCCTTCCGTTGGAAATCGAGTGCGTCCGCTTCAACCTCGCCATCTGCGACATCAAGGATCGCGACCACGACTCTCTCGCTGTCGACGCGTTCATGACCAAGGATACGCCTACTACCGGACAGACTCCTGCATCTTTCACGGCCGACATTGAGATCTTCAACCCCCAGGGCGGCATGGAGATTCAGGTCCAAGGCCTCACGGTGGGGTCCTTCAGCTCGACAAAGCCCGAAGACGACTACGAACTGTACCTGACAACCAAGCTCGACGTCGACCCGGATGAGGAGATTGTCTCCGCCGAGACTGTCGCAACGCAGACAGAAAATCCCATGTTGATCGAGAGCTGCGGGCGCGTGGCCGCGTTCTACGCGACCCATACATACCTCCGCCGACCGCCCTCTCCCAGCCCGTCAGAGACGGCAATGTCGCTGACTGCATGGCCGGAAGAGACCAAGGAAACCCTCGATAACTTCGTTCGCTCTTCGCCTTACTTCCTTGCTTTGGACTTCATCCGGGAGCTCGGCAAAACCCTGCCGGACGTGCTCGCGGGAATGTTGCCTGCTGTCATTGATGAGGCGCATCACCTTATCGGATTCCAACAACACGTCGCCCGGGTCGTCCGGCAGATTGCGCACAAGTACCCGCGCATGAACGTTCTCGGTCTGACGGACCCCGAGTTGGGCCTGACTGAACACGTCCTTACTGGCCTGAACGGCTCATTCCTGTCGTACCGGGTTGGCGGTGAGCCCGAGAAGAACCTCGACAGCCGTGTCCTGCTCAACGACTCGCTCCGCAAGAAGATCATGGTGGACAAGGTCGACTTGGCTGCCAGCCCGTCAGGAAAGAGCCCGTCATACGACCTGGTGCTCCTTGCTACTTCGCTCATTGAGCCGCAGACGACAGCTGCTGTTCTCAAGGCAGTCAACCGCATGATGCGGCCGGGAGGCTTTCTGATCTTGATCGACGTCTCTCGGAGCCCGCTGAAGGACCGGATTCGCCGTTGTGCTGGCTTCACACCGGCCAAGAACGACATCCTCTCACCGCCTGACTGGCCTGATGTCCTTGATCAGTGCGGGTTTGGAGACTCAATGAGGAACGGGCACCAATACTGCCCGCCTGGGTTCTCCCTGATCATTCGCCAAGCCGAATCTGCCGAGAAGAGCTTATTGCTGCGTTCTTTCGACAACTTCAGCCAGCCTGGTGTTCGTCTCATTGATCGCCTGCTCATTGTCGGTGGAACGCGGGCGTGCACATCGGGCATCGCACCGGAGGTCCGTTCTGCGCTTCTCCCCCACTGTGATTTCATCAGAATAGCCCAGACTCTCGAGTCCCTGGACGCTACATTTATCTCATCCTTCTCGGCTGCGATATTCCTGACCGATGTCGATGACCGAATCCTCCCAACCATGACGGAGAAGCGGATGCAGGCTCTCCGGGCCTGCTTCGTTCCCCAGATGGTAATTCTCTGGGTGACGCGCGATGGTCGGCACAATCCGGAGCATGCCGCTTCGTTTGGATTCACTCGCACCTTGGCGGCTGAGACCCCCGGTCTGGTGATGCAGATGCTCGATCTCGATACCGTCGCCACTGAGCCAGTCGTGAAGACCATTGCGGAGACGTTTGCACGGCTCACGAAGCACGCCCTTGTTGACGCATCAGATGTCAACAAACCACTCTGGATCAACGAGCCGGAGGTGCACATGGAGAACGGCCGCCGTCTTGTTCCGCGTGTTGTTCCTTGGAAGGCAGGCAATGACCGGGTCAATGCTCCTCGTCGGGTGGTGTCGAACGTTGTCAACACTCTGGAGAACATCGTCCAGATTGTGCCTACACAGTCTGTGGACGGCTCGAACTCGTACCAACTTGATGTCAAGCAGATGGACGGCTTGGCAGAGACTGCCAATATTGTGACGATTCAGGTGGACTATAGCACCGTGGAGAATCTCAACGTTGGGGGTGCCTCTTCACACCTCTGCGTTGGGCGGAGCTTGGAGACTGGCGATCTGGAGGTCGCGCTCTCCGAGTTCAACGGCTCCTTCATCGCGGTTCCGCCGACCAGCGTCAGCAGCATTGGCAGCGGCGCATTTGACCAACCAGTGTTCCTCGCGCTTCTTATTCGGTACCTTGCAGCCTTCAAGATTGCGGACTCGGCACAGGGCAAATCGGTACTCCTCATCGAACCGGACACCATGTTCTACGAGTGTGTCGCCGATGTCCTCCGCGCTCGCGGTATCCGGCTCCGCGCTTGTTCGACGAATCCCGATTCAGGCACCCGCGCTCGGGCAATGACCTACTTACATGCTGGTTGTTCGCAGCGGGAGGTGAAGGCTCTGTATTCCTTTTGTGGTGTTTATGTTGTCGACTTGCTGCCTGAGAAGAGCAAGCTTTCTGAGATTCTCAAGCAAACCTTGCCAGGTGGCTGCAGGTACACGGCATACAGGTCACTTCTTGGTTCTTGTCTCAAGAACAACGGGGAGAACAAGACTTTGGCTAGCTTTTTGGGCGAAGCTGTGCGCTTCGTGCGCTCAAAGATGGGAAATTGGGGCTTTGACACCGAGGTTGGCAAGGTTTCGGTTTCTGACCTCCTTCAGTCCACTGGTGTTGCTCCGCCTTTCCAGATTCTCGACTGGAAGGCTGAGCGTTCGGTTTCCCAGATCGTCAAGCCGCTGGCTGGTACTCAACTCCTGAGCCCAGACAAGACGTATGTCCTGGTTGGTCTGACCCGCGACTTTGGCCAGAGCTTGTGCACCCTGTTCGTGCAGCAGGGCGCCCGCCACATTGTCTTGTGCAGCCGGAATCCGCCCAAGACGCAGCCCAAGTGGCAAACCGAGCTGGTTTCCAAAGGCATCACTATCCTGTTTGAGTCCATGGACGTGACCGACTTCAACCAAGTTGCCGGCCTCAAATCCAAACTCGACCAAACCCTGCCTCCGGTCGGCGGCATCGTCAACGGCGCCATGGTCCTCGAAGACCGCGTCTTCTCGCAGATGTCCCTCTCCACCTTCCACCGCGTGATGAGCCCCAAGACCGTCGGATCCCAAAACCTCGACACCGTCTTCTGCTTCTCGGACATGGACTTCTTTATCCTGACCTCGTCTTTCGCCGCGGTCGGCGGCCACGCGGGCCAATCCAACTACGCCGCGGCCAACATGTACATGAACGCCCTCGCGGCCGCGCGCCGCCGCCGCGGCCTGCCCGGTTCGGTCCTCAACATCGGCGTCATCTACGGCCTGGGCTTCCTCCACCGCGAGAAGGACGACTTGTACACGGGCCTCGAGCGCGAGGGGTACCCGCCCATCTCGGAGCGGGATATCCACCACATGTTTGTCGAGGCCATCGTCGCTGGCAAGCCGGGCGCGGAGCTGGGGAAGCAGGTGTATGACATCACCACGGGCCTGAAGCGGTTCGATGCGCGCGCGCCGACGCTGCATTGGCACCGGGACCCGCGGTTCGGGCACTTTACCCGCCGCGAGGAGGCGGAGGCTGATGGCTCTGATGGTGGTGGTGCGCAGCAGCAGCAGCAGAGCGTGAAGGATCTGATCGACGCCGCGGCGGGCAAGGATGAGCTTGTCGAGGTGCTGGTGCAGGCTTTTATCGTCCGCTTGCAGAGCCAGCTGCGGCTCGGCGAGGGTGCGGTGACGAGGGAGCATAGCATTGTGGAGCTGGGCGTGGACTCGCTCGCTGCGGTGGAGCTGCGGGGGTGGGCGTGGAAGACGCTGGGGCAGGACGTGGCTGTGATGAAGATCCTGGGGGGCTCGACGATTATGGGGCTGTGCAAGGAGATTGCGCGCGGGATCTTGGAGGCTAAGGAGGGGAAGACTGAGTCAGTTGTGTCTGTGTCGGAGGTCACGGTCTCGGAAGTCACGGCCACGGGCAGTGGCCCGAGCACCCCGGTGCAGGAGTCTGTTGGGGTCGTGGACGGCGAGAAGGAGATGGCTGTGAAGGATGTGACGGTGCTGTCATCGGTGTGGGATGAGCAGGAGCATGGGCATGTTGATGAGCCCTCTGAGTGAGGGGGTTATGCTGGCGCAACATCATTTGTCGGAGTAATACCTGGGGGGTTTGGTTGATTGGGTACCCGGAGAGTGGAAGGAGGTCTGGGAATATCGCTGGTATCTGTGTGTTTCTTCCGTTTATGGAGTTGGCGGAGAGACGGTTTATGTACAGTAATTGCATCGGGATGGGATCATTGAGCTGGAGAATCAGGGGGACTGGACACTGGCATGGACTCGGTTGAGTCGCCAGTCGGATAGTTATGGGCAAGGCGCGCCTTGTGTGTTGGGTTGGTAGCGATTCGGGGCAATATAATCGCCTTCACTGAGACCGTTGGTGCGGCTGGTCTGTGGTCTGCCAAAGGGGTTGGCGGTTGTGTTTGTTCCGGGGCGTTGGTGGTGGTGTTGAGGTTGGTTCCGCAGGGCAATGTTGATGTGACCCCGAAAGCGGAAAGCGGCTTACACATGTCTCACAGCAACCCCCCATTCTCATGCATGCCACGGATGACGGGTATCCACCGCTCTTGGAGATCACTCACCACCTGCATCGTTCAACGCTTCCGGGCCATTCAAAATGCAGCAGCTCTGCATAAGAGCGGGCTCTGCAGGCTGGGCTAGGACTTGGCCCTGAATACAGTCAGCACACTGAACCTTCACGGTTGAGATCCCAGTCGTGCGACGATCGGGAAGCGATGGCTTGCAGTTGTGTTACACTCGGGAGGGGAGCCGGAGCGGGGTTAGAGTTTGAAGCCTGTTGCTCCTGCGGGATGACAGCACGGAGGATGCCGGGCTGGGTGATCAATTCCCATCTTTGGGTGTTTCTTGTGATGCTGTGAGACTGGGCAGCGCCGATCGGATGAGGGGAGGGAACTACCTGGGCTCTGAGTTACATTACGGACTGAGAGAAGGCAAGCGAGATGGACCATGGGCTGCAGGGAGGAGCTGTGTAACAGCTCGGTTGTAGCAACAGCCTCCATGTTTGTATCCTACCCCTCCTTCCTCAAGTACCCCGTTCCATTCCTCGTGTCAATTCCCGTTCTTCAACCCAGTCAACACACCCAACCTCAGCGTCACCCTACGGGAAACACAACCCACATACAACAAGCCCAAACCAACAACAGCACACCATCTCGAAGACACAATGACTTCCAATTCCTCTTCTTCCGCTGAGCGAGTCGCCCCAAACTCCTCCAACCTCCCGCCCGCCCCCTGGCC
>Ga0247823_10003657_pt1 | contig 12403 bp, 10 predicted proteins | sample 13C_PalmiticAcid_2_FD_192426 | JGI IMG/M metagenome (GOLD analysis project Ga0247823, IMG submission 192426) | Soil microbial communities from agricultural site in Penn Yan, New York, United States - 13C_PalmiticAcid_Day30 | ecosystem: Environmental > Terrestrial > Soil > Agricultural land...
GATCTTGGCGGCGTCGAGCATCTGTTCGCCGGTCTGGTGACGACCGGTGAAGGTGATCTTGTCGACGCCCGGATGCCGGACGAGCGCTGCGCCGGCCTCGCAGCCGGTTCCGTGGATCACGTTCACCACGCCCGGCGGGAAACCGACCTCTTCGGTCAACTTCGCCAGCATCAGCGCCGACAGCGGTGAGACTTCCGATGGCTTCAGCACCACGGTGTTTCCGCAGGCCAGGATCGGAGCGAGCTTGAGGGCCGCGTTTGTCAGCGGGAAGTTCCAGGGGACGATCGCGGCGACGACGCCCATCGGCTCGCGGAACTGCATCGTCACGTTGTCCGGCAGTCCGCCGTAGCAGACTCCGCTGATCTTGTCGCAGAGGCCGGCGTAGCTCTCAAAGAGGTCCGCGGCACAGGGGACATCGAAGCTGCGGGTGTCGCGGATCGGCTTGCCGACGTTTAGCGTGTCGGCCAGCGCCAGGTCGTCGAGTGATTCGCGGATGCGCTCCGCCAGGCGGAACAGCAGGCGGCCGCGGAGGAGCGGATCCATACGAGGCCATTCGCCTTCATCGAACGCGCGCCGCGCAGCGTTGACCGCCTGGTCGACATCTTCAGAGCCGGCCAGGGAGACGTCGGCCAACGTCTGGCCGGTCGCCGGATTTGTGACGCTCCACGTCTTGCCTGAAGCGGCGCTCCGCCAGATTCCGTCAATGAACAGCTGTGTGGGCCACTCAGGCATTTCGACAGTCTTTCAAGACAATTCGCCCGCACTTCCTTCGTCAACCGCTGGTTCGAGTCACATTGCTGCGATCACCAGGCGGTCCAGCCGCCGTCGATCAGGAGGTTCTGGCCCGTCATGTAGCTGGAGGCCGCGGATGACAGAAAAACGATCGCTCCCTTGAGCTCATCAGGCCGGCCCATTCGTTTCATCGGCGATTTCTCGCAGAGGCGGGCGCACAGTTCCTGCGGCGCCTTCTCGGAAGGGAATGGGCCGGGGCTGAGGCAGTTGACGCGGACCCGATCGGGGGCCCAGGTGACGGCGAGGTGCCGGGTGAGGTGGACGATGCCCCCTTTGAGGGCGTGATACGCGGCGGGGCTGGCCGTTGAGAGGCTTTCGTAGACGGGCGGATATGACCCGACGACGCCGTACATCGAGCCGACGAGGACGACCGCGCCTTCGGTCTGTCTCGCGACAACGTGGTTTCGAAGATGCCGGGCAAGGAGGAAGTAACCCGTGGCGTTCTGCAGTTGCCGCGTGAATTCATCCGCCGTGACGTTCGTCCAGTCCTTGCCGAGCGGCTCGTGGCCATTGGCGACGAGGACATCGACCTGTCCCGCTTTCTCCACGCCCGCTTCGAACCCGGCTGCGATCGAACCTTCGTCCATGTGGTCGAGTGCGACGCCGAAATGCTTTGCGGCGCCTTCACGCGGGAGTTCGCCGGCGATTCGCTCGGCGTCTTCTCGTCGACGGCTGGTGACGACGACTGACGCCCCGGCCTCGGCGAGGGCGCGGCTCATGGCCGAGCCGAGGTGGCCGGACGCCCCGGTGATGAGGACGGTCTTCCCATGGAGGCCGAACAGGTCGCGGACATGCATTTCATTCACCGGGCGTTCTCCCGCCGACCGTTTCCCACCGTCCTGATGTCACGCTCGCGAGGATGGCGCGATTCACCTTGAGCGTCTGTAAGCCCGCCGCGAGATCGCACGCTGGAGCCGACTTCGATGCGACGACATCGAGAAATGAATTGGCCTGCCGGATGAACAGTTCGTCCCGTTCGAGCGGTGGTCGCGGGTGATCGATCCAGTCGCTGCCAGGTGTCGTACATTCCCGCCAGCGGCAGGCGTGCATCTCGAACCGGGCCGTGCCGCGCTCGCAGATGACGGTGATGGCTGTCTCGTTCGGGGCCTGGTGCTGGTTCAGCGAGTAGCTGGCAACGACGTCTCCCTGCCGGGCGAGCACGTGCACGGTGTCTTCCACGTCGACACCCTCGAGGACGCAGTGTTTTGCATCCGCAACCAGTCGACCGACAGGCCCGACCAGCCATTCGCCGGCGTTGACGATGTGGGTCAGCGCATCCTGGACGGCCCCGCCGCCGGTTTCGTGGCGGGTGTAATACGTCTGGCGGTAGGCGGGACGATAGAACGGGAAGTGCTGCCCGCAGACGGCGACCAGCTCGACCGGACGGCCGAAGCGGCCGCTGGCGATCGCCTCGCGCATTTCGTTCAGAACAGGGTGCGCCCGGTAGACATATGCGACACTCACGGTTCGCGACCGTTGCTCCGCCAGCCGGCCCAGTTCCTGTACGCCGGCTTCTTCGACAGCCAGTGGCTTCTCGATCAGGACGTGCGTTCCGCGGTCGACGAACGCGGTTGCCTGTGCGACGTGGAGCGGCGCGGGCGTCGCGATGACCGCGACGTCGCACTCTTCGGCCAGCGCCTGCTCCAACGTCTCGAGAGGCCGGGCCGACGGGTAACGGGTGGCGACCTCGTTCCGCAGTTCGGGTTTCGGCTCGACGAACGAGACCGTTGCCCGGCCGGTTGAACCAAAGCAGCGGAGGTGACGCTCGCCGATCGACCCGGCGCCGATCACGACGACACGAACGGGCGAATCGCTCATCAGCGGCGAGGCTCCAGGTAGCTCTTGCCTGGCTCGGTCGCCGGGGCGTCGCCGAAGGTCAGGCCGATGGCGGGGCCGAACTGTTCCTTGATCCGCTCCAGCCCCTGTCGGACGAAGATCAGGTCGCAGCCGTGGAAAATCAGGCTGCACCCCATCTCCGTCAGCTTTGCGGCCTGTTCGAGCGAACCACAGGTGGCGGCCCAGTGCTTGCCGGTCTTTTTGGCCGCCTTCGCGATCCGTTCGAAGGCGGCGAGGACGGTTGGGTGCGTGAACTGCCCGGGGATCCCGGTCAGCACCGTGAAGTCGGCCGGCCCGAGCATGATCATGTCGACACCCGGAACCGACAGGATCTCCTCCGACTGCTCGACGGCTGTCGGATGTTCCACCTGGATCAGCACGAACGTCTCGCGATTCGCCTGCTCGAGGTAGGACGTCATCGGTGTCAGCGAGAATCGGGCATCGGCTCCGGCTCCGTCGAAGCCACGCTGTCCGATTGGCGCGAACCTGGCCCAGCGGACGACTTCCGCGGCCTCGGCCGCCGAGTCGCACCGCGGATACATGATGCCGCTGGCCCCCATCTCCAGCAGGCGGGAGAGCCGCATGAACTCTCCCTTGCCGGGGCGGGCGACGATATCGGTTCCGCCGATCCGGGCGGCCCGCATCAGGTGGCCCGCCGTCTCGACGCTGTATCCGTGATGCTCGAGGTCCATCCAGATGGCATCGAACCCGAGAAGGCTGGTCATTTCATAGACCGAAGGATCGGTCAGATGCAGACAGACTCCCAGCGCCCGCTCTCCGCGGCGGATCTTGCTTAAGACTCGACTTGGTTTCATGAGAGACCTCTTAACGAAATGAGCGACGCGAACGGCGGATGGCCCGCGACGGGTCGCAAGCGACCCGGCTCAATGGGCGTGTCGGATCGGCTATTTATGTGGATCAGGCAGCTTGACCTGGGCGACGTAGATCGACGTCTTTCCCTCGTGGGTCGAGTAGTAGCTCACCCACAGCGTTCCGTCGCGGTAGACGAGCCCGGGATAACTCGTGTCGCCGCCCGAGGGGAATGTCGCAATCGCGGAGACCTGGGGCGCCTTGGGATCGAGGAACCACAGGTTTGTCTTGGCCTTGCCGATGTAGTCACGGCCGCCGACGACAATCCGGCCGTCCGGCAACGCGATTAACTGCGGGCCGCCGATCTGCGTGCCGGTGCTTTTCCAGGTCCATTCGGTGTAAGGAGCTTTGGCGGTCCCGAGCATTGCGGCCGGGGCTTCCTTGTCATCGCGGCGCATGAGGCAGAGGGCCGTGCCGTCTTTCTGGAACAGCAGCGAAGATTCGTTGGGATAGCCTTCCGCAAACAGCTCCGGAACCAGCACGTCGAACTTCCGGCCGTCCGTGCTGCGATAGAGACGCGTCGACTTCTTCTTGCTGCCGGTGCTGTAGCCAACGGCGTACGCGGCGCCGTCATGCCAGGTGACGCGCCACAGCCAGTAGCCGGGCTCGCCGATCGGGATGGCGTCACCCCAGTTCTTGCCGTCCTTCGAGTACCAGACGTACGACTGGTGCGTGGCGCCATCGACCGGCGTATGCAGTGCGCCGGCACCGCAGAGCATCAACTGGCCGTTCGGCGCCAGGCAAATCTTGGCGTCCCGCAGGTCGGAGTCCTTGGCCGTCACCAGGGCCTCGGAGGCCCACGACTTGCCGTCGGTGGACGACACGACCCGGAGGGCGCCATCCGGCGACACGTGCTTCGCCCCTTCGCGAAACACGCACAACCAGCGCCCGTCATGCCAGATCAGGTCGGTGAATGCGTTGTGAGGAGCGGAATCCCAGATCTTCTGAACATGGAGGATCTCGGCTTTCGGAGCCTCGGCCGCGACCACCGGGGCCGCGAGCAACGCGACGCCGAAACTGAACAGGAGCCGACTTAGAGTTGTCCGCATTCGATCGTCTTTCAAAAACGTGCTGGTCAGTAAGTCAAATCTCGGAGCGGGCAGAGGAACTGCCGGGGATAGTCTCCACAATTCCGCCGCCCGCTTCGATGCCCAGGAGTCGCTTCGCGTTTCCGCTGAAGATCTGCTCGACGCCCTCGTCGGTGATCCTTTCGAGCCAGCAGGCCTGCTGGAGCGCGATCAACGACTCAACGCCGATCCGCTCCGGACGGGCAAACGGCGATCGAGACGGTTCCACGGCGGCCTGGTCAAGCCAGGCGAAGCCGTCACCCACGCTGACGCATCGGCCGGTCATCTGGGAGACGGGGAAATCGGTGCCGAACAGGAGCCGCTGCGGTCCGAAGACACGGAGCACGGCCTGCAGGGCCGGCGCCTCGCAGATGGCCGACGTGTCGAAATACAGATTGCCGAGACACGAGAGGCGTTCGACGCCTTCAATCGTATGGCGTGCGCAGAAGCCGCGCCCCGCATGGGCCAGGATGACCGTCGCGCCCGGATACTGCACGCACAACCGAAGCAGCGCCGACTGATTGGCCTCGTCCGCCAGCGCCCGGCTTCGAACCAGGTGAATCATCAGGGCCAGCTCGAGCTCGTGGGCAAGTTGCCAGCACCATTCGGGCAGATATTCGGTGAGCTCGGCTTCGTAAGTGTTCTCGCATCGCGCGAACAGGTGATATGGCTTGAATCCGGCCCAGCGGTGCGCCACGACTTCCGCTTCCACAGCCGCCGGGTCGTCTTCGGGGTCGATCAGCAGCAGTCCGCGACTGCCGGGCGATTTTCGCAGTTCCTTGAACACGAATTCATTGGCCGCGTCGAAGTCGATCCCGGAAACGGGCAGGGCGAAGAACAGTCCCGCCCGCGGCGAGATCCCCAGGTCGCGTTCGATATTCGTGCGATACGACGCGATGCCGAAGTCCCCTTCGCCGTCCGCCAGCCAGCCGCGAATCGTGGCGTTGGCGTCGCTGCGCCGCAGCAGGTGGGCGTGCGAATCGCACACCTCCGGCGGCACGAAGGCATGCAACGGATTCGACGCTGAAACGGCCTGATCCCGCACCACTCGCCTCTCCGTACGGAGCCGTGTGAACGGCTACGGAAGACGTACAGGTACTCAATAGGTACGAACCTTATTGGCCAATGAGCCTAGTCGCCGGCGTGACAAGTTCAAACCCAGAATGCCTATATAATCGATCAAAGCAGCAAAGATGGTGCGAGGAGTTGATTGACACCGCTGTCGGAGGACTTGTACTGTGACGTTCGTACCTCGTGCGGACACTGAGCATCCATGAGCGTCGCCGTCCCGACTGCAGTCGATCTCCCGGAGTTCGAGGCCTCCCTCGCCACTCCCGGCGCCGCCAAGCACGAACGGCTCCGCGATTACTTCGTCGCCCAGATCGCCGAGGGCCGGCTGCTCCCCGGTGCACTGCTTCCCTCCGAACAGCGAATTGCTGAGACGCTGCAGATCGCCCGCAGCACGGTCCGGCAGGCGATGTCCACGCTTGAGCGTGAAGGTTTTGTCCGTCGGATTCACGGCAAGGGAACCTTCGTTCACGAACACGCCGCGGCGCCTCACTCGACCGAAAAAGGGCACGACCTGTTCGCGCTGATCGTGCCGGAGACGCGCGTCGGCTTTTATCCGGCCCTGCAGCGGAGCTTCGAAGACGCGGCCGCCGATCTCCACAACCAGGTCATCGTCTGCAATTCGGACAACGACATCGACAAGCAGGGCAATTCGATCCTGCAGTTTATTGATCACCGTGTCGCCGGAGTGGCGATCGTTCCCACGACCGTTCCGCCGACTCCGGCCTTCCATCTCCGGCAGTTGCAGCGGAATGGCATTCCGGTGGTCTGCTGCTCCCGCCGTGTCGACGGCGTCCAGGCGCCTCTGCTGGCGATTCCGTTTGAAGAGGTCGGCCGGCGGGCCGGAGAAGCGATGCGTGACGCCGGCCACCGCCGCGTCGCGATGATTTCGGGTGATCGCACGCCCGCGGCCGAGGCTTACGAGCGCGGGTTTCGCGATGCCTTTCGCGATTCGCCCGATGCATCGATCCGCATTTTCTATGGATCGGTGCATAGCCCGGAACTCTCAGCGCACGAGGCGGAATTGTCGGGCCATCTCGACAGCCTGTTCGCCGGCGGCCAGCCGCCGACGGCGATCTTCGTCAGTTTCGATTCACTGGCCGAGCTCATTTTCGTCCTGCTCGCCAAGCGGGGCATCCGGGTTCCCGAGGACGTGTCGCTGCTCGGTTTCGGGGGCGTCCGTCGCCAGGGGGCCCTCAGCCGACAGCTGACATCGATCACGATTGACGAAGAGAAACTGGGCCAGGAAGCCGTGGCGCTGCTCGACCAGATGCGCCGTGGCGAACTGCCGATTGAGAACAACGAGACGCGATGGATTCGCGTGGGGATGAGTGACGGAGTCACGCTGGCGAAGCTGAAAACGGAGACCCGGCGGGCCCGATCGGGGCAGGCCGGCTGAGCGAACACTCGGCCGGCGCTCGGCCTGTGCTGACATTGTTTCTGCTGACATCACTTCATCCTTCACCCATTCCATCACGGGGAGGCGAGGCATGTCTCAAACTCTTCGACGCGGATTTACGCTCATCGAGCTGCTGGTGGTGATCGCCATTATTGCGATCTTGATCGCCCTGCTCCTGCCGGCGGTCCAACAGGCCCGTGAGGCGGCTCGCCGGACGCAGTGCAAGAACAACCTGAAGCAGTTGGGTCTCGGGCTCCACAACTATCTTGACGTGCACCGCTCGTTCCCGATCGGGCACCAGTATCGTCCGGCCGGCGTAGGGGCCGGAGTCGGCGCGCACTTCGGCAAGGGCTGGTCCGTCTTTACCTACCTGCTGCCGTACATGGATCAGGGGCCGCTGTTCAATCAGCTCAACATGAATCTGAGTATGGCCGGAGTCCGCGAAGATCCAGCCGGTCCGGCCGGCACCGTGATCGACGGCGGAGCGAACAAGAGACTGGTCTCGACCGTCGTCCCTTGGGCCCGGTGTCCCTCCAGCACGGCGCCCGGGACTTTCGCCAACGGTTCAGCGGGACAGGCGGGTTACTTCGAAAGCCTTGCCGTCACCTCGTATAAAGCGTCTGCCGGATCCTTCCATGACAACTCTTCCGGTTATCCGTTCAATGATCAGAACCGTTACAACGGCCTGTTCCACCGGGACAGCATTGTTCAGTTGCGCGACCTCAGCGACGGAACGTCCAACGTCATCGCGATCGGCGAAGCCAACTGGCGTCTGAGCCAGAACGGCCGGCTTTTCGGGGGCCTTTCCGCGGCATCTGGCCTTACCAACGGCAGCTCGTTCTGGTTCCTGGGCAACGGCGAATGGCCCATGAACCCGCCCGCATCAGTGCCGCCCCTGAACAGAGACTACGGCTACCACAGCGAACACACCGGCGGATCGCATTTCGTGTTTTCCGATGGCCACGTCGTATTTATGAGCGAGAACATTCATCACACCTTCCGCTGTGCCGTCAACGGTGGAAACACAGGCAACACGACCTGCCCGGGCACGTTGGCGCTGGTGTCTGATCCGAATGCCAATACGAATTTCGGAACCTATCAGCGCCTGTTCGGACGAAGCGACGGCTTCGTCGTGGGCGAGTTCTGATTGCCTGCAGAGAACGTCCGTCCAGCGGAACTCTCGTGATCGCAATCCCGTTTCATGGCGTGAGTGATGCACCCATTGAGGCATGAAATTCGATTGATTCGCCCGGTCATTCTCGCCGCCGCGCTCGTCGCGTCTGTGGGATGCGGGCGAAAGGATGGCCTGGTGGATGTGTCCGGCGTCGTGACGCTGGATGGCAAGCCGCTCGCGGATGCGATTGTGCAGTTCACCGCGTCGTCGAACGAAGCCGGTTATTCGCGGCCAGCAACGGGTCGAACGGACGCCAGCGGCCGATACACACTCGAATACAGCACGGGGCGCAGCGGTACGCGCCCGGGCGGCTATCGCGTCAGTATCTCCACCTACTGGCCTTCGTCCCTGACGAACGAAGAGAAAGTCATCCCCGGAAGTCCCGAGAAAGTTCCGGAGGTGTACAGTTCGAAGTCGACTCTCACGGCGGAGGTGAAGCCGGACGGCTCGGAAGTGAACTTCGAACTCAAATCGGACGCGGGGCCGATCATTCAGCCCGATGCCCCACGCAAGGCGAGGGCGACTGTGCCCTCCCGTGCCTCCACATCGGATCCCGGTTCGCGCTCTTGAACGCCCACTTGCGAATGAAACTCCTCAAACCCGGCGGGCACCGCCTGTTCGAATCGGATCCCGAGACCTCGCGCATCGTCTCGGAAATGCTCAGCGATCTCGAACAGAACGGCATGGACGCCGTCCGCAGCTACAGCCGCAAGTTTGACGACTGGTCCCCCGATTCGTTCGAACTCACGCCCCGGCAGATCGCCGACGCGATCGCCTCGCTGCCGAAGCAGCTCATCGATGACACTGCCTTCTGCCAGGGGAATGTCCGCGCGTTCGCGGAGGCGCAGCTCACGACGATGCGGCCGCTGGAAGTCGAGGTCCGGCCGGGCGTGATCCTTGGACACAAGCACATCCCGGTCAGCCGCGTCGGCAGCTACATCCCCGGCGGCCGGTATCCGATGTTCGGCTCGGCCCAGATGAGCATCATTCCGGCCAAGGTGGCGGGCGTGTCGCATGTGTCGGCCTGCACCCCGCCCGTGAAAGGCAGCGGCTTCTTCCCGGCGACCGTCAATGCCATCCATGCGGCCGGCGCCGATCGCGTGTTTATTCTTGGCGGCGTCCCGGCGCTGGCGTTGATGGCGTTCGGGATGGGCGAAGTGGAACCGGTCGACATCCTGTGCGGGGCCGGAAACAAATTCGTTGCGGAGGCCAAGCGGCAGCTGTTCGGCCGTTGCGGGATCGACCTCCTGGCAGGGCCGACGGAAATTCTCGTGCTGGCGGACGACTCCGCCGATCCTCAACTCGTCGCCTGCGATCTGCTGGGGCAGGCTGAGCATGATCCGAACAGCGGTGTCTGCCTGATCTGTCTCAGCGAAGACTTCGCCAGGCGGACGGTTGCCGAAGTCGACCGGCAGCTGGAAGTCCTGCCGACGCGCGACATCGCCTCGCTGTCGTGGCGTGACAACGGCATCGTGTATGTGGCCGGTGATGTCGCCGAAGCGATTGCGATCTGCAACGACTACGCTCCGGAGCATCTCGAGCTGCACGTCGCCCGGCCGGACGACTATTTCGACCGGCTCACGAACTACGGGTCGCTGTTCATCGGCGAGGAAACGACGGTGGCTTACGGGGACAAGTCGATCGGGACCAATCACATCCTGCCGACGAGCCGGGCTGCGCGGTACACAGGCGGCGTGTGGGTCGGGAAGTTCCTGAAGACCGTGACTTATCAGCGAATGACGAAGGCTGCGAGTGTCGAAGTCGGCCGGGTGACCGAACGGCAATGCGAGGCGGAACGGATGCTGGCCCATGCCATCACGGCCCGGATCCGGATCGATCGGTATTCGTGAGGATCGTCGACACGCACTGTTGTGGCATGTGTTTCCCGACCGCGCCGCTCCCGCCGACCGCAAGGCTTCCCACCGACTGTTACACCGGCTCGCCGTTTCACAACGCCCGTTTCGTCGTTCCAAACGCCTGAATCAACGAAAACGTGTCAATGTTCAGGCAACGACACCCTACGAAACGGTTCCGGCTCGTCATGCGATCACTGCAGGCCCTCGCGCTGATACTGCTCGCATGTGCCGGCTCGGTGTCAACGCGGGCCGGCGATGGAGCGCCCCGGTTGTCCGCAAAGGAGCGGCAGGTGTACCTGGACGAATTTCGAACGGCGATTCGAGAGAACACAGGCTGGGAGCGGATCCGCGCAGCGGAGGCGCTCGTGAGTCACGGTTACGCGGACGAGGCCGCGGCTGCTCTCCGCGACCAGGCGGAGACTGCGCCGCCGGAAGAGCGGATCGGTGTCTGGCGGACTCTGGCCCAGGCCGAGCCGACTCCAGAAGGTCGCCGGAAGATGACCGACCGCATACGGGCGGTATTTGCTGATACCTCGGCGCCGGACCGGACGCATGCCGTCGAAGGCATGGCGAAACTGCGCGTCGAAATCACTGACGCCGAGAAGTCCCTGGCCAGGTCAATGACGACCGGACCATCGGCCGCGGCCGTGTTTCCGAACTGGCTTTTGACCCTCTCCGGTGATGCCGACGCCCGCAAGTCGCTGGCCATCGCCCTTCGTGACAGCGACCCGGTCACGCGGCTGCGTGCGGCCTTTTCGCTGTCGCATCTCGATGATCCGCTATCCGCAGGTGAACGTGCTGCACTTGAAGCCGCCGCGGTCGCGGAGTTGCCAGATGCTCCCTACCGCGCCTGGATGATCGGCGCCGCCTGGAAGCATCCTCCGCAAACTCACGGCCGCCAGGTCCTCACACCCCTGCTCGAGAGTTGCCTCTGGTCGAGCGATGCGGCCCAGCGGCTGCAGGCCGCGAACTGTGTCGTCGACGGCGGAACTCCTGCCGAATTGCCGCTGCTGTCTGGGCTGAAGAACGATTCAGATCCCAAGATCCGCCGGGCGGTCGCCAACGCGTATTTGCGTTTTGATTCCCAGCAACCGGCCGCCCTGAAACTGCACGACCCCAGGTAAGCACTTGCATCAGCTCGATCTCATCATCTTCCTGGCGTACATGTCGGTCCTGGTCGGCATCGGCGCCTGGTTCACGCGCCGCGAGGCAGGGCTGAAGGAGTACCTGCTGGCCGGGCAGGACGTCCACTGGATCGTCGTTGCCATCTCGGTGCTGGCCGCCCTGTTCAGTGGCATCAGCTACATCGGTATTCCGGCGGAGTCGTTCTTTTACGACCTGACGATGTTCTGGGCGGTCGTCTCCTTCCTTATCGCGACCCCCATCGCAACCGTTCTCTTCCTGCCGTTCTTCCGTCAGCTGGGAATTTACACGGCCTATGAATATCTCGAACGTCGCTTCGACAACCGGCTGCGTTACTTCGCCGCGGGTTGCTTCATCCTTCGCGGAACGTGTTACCTGGCGCTCGCGATCTCGGCTCCCGGGCTCGTCGTCTCTGAAATGACGGGCTGGCCGTTCGCGGCCTGCGCCATCGGCAGCGGCCTGGCGGCGACGGCCTATACGACGCTGGGAGGAATGAAGGCCGTCATCTGGACCGACTCCGTCCAGTTCGTCGTTCTCTGCGGCGGGATCCTCGTCATCATCGGCTGTGCGGCGGCGGGTGTGCCGGGGAATGTCCTGGGGGCATTTGAACTCGCAGCGGCCGACGGCAAGATGCGATGGCTGAACGCCAGTCCCAATCCAACGATTCGCGTCACAATCTGGGGCGCGTTGATCGGCGGCACTTGCAACAACCTCGTCCAGCTCGTCACCGATCAGATCTCAGTCCAGCGGTATCTCACGGCCCGCTCGCTCAATGAAGCCAAGCGGGCGCTGTGGCTGAAGCTCGGTCTCACGCTGCCGCTGCTGGCGACGTTTTATCTCGCGGGGACGGTTCTCTACGGGTACTACAAAGCCAATCCGGACCGCGTGCCGACGTTCGCGAACGCAAAGCTGATTCCCGGTCTGCCTTCGGGAGCGGTTGAAACGGCTCCGCTGCTGAATGATCGGCTGCTGCCTTACTTCGTGATGCACGAACTCCCCTCGCCGCTGCCGGGCCTGCTCATCGCCGCGATCGTGGGGGCGACGATGGCCGTGATCTCGGCCGGCATCAACGCGCTGGCCACGACCGCCTTGATCGACTTTTCCTCCGTCAAAGAACGCGAGAACCCCAACCGTGTTGCCTGGGCCCGCACGCTGACGATTCTGTTCGGTCTGCTGGCGACAGGGGTGGCGCTCGAAA
>Ga0247823_10003658_pt1 | contig 12399 bp, 10 predicted proteins | sample 13C_PalmiticAcid_2_FD_192426 | JGI IMG/M metagenome (GOLD analysis project Ga0247823, IMG submission 192426) | Soil microbial communities from agricultural site in Penn Yan, New York, United States - 13C_PalmiticAcid_Day30 | ecosystem: Environmental > Terrestrial > Soil > Agricultural land...
GTGCCTGGGCGGCGGCAGCTTCGTCGACAACCTGCCCAACGGGGCGCCGCTGGCCATCGGCGCCGGCGTGCTGATCGGCCTGGTCATCCTGATCGCGATCATCATCGCGGTGATGTGATCACTCGATCCGGCGGCGATGGGCCCATCGGGTCAGCGCGTTGCGATTGGACTGCTGGGTCTTGCGCAGCACGTTGGAGGCGTGGGTTTCCACCGTCTTCACCGAGATGAACAGGGTCTCGGCGATCTCGCGGTAGGTGTAGCCACGGGCCAGCAGGCGCAGGACCTCGAGCTCGCGCGGAGTGAGCGAGTCCAGCTCGGGATCGAGCGGCGGCTCGGGCACCGGCGATCGGCCCGTGAACGAGTCGAGGACGAAACCGGCCAGCCGCGGACTGAACACGGCGTCACCCCCGGCGACGCGGCGGATGCCGTCGGCCAGTTCGGCGCCGGAGATCGTCTTGGTGACATACCCGCGCGCGCCCGCCCTGATCACCGCGATCACGTCCTCGGCGGCATCGGACACGCTCAGCGCCAGGCACACCGGGCCGTCGGCGATCCCGGTCAGCACCGCGACACCGCCACCGTCGGGCATGTGCACGTCCAGCAGCACCACATCCGGTGTGGCCGCGTCGATCCCCGCGACCGCCTCGGCCACCGCGCCCGCCTCGCCGACGACCTCCATGTCGGTCTCGCGGCTCAGTTCGGCGCGCACGCCGGACCGGAACACCGCGTGATCGTCGACCAGGAACACCCGAACACTCACTGACAGCTCACTCTCATCCCACCGGCGATCGACTTGTTCTCATCGGTACCACACGACCGTGAATGTCGGTTCGGACCGAGGCATCGGGCCCACGAATATCGCTCGGGGGCAGCCGTTGCGGATCGCTCATGCCTCGGGCGGGAGCGGCGCGTCGGCCGGAGCGCCGTCGGCGTCGGCGGCCGGGTCCGAGGTGCCGGAGTCCGAGCGCGGCATCACGATGCGCACCTCGGTGCCGCGACCGATGGTCGAGTCGATGACGGCGGTGCCGCCGCGGCGTTCGACGCGGGCGCAGATCGACTTCGCGACACCGCGCCGGTCGGCGGGCACGGCCGAGGTGTCGAAACCGGCGCCGCGGTCGCGGACGAAGATGCTCACCTGATGCGGTTCGGTCTCGGCGAACAGGTCGATCTCGGGGACGCCCGCGTGCTTGGCCGCGTTGACCAGCGCTTCCCGGCTCGCGCCGAGCAGCGCGGTGAAGTGTTCCTTCGGCAGGCCCGCGCCGGTGTCACCGGGGTCCATCGCCACATCGCCGACGGTCACCGGGGTGACCTTCACCCCGTGCTGGTCCTCCACCTCGCCGGCGATGGTGCGCAGCGCGGCGGCCAGGCTGGACTGGGCGGGGGCGGTGTCGTCGAACAGCCACTTGCGCAGTTCGCGTTCCTGGCTGCGGGCCAGGCGCAGGACCTCCTGCGGGTCCTCGGCCTGCCGCTGGATCAGCGCGAGGGTCTGCAGCACCGAATCGTGCAGGTGCGAGGCGATCTCCTCGCGCTCCTCGTTGCGGATGCGGGCGCCGCGCTCGGCGTTGAGCGCGCGGACCATGCGCAGCCACAGCGGCACCGTCAGCAGGCCCGCGCCGACCAGCGTGACCGCGACCGCGATCAACGCCGATCCGAGCGAACTCAGGTCGATCCTGGCCAGCACCACCACGCCGAGGCCGACCACGATCAGCGTCGCCCCGGCCACGATCCGCGACCAAGTGACCACCGACGGCCGCGCGGGCAGCCCGAACAGCGCGCGAGGTCCGGGCGCGGCGACGTCGTACTCGCGCCAGACCAGCGCGGCACCGACCGCGACCACCACGATCGGGGCGATCACCTTCGCGGCGGTGCCCTGGAACAGCCAACCCACGGTGACCGCGAGACCGAGGCCGAGCAGGGCCAGGCCGATCGCCTGCCTGCGCTCGTCGCCGGTCGGTTTGGCCGCGTCGTTGCCGCCCGGGGTGAAGATCCACAGCAGCCCGTAGGCCACCAGGCCCGCGCCGACCAGGGCCGACAGCAGCACGAACGCCATCCGCACCTTGAACACGTCGACGCCGAGATGATCGGCCAGCCCACCGGCGACGCCACCGACCACCCGGCCACCGGTCCGGCGGACCAGTCGCGGGGTCTCCGGCAGCGGCGGGCCGACGGGCTCGGGGCCCGGCGTCGGCAGCACGCCCGGCCGGTAACCCCGCGGCACGCCGTACCCCGACGGCGTCGGGTACCCGGCCGGGTAGTAGCCGGGCGCGGGGCGAAACTGCGGCTGCGGGACGTAGGGGTGCGGTGTGCCGTAGACGGCCTGGCCGTTGCCGAGCGCCCGTGCGACGAAGCGCTGCGGGCCCTTCGGGTGCCGGTGTCCGCCCGGGTTCATCGCGGCGCCGGGGCCACCGGGATAGCGGGGTGCGCTGTTCGGCGGCGGGGTGGCGTTGTTCCCCGGTGCGGTGCCGTACCCGCGCGGGGCGACGGGCCCCTGGGCGGCGGCGCGGGCGGGAACAGACGGATCCATCCTTCGATACTGGCACGCTCGCGCGGCCCCCGGCATCGGGAATCTCCCTGATCTTGCCGCTTTCCGCGCCGCCCGGTACGCGTAGGCTGACCAGGTGAAGCAACTGTGAAGCGCCTGACCGTCGGCCTCGTCGCGACCTCCCGCAAGGAAAACGAACACCGGCTGGCGATCCACCCGGCCCATCTGGACCGGATCGATCCGGGATTGCGCGGTCAGATCTTCCTCGAACACGGCTACGGTGACCGGTTCGGCTATCCCGACGAACTCCTCGCGCCCCTGGTCGCGGGCTTTCGCACCCGCGCGGAGCTGTTCGCCGAATGCGACGTGCTGCTGCTGGCCAAGCCGCTGGCCGAAGACCTCGAACAGATGCGGCCCGGCACCATCGTGTGGGGATGGCCGCACTGCGTGCAGGACCGGCGGATCACCCAGCTGGCCGTGGACCGCGCGCTGACCCTGATCGCCTGGGAGGCGATGAACCACTGGACCACGGCGGGCAACTTCAGCGTCCACGTCTTCCACAAGAACAACGAACTGGCCGGCTACTGCTCGGTCATGCACGCCCTGCAACTGCGCGGCATCACCGGCGACTACGGGCGTCGCAAGCGGGCGGCGGTGATCAGCTTCGGCGCGACAGCGCGCGGCGCGGTCCGCGCGCTCTCGGCACTCGGCATCAGCGATGTGACGGTGCTGACCCAGCGCAGCGTGTCGGCGGTGGCCTCGCCGTTCGCCTCGGTGCGCATGCAGCACTTCCAGCGCGACCCGGCCGACCCGAGCCGCACGCTCGCGCTGAAGGCGCCCGAGCCGGGGCCGCTGGCCGAAGTGCTGGCCACCTACGACGTGATCGTCAACTGCATGTTCCAGGACACCGAGGAACCGCTGATGTTCGTCACCGAGGACGATCTCGAGCTGTTCGCCCGCGGCACCCTGTTCATCGACGTCTCCTGCGACGAGGGAATGGGCTTCTCCTGGGCGCGCCCGACGACCTTCGCCGACCCGATGTTCACCCTCGGCGCCGATCTGCACCACTACGGGGTCGACCACAGTCCCTCGTTTCTCTGGGATTCGGCCACCTGGGAGAACTCCGAGGCACTGCTCGAGTACGTCCCGATCGTGCTGGCCGGCCCCGACGCCTGGGAGGGCAGCGAGACCATCCGGCGCGCCGTCGAGATCCGCGACGGCCGCGTCCAGAACCCCCGCATCCTGTCCTTCCAGGGCCGTGCCGCCGGGTACCCGTACGCGGTGATCTGACCCTGCGCCTGACCGGGGAACCCGGGCAAACCTCAGGGTTCACCCCGATGTGCGAAAGGACTGGTCGAGCACACCATGGAGGACATGAGCAGAACGAGCTTCGGTGACCAGATCCAGCAGATGTGGCATACGCGGCCCGTCCGGCTGCCGCGGCAGGGGCCGATCGCCGGCGTCGCGGCCGGGTTCGGGCTCCGCTACGGCGTCGATCCGGTGCTGCTGCGGGTGGCGTTCGTGGTCTCGACGATCTTCGGTGGCGCGGGCATCGTGCTGTATCTGCTCGCGTGGCTGGTGCTCAGCTCCGCGGGGAACGAGGCGTCGGCGGCCGAGGCGCTGACCGATCACGCGCGCGGCACGCACTCGCAGACCAAGACGATCGTGTTGATCGTCGCGCTGGCGATCGCGGTATCGACCATGGGTCCGGTGGGGCTCGGAATGGGCGGCTCCGGGGTGGTCAGCATGGGACTCATGCTGGCGGGTTGGTGGATGCTCTACATCCGGCACCCCGAACTGCCCAGCGGTTTCGACACCGTCCGCGCCGAATCACTCGGCACCGCGGGCTACCCGGCCGCGGGCTACCCCACCGGCGTGCCGGTCCGCGGGTACCCGTACGTCCCCGATGTGCCACCGACCGGGATGTACACGCCCTACACCAAGCTGCCGGACGCCTACGTCCCCGATCCGGCCACAACCGTGCCGCCTCGCGCGCAAACCCGCACCGACGCAGCCGAATCCACGCCCCTGCTCCGGGTCGACACCACCGAGACGATCGTCCTGCACAAGGACCTCGCACCGGCCACCGCCGAACCCGGCCCCACCGACGTCGCGCACGCGTCGGATTCGGCGGACGTAGTCGACGCGGTCGCGACGAGCGAATCCGCCGCGGCCGCAGCGGTAGACGACACGACGAACCCACCCGCCGACATGGACACCGCCACCTCGACGCCCGCCAGCACGGCCGAGCCCGACACAGCGGAAGCCACCCCGCATGCCGCATCGACCGATCTCGTCCGCCCCGTGGACGATTCGAGCGATCCCACGACGACCATCGATCTCGACAAGCGCGACGCCGGATCGGCCGAGGTGGCGACACCCGCGCCGATCCAGGACCTCGGGCTCGCCGCGACCGCCGTCCTCCGCACGGACCTCCCCTCGCCCACACCGGGTTTCCCGCGCAGCGGCGCGCAGGTGCCCAGCGGCATCGATCCGCTCGGCATCGCGCCGCTGGCCTGGGAGCTCCCCGAGGCGGCACCGCGCTACGCCGTGGCGGTGCCGCCCCCGCCGCCGAAGAAGCCGCGGTCGCGGCTCACCCCGGTCACCATCGGCCTGGCGATCCTGGCGGCGGCGTTCGCCGGTGCGGCCGCGGCCTCGGGCGTCGAATGGATGACCCCGGCGCGGATCGCGGCCGTCGCGCTCGCGGTCGTCGGGCTCGGGCTGATCGCGGGCGCGTTCCTGCGGCGCGGCTACGGACTGCTGGTACTGACCGCCCCGCTGGCCGGGTTCGTCCTGCTGGCCTCGCTGATCGGGCCGATCGACTTCGAAAACGGCGGCGCCATCGGCGATCGCGTCTGGGCGCCCACCTCGGTGTCGGAACTCCAGCCCCGCTACGCCCTCGACATCGGTTCGGGCACTCTGGATCTGCGGGGCCTGAACCTCACCGAATCGCGCAGCGTCGAAGTGGCGGTGAACATCGGTGACGCGAAAGTGCACCTGCCCGAAGGGATGACAGTGAACACGACATGTGACATCCGGGTGGCCGACGCGACCTGCGTCGAAGGGCTGAGCGGCCCGAAAACACCGGGCGCCCCGGTCCTGGACCTGCACATCAAGATGCACCTGGGTGACGTGGAGGTGACCCGTGGCTGACCCGACCGGCACCGAACCCCGCCGACCGGCGTTCTCCCTGCTCTGCACCGGACTGATCGCCCTGGCCCTGAGCGTCTGGGCGCTGCTCGGCGCACCGACCCCCGACAGCGGCGGCATCCTGCCGATCGGCTGGGGCGTGGTGATCGCGGCGATCGTCATCGGCCTGATGCTGACGATCTCCCCGCGCGGCAAACGACACTGACGAAAGCTCACCGAACACCGAGATACGACAATGGCCCGTCACCGTGACGGGCCATTGTCGTCGGAGGACACACGGCAATGGACGATTCCCGATCCGATCGGCAGCCCACTCCGCTGGCGAAGGCGCTGCCGCCGACCACCCATCGGCCGCCCGGCGGCTTCCTCCTCGGCAGGCTGCTGCTCACCCAGGTGGCGCCGCCACGGCGACCGGCCTAGCGCCCTACTCCCATTCGATGGTGCCCGGCGGCTTGCTCGTCACATCGAGCACCACGCGGTTGACGTCGGACACCTCATTGGTGATGCGCGTGGAGATGCGCTCGAGCACGTCGTAGGGCAGGCGGGTCCAGTCCGCGGTCATCGCGTCCTCGCTCGACACCGGGCGCAACACGATCGGGTGACCGTAGGTGCGGCCGTCGCCCTGCACACCGACCGAGCGCACGTCGGCCAGCAGCACGACCGGGCACTGCCAGATCTGCTTGTCCAGGCCCGCGGCGGTGAGTTCCTCGCGGGCGATGGCGTCGGCCTGGCGGAGCAGGTCGAGCCGACCGGCGGTCACCTCGCCGACGATGCGGATGGCCAGACCGGGGCCCGGGAAGGGCTGGCGGGCAACGATTTCCTCGGGCAGGCCCAGCTCGCGGCCGACCGCCCGGACCTCGTCCTTGAACAGCAGGCGCAGCGGCTCGACCAGGTCGAACTCGAGGTCGTCGGGCAGGCCGCCGACATTGTGGTGGCTCTTGATGTTCGCGGTGCCGGTGCCGCCGCCGGATTCGACGACGTCCGGGTACAGGGTGCCCTGCACCAGGAACTCGACCTTCGGCGCGGTCCCCGCGGCCGCGCCCTCCTCGAGCACGATGCCCGAGACCGCGTCCTCGAAGGAGCGGATGAACTCGCGGCCGATGATCTTGCGCTTCTCCTCCGGGTCGGAGACGCCCTTCAGCTCGCCCAGGAACTTGTCCACCGCGTCGACGGTCACCAGCTTGGCGCCGGTCGCCGCGACGAAGTCCTGCTGCACCTGCTCGCGCTCGCCGGCCCGCAGCAGACCGTGGTCGACGAACACGCAGGTGAGGCGGTCACCGATCGCGCGCTGCACCAGCGCGGCGGCGACGGCGGAATCGACACCGCCGGACAGACCGCAGATGGCGTGGCCGTCGCCGATCTGCGCGCGCACGTCCTCGATCAGGGCCTCGGCGATGTTGGCCGGGGTCCACTGCGCGGGGATACCAGCCAGCTCGTGCAGGAAGCGGCTCAGCACCTGCTGCCCGTGCGGCGAGTGCAGCACCTCCGGGTGGTACTGGACGCCGGCCAGGCGGCGGGCGCGATCCTCGAAGGCGGCGACCGGGGCGCCCGCGGTGGTGCCGGTGACCTCGAAGCCCTCGGGGGCGTCGGTCACGGCGTCACCGTGGCTCATCCAGACCGGCTGGATGGTCGGCAGGCCGCCGTGCAGCACGCCACCGTCGATGTTGAGCTCGGTGCGGCCGTACTCGCGGGTGCCGGTGTGGGCCACCGTGCCGCCCAGGGCCTGCGCCATCGCCTGGAAGCCGTAGCAGATGCCGAACACCGGCACGTTCAGGTCGAACAGCCGGGCGTCGAGCTGGGGCGCGCCCTCGGCGTACACACTGGACGGGCCACCGGACAGGATGACGGCCAGCGGCTGCTTCTCGGCGATCTCCTCCACCGTCATGGTGTGTGGAATCACCTCGGAGAACACGCGCGACTCGCGCACCCGGCGGGCGATCAGCTGGGCGTACTGTGCGCCGAAGTCGACGACGAGGACCGGTCTCTGAGTTTCTGCCACCGGGACAGTTTAGTGACGCCGCACGAGGGCCGAGCAGCGGGCATCGGTGCGCGCACACGCGTTGGGAGAACATTGCGCAATCCCCGGTCGGGCTGGCTATCCTCGTGCTCGTGCCATTCGCCCGCGCGATCGATGCCGACATCTACTACGAGGACAGCGGTGGCACGGGGCCGGTGGTGTTGCTCGCCCACGAATTCTTCATGGACCGCACCATGTTCGCCGCGCAGCAGGCCGTGCTGGCACCCGAATTCCGGATCGTGGCCTGGGACGCGCGCGGACACGGCCGTACCAAGGATCAGCGGTTGCCGTTCACGTACTGGACCGCCGCGCGCGACGCGCTGACGGTCCTCGACGACATCGGCGCCGAGCGCGCCGTGGTCGGCGGCACCGCGCAAGGGGGATTCACGGCGTTGCGGACCGCGCTGGTCGCGCCGGAGCGGGTCGCCGCGCTCATCCTCATCAGCACCGAGGCGCACGGGCCGACCAGGGAGCAGTCCACCGCGACCCAGCGCTTCCTCGACGAGTGGCACGACAAGGGCTCGCGCGAGGAAGCGGCGGGCCGCCTGGCCGACTGGCTGATCGGCGACGACGATCAGCATCGCGACGTGTGGACCAAACGCTGGGTCAGCGACGCCCACAACGGCCTCGACGCCGCCGTCGGCTGCCTGCTCGGACGCGACTCCGTGCTGGACCGGCTGCGCGAGATCACCTGCCCCGCACTGATCATCCACGCCACCCACAGCGGCATCGCGGGCACGCGCGCCCGCACGCTGGCCGACGGGCTCACCGCCTCCACCTTCATGGAGATCGATGGCGCCCGGCTGGCCGTCACGATGACCCACCCGGAACCGGTCAACGCGGCGATCGCACGGTTCCTGCGGGAAAGGGTCGCCCTGACCCCCGTGCGCTAGCGGACGCTGAGCCCGACCTTCTGGAATTCCTTGAGGTCGGAGTAGCCGGCCTTGGCCATCGAGCGGCGCAGGCCACCGACCAGGTTCAGCGAGCCGAACGGGTCGTCGGAGGGGCCGTAGAGCACGCGCTCGAGGTTCGGGCGGGTCACCGTGCCGTCGGCGCCGTCGAGCCAGGACTCGTCGACCGGCAGGAACGAGCCGCGCGGCACCGAGGGGTGCGCGGTCGCCGAGGGCCAGTACCAGCCCCGCCCGGGCGCCTCGGCCGACACCGACAGCGGCACACCGAGCATCACGGCGTCGGCGCCACAGGCGATCGCCTTGGCGAGCTGGCCGGAGGTGGCGACGTCACCGTCGGCGATGACGTGCACGTAGCGGCCGCCGGTCTCGTCGAGGTAGTCGCGGCGGGCCGCGGCGGCGTCGGCGATCGCGGTCGCCATCGGCACGCCGATGCCGAGCACCTCGCCGGTGGTGGTGGCGCCCGGGTAGGAGCCGTAGCCGACGATGACGCCCGCGGCGCCGGTGCGCATCAGGTGCAGCGCGGTGCGGTGGTCGCTCACGCCACCGGCCACGACCGGCACGTCCAGCTCGGCGATGAAGGTCTTCAGGTTCAGCGGCTCACCGTCGCCCACATGCTCGGCGGAGATGATGGTGCCCTGCACCACCAGCAGGTCGACCCCGGCCTGCACCAGCGCCGGGGTCAGCGCCCGCGCGTTCTGCGGGCTGACCCGCACCGCGGTGGTCACGCCCGCGGCGCGCACCTGCGCGACCGCGGCCGCGAGCAGATCGGGCTGCATGGGCGCGGCGTGTAATTCCTGCAGCAGGGAGATCGCGCGTTCGTAACCCCCCTTGTCGACGAGATCGATCAGCTGATCGACCTTGTCCTGGACGTCGGCGTGCCGGGCCCACAGGCCCTCACCGTTGATCACCCCGAGGCCGCCGAGGCGACCCAGCTCGATCGCGAACTCCGGGGAGACCAGCGCGTCGGTCGGGTGCGAGAGCACCGGGATCTCGAAACGGTAGGCGTCGAGCTGCCAGGCCAGCGAGACCTGCTTGGACGAGCGCGTCCGCCGCGAGGGGACGATGTCGACGTCGTCGAGCTCGTAGGTCCGCCGCGCGACCCTGCCCATTCCGATTTCCACCATGTCACGCACAGTCACGCTCTGCTTTCTGAGCGCTGGCGCGCTCGAGTTCGCGGCCCCCAGGGGGCCGCCGGTCGGTCACCGCGGCTTGCTCCTGCGTCGCCTACGCCGCGGCGCCTGGCCGGCGGCCCGGCCGCGAACCGGCCACTGCGTGGCCGCCGCTCCTCGAGGTCGCGGGTGCGGGGAACGTTGGTGTTGGAAGGCCGACAACATCTCGACGCCAGCCTTCGCTGTTGGTCAGCGGACCGCAAGCCCCTGCCAGGTGCGAGTTGCCCACGTGTTTGTGCGCCGGAGGTCGGCCCTCCGGCGCACAAACGCAGCTATTGTACTCAGCCGCGCCCGGTGTAGTTCGGGGCCTCGACCGTCATGGTGATGTCGTGCGGGTGACTCTCCTTGAGGCCCGCCGCGGTGATCTGCACGAACTGCGCGTTCTGCAGGTGCTCGATGTTCTGCGAACCGGTGTAGCCCATGGCCGCGCGCAGGCCGCCGACGAGCTGGTGGATCACCTGGTTGACCGGGCCACGGAACGGCACGCGTCCCTCGATGCCCTCGGGGACCAGCTTGTCCTCGGCGAGCACGTCGTCCTGGAAGTAGCGGTCCTTGGAGTACGACTTGGCCTGGCCGCGTCCCTGCATGGCACCGAGCGAACCCATGCCGCGGTAGCTCTTGAACTGCTTGCCGTTGACCAGGATCAGGTCACCGGGGGCCTCGGCGGTGCCCGCGAGCAGCGAGCCGAGCATCACGGTGGAGGCGCCGGCCGCGATGGCCTTGGCGACGTCACCGGAGTACTGCACGCCACCGTCGGCGATGACCGGCACACCGGCGGCCTTGCACGCGGCGACGGCCTCGAGGATCGCGGTGATCTGCGGGGCGCCGACACCGGCGACCACGCGGGTGGTGCAGATCGAGCCGGGACCGACACCCACCTTGACAGCGTCGACGCCCGCCTCGACGAGCGCCGCGGCGCCCGCGCGGGTGGCGACATTGCCGCCGACGATCTGGATCCGGTCGCCCACCTCGGCCTTGACCTTGGCGACCATCTGCAGCACCTGCGACTGGTGACCGTGCGCAGTGTCGACGATCAGCACGTCGACCCCGGCGTCGCCCAGCGTCATCGCGCGCGACCAGGAGTCCTCGCCGACGCCGATCGCGGCGCCGACCAGCAGCCTGCCGTCGCGGTCCTTGGTGGCATTGGGGTACTGATCGGTCTTGACGAAGTCCTTGACCGTGATCAGGCCGCGCAGGCGGCCGTTGCCGTCGACGATCGGCAGCTTCTCGATCTTGTGGCGGCGCAGCAGACCCAGCGCGGCCTCGGCGGTGACGCCCTCCTGGGCGGTGATCAGCGGCGCCTTGGTCATCACCTCGTCGACGCGACGATCCTGATCGACCTCGAAACGCATGTCACGGTTGGTGATGATGCCCACCAGCGCGCCGGTCTCGTCCACCACGGGCAGGCCCGAGATGCGGAACCGGGCGCACATGGCGTCGACCTCGGCGAGGGTGTCGGTGGGACGACAGGTGACCGGGTCGGTCACCATGCCCGCCTCCGACCGCTTCACCGTCTCCACCTGGGCGGCCTGATCGGCGGCCGAGAGGTTGCGGTGCAGCACGCCCATACCACCGGCACGCGCCATCGCGATGGCCATGCGGGCCTCGGTGACGGTGTCCATGGCCGAACTCACCAGCGGGGTGCGCAGGGTGATCTCCCTGGTGAGCCTGCTGGAGGTCTCGACGGAACTGGGGATGAGATCCGAGGCGGCAGGCAGCAACAGCACGTCGTCGAACGTGAGGCCGAGCATGGCGATCTTGGTCGGATCGTCGCCACCCGTAGGAGGGCGCACCGCGATTCGTTCGCCCGACACGGGATTACTCATTCGGATCGACCCCTCCTGGTCGTCGGTAGCAACCGACGCCGATAGATGCAGCGCGACGGTGCTGAGCGGAAATGATTGATGGTCGGTGAGAACAAGCTCGCCGACGCCTGCATTCCATGGTATCCGGCGGGCGAACACGCCTGTGAAGTGAGCCCCGCGGCAAACTTGCCCGGTGCATCGCTGGCGCAGACCACCAAGTACTGCGTACCGTGGGGATGTGCGTGACCATCTACCACCTGGCCTGCCGCCGGATCCCTTCGCCGGAGACCCCTCCGACCCGTCTGCCGCGCTCGATGCGATCGAGCCCGGTGAGCCGCTGGATCCTCATGAGCGCCTCGCGGTCGAGGAAGATCTCGCCGACCTCGCCGTCTACGAAGCCCTGCTGGCCCATCGCGGCATCCGCGGGCTCGTCGTCAGCTGCGAGGATTGTCGGCAAGATCACTACCACGACTGGGACATGCTGCGGGCGAACCTGCTCCAGCTACTCGTCGACGGCACCGTCCGTCCGCACGAGCCCGCCTACGACCCGACGCCCGAGGCGTACGTCACCTGGGACTACTGCCGCGGCTACGCGGACGCCTCGATGAACGAGGCGTTCCACGGCGACGGCTTCGACGGCTTCGACAGCTGAGCCGTCCGCTGGGCGCCGCTCCCCCGCTCCGGTCACGCGTGCGCGGGGGACGGATGCCGCACGGCATCGACAGACACCAACGACGAAGGCCCCGAACCTGAGGTTCGGGGCCTTCGTCGTCAGAACGCGACGATCAGGGTGACGGCACCGCGGGCGGTGCGGGCAGGATCGTCATGGCCGGCGGCGTCTGCAGGGTCGGTGGCACCGTGGGTG
>Ga0247823_10003660_pt1 | contig 12397 bp, 10 predicted proteins | sample 13C_PalmiticAcid_2_FD_192426 | JGI IMG/M metagenome (GOLD analysis project Ga0247823, IMG submission 192426) | Soil microbial communities from agricultural site in Penn Yan, New York, United States - 13C_PalmiticAcid_Day30 | ecosystem: Environmental > Terrestrial > Soil > Agricultural land...
GGGTGGGGGCGGACGGCGCTGGTCCCGTCGGGGGCGTCACATCGGCGGTAAAGCTGGCGTTGGTCATGTCGCGGCATTGGCGATGAATAGGTTGCCACGTCAAGCAAATATCGGCGGACGCCACTGGCGCGCGACGGGCGGCGGGCTTAGAGAAGAGCCGATATCCCGTTCTCGCTCGATGCGATCCGAAACCAAGGAAGTTCCGATGACGACAGCCGATCACGCATGGCAAGCCCTCGCCGAATGGCAGCCCACGAAGCTGACCGAGCTTGTCACCGCCGATCCCGAAGCCCGGCTTCAGGTGCTGGTGCGCAACGTTGCCGACATCCGCTTCGACTTCGCCAAGACACATCTCGACGGTGCGGCGATCGCGATCCTGTCCGGCCTGGCCGAGGTGCAGGACTTCGCCGGGCGTCGCAAGACGCTGTTTTCGGGCGGCATCGCCAACCCGACCGAGGGGCGCGCCGCCGAACATAGCGCCGAACGCGGCGACGGGGCGCCGGAGTCGGTCCACGCCGCGCAGGCGCTGCACCAGCGGATGCGGATGATGGTCGATGCGATCGAAGCCGGCGCGTTCGGCGAGATCCGGCACCTTTTGCATATCGGGATCGGCGGATCGGCGCTCGGTCCCGACCTGCTCATCGACGCGCTCGGGCGGCAGGGTTCGCGTTACGATGTCGCGGTCGTCTCAAACGTTGATGGCGCCGCGCTCGACGAGGCGTTCCGCAAGTTCAGCCCCGAACATACGCTGGTCGCGGTTGCGTCGAAGACTTTCACCACCACCGAAACGCTGCTGAACGCCGCGTCGGCGCTGCAATGGCTGGAAGAGGGCGGGGTCGCCGACCCGCTGGGCCGCGTCATCGCGCTCACCGCGATGCCCGAGCGCGCGATCGAATGGGGCGTCGACGAAACGCGCATCCTGCCGTTCAACGAGAGTGTCGGCGGCCGCTATTCGCTCTGGTCGTCTATCGGCTTTCCGGCGGCGCTCGCGCTCGGCTGGGACGCCTTTGCCGACCTGCTGGAGGGCGCGGCCGAGATGGATCGCCATTTCCGGCTCGCCGACGGCGCCGACAATGTCTGCCTGCTCGCGGCCTTCGCCGACCAGATTTACGCCAACCGGCTCGAGTGCCAGACCCGCGCGGTGTTCGCTTATGACGAGCGGCTGCGCCTTCTGCCGGACTATCTCCAGCAGCTCGAGATGGAATCGAACGGCAAGTCGGTGACCTTCGACGGCAAACCCCTCGCACAGCAGACCGCGCCGATCACCTGGGGTGGCGTCGGAACCGACGCGCAGCATGCGGTCTTCCAACTGCTCCATCAGGGCACGCACCTGACCCCGGTCGAATTCGTCGTCGCGCGCGAGCCCGACCATCTGCTCGACGATGCCCACCACGAAACGCTCGTCGCCAATTGCATCGCGCAGGGCGCGGCGCTGATGACGGGGCGGGCAAGCACCGACGGCGCGCGCAACTATCCGGGAAACCGCCCCTCGACGACGATCCTGCTCGATCAGGTGACGCCGCACAGCCTTGGCGCGCTCATTGCTTTCTATGAGCATCGCGTATTCGCCAATGCCGTGCTGCTCGGGACCAACCCGTTCGATCAGTTCGGGGTCGAGCTGGGCAAGGAAATGGCGAAGGGCCTCGCCGAAGGAACGGTCGAGTTCGACCCGGCGACGCGCGCGCTGATGCACGCCGCACTGGGGGAGTGAGGAGGCTCCGCATGCTGTGAGCGCAAAATTCGATTGGCATCGCGACGCGGCATAACCACATAGGCGCTCGCTGCGCATAGCATGCGGCCATCCAGAGCAGGGGTTCCCATGAGCAATTTCGACTTCGACCTGTTTGTCATCGGCGCCGGGTCGGGCGGGGTCCGCGCCTCGCGCATCGCCGCCTCGCACGGCGCGCGCGTCGCAGTGGCCGAGGAGCATCGGGTCGGCGGCACCTGCGTCATCCGCGGTTGCGTGCCCAAGAAACTGCTGGTTTACGGCGCCCATTTCGCCGAGGACTTGAAGGATGCGCGCCAGTTCGGCTGGGACGTTCCCGACTGCAAGTTCGACTGGGACCGCCTGCGCGACAATGTCCTCGCCGAAGTCACGCGGCTCGAGGGGCTCTATGGCCAGACGCTCGAGAACCACAAGGTCACCGTCTTCAAGACGCGCGCGACCGTCGTGGGGCCGCAGAAGGTACGGCTCGCCGACGGGCAGGAAATCAGCGCCGAGCGGATCCTGATCGCCACCGGCGGCTGGCCGCATGTCCCCGAATTCCCGGGCAGCGAACATGCGATCACCTCGAACGAAGTCTTCCATCTCGAAAAGCTGCCGAAGCGCGTCGTGATCGCGGGCGGCGGCTATATCGCCAACGAATTTGCCGGCATCTTCAACGAGTTCGGCAGCAAGGTGACGATCGTCAATCGCGGCGACACGATCCTGCGCGGCTATGACGAACAGATCCGAGACCGGCTGCTCCAGATTTCGATGACCAAGGGCATCGAATTCCGTTTCAACGCGCCGTTCCGGTCGATCGAGCGCAATGACGACGGGTCGCTCACCGTGAATCTCGAAAATTGCGACGCGATCCAGGCCGACGCGGTGCTCGTCGCGGCGGGGCGCGTCCCGAACTCGAAGGGACTCGGCCTCGAAGAGGCCGGGGTCGAACTCGACGAGCATGGCGCGATCAAGGTCGACGAGCGCAACCAGTCGTCGGTGCCGAGCATCTTCGCCGTCGGCGACGTGACCAACCGCATCCAGCTCACGCCGGTCGCAATTCGCGAGGGGCAGGCGTTCGCCGACACCTTCTTCGGCAACAAACCGACGCTGGTCGACTACAAGAATGTCCCGAGCGCTGTGTTCAGCCATCCCCCGATCGGCGCGGTGGGGATGACCGAGGCCGAGGCACGCAACAAGCTTGGTTCGATCCGCGTCTACACGAGCGATTTTCGCGCGATGAAAAATGTCCTCGCGGGCCGCAACGAGCGCGCGCTGTACAAGATGGTCGTGAACGCGGCGACCGACCAGGTCGTCGGCCTCCACATGATCGGCCCCGACGCGCCCGAGATCCTGCAAGCCGCCGCGATCGCGGTGAAAGCGGGGCTCACCAAGGCCGATTTCGACAACACCGTCGCGCTGCACCCGAGCATGGCCGAGGAGCTGGTGCTCCTCAAATAAGGTTTCGGCCTGCAACCCGTATGCGCTATCTTCACTGTAAATGAGCAAGGGAGGGGCGCATGGCGGGAACGGCATTGGTCACCGGGGGCAGCGGCTATATCGCGGGCTTCCTGATCCGGCAGCTGATCGCGAATGGCTGGACCGTGAACACGACGGTCCGCAGCCTGCGGCGCGAACCCGAAGTCCGCGGCTGGCTGGACGTCGACGACGACAGGCTGCGTTTCTTCGCTGCCGATCTCGAAAATGACGTAGGCTGGGCCGATGCGATGGCGGGGTGCAGCCATGTCGCGCATGTCGCGTCGCCGTTTCCGCTGGGCGTACCAAAGCATCCCGACGAACTCATCATTCCCGCGCGCGAGGGCGCTCTTCGCGCATTGCGCCTTGCGAAAGCCGCAGGGGTCCGGCGTTTCGTCCTGACCTCGTCGATGGCCGCCATTGCCTATGGCCATGGCAAGGGCCGCGATCTCTACAACGAAGCCGACTGGACCAATCTCGATAATCCCGACGTCATGCCCTATCCGCGCTCGAAGACCGTCGCCGAGCGCGCGGCGCGCGACTGGGTCGCGGCCGAGGGCGGCGATATGGAATTTGCTTCGGTCAATCCGGCGGCGGTGTTCGGGCCGTTACTCAGCGACGACCTCTCGACCTCGATCGAACTGGTGAAGCAATTACTCGAGGGCAAGGTGCCGATGTGCCCCGACATCGGCTTCGGGATCATCGACGTCCGCGACGTTGCCGATCTCCATTACCGCGCTCTGATCGCGCCCGGCATTCGGGACGAGCGCTACGTGTGCTCGGGGCCGTTCCTGAAGATGATCGATGTCGCGAACCTGCTCCGCGCGAACCTCGGCGAACAGGCGCGGAAGGTGCCGGCGCGCAGGATGCCCGACTGGCTACTCAAGCTGTTCGCGCTTGTTCGTCCCGAACTCAAGCAGCTCGTCGCCGAACTTGGCAATGTCCGCGGCGGCGACAGCAGCCATGCGATGACCACGCTCGGCTGGACGATGCGCCCGTCCGAGGAAGCGATCCTCGCGACGGCGAACAGCCTGATCGAGCGCGGGATCGTGAAGCCCTAACCGATCCGGTACGGCACGACGTCGCGGCGGTCGGGGTCGACCAAAATCGGGCGGTCGCTTGGCGGAAAGGCGCGCTGGTCGCAATCGTCACGCGGGCAGATGCGGCACGACAGGCCGATGCGCGTCGCTGCTTGCGGCGCGGCGACATCGACCCCGTCGGCATAGACGAACTCGGCGGCATATTGCGCCTCGCACCCCAGCGCGACGGCATAGCGGCGCGGGCTGCGCGCGTAGCTGCCCGAAGGCTTCACCAGTCCTTTCGCCATCGACACATAGCGCAGGCCGTCCGGCGTCTCGGCAAGCTGGAACAATATACGGTCGGGGATCGCCGCCGCTTCGTGGACGATCCACAGCGGGCAAGCGCCGCCGAAGCGGGCGAATTGCAACCGCGTTGCGCTGTGCCGCTTGGTGATGTTGCCCGCCATGTCGACGCGGCAGAAGAACATTGGAATCCCGCGCGCACCGGGGCGCTGGAGCGTTGAAAGGCGATGGCACGCCTGTTCGAAGCTGACGCCATATGCAAGGCGCAGCCGGTCGATATCGTGGCGCACCGCGCGCGCGCTGGCGCGGAAGGGCGCATAGGGCATCAGCACCGCGCCCGCGGCATAGTTGGCAAGGCCGACGTGGAGAAGCTGTCTCGCCGCCGCCGTGCGTAGCGGCGAAGCTTCGACCACCGCCGCGATTTCTTTGGCCAGTGCGAGCGCCGCCAATTGGTGCGCGAGCTGGAACCGGCGGGTCTCGGCGGGCTGCGACGGGTCGATCACCAGATGGCGCATCGTCGCATCGAAATCGCGCAGCGCTTGCGCCTGCTGGTAGACGATCGAAATGCCCAGCGCGTCGCGCAGCCGCCGTTCGATCGCCTCGATAGCGGGTGACGGATCGCGGCCTCGGAGCTGCTCCGCGAGTGCCTCCGCCGCGCGGTCGATGCTGTCAACATAATTGCCTGCGTCGTGAAACCAGTCGCGCACCTCTTCCCACGGCAGGCGGCTGCCCTCGGCGGTGCCGCCCGTCAGCGCCTCGTCGATAATCTGCAACCGTTGCCCGGCGCGACGATAGGCAGCATGCAGCGCGACAAACTGGTCGGCGAGCTGCGGCTGCTGCAACGCGGCGCGTTCGAGCTGTTCGGGTGCCATCGGGGTTGCGGCGAACAGGGGGTCGGCCGCCGCCTCGCGCAGCGCGCCCTGTCGGCGGTCGTCTGCATCATGCGCCACTTCCTCCCATTCGAGGGGGAACAGGCCCTGCAACCGGTCGAGCAACGCAGGGGTCAACGGGCGGTCGTCATGCTCGATCTGGCTGAGGTAGGACGCAGATATACCCAGCCGCGCCGCAAAGTCGGCCTGCTTGAGCACGCGGGCTTCGCGCAGCTCGCGAAGCTGGCGGCCAGCAAAGAGGCGGCGAGGAGCCATGTGCGCAGCCTAGTTTGCAAAATAGGACTTTGCAACTTTGCAAATTCGCATTTGCCTCTGCGAGGCGAAGCGGGCAGACGACGCTCTCCCGACCGATGGAGAAGTCTGTGTCCACCAATATCGCCGAAATGGAACGCCGCCGCGCCGCCGCCGCCATGGGGGGTGGGCAAAAGCGCATCGATGCCCAGCACGCGAAGGGCAAGCTGACCGCGCGCGAACGGCTCGACGTGCTTCTCGACGAAGGGTCGTTCGAAGAGCTCGACACCTATGTCGAACATAATTGCACCGATTTCGGGATGCAGGACCAGATCGTTCCGGGCGACGGCGTCGTCACGGGCAGCGGCACGATCAACGGCCGCCTCGTCTATGTCTTCAGCCAGGACTTCACCGTTTTCGGCGGCTCGCTGTCCGAACGCCACGCCGAAAAGATCATGAAGGTGATGGACAATGCGATGAAGGTCGGTGCGCCGGTCATCGGCCTCAACGACAGCGGCGGCGCGCGCATCCAGGAGGGCGTCGCCTCGCTCGGCGGCTATGCCGAGGTGTTCCAGCGCAACGTGCTCGCATCGGGCGTCGTGCCGCAGATTTCGCTGATCATGGGCCCGTGCGCGGGCGGCGCGGTGTACAGCCCCGCGATGACTGACTTCATCTTCATGGTGAAGGATTCGAGCTACATGTTCGTCACCGGGCCCGACGTTGTGAAGACGGTGACCAACGAGGTCGTGACGCAGGAAGAGCTTGGCGGCGCGATCACGCACACGACCAAAAGCTCGGTCGCCGACTTGGCGTTCGAGAACGACATCGAGGCGCTGCTCGCGGCGCGCGACTTCTTCGATTACCTGCCCGAGAATAACCGCAGCGGCGTTCCGGTACGCCCGACGAGCGATCCCTACGACCGCGCCGAGCCCAGCCTCGACACGCTGATCCCGCCGAACGCGAACCAGCCGTACGACATGCACGAACTGATCCGGAAAACGGTCGACGAGGGCGACTTCTTCGAGGTGCAGCCGGCGCACGCCGCGAACATCATCTGCGGGTTCGGACGGATCGAGGGGCGCACGATCGGTATCGTCGCGAACCAGCCGCTCGTGCTCGCAGGCGTGCTCGACATCAATTCGTCGAAGAAGGCGGCGCGTTTCGTGCGGTTCTGCGACGCGTTCGAGATCCCGATTATCACCTTCGTCGACGTTCCCGGCTTCCTGCCCGGCACCGCGCAGGAATATAACGGCATCATCAAGCATGGCGCGAAGCTGCTCTTCGCCTATGCCGAGGCGACGGTGCCGAAGATCACGGTGATCACGCGCAAGGCTTATGGCGGTGCGTACGATGTGATGGCGTCGAAGCATCTGCGCGGCGACCTCAACTATGCTTGGCCGACCGCCGAGATCGCGGTGATGGGCGCGAAGGGCGCGGTCGAGATCATCTTTAGGAGCGACATCGGCGACCCCGAAAAGATCGCGCAGCGCACCAAGGAATATGAGGACCGCTTCGCGAACCCGTTTGTCGCGGCGTCGCGCGGCTATATCGACGAGGTCATCCATCCGCACAACACGCGCAAGCGGATCGCGTTGGGGCTCCGGAAGCTGCGGAACAAGCAGCTCGAAAACCCGTGGAAGAAGCACGACAATATTCCGCTCTGATCGCGAGGCGCAGATATTATCCGTGTGTGTGACGTCCGGCACATGAGAAACACCGGACTGGAGGCAAGGACGGGAGGCGGTTAGAATATGGCCGCCATGTCCTTGATTCCGAAAGAGGTTTGAAGATGCGTAAATTCCTTCTTGGTGCTCTGATAGTTCCCGCCCTGCTGGCCTCGCCGGCGGCGTTTGCGTTCGATCCCGACACCCCCGTCGGCGAGCCGAAACCCGCTTTTCCGGTCACGCTGGACAGCGAAGAGAGCACCACGATCAGTCTCGCGTTCCGGACAGCTTTCGAGCTTCCGAAAGGCACCGAAGCGACGGCGACCCGCGAAATCGACGGGCGCACTTACACATTCCGTCCCGCCGCGATCCATCTGCTGTCGAATAATGTCGGGGTGCTGCTGAGCCTCGGCAGCCTCGAAGAGGCGGGACATAGCGAAGGCGGGATCAATGCGATCCATTACCTGCAGGGCGGCCCGTCGGGCTGGCAGCGCAAGGGCGAGTGGCTGAACCTCGGTTCGGTCGGCAGCGTCGGCAACGCCGCGACGTCGTGGGCGTTCAGCGACGCACTGGGGAAGAACCCCTATCTCGTCACATCGGGCGGCGGCGTATGGCAGGGCTGCGCGATCAGCAGCGCGACGATAACCGAGCTTGCACCGGGCGGCCCCGTCGATCGCGGCGGCTTTACCGACAGCATGAGCTCGGGCGCCGGCCTGAACCAGAAGGAACAGGGCTTCGACGGCCAGATCACCGCAGCCGTTCCCGACAAGAGCTTTACCGTCACCTATGCGGGCACGCGCGCAATCAAACAGCAATATGTGTTGAAAAACGGCAAGTACGAACTGGTCGGCAAAGACCAGATTCCGGGTTGCTGAGGAGAATGAGATGAAACTGGGTCGCCTCAATCACATCGGCGTCGCGACGCCGTCGATCGCCGACAGCATCGCCTTTTATCGCGACGTGATGGGGGCGACGCAGATCCACGAGCCGTTCGACCTGCCCGAACAGGGGGTTAAAGTCTGCTTCGTCGATACCCCGACCGACAGCGGCCTGAACGGCACGCAGATCGAGCTGATCGAACCGTTGCCGGGCAATGCGTCGATCGCGGCTTTCCTGCAAAAGAGCCCCGCGGGTGGACAGCATCATCTGTGTTATGAAGTACCCGACATCCACGCCGCCAAGGCCGAATTCGAGGCGATGGGCAAGCGCGTGCTCGGCGAACCGCGGGTCGGCGCGCACGGGACGCTGATCTTCTTTCTCCACCCCAAGGATATGGGCGGGGTGCTGACCGAAATTATGGAGACGCCGAAAACGGCGCACTGACCTTTATTCCTTCGTCACCCCGGACTTGATCCGGGGTCCATGGATGCCGGATCGAGTCCGGCATGACGAAAATGAAACGAGACTGCATATGACCGACAAGCCGACCATCGACCAATGGGCTGCCGCTGCCGACAAGGAAGTAAAGGGCAAGAACCTCACCTGGGCGACGCCCGAGGGGATCGACGTCAAGCCGCTCTATACGGCCGAAGACGTGACGGCCGATCCCGGGCTGCCCGGTTTCGCGCCCTTCACGCGCGGCGTGCGCGCGTCGATGTATGCGGGGCGACCGTGGACGATCCGACAATATGCGGGCTTTTCGACCGCCGAGGAATCGAACGCCTTCTATCGCCGCAACCTTGCCGCGGGGCAGAAGGGGCTGTCGGTCGCCTTCGACCTCGCGACCCACCGCGGCTATGACAGCGACCATCCGCGCGTCGTCGGCGACGTCGGCAAGGCGGGGGTCGCGATCGACAGCGTCGAGGATATGAAGATCCTCTTCGACGGCATCCCGCTCGACCAGATGTCGGTCAGCATGACGATGAACGGCGCGGTCATCCCGATCCTCGCCTTCTTCATCGTTGCGGGCGAGGAGCAGGGCGTCGATCGGAAGCTGCTCGACGGGACCATCCAGAACGACATCCTCAAGGAGTTCATGGTCCGCAACACCTACATCTACCCGCCCGAGCCGAGCATGCGGATCATCTCGGACATCTTCGGCTACACCAGCCGCGAGATGCCCAAGTTCAACAGCATCTCGATCTCCGGCTATCATATGCAGGAAGCCGGCGCGACGCAGGTGCAGGAACTGGCCTTCACGATCGCCGACGGCGCCGAATATGTGCGCTACGGCGTCGCCAGCGGCCTCGACATCGACAAGTTCGCCGGGCGCCTGAGCTTCTTCTTCGCGATCGGCATGAACTTCTTCATGGAGATCGCGAAGCTCCGTGCCGCGCGCGTGCTGTGGCACCGCGTGATGACCAACCTCGGCGCCAAGGACGAACGCAGCAAGATGCTGCGCACGCATTGCCAGACATCGGGGGTCAGCCTGACCGAGCAGGATCCGTACAACAACGTCATGCGGACGACGATCGAGGCGATGGCGGCGATGCTCGGCGGGACGCAGAGCCTCCACACCAACGCGCTCGACGAGGCGATCGCGCTACCGACCGACTTCTCTGCGCGCATCGCGCGCAACACGCAGATCGTCATCCAGGAAGAGACGGGGATGACCAAGGTCGTCGATCCGCTCGGCGGCTCTTACTATGTCGAGGCGCTGACGCAGGAGCTGGTCGACAAGGCGTGGGAGATCATCGAGCGGGTCGAGAAGGAAGGCGGCATGGCCAAAGCGGTGGCAGCCGGCTGGCCCAAGGCGATGATCGAGACCGCCGCCGCGGCGCGGCAGGCGCGGGTCGACCGCGGCGACGACGTTATCGTGGGGGTGAACAAATATCGCCTGAAGGACGAAGACCTGCTCGAAACGCTCGAGGTCGATAATGCCAAGGTGCGCGAAGGCCAGATCGCGCGGATCAACCGCATCAAGGCATCGCGCGACGAAGCGGCGTGCACCGCCGCCCTCAAGGCGCTCCGCGACGGTGCCGCGCAACCGTCGAGCATCGAAAACAACCTCCTCGCGCTTGCGGTCGAAGCCGCGCGCGCGCGCGCGACACTCGGCGAAATCTCTTCCGCGATGGAGGAAAGCTTCAACCGCTACGGCACCCAGCCGACCCCGGTGAAGGGCGTCTACGCCGCACCCTATGAAGGCGACGATCGCTGGCAGCAGGTGCTCGACGGGGTGAAGGCGGTCGAACGCCGCATGGGGCGCAAGCCGAAATTGCTCGTCGCCAAGATGGGGCAGGACGGCCACGACCGCGGCGCCAACGTCATCGCCTCGGCGTTCGGCGACATGGGCTTCGACGTCGTCTCGGGCCCGCTGTTCCAGACCCCCGATGAAACCGTCGTGCTCGCGCTCGAAAGCGGCGTCGATGTCGTCGGCGCATCGAGCCTTGCCGCGGGCCACAAGACGCTGATCCCCGAACTGATCGGCAAATTGAAGGAAGCCGGGCGCAGCGATATCAAGGTGATCGCGGGCGGCGTCATCCCGCCGCAGGATTACCAATATCTCCGCGACGCGGGCGTGCAGGGCATCTATGGCCCCGGCTCCAACGTGGTCGAATGCGCCGCCGACGTGCTGCGCCTGCTCGGCCATAACATGCCGCCGCTGGAAGATGCTGCGTGACGCCGTTTCGCGCAGCTTTGCCGATAACAACAAAGGGTCGACCCGAATGAACCTCTCCCAAACCGCCATGAACGACGATCAGCCGCGCACCGACTGGACGCGTGAGGAAATCGCCGAATTGTTCGACCTGCCGTTCGACGAGCTGATGTGGGAGGCGCAGGGCGTCCACCGCCGCCATCACGCGCGCGGCGAGATCCAGCTCTGCACCTTGCTGAGCATCAAGACCGGCGGCTGCGTCGAGGATTGCGGCTATTGCTCGCAATCGAAGAGCGCCGACAGCGGGCTGAAGGCGACCAAGCTGATGGACGTGCGCGCGGTGTTGCAGGCGGCAGCGCAGGCGAAGGATTCGGGATCGAAGCGCTTCTGCATGGGCGCCGCCTGGCGCAACCCCAAGGATCGCGACATGCCCGCGATCGTCGAGATGATCGAGGGCGTCCGCCAGATGGGCATGGAAACCTGCATGACGCTGGGGATGCTGTCGAAGGAACAGGCGCAGCAGCTCGGCGCCGCGGGGCTCGATTATTACAACCATAATATCGATACGAGCCCGGAGAATTACGCGAATATCATCTCGACACGTAGCTTCCAGGACCGCCTCGACACGCTCGACGAGGTGCGCAGCGCCGGGATCAACGTCTGCTCGGGGGGCATCGTCGGCCTTGGCGAAAACCGCGCCGATCGCGTCGGCTTCATCCACGCGCTCGCGACGCTGCCCGAACATCCGGGCAGCGTGCCGATCAACGCGCTGGTGCCGGTGAAAGGCACCGTGCTCGGCGACATGCTGGCGGATACCCCGCTCGCCAAGATCGACGATATCGAGTTCGTCCGCACCGTCGCCGTCGCGCGCATCACCATGCCGATGAGCATGGTCCGCCTGTCGGCAGGCCGCGAGAGCATGTCGGAGGCGACGCAGGCGCTCTGCTTCATGGCGGGCGCGAACAGCATCTTCACCGGCGACAAGCTGCTCACCACCGCCAACGCCGGCGACAGCAAGGACGCGGCACTGTTCGCCAAGCTCGGGCTGCGCCCGATGGAGGGCGAAGAGCCGATGCGGCAGAGCGCGCAGATGGAAGCAGCGGAATGATCCTCGCCGCCCTTTTTGCCTTGGCAGCCGCCGCGCAGGAGCCCGAGATCGATTGCGACAATGCGATGGCGCAGTTCGAACTCAACGCCTGTGCTTATAAGGAGTTCGAGCGCGCCGACGCCGCTATGAACGCGCAGTGGAAGGTGACCGCCGCGCGCATGAATGCCATCGACGCCGATCTCGACCGCACGCAGGACAATCGTCCGGGCTATTTCGACACGCTGCTCGCCGCGCAGCGCGCCTGGCTGACCTATCGTGACCAGCATTGCGCCGGCGAGGGCTACACGATGCGTGGCGGCTCGGCCGAACCGATGATGATCAGTGGTTGCCAGACCCAGCTGACCGATGCGCGTACCAAGCAACTCAAAGATTTGATCGAGGAATATTGAGGGCCATGTTCAAGAAGATCCTGATCGCCAACCGCGGCGAAATCGCCTGCCGCGTCATCAAGACCGCCCGCCGCATG
>Ga0247823_10003661_pt1 | contig 12397 bp, 17 predicted proteins | sample 13C_PalmiticAcid_2_FD_192426 | JGI IMG/M metagenome (GOLD analysis project Ga0247823, IMG submission 192426) | Soil microbial communities from agricultural site in Penn Yan, New York, United States - 13C_PalmiticAcid_Day30 | ecosystem: Environmental > Terrestrial > Soil > Agricultural land...
ATCAAGCATATATTCACCTTGGAGCTGAAGGGGGCGGGACTGACCGGGGAACTGGGGGACCGCTGGGCGCTCATGGTTGTCATGACGGCGCTGAGTCTCTTTTGGTTGCGACAGAATGGCAGGGCAAACAAGACGATGGTCGCAGCCGCGGGGAAACTGCACAGCACGAAATGAACGGGAAGTATGTGAATCGGAGGTAAGTGCATACCAATTTTACCTCATCGCGTTGCCTGAGGTCTCATTGAGATCCAGACAAAAATGAATCACCAGTCAACCAACTCCCAGGTATATGATCTGACCGTAAGTTGTCTGCCGGCCTGGGACCACACTTCGCCGTACAGTAGATGGTCCGTAGCCTTCCAGACATGACTTTTCACTTCTTATCAGGACCACAAGGTTACGCGCAAGAGGGACTTTGACATCACGGCACGGTGTGTGGCGTTGGTGTAGTAGTGCGGCACCGTTTCATTCGACTTGTATCTGTCCATGCTCCCTTATAGCCCTACCCCATCAACCAATATTCCTTCTTAGCCCTTCCAGTGACGCGTGCAACTGCCTGATCAAGTCAGACACCCTTTTCTCCGTCTCTGCGGCCTTTTGATACACGGACTCGCACCGCACTGCCCTGGCTGAATCCTTGAGCCGGCCCATGAGCTTCCTGAGGGAACCGAGCTGCATCACCATGAGACTGGACACCAGCAGCTCCCACTCCTGTAGCGAATCCACCTCGTACTCCCCAAATACCACCGCCTGTCTCTTGAACGGCGGTACGTCCCTTTCCAGGGTAAGTCTGTGTCATCACATTCACAAAAATGTCAGTTGCGGATCCTACTATACGACGTGTGGGGCAGTGAAGGGGGGTCCACCGACGCACCGCTCAATGACTGTCTCCTCTAGGCGTAACAGCCTCTCAGACAGGAAAGTGAGAAGGGTCAGGTTCTCGGGCCGGCGCGGGCACCGAGGGCAGAGCAGCATGGCCTGGCCGAACTCGACGGCCTCCTTGTGCAGGGCGAGCCCGGCATCAATCACCTCTGTCGTGTCGCACTCGAGCTCGTGGACGAGAAAGGTGATGTGTTGCAGACACGAGCACGAGTCGCGTATTAACGGGGGCGAGGAACACGGCGGCGAGCCCGTCGAGGGCAGCGACGGAGAGTGGTGGTTACCGGAGAGCACCCCCTCGGCGCTGCCAACACGTCCAGATGGCATTGCCGACGTCGAGATCAAGACGGAATGGAGTTTGCCAGAGGTGGAGGTGGGGCACGCCGTGGTCATGGCGCATGTGGCGGGAGTCGTCGGGAGCGCGGGCGTCGGTGCTATGGGTGCACCCATGTCGGCCGAGATCCACGACGGTGATAGCATAGCCGTTTCGAAGGGGGAATGGGCTGCCCCCCTTGCAGATGTGCCCATCAAATACTCAATCGACGACCCGTCGTTGCCGCCCGACTCGGACCACGTGCCCATACCCTCGTCGCTGCCCCATGGCGCCGCCTCGAGAAGCAGCGAAGGGGATGTGTTGGACCAGGAACCATGCCCGATCGTGAGCGTCCTCGGGTTGTCGGTTGGAGAGGGGGGCCCTGGCCTGCCAGCGACAGAGTCCATGGCCAAATCGAGGGGTGGCGGTGACATTGGCGGCTGCAGCGCGTTTCGTTGCTGCTGTTTTTGTCCTTGTCGCTGCGGCCGTTCTTGCTCTTGTTGTTGCCCTTGGACTTCAAGCTGCTGGGACTTCTGGGCCTGCCAGGCCTGCTGGGGACCCGCGCCATCGGAAGAGGCGTCCTGCTTGGGCGTCTTCTGGCGCAGGTTCGGACTACTCGACCGCTTCGCTTTTGTGCTCTGCAACACGCCAAGGTCGTCGTCGTCGTCGACTAAAGCCTGTTGTTGCCGGCTCGCCTCGCTCCGGCGCCGCCTCGACAACCGCTTGTTCTCTCCACGCTGTGCGTAAACGCAGGGCTTCGAAAGTGTCCGGCACCGGGTGCATCCCTCCGTCTCGCCCGAGCATCGAATCTTTCTCCCGCGGCAACTCTGGCAGGCCCGCTGAACAAGCGGCCGTGCCGCGGCCGGGTCGACAAGCTGTGTTGTGAGGATGTCGTTTTCTGGATTCGAATCGAAACGCCACGTGCCAAACATGGTGCTGATGAGCTGTCTGCAACAGCAACGCGGGCGGGCCGCGGTTGCACCAGTTTTCTCTAGCGTAAGGTATGTTTCTTTGTTTGCCCGGATAGCGGACTGTCTTTTCAGAGCAGACTTTCCACCCAAGATGGCAGAATGCCAGAAACAAGCTGGCATCTCTCGCAGGGAGGTGGCACAGGTCCATCAGTGCTGGGAGCCGAGTGAGGGAGCGTGAGCCGTTGGCCACGATGCAGACGACACAGTGGCAATGCATGCCTCCCTCCCTCTTCTCAGTCACGGCATGGTAAATGATGCCTGCGCAAGGCACCCTGGACCTGTCTCTCGGTTAACACCCATCTCCCATTTCCAGCCCAAGCCGCCAACGACCCTTTTCTGGGCCTCTCGGCCCCCACCTCTCGGCCCCCACCGCCTGGGTTGATATCGGTGTGGCTTGAACTTGGATGACAATCTGGGCGTTGCCATCGACGGTGCTGTCAAGGCCGCAGTGAGTTTTGACCGGTGTATTCCGTACTGTCCAGAAATTTAGACCTGTCACCTGAAAAGGGGTTGGAAACTTTGGCTTGACACCCTCCGATCAGCTGATGTCCCGGCCGTTGCTTTTGGTCAGGGTGGGGGTCATGTACCTACGATCAACGGGCAAACATGTCTTGCTATGGTGCAATGTACACAGTACCTACGTTGCTAAAAAAGATGGTCGTGCTGCGTGACTCGGAACGGCCGGGGCGTGTAGATTGGGGGCTATTGGAGATTGGGCGTTGGGACCGTGCTGCAATTCATGTGGTGCGGCATGATGCGGGTTGGGGGCGTCGTGGGAGGCGGTCAGACTGGTTGATGTGTTGACTGTGCCTGGCTTTCGTGTGGGAACAAGGGAAACTGAATAGATGCGGAACAGTTGCTTGCCGTAGGCCAAGGGTCCTGTCGTTGACCGCAATGGGCAACTCGTCCCAAAAGTCCAGAACCGCTGGCCATGGTTCCAAGGGCACAACGGCAGACCGGGAGGGCCGGGAAGGCACCCTCGCCTTTCAACTCTTGGGTTGGGACTGTTGGCGCGCCATTTCTGGCGGAGGAGCGCGTCGCTACGAGACAGTCGATGACTCGGGAGGGTCTGGATGGTGCGCGTGGCGTTGACGCCGCTCCCGAAACACGAAGTGTACCCGACCGTGAGCCCTTTGAGCGTTTAGGCTCATCAGGGAGGGTGAACACCCCGCAACGCTGGGCCTGGTTCGAAAAAGTGAAACACGCAGTTGGCCAGCATGGCAGTGCAGTTGCCCGTGACAAACCGTGCGAGACGTGTAGGGGGCCGCGCAGCCGGAGTTTATGATAGTCCTTCGTGAAGGAGCTGGCGAATACCGACGCGTGACCTTGAGTAAGGGATCCCAGCTAAATTTACTGTCAGTTTTGGAAAAGAAGAAAGAGAGAGAGGTGAGGAGGAAAAGAATGGAGACAGACAACTTCGAGCGCTTCGAATGTGACTTTTAGTTGGAGCTGGATCTGCGTACCCGCGACTTAATATCCGTGTAACAGAATCGTGTAGGAGGTACCGGATTCTGTTCTGCTGGCCATAACGCCCAAACTTCCTGCGGCCGCATCGGCGAATAAGTTGAAGAACGGTCAGTCAGACTCTCCCACTCAACGCAAGTTCCCATAACTTTTCAAGGCTGGTCACACTGCCGGCGAAGCGACAGCCCTAGGAGATTTTTCCTTTACAGCTCGAGGTTTGATCCCTGGTCTCCCGCAACAACCCCCTGCTGCTCTTCCGTTGCCTCATAGTGCTTGCGGCTTCGATGCCCAACGAGCAGATATCGGCGGTTGCCGGTTGGAGCTTCTCGCTGTCTGCGACGCCCATGTCAGGTAGCGAAGTCAGGGTTGGCCGCGGCAAGTCCAAGAGGCTGCTCCATCCGCCGCAGCAACCCGGATTGGGAAATCGCCGGATGATGGACGCTACCTGTTACAGATTGTTCCAACCCCCGAGCTCCACGGGGCCATCGGCAGTTCCCTATTAGGAAATCGCCGCGTTTCTTCGACTGTCCGACAACTCTACTCCAGGTATCTAAGGTACCTCCTGGTAGTTGCATTCCAAGTTACGTAGCTTGCTCGCGGGAGGCCATTTAGTGTAACTGGAATCTCCGCAACAGAATAACTGCCCTGATCATTTCCAGTGTTCTAGGTAGTCTAGGAGGCGAGCCATATTCACCTCAGGCGCCATGGCATTCGTGTCGAGTCCGCCCACCACGCTCTGGCCAGCTCTAGTCGCATTGTTTGTCCTCGGGGTAAGACCAGCCAAGTTACCTCCCTACCTGAATTGCCTGTCTATTCTAGGTACCCTCATGAAGCGGAGCTCAAAGGCTGACAAGCGGCGCAGTATCTGACGCGCATAGTCGGGGGGATCATCTACAACCTCTACTTTCACCCGCTTTCCAAGTTCCCTGGGCCCAGGCTTTGCGCCGTTAGCAACGTAAATTCTGATTCTGAGCGTCGAAGTCCGCAAACCCGAAGATGAAGCTGAGAAGGCACTCACGATAGGTTCCTCATTGCGTGTGGTTCCTTGGTGGGCGACAGCCATACAAGCTTCTTGAGCTGCACAAGAAGTATGGTAAGTTGAACCTCGAACAAACCCTGAAGAGGATAACCACACTAACAAAGCAACCCCAGGGCCGGTGGTAAGGACGGCACCCAACGAGCTGTCGTTCAACTCGGCGCAGTCCTGGAAGGACATCTATGGGTCTCGCCAGGGACACAAGACGTTTACCAAGAGCGATTTCTATGACGGTGGCAGTTTTGCCTGGCGCGGCGTGCACTCGATTGTCAGCGAGCGCGACGTCGAGACCCACGGGCATATGCGCCGCTACCTGTGGCATGCCTTTTCTGACCGGTCCCTCACCGAGCAGGAGGACATCATCTCCCGAACCATCGACCAATGGGTTGAGGGCGCGCACAAGAGGGGTTCGGGGGAGAAGGGATTCAACATTGCCAAGGGATACCAGATGCTGACTTTTGACATCATTGGCGATTTGGCTTTTGGAGAACCATTCGGGGGTGTCGAGACTGGTGAGTTGAGGTGCTCATCCCCGGTGCCTGGCACGCAGCTGAGATGGAAGGTGGCGGTCCAGATGTCGAACACCCCTGGATCACCATCACACTCGGGGCCTTGACGCAGGGCGCCTTGGCCGACGCTCTGAAGCGCTTCCCAACCTTGGCCATGATCGCCGCCCCCTTGCTACGGGGAAAGATCAGGGAACTAACCAAAGACACGAGGAAGAACGAGGACTTTGCGATTGATCTGATTAACAGGTAGGACCCGTCAAGGAAGCAGCACAAGTGTTGGCCGACCTATGCTGACGGGAGGGACACCTGGGACAGGCGAATCAGCCGCGGTTCAGAGTCCCGCAAGGACTTCATGACACGCGTGCTCGAACAGCGCGATCCCAAGCAGGTATCAGACCTGCAGATCGCCGCACACGCGTCTGACTTTGTCTTGGCGGGCAGCGAGACAGCGGCCGCGGCGCTGTCAGCCATGACGTACTATCTCCTAAGGACACCCGAGGTTATGCGGAAGCTACAGATGGAGATCCGTACGAGCTTCAAGTCGTACGACGCCATCACCTCCAAGTCGACATTAGATCTACCGTATCTCGGGGCAGTCATCGCGGAGGGACTCAGAATCTACCCGCCCTTGCCGTTTGGCCTCCCACGCGTGGTGCCCGACGGCGGTGATACCGTCGGCGGCCATTTCGTGCCCGCTGGGGTAAGTGGCTGGCTGCCGCAGGACGCAGGGACAAAGGACGTGAAGGTGTGAAACGCTGACCGCTGACCGTCGGGTGTGCAGGTGGTCGTCTCTACGAACCCCGTTGCGGCGAGCTTGGATCCAGCAAACTTTGAGGAACCCGAGGTGTTCAAGCCAGAGCGGTGGCTTGGTGAAGGCCTGCGGGATGTACTCGACGCGTCCCAGGTAAACAAACCACCTGAAGACCCACCGGAGGAGCAAGAAGGTGTACTAAAGTTTCTCTAGCCATTCTCGCTTGGTCCCCGCGGATGCCTGGGAAGAAAGTAAGTGCAAGCTCGTCTCGCAGTCCTGGCAATGCCGGGCTAACCCTCTTATTAGCCTTGGGTACATGGAAATGCGGACGACACTGGCCAAATTGCTGTGGATATATGATCTAGAGCTAGTCAACACGTTGCTGGACTGGCATCGAGACTCGGAAATGCACACGCTCTGGAGGAAGCCGGCTCTCTGGGTGAAGTTGCGGGAGCGGGCCGAGTAGGGTAAAGTACTTGATGTTCTGTAAGTAGATCAAGAGTACCAGGTATGCTACCAGGTAAGGTAGGTAATGGCAGCACAGAGCCTCGGCCAATCTGGAACCCATCCATGATTCGCGGTTGGCGGACGGAATCGAAACTCGGTGCAAAATGTGCACCTGTGACATGCCCCTGGATGACGGAGTGTTGGAAAGTTCGCGTATCTAATCTTCGCTTGAGGTTCAATACATTGCGTTGGAGGAGCCGACGGCCTGTCCTGTGGCGTTTTTGGCTCGGCGCAGGAATCTGCGTGCGGTTTACCAGGCAGCAGCAGGCCACGACCTCGAGGCTCGGGCCAACTTCCGCGCCGTTGCCAACAAAGGAGGAGTGACGCGGCATCCTGCAACCTCTCATCGGCACAAAATTCGCCCACCACGGCGACTTTTTCAGCGGTTCTGCGGTCCTGCCCAGGTGCGATCCTGCCCAGAGGCCGCGTCTCCCTTCCTTTTCGCCCCCAACACCCACTCCACATTTTCGCTGTACCGACGTGATGTTTTAAGACTAGAATGCATTCCTCGCTGGATACCTACCTGACTTGGCGTCGATTTCCTCGTTCCAACTTCTCCGTGACAAAACCCCTTTCTGCCACAAAAACAAAGATCCCTTGAGCTGAGATGCCTGGGTTCGACCCTGAGAAGGATGTGCCGGACCTGTCTGGCAAGGTTATCCTTATCACGGGCGGTAAGCTGCCAGAAATGCCTGATAGTGATGCCGCTCCCTGCTGACAAGCTGCAGGCACCGCCGGTGTCGGAGCTGGCACCGTAGTCGAGTTGGTTCGGCACAGGCCAGCCCACGTCCTCTTCACCGGCCGCAAAGCCAAAACGGCCCAGGAAACCATCGCCAAGGCTAAGGCGGCGGCACCCGATGTCGGGGTCACGTTTGTTGAGGTCGACCTCGCCAACCTCGCCAGCGTGAAGGAGGCTGGCGAGAAAATCGCGGCGGACCTGTCCCGGCTCGACGTGCTCGTGTGCAATGCCGGCATCATGGCCGTGCCAGCCGCCGTGTCCAAGGACGGCTACGAGATCCACTTTGCAACCAACCATCTTGGCCATGCGCTCTTGACCTTCAAGCTGCTACCCCTGCTCTCGCACACCGCGGACCTCCAAGGCTCCGACGTCCGCATCGTCATGGTGACGAGTACCGCCTGGCGCGGCACCCCGCCGGGTGGAATCGCGTTCGACAAGCTCAAGACGAAGCAGGAGATGGCCGTGATAGGCCGGTGGCTGCGGTACGGCCAGAGCAAGCTGGCCAACATGATCTTCGCCCGGGAGTTGGCGGCGCGGTATCCCAAGATCCTATCCTTCAGCCTCACCCCGGGTGTGGTCACCACCGGTCTGGTTACGGACCTGGGGCTTGTCGACAAGGCACTGGTCTACATCCCAAACATTGGCAGGATGAAGACGCCCGAGGAGGGCACGCATAACCTGCTGTGGGCGATCGGCACCCCGCGGCAAGACATCAAGCGGGGGTTCTTTTACGAGCCAGTCGGCCACCTATCGACAATGGAGTCGAAGGCCAGCAAGGATCCGGAATTAGGGACGAAGCTCTGGAACTGGACCGAGACGGAGCTGAGGCCGTGGTCTTGACTGGGGGGGTCAGCAAATGGATGTGCCAGATACGGTGGATGGACGTCCTTCATCTCTGGCAGCAGAGACGATCTCTCGGTCAGCAAACCGAGACAGGATGGAAACGGCATGTATTGTCTCTCTCCTACTAGCAGAAATATCACAAACCCACAAGTCCGTTCTCTTTTGCTATCTTGCAGCAGATTCATCCGGCTCCGTCCTCGTGAACCGCACCTCACTTCAAGGTTGACTCGCCAAGGTCAAATGGTGCCATGGACGCTTGTTCCGATTTCAGAACACAGCTGTAAGTCTGCTTTGAGTGCTCTCCCCGCAGCGTGCAAGACCTTGTCGGGTTTTACCCCTTTTCGGGCGTCACAGCAAACTTGACTGAAAGCGGCAGGTGCCGCTACAGCGCAAACCGCTTTCAACGACAACATGGATCTCGTCGCATCATTACACCCAGCAAGTGATTTGCAGATCGCTATACCGCGGTGCGGAATTGGTGGGTCCTCAGAGGGTCGTTGCATAAGGTAATTTACATGCTAGGTGCCTGGTTCTGCAGGACTGCCTCTTGCTCTTTTTCCTGGCTGCGATGGACAGGTACAAGAACTTGAGGGTGAAAAGTACGGAACCGCCTCAAGCACGACATGACACGAGCGTTGTCATGATGGATTGCTTGGTCCGGGCCAGGGGATCATGGCTGAATTACTCGGTCGGCGCGAGATAGCGCAGCGTAGTCCTGCTCCAAAACTCGTTGCCGCTCATTTGATACTCGAGCCCCTTGAGATACGCCCGCAGCTCGGGCGTGTCCCTCTTGGCCAAAACCTCGCGCACAAGCTCGGCGTGGCGCGCCTCCCACTCGCGACACAGCCAATACAGCACCCGCTTGGCCGCGGCGACGGAGAGCTCGGCCTCGCGGGCGAACGTGGCCACGCTCGTGCACAGGACGCCGCCTTCCTCGTGCGCCGTTTTGGATGCGAGAAGCTCCTTCTCAAAGCTCCAGATGTCGTTGATCACCGAGAGGTGCTTGGAGCAGTTCATGTCGGCGAGTCGGGCCAGGGCGAGGTCTGCCGGGGGGATGCGCAGGCCCATCGAGAATCGCATCAAGGCGGCGAGCAGTCTGGGGGTGCTGTCAGCAAAACATCCGACAAGCAGACGGCGAGTCTAGCTTCAGTTCGCACCCTTTTCCGACGTCGCGCTCACGATACTCCAGATACGCCTTCAGGCCCATCTCCCTGGTGCGCGCCTTGTCCGTCTGCGCGCGCATGAATTCGAAGACGGGCTCCAGGATCTCATCAGCCATGTCGGAGTCGTGCGCGCGCATGCTCTCCCACAGATCGTACATGATGTACTCGACGGGGATGGAGCGGTCGGGCAGGACGTACCCGCGCATCAGGGGCATGAGATGGGCGTTGTACCGCTCCCCGTCAGCGAGGGACATGTATTCGAGCACGTCTGGGTTCTTGTCAGCACACGGGCCGGTATACGGTACGGTGGCGATGGGGAGCCTTGCCGTCGATTAAAAACAGCACTGTCAGCAAACGGCAGGCAAGATGGATTCGGTCGTCGAGGGCAGCAGGAAAGTACAGGCACGTCACACGGGAGAAGCCGGCGTTGACAAACTTCTTGCGGCTCCGGGCGTCGGGGAATGGCCAGTGCTGGAGGAAGTAGCCATCCACTTCTGTGATGACGGCGTCCACCTTTGGGTGGCACAGTACCGCTAAACGTGAGGCCGGGATGTCGACGAACGGGAGCACTTTGATTAGGGGCTCCTGCTTTGCGGCGGGCGTAGGTAAGAGCGTGGTCACGGTGAGCATTTCGGTTCTCATGACGTCTATCTGGGTGAGCCGGGGTCCGGGAAGAGCGATGGATGATAGAGTTTGAGCTCTGGGAGCAGGCCAAGGTACTGGACGATGGCATGGATGGCATGAGCCGTGTGCACAACTCCATCATTGGCATCAAGCCGCATGTACTTAAATGCGTCATGGCTTGCTGTGTCCCGCCTCACGGTCCGCAGCGCACGCAAGAGTCGAGACAGCTACAGCCTCGGCCGACACGCGGATCAGCTCTTCCCTACCAGGCATCTCCGCAGCGGAAGCCTCATACAAATGAGCGCCCCGGGCATCCACACGCGGCGATTTCCCAAAGCGTCGAGTCGCCGTCGACGCCCCGGGCCAATCATAGCCACCACAAGGCCGCAAAAGTGTGGACGGACTTGTCCGCACCAGGGCGCTTATGAGCACAACGGCATTTCGTACCATTCCAACAATGCGATGCGTAGCTGTGTCATCAGCTGAGCTCCAATGTATCAGTCGACGTCCCTCCGGCTCGCATGAATTTTTGTTGTCGTCCTGTCAAGCCTGTCGCATGTGCAGAGGTCCCCGGCCCGCCCCCTGCGGCTCCCCCTCAAAATACATGCAGCTGCCGTGCATTTTCAAGAGGCAGACCTTGATGATCCCGTTGGGCGCCAACTCCCAACCGCGTTTTTGCTCGGCCCGTCTCATGTCGCAAACCTTCCAGGCCGCTTCAAAGTGCGCTTTCTTTGTTGGCTGAGCGGGTGCAGACAATGGGAGCCAGGTTGTCTGAGATGCCCTGTAACGTTCAATTATTGGACGTGTGCTGAGGCGTTGCCCCAGAAAGAGCGACAGGAGTTGACAGCGGGAGGCCCCGCCAAGAAAGGCTGGCGGGGCCCGTCTCCCCGGCAACGTTTTGTTTACTCGGCGCACGATTGGCCCAGCGCCCCCATCACCGCCCATCATGGCCTGTCACCGCCCTGCGACAGGGCCCCCAGGCCAGTCGGGTGCGCCCGACGCCAAAACAAGCCGCCTCACCTCGTCGTTTCGTCAATTGCCAGCGCATCGCCTCTCCACCCGTCCCGGCGCTCCCATTGGCACCGTCCCGTTGCCCCGAGATATCAGGGGACGCGGGTTGTCTGCTGCCAGTATAAACATCTCATCGACTTGCGCGCCGCCTTTGTTCGAGATTGTTCCCCAAGATGCCACGGAAGTCGCCAGACCTGGATCTGGACTTTCAGATTTATGTCGACTCTTCTTGTCTGAGCACACCCATGGACGACGAAACCCCGGTCACGATGCCCCCCTCGCCTGAAGAGGCGCAGGAGCCTCCGGTTCTCGAAGTAGCCGAAGACCCGATTACGAAGGATGAGGCGGAGGGTTTGGATCAACCCACCGAGGACTGCGTCGCCGAGCCGGCCGACGAAACACCGGAGCCTTCAATGGCGGATCAGCAAGCCGCGCCAGCAACCGACGACACGGCCACGGAAAACGCGGAGACAGGTGCTGCACAACCTGAGCCGCAGGCTGAAGAACAAGACGAAGGTGCGAATCTTCCCGCCGACGAGCCACCAACCCCAGAGATTGAAGACACCACCGAAGTCGCTGCCGAAGCGGTAGCCGAAAGCGAGAAGGACGACGCCACACCCCCAGAGCCGAGCACAGAGCCAGATGTTGCTGCAGAGGCGGAAGTCGCTCCCGAGCCCGAGACAAAACCAGAAGCCGAAGTCGAGGCCGCACCCGAATCTGTGCTTCAGGAAACGGAGGCCGATGAGCCCGTCCCTCACACGGAAGAACACGAGCCTCTGGCTGAGTTGGAAGAAGTGGAACACGAGGGGGGATCCAGCGCCCAAGAACCCGCCGAGGATGTCACGGGCATTGAGCCGCAAGAAACCAACGAGAGTGCGGCAGAGCAACCTGATCTCCCCCAGGAGGCACAACTTGATGAGCCCTCACGCGAGGACAACGAAGAGTTACCCTCGGAGGATGTAGACACACCAAAGCCGCAAGACTTGGACCTCGCTGTCGAGGAAGAAACCAGCCGCCCAAGGTCGCCTATGGTTGACAGGAAGACCTCCCTCCGGACAGAGGCGCTCATCCAGGCCGCTGCGCGCGCCATTGTCACCAAGATCGAGCGGCGCAGCAGCGGGCAGCCCCAAGAACAAGACGAAGACGACTTCGAAAACTCCCTCCTCAGCACCGGCTCACAGGACACGTCCGTGCTCTGCGACGACGCCCAGAGCACCTACAGCGACCACCAACCCCCGAGCCGGCGGCAATCCGACTTCCGCCACATGCCCTCCCACTCCCTCTCCAGCGACTCCGCCGGCGAGAGCAGCTCGCCCCACGAGCCCGAGGACGACGTCTTTAGCGTCCGCAGCGCGCGCTCCTCCGTCTGCTCCCTCGACGACGCCGCCGAGCCCCTCGACATCAAGACCCCACAAGCCAAAGAGAGCCTCTCCCGCCGCGACTCCTACGCCTCCACCACCACCCGTTCCCACTCCCCGCGCACCGTCTCCAACTTCTCCACCATCTCCGCCTTCTCCCAGTACGAAACCAACGCCCCCTTCATCCCCTCCACCACCCACTCCAAGACCCGCATGCCCTTCCGCACCC
>Ga0247823_10003662_pt1 | contig 12397 bp, 12 predicted proteins | sample 13C_PalmiticAcid_2_FD_192426 | JGI IMG/M metagenome (GOLD analysis project Ga0247823, IMG submission 192426) | Soil microbial communities from agricultural site in Penn Yan, New York, United States - 13C_PalmiticAcid_Day30 | ecosystem: Environmental > Terrestrial > Soil > Agricultural land...
TCATTGGCCTCGCCGACGAGGATATGCTGATCGGCGGCGAGGCCAATGAGGCGGCGCTGTTGCAGGTCATCGCCGGCGCGCGCGAGCGGCTGATAATCCATTCGACCTTCGTCGGAAAGCCCGCCTTCGACCGGTTGAAGCCGCATCTCCTGGAGGCGGCGCGTAAGGGCGCACGCGTGGAACTCATGTGGGGCGAGGGCGACGACCCGCGCTCGGCGGGCCGCACCCGCGCCGCGGTCGGCGCGATCCGCGAGGAACTCGCCGCCTCGGGCGAGGACGAGCTGATCCGTCTCAATCCCTTCTCGACGCGCTCGCACGCGAAGTTCGTCGTCGCTGACAGGAGCGGTGGCGGCCCCGTCGCGCTGATCGGCTCCTGCAACTGGCTCTCCTCCGGCATGGCGCTGCTCGAGGCCGGTGTTCGTCTCCGCGATCCCCGCCTCGTCGCTGACGTTCTCTACCAAGCGGCCGAACTCAGCCGCGGGCGCGACGGCCACTGGAACGAGCTGACCTCACAGCTCGCGGCCTATGCCTCCTCCGTCTCCGATATGCCGCAGATGCGAAGCCCCAACGCTGACGCCGCGATCCTCTTGGGGCCTGCGCACCGCGATATTCTCCGCGAGGCTAGCGATCGCGCCGAGCGCCGCCTGTTGCTTATGAGCCACCGCGTTTCGGCCTCGGCGCGCCAAGCTTTCCTAATCCCCGCCCGCACGGCGCTTGCCGCGCGCCCTGAGCTCGCCGTCGAGCTCCGCTACGGCATCGCGCCCAAATCGCCCGAGCCCGGCTGGGACACGATCGCCCGCGGCCTCGACATGACGGGGCTGGCCGTGGTGCCCCCGGCCAGCCCCGAGGCGCATGCCAAGCTGCTCGCATGGGATGAGGACGATGTCGTGATCAGCAGCCAGAACTGGCTGTCGGCCGATCCCTCCGAAAGCAATCCGCGGAGGGAAATGGGCATTCATCTGCGCAGCGCCGGACTTGCGACTAGGGTCGCCGACGCGCTGGGCGCCTTCAAGCAGGACGAAGCATGACCAACCATCCGAGCCGCGCGACCGACCATCTCCTGCGCAAGATGTGGCAAACAAAGAGCGCGCGCTTCAATGCGCATATGCGGCTGCAGCGGCGCCACTGGCTGTCGATCGCCGCGACCTCGGTGCTGTCCTGCTATCTTGTCGGCATCTCGCTCTTCCAGCTCGCCTTCGAAAGCACGATCTCGGCGACCGGCGTCCGTCTCCTGTCAGTGATCAATATCGTCGTCTCGGTTTTCCTCATCATGATCACGCTGCTCGAGAATGCGCGAAACTATGGCAACGAAGGGGAGCGCATGCGCGAGAATGCGCTGGCCATCTCGAAGCTCTACAATGAATTCCAAGCGCTAACGGTAACTGAGGCGGACAGGCAACGGGACAAATTTGCCGCTTCTTATTCGGACCTGATGATCGAGGCGAAACTTAATCACAAGGATATCGACCGCAATCTCTTCCGCATTCCCAATGCGAAGGAGCTTAAGATCGGCTGGCCGTCCTATGGCACCTTGCTGCTGCAGACGGTCTGGCTCGCGATCGTCGAATATTGGCTCTATTTCTCGCTCGTTCTCGTGCCGCCTCTTATCTTCTGTTACTTCATGCCGGCTTTTTGACCGATCAACTCGGTTAGGCTTCCGAATCCCGAAAGCCTCGGACGGTTTTGCATTGAAGACATTAGCGTTGCTCAACCTGCTCCATGGCACTTCGGCAGTGACACCAGTCAGCGAGCAGTCCAGAGCGATGCGCCGTCAGGGCCGATCCTGAAACTGACATAGCCGTCTCGGCGGGTGGTGATAACGCGCCGGAACTGGCCATTGTAACCTACGCCTGACGCATGCCTGCGATAGAGCGCAATGGTCTCCTGCGTCGCATATTGGATGCCGCAGTCCGATATGACAAAAAGTTCTGGCTCAAGATCGGTCCATTCGAAAAGCTCGCGGCAATATCCGTTAAGCCTGCCGTGATGAGACGCCACGAACACGCTGATGTCGCGCATCTCAGCGCGAAAGTCTTCCCGCCGAAGCAACGCTTGCCATCCTGCGCGTTCCATGTCGCCAGCGTACAAAATGGAAAAGCCAGTATCGCGGTTATACCCCGGCCAGCGCATGACTGTGACAAGACTCAGATTGTTCTCGTCCTCAAAATCGTCGGGGTAGCGGTTCCAGAATTGCCGATAGGTCATGCCGTCATAGTCCGGCCAGTATGAGACCGCGGTCCGATAATCCCTCGTCATATCAGCAAGGGCCGCGATCCCACGTCCCATTCCCCGTTGTTCTTTCAATCGAAAGAGATCAGCGCCGCTGACGGTCGGGTTTCGATTCAGTATCCCAACGCTGACCGCATTGAGCACTCCAGGTAGGTCGCTCACATGATCTTCGTCGCAGTTCGTGATGATGAGTTCGTCGAGGTGACGAATGCCCCGATAACGAAGCATTTCAGAGGGGCGCCATCCTGTTCCGCCGTTGTGTCCGCAATCGATAAGAAGATGTGCCCCGGTGGAACTCGTCAACAACGAACATTGGCCGTGCGCCACATCGAAGATTTCCAACAACGACAAGACTAGCCATCCCCCGCGGTCGACGAGATCGAAGCTTCATGTCCCCAATGCTGGTCAAGAAGCGCCTTAGTCACCTGCTCGCCACGGCGGATCAGACGATCAGCCCATTCTTCCGACATCGCATAGAAGTCTGTCGGATATGCGCTTACATGCGATCTAGGGATGAGGTCTTCGGGTGCTTCCAAAAGCTGTTCGTCGGGCTGATCGATGTAAGGCAGGAGCACGGCCTTGACCTGGCCGTTCAGTTGAATGTCGAAAAGCCGTTGCACGGCCGCATTCTGAGCGCGCGCATGAACGGCAAAGAAAGACGCCCGCATGCGAGATCCAATAAACGTCGGAGCCGGATCGTGTCCCAATCCGTAACCCGCGCGGCAAGCAATGAGCCGATCGTGCGGCCGCACGAAAAAACTGACATTCGGGTCGCGGTCGGGCCAGAGTGGCGACAGGCCACTGTTGTCGTATACCCCGCCGTCGGTGAGTATGACCGATCGAAGTGCTTCCTCGCCACCCTTGCTGAAGACGAACTCTTCGTCGAGAGCTGGCAGGAGTAGTGGATACGCGGCCGACGCGACGACAGCGTGCGCTAGCGAGATCCCGTCTGCTTTAGCCGAACCAAACCTCCAAGAAGCGAGGCCGTCTCGCGTAAAATAGAAAGCCGATTTCGTTTGCAGCTCGCAGGATACAATGATGAGGCGCGGCCGGTCCGCACGAAGGTCGGAAAGTTTGGCGCCATCGAAAGATTGATCGAGCGCGCGGCGAAGGATTGTGGTGCGGCTGAAACGGCGCTTGAGGCGGCTCTTACGTAGCCATCCTGTCGGAGAAGAGGGAGCGAATCCCACGAGACGGCGCGCAGCACGAAGAAGCATCGCCAACATACGGTCAGCACCGATGACGAGGAATTGTAGAAGGGCCTTGATGCCCTCGGGGGTCGATAATGCAACTCCGATCGACGGCTTGACGAGTCCTTTTGCTAGCATTGCGCGAGCCTTTACCTCGAAATAAGAAAAATCCCCCGGCGTTGCGCAGTAGAGTGCAGCCAAAACGCTTCCTCCCGAAACCGAAGAGATTGTTTCGACCTGTTGGAGAACGCCGGCCGCATGGAGCGCACGCAAACATCCCAGATGGAAAGCCATTGCGCGCGATCCGCCGCCCGAGAGGGCAATTGCTGTTCCAGCAGGGGGGGCCTTATTCATCGCCGCCATGGGCAATTACCCCCTCAATTCGCCCGCGACCTGCCCATCCAACACGGATCCAGCTGTCTTCCGCGCCACATATCATCATGGCGAACGGCGAACCTGTCGGTTCGATCTGTGCAGCAAGATGGGAAAAGACACCTTCATCGTCATTGCTAGGTCGAGCCGCGGCACCATCGGGATGGCTATGCCATTCCCCGACGTATTGAAGTTGCCCCGCGCTGCCCTGAGTGAGTGCGTCCATAATTGGACGAAGGTTAAGGGCGCCACGAATGAAATAGGTTGGCGACTGGCGGCTATCTGGTGGCGCTGGCAATGCCGCGACGACATGGAGAATGTTTCGACGAAGGTCGAAGGTGCCCACGAGAATCCCGCCCGTTTCGTTGGGAGAGCGCTCCTCGCGAAGGGCCTGCATCGCGTGCACCACATTGTTCGAGATGGAAACCCGCATTGCCTCATGCTCGACCCGCTTGGTGGGGCTCAAAATGAGATCGACGGGGACAATGAGCGCGGTCGCAGGATCCATTCGCCATACGCGGGCCGATGCGGCTTTGTCGCCCAGGATTGCAAGGAGCCTACCGGTCGCAATCCCCGAGAGCGTCTGGACTTGCCAAGGCGGCAGTGGCCGCGTCAAATCTTGGCACGCGTTCGCATAGCGTAACCGATCGACACGTGCGGACGCGAAATGTCTGGCGAGAAAAGGATCCGCACCACTGGCGAGAAAATACTGCGCCTCGATTTCGTCGATCTGCAGCTTGCGGTCGGCGTCTTCGACGAGAACGACTAGGTCCGAGCCGTCGGGATTGAAGAAGAAGCTCGCGGCGCGTCTTACAGCGCTATGGTCGGCGATATATCCTACCACAGCGGGGGAGGCGCTAAGGTCGATGACGAAATCCGCATCCGTAAATGCGGTTTCGATGGCGTCGGCATGTTCCCCGGGTTTCAGTATGTTGGCGATGATTCCCGAAGCGCCGTCAGCTTCGGCAACGAGTAGGCTTGCATCATGTGCCAAGGCGAGTGCTTTCGGGACGCCGACTGCCTGTGCCGTTTGCGTTTGACGCACGATGTTGTGGGGCAAGACGAGATCATTGTCGATGATCGTCCAACTTCCAACTCCGGCTTTCGTGCTGTTGATCACAAGGTTCGACCCTATCGCGCCTGCGCCGATCGCGACGAGGGTTGCGTCAGTCGCGCGCTGATTGGCGGAGTATTCCCGCGCTAATGAGCGATCGAGTTGCTGCACGACGCGCCATGGCATCAAGAGGAGCTGCGAAAGATCGGCGGGCTGTCCCCCAAGGGCGGCCGCCGTTTGCATATGTCCGTCCGCTTCTTCGGTTATGGTGATACCGAGATGTTCGCCAAATTCTGCAAGTGTCCCGAGCGAACTATACGCCCAAATCTGATAGCTCTCGGGCGGATCATCTGCACCGCGCTTGAGAGGGATGACGATGAGTATAAGAGCCCTAAATTTTTGGGCGCCTTCGATTTGCGAGGGCTCCAGAAGCCAAGGTCGAAGCGTCTCTAACAGGTCCACGCCGAACTCCGCGATGAGGGCGGCGAGCGCTGCGAAGTCGTAGGGACGACTTTTCAGTGCGCCATGAACGACCGGATTAAGCTGCATTGAGAACAGTGCGAACGAAAGGGGCGGCGGAATTTTGGGCGCCGCGGCGTCGAGAAGAAGTGTGTATCGCTTATCGATTTCGGCGGAACGAACCACATGCCATGGTCCTTCAGGCAGACCCGCGGGCATGATGAGCGTATTTGAGGTGCCGGGAAGTAGCGGCTCAAGGCCTTGGTCCGCCGGATGAACATCTCCTCGCGCGGTTCGACTGAACCAATCTCGCATTCGCTCGACAAACGATTGTCCAGTTAGAATTCGGGACAAATTCTCCCAGGGCTCTTCCCAAAGACATAGCGCGACACCGTCGGCTTCCATGTCGCGGTTCGTGTGGACAAGATCGAGGTCGACAGGAAAGTCACCTCGAGCCGAAAAAACGCGCGGGGGTTCCTCGTCGCTCTTATCGAAGAGTACCGTAACCGGTTCATGGTTCAGTATGGGCACCTTACGATGCTGGGGAAGTTCAGGCTCAAGCCGGATATGGAGCACGTCTGCGCTTTCCCGGACTTCGATTGCAGTGAGTTCGGCGAAGGGCAAGTCTGCGGATGTGGTGAGATAGGCGACAACCGATTGCGCAAGCTTAGAAGTGAGTGCCGCTGCCTCTGCCGTCACAGCCCCGCTCGCGGCGCCGAGTTGCCGAGCAGCACCGAGGCACCTCCAGCTGCCTTCAAGATCGTATAGCCATTGCCGCCAATCTCGATCACCAGCGGTTTTGGTTTAGTCTTGCTGGGATGTTCCATCGACACAATGAATTGGCCGTCGTTACCCTTCACCGCGCGCTTGTAATAATTGGCCGCTTGGCGATGTGGTGGCTGCACCGTGTCTTCAGAGGGAATAGGGTCGCTAGTCGAGACCACGATCGCATTCGCGCGGGCTTGCTCTTCATAGAGCCATTTCAGGCGATCGCTCGGTTCGGTCTCGTCGCTGCCCTTCTCCGCCGCGAGTGAGGTGTAGCTGCAATGATGCGGGATGTTGTTGATGTCCCATTCAAGCCGCGCGTCATTCTCGTGAAAGCGGGTAACGCGAACGATGTCATCGATCGTCGCATGGTCGACGTCTGCTGAAAGGATGAGCTTCGTGTCCCGACCATTGACGTTAAATGTGGCTTGCATGAACAGTGCAGACTGATTGCGAACAATGAGCTTGCCGTCGCAATGCTCGGCGAACGGCGAATGCGCGAAGAACTCCACCCCGTCAGCAGCAATGTTAAACTCGGGGCAGAGATTGCCGGCATCTGTGATTAGATTACGTCGTGTTGCGGGATCGATGCCTCGCTCAATCAGGAAGTCATCCAGCTGATCGGGGCGCGAGAATACACGGATGCCTTTGCCCTCAATAAAACGATGGCGCGCTTCAGCGCGCAACGTCCGCGCCTGTCCCTCGACGCCTACTTCAAGAACGGCGGCCGCGGGCACCCACATCGTCTTGATCTTGATGCGTTCGTCGTCTTGGTATTTCTCTGCGTGCTCGAGATAGAAGACATCCTTTGCGCGCTTGCAATGATCGGTGTCGAGATGGGTGAAGGCGACGACATCGATCTGCTTGTCAGTTCCCATCCGGTCGCGCAGTTCCTTTTCAAGGTCGCAGCGCAGATCGTACTGATTGTTCGGGTCCCGCATGTCCGCGAAATCGAACAGCGCTCGTCGGCCGTTCTCGAGTTCAATGAGGCAACTGTCGGCATTGCCGATCGGGAAAAAACGCACGCTATGCACTGGATATCCTCCCTAATTCGCTTTTAACTTTTGGGGAACATGGGGAGAACATCGGCGCATTTCAACGTTGTCGGATGGCTTTCGCATACAATTTACGCAAGGTTACGGAATCGCTTAAGAATTTTAATCCCGAATTGGATTGAAACGGATTCTGAAGCGCGCAGGGAATGAGCCCAGAGCTTTTCGTCTCGCGGTGCGAGTGAATGTCCGCTTGATCAGCACGTTGCCCCGAAGCGGACAGTCTCCAACCGGCCATTTCGGATATGTTTCAGCGATACGGCTCGCAAGCGACCCCATCGCTGTCGCCATCCATTCCCTCACGATATCCCGGCTCTCCGCGGTAGATCGGGGCAGTGCCAGCGGCGCGGGCATCGTCGCAACCGCGCCAATAGTCCCCATCCTGTGGCGCGCGTGCGCGCATGATACCAAGACCAACGATGAAGTCTTGGGCGGCTGCGGCCGCTTTGTCATGTTGCTCCGGCGTCGCCGCCGCCCAGCCACCGGCGCCGACAGCGCCAATTAGAGCTGCCCCCACGAGAATGCCGGCGCTCGATTTATTGGCCTGCCGCCGACGCGAGCGAGGCACATATCGCGGTTCGTGATATCGGCGAGGTCGGGACACGCAGCTAGCATACCGCACCCCGGTAAATGAAGCGTTGGCCGATTGCAGCGAGCTAGCGAGACGTTAATCCCATGCCTCCAGGGGAACATCAAATACCTGCACGTCATATTTGACCCGAAGGGCGTCGATGACGCGCTGAACATGTTGTCGGTCGGGACTATGCTCCTCGTGTCGCCGCTTGGCGGGTTTCTGATCCATGGCACCAGCGCCAACATCCCTGCGGAAACAGAGGCGACGGCCTACATTCTGGAGCCGCTGCGCTTTGCCTGGCGCCCGGAAAAGGATGCGCTGATGGATCTATTGCCGCAGTCGCAGGAAAGGGCTGCGGGGCAGGGTGTCGCTCCACTGGGATCGCCGGACTGAGCTGCCTATCCTGTTCGATCAGGATGTGCCCGACGCCATCGAAGGCCGAGCATAAGCACCAGCGGCCAGAAGATCGTGTTGATGATGTCGAACAACGCATCGGGCATGCGCCAGACTCCATGAGCCAAGCGGTCAGCGCCCTCTTTTAGCAAGGCCGCTGCCAGGACAAAAAGGAACGGCGTCCAACTCGCGAGCGATCGCCGTGTGATGATGCGGGCCAGGAACATGATCACGAGGCCGCCATGGACATGCAGCAGGGAATCCGACGCGCCCGTCCGATCTCCTATCATGCTGCTCAATTGGCCATATTGTTCTAGAATTTCGTGCATTCGTCGAGCCATGGCCGTCCGGGACGCGCGTTTCAATAGGTGGCCCCGCCGTCCATAGGACGACGGAGCGCTGGTTCAGCCCCACCGAGAAGACGTTTGCAAGCAGGGCCGAACGGGCGCCCCTAACGGATGCCTGTGCCGGGTCAATAGCCAGCGAATGCCCGCGAGGTGGACAACCGTAGCCGGTCAAGAATGACCAATCGTCAGGGTTGCACACCCTCCCATCAACTCGGCCGGCGGGCGGTCACGGGAGCAGAATTGCCGGAAAGGTCCGCTATTTGTTGTCGCTATGGTGGCTAGCGACCGATTGCTGCAACGGTCAGATATCTTCGAAGAACTCGCGTGGGTGAACCTGCAACGACTCCGCCAGTCGGCCGAGCACCACCACCGAAGGATTCTTCACCGCTCGCTCAATTCCTCCGACATACGTCAGATCGAGCTCGGCATCGTGCGCCAGCTGTTCCTGCGTAAGCTCCCGCTCCAGCCGAAGCCGCCTTAGGTTAGCGCCAACGATTTTCCTCCAGTCCATCGTCGAGGTTGGAGCGGTGACGGCTCAGAAGTACTAGGGACTATAGTCAATATTTTCTTGACGGGGTACGGCCACCGAGCATTGTCGCATGCATGTTGGATTTGTGGGCACCGAAACATTCGCAGCTGCGTGAGAAGACGTTCGAACGCATCTTCCTCGCAGAGTTGTCGAAGACATTGCTCCTAGAACGGGGCATAGCGTTCGAAGTGCTACGTTCCGAGTTCGACGCGGGCGGATATGATGTGGTGCTGGCCGCGGGGTCGGTTATGCGCCATGTTCAGCTGAAAGTTACCAGATTCGGCGGCAAGCGACGCCACGTCGATATTCACACGGCTCTGTCCGATCGACCCGGCGCGTGCGTTATATGGATGATGGCGAACCCGGATACATTGGGGGTCGGGCCGTTCTACTGGCTCGGAAACGAGCCCAACGTCCCGCTCATCATACCTGAGGGCAGGATCACGCGGCATAGCAAGGCCAACGCGAACGGGATTAAGGCGGAGCGCCAGGCGCTGCGCAATGTTCCGAAGAGCCGTTTCCGTCGCTACGACAGGATCAGCGACATAGCCGATGCGCTCTTCGGCCCATCACGGGTCGCGGATAGCTAGAACTCGTCTTTTCCATAGCTCGCCTCACGATAGCCGGCCTGCTGCAGCGCCGCAGCAGCGTTCCACTCATTGATCGGCATCGTCCCCGGTACGACAAGCACGCCGCCGCCACACTGGCACTGCTTCGCATTCTTCTTCTCCATCATGCCGACTAATATGCGCAATGTCGCCGTATCGCCCTTGATGGCGCGCGCGAAAGCCGCCTCGTAGAGGAGCTCCTTCCGTGTCATCCTGCGCCCATTGATCTCCACAATCTGCTCGCCGATCTCGATGACAATGTCGGCATCGCTACGCTCGTCCACCTGTTCCGTCTTGCGCGGGCGGCCCGCCGGATTGCCCGACCGCCCCGGACGGAACCGGTTTTTCCTGGGCGGCCGGCGATATCCGACCTGTTCTTCATCATCCATATTGTACTCCTTCGCTAAGGAGTGATTTCCATGTCGTGGCATGTGGTCAGAGCGCGATCACGATAACGACGCACGAATTTATGTGCGGGGATTTCTCCCCGCACAAAACTCGGGTCAGAGATCGGCGAGTGCCGCACTATCGTCGAAGGTATCAGTCGTGCCATCGAGTACGGCTTTGCCTCCTGTCAGCGCCTGCCAGCGCCGCACGGCAACATCGACATATTGGGGATCGAACTCGACCGCATATCCGCAGCGCCCTGTCTGTTCAGCGGCAATGAGCGTCGTGCCTGATCCCGAGAAAGCGTCGAGAATGACGTCTCCGCGGCTCGAACAGTCACGGATTGCATCGGCCACCATTACTACAGGCTTTACGGTCGGATGCATCGCCAGCTCCTCGGCGCGGTTCTTCTTCAGGCTGTTCACACCGGCATAGTCCCACACATTGGTGCGGTAGCGTCCCTTCTCGCCGAGGCCAAAATTGTTGATATGGGCAGCCGTGCCATGCTTGAAAGCAAACACCAGTTCGTGCTTCGAACGGTAGAAGCTGCCCATACCGCCATTGTCCTTGTTCCAGACAATGAGGTTCTTAAACTCCGAATATACAGCCTCGCCTGCATCGAGCAGCTCGCGCATATGCCGCCAGTCCATGCAGACATAATGGATCGAGCCATCTCGGCTCGCCTGCGCGACATTGCCTAGCACGGTTTCGAGAAATGCAGTGAACTCAGCTGCAGACATCTCTCCTGCCGCCATCGCGAACTCGTCATGCTTCACGCTGCCAAGCCCGCAGATATGGCCGTTGACAGGCACATTGTAGGGCGGATCCGTAAACACCATCGCCGCCTTCTTCCCCGCCATCAAACGATCTAACACGGCGGGATCACGGCTATCGCCGCAGATGAGCCTGTGGCGTCCCATCACCCAGATATCTCCTGGCCGCGAGACGACGGGCGTCGCCTCATCGACTTCGGGCACGGCGTCAGCCCCATCGTCGTCGCCGAGCGCCAGCAGCGCATCGAGCTCGCCTTGGTCGAAACCGAGGCATTCGAAGTCGATATCGTGGAGAAGCGACTGCAGCTCGCCAAGCTCGCTCGCGAGCAGATCGCGATCCCACCCGGCAAGTTCGGCCAGGCGATTATCGGCAATAATATACGCCCGACGGTCAGCATCGCTCATCGCGCCGAGCGACAACACGGGCACGTCGGTCAGGCCCAGCTTGCGCGCGGCCAGGATACGGCCATGTCCGGCAATAACCCGGCCTTCGTCATCGACAAGCACCGGATTCACGAAACCGAAGCACTCGATACTCTTCGCGATCTGGTCAATCTGGCGTTTCGAATGGGTCCGCGCGTTGCGGTCGAACGGTATGAGATCATCGATCAGCCGCTGCTCGACTGCGGTGTTTTCGATCGGGGAAGACTTCGTCATGGCAGCTCCTTGCTTGAGGAGCTGCCCGACTGAACTTCCGCGCGCGGTAAATCGCTCAGGAAAAAGAAAGGCGCTTTTTCATGGACGATATCTCATTGAGCAGCGCCTTGCCGGTCATGTTGCGCTTGAGCGCCACTTCGTGAGCAGCCTGCTCGACGGGTGCCCTTTCGCCTCTGACGCGGCGCTCGCCCGCCGGCCTCGCCTTCCGTTCGTTGCGAATCTGTTCGGCGAGACACTCGATCTGCATTTCAGCGAGTGTCAGTTGCACTATGTGACGCGCAGGCTTTGGCCTCCGGCCAAGCTTGGGACCTGTCTTCCCCGACAGAACAGCCAACAGAAACTTGCGGAACTCCGAATCAGGCACCAATTCTATATTGGCGTCAATCACCGGAATGAGATCCGACGCGGCGACACCTTTACCGAAACGTCGGCGTAGCTCGAGGCCATGAAGACTGGCGGGATTCTCGATATCATAAGGCGATCCATGCATGCGTTTTCTCCTTCAAGGGAGAATCGCTTCGCACATCGCCAGCTCGCGCGACTACCAACGTTTCTCGCGGCCCACTATTTTCCCTGTTAGGCAGAACCACTTCCCTGTTCTGCCCGCCGAAAATTCCCTGTTAATTTAAAACCGATTGCGAGGGCAGCGCCTCGAAACGCCCGGTTTTCTAGGGATAAGCGGCCGCCCGGCGTGCCAATTCATATACCGGATTTGTTGAAATTCCCTGTAAATCGCCCGGAACAGGGAAATGCAGCAACTTCATATGAAACTGTCGCTGCCCTTTCGCGCCCAGAGACTCTGCCCAAATTCAGCCCGAATTATCGCGATTTCGCGAACCGCAGAGACAGGATTCGAGCTAGGGAGCCTATGAAATGGCCCGGAATAGCGTCGCTTTCTGCGCCGTCTCAGTTCACGGCCGTTTTCCGGAAACTGAGTGGAGGCCCGAGCCGGAATCGAACCGGCGTGCAAGGATTTGCAGTCCTCTGCGTCACCACTCCGCCATCGGG
>Ga0247823_10003663_pt1 | contig 12394 bp, 8 predicted proteins | sample 13C_PalmiticAcid_2_FD_192426 | JGI IMG/M metagenome (GOLD analysis project Ga0247823, IMG submission 192426) | Soil microbial communities from agricultural site in Penn Yan, New York, United States - 13C_PalmiticAcid_Day30 | ecosystem: Environmental > Terrestrial > Soil > Agricultural land...
GTTCTACGCCTCGCCGTCGCCGGCTTGTCCGGCGACGGCGAGGCGTAGAACGTGCCGACCATCGGCGCGCGCACGACATGGCCGTCGGGCAGGGCGCTGCCGGGCTTGGCGGTGCCGCCGGTGGAGGCTTCGGTGGGCGAGCTCATCGGCATCGGCGCGGCGGGGCGCGCTTCCATTGGGGCCGCCATCATCGGCGCGGCGGCCTGCAGGGCGTAGCCGCCCTTCGGCGCGCGCGCCAGGCGCACGGATTCTTCGCCTTCCTTGATCTCGATTTCGGCCAGGTTCGACTCTTCCAGCAGGTCGATGAGTTTCTTGATTTTGCGGAGATCCATGGGAGCCTCGTGGTTGAACGCTGTTCCTCGCAGGGAACACGAAGGGAAGGTCAGGCCGGCAGCCGCCGCAGGGCGGCGTCCAGCGCGTAGCGGTAGCTGTCCGCGCCGAAGCCGCACACCACACCCACCGCCTTGTCGCTGAAATAGCTGGTGTGGCGGAAGGGTTCGCGGCCGTGCGGGTTGGAGAGGTGGACTTCGATGAAAGGCAGCGCCACCCCGGCTAAGGCGTCACGGATCGCGACGGAGGTGTGGGTGAACGCGGCGGGGTTGATCAGGATGAAGGCGGTGCCGTCGGTGCGGGCGGCCTGGATACGATCGACCAGGGCATGCTCGGCGTTGGACTGGAACGCCTCCAGCCGGTGGCCTGCGGCCTGCGCCTGCGCCGTCAACGCCAGATCGATATCCGCCAGGGTCGCGTGGCCATAGACCTCCGGCTCGCGCGTGCCGAGCAGGTTGAGGTTGGGGCCATGCAGGACCAGCAGTGTCGCCATTCGTGCCTCCAGCGGAAGGGCGGCAGTCTGCGCGATGCGGGGGATACTGTCCAGTTCGCCGAAGTTTATGCCGTTTTAAGCGATTGTTTGAATTGTGCAGGGGGTCACGCGGCCTCGTCCCCCTATATGAATGTGTCCCGTCGGCTCACACGACGTTTGCGCGGCAGGCCCGGGGCGTGGCCTAGGCTGGCGCTCGGCTTGGACCAAGGATCCGCGCGTTTGTTCACCTTGCACATCGTCTGCATGGGCAACCTCTGTCGCAGCCCGATGGCCGCGGCGCTGTTCCAGGCCCGGGTGCCGGCGGGGCGCTGCATCGTCGTCGCGTCGGGGCTGGCGGCCCAGGCCGGGCGGCCGGTCGATCCCGGGGCGGTCGCCGTCATGGAGGCGCACGGCCTCCGCGCGCTGGAACCGGTGGCCCGCGCTTTCGATCCGGCTGCCGTTGGCCCGGACGACCTGGTGCTCGCCATGCAGCGGCGGCATCTGCAGGCCTTGCGCGCGCTCGTGCCGGACGCGCGTGCGCGGATGCACCTGCTGGGTCGCTGGGCGCGACCGCACGACATCGATGATCCCATCGGCGGCACGCGCGACGATTTCGAGCAGGCGTTCGCTGCGATCGAGCGCAGCGTGAACGCGTGGTGCGCGCACGAGCGCCGATTGTCCGCATGAACGCGCGCGCGTATCGCCGTCCATGTTCCTGACTGGAGCGTTACGCGCTGACATCCATTTCATGCGCTCATCAAATTCCTGTCCGTAGCCTCGGGACGGCATCAACCGCGCCCCCCGTTTGACGCGCAGGATCCTGGATGAACCAGGGTTCCGTGGGGCTTTTCGTCCACAGCAACCCCGGGTGACAGATGGAGAATGCACGGATCGTCGCGGCCAGCGCGATCGCTCTGGCCGCAACGTTGTTCGCCATATTCTCGATGCGGCCGTGGGCCCGTCGGGTCGGTCTGGTGGACCGTCCCAGCGGGCGCAAGCAGCATGTCGGCCGCGTGCCGGTGATTGGCGGCATCTGCTTCTTCGTCGGCACGCTGGTCGGCCTCGGCTACCTGGGCTACGTCGACCGTTTCGTCATGAGCCTGATGATGGGCAGTGCCCTGATCGTCGCGATCGGCGTTGCCGACGACATCAGCCACCTGAGCGTGCGCACGCGCCTGCTGGTGGAAGCGGCCATCGTCGGCCTCGTCATCCTCAGTACGGGCTACTACCTTGACCACGTCGGCGGCCTCGTCCCGATTTTCGACCTGCGCCTGGGCCTGCTCGGCATCCCGGTCACGATCGTCGCGGTGATCGGGTTGATGAATGCGTTCAACATGATGGACGGCATCGACGGCCTCGCCGCCTCCACGGCGATGGTGTCGATCGCCGCCATCCTGCTGTTCGCGCACGACGGCGCGCCGGATGTCGGCGCGACGATGATGCTGCAGATCCTGTTCGCATCGCTGATCCCGTATGTGTTCGTCAACCTGGGTTGGCCGGACGGGCGCAAGATCTTCATGGGCGATGCCGGCAGCACGGTGATCGGCTTCCTGGTCGGTTGGAGCCTGATCTATCTGAGCCATCCGCGCGTGGGCCGGCTGGTGCCCGTCGAGGTGCTGTGGTGCGTCGCGCTGCCGCTGATGGACACCGCAGCGGTGATGTACCGGCGCATGCGCCAGGGACGCTCGCCGTTCGCCGCCGACCGCCAGCACCTGCACCACCTGCTGGTGGATCGCGGCCTGTCCACGCAGGCCTCGCTGTGGATCATCGTATCGATGGGGGCCGCTCTCGCGCTGTTGGGCTATGCCCTGCGCAACGTACCGCAGCCGCTGAGCTTCCTGGTGTTCGTCGCCACCACGGTGGGCTACGTGGTCGGATTCCCTCGCCTGCTGGACCTGGCCGAGCGCCGCCTCGCTTCCGGCCGCGCCTCGCGACCGGCACCGCGCGGCGCACGTCGCGAGTTCCCTGACGATAGCGAATTGAACCACGCACCGGTCTCAGCACGTCCGCTGGGCCCGCGTCCGGTGGACGCGTTCGCCGGCCTGGGTGCCCTGGCCGACGGCGAAGGACGCGGCGGACCGCTGCACGCACTGTGCCTGGTCAACGCGTCCTGCGAAGGCGCAGGCGTGGCGCCCATCGCACGGCGCCTCGCGGACGACGCACGCTTCCATGCGACGGTGTGCGTGGCCGAAGGCCGGGGCGGCGATACCGACCATTTGCTGCAACTGTTCGGCCTCGAGGCGCAGGCCAGCCTCTCCAGCGAAGGGGCGGGTGCGGACGCACGCGCCGACGTGCAGGCCGAAGTACAGCAGCTGCTCGGCGAGACGAATCCCGATGTCGTGGTCGTGCCCGGCGATGCGCCGCTGACGTTCGCGATGAGCCTGGCCGCGCATGCGCGCGACGTACCGCTGGTCTGTGTGGATGCCGACGCGCCTGCCAGCGGCACGCAGCATTGGCCCAGCGAGGCCAGTCGGCGCATCGTGCAGTCGCTGGCGGCCTTGCATGTGGCGCCCAGCGAAGTGACCGGCCGGCGCCTGAGTGGCGAGGGCGTGTCACGCGAGACCATCCTCGTGCAGGCGGACGTGGCGGACGATGCGCTGCGCACGGCGCTGCGCCAGATCCGGCGCGATGCCGATCTCGCGCGCGCGCTGGCCGAAGGCTTCGCGTTCCTGCGCGGTAATGCGCCGCTGCTGCTCGCCGTCAGTGCGCGCGGCGATACGCCCGGGCAGGGCGCCTTCTCCGATGCGCTGGCGATGGTCGCGCGTCGCCGCCCCGACGTGGACATCGTCTGGGTCGGCGGCGTGGGCGTGGCGCCGGGCGAGGGGGGCGATCCGATGCACACGTTCGCGAATGTCCATCCGATGGACGTCGACGATTTCCTCGCCTGGGCGTACCTGCTCGAACGCGCGCACCTGGTGCTCGTGGGCAGTGGCGCGCCGCCGCCGCGGCGCATGCTCGGCAAGCCGGTGCTGGTGGCGCAGGAAGAATTCGCGGGAACGGAGGCCGGCGCCGTCGCGATCGGTACGACCCCGGTGGCGATCGCCGGCCGCGTGTTGACGTTGCTGGGCGACGATGCGGTCTACATGTCGCTGTGCGCCACGCCGGACTTGGACATTCCCCGCGAGGACGGATGCGCCCCGGTGCTCGAAGCGCTCGCCGGCTTGCGCGCGCCTTCGCTCGTCCGCGCAGCGCCCCACGATCTGGGCGAACCACTCGATGCCCGGGCGGCGTCATGACGACGGCCCGGCTCCCGCGCGCGCACCACCCCGGGCGACGCGCCCACGACACGACATGCAAGCGAGGTGAACCATGGCGACCCAGCTGATCACGCGCCGCACTACGGATCGACCGTCCGTGGCGACGGCGACCCTGCGCAACGATGACGTCGATATTCCCGCCCTGGTCTCCACGCTGGGCGCGAAGAAGAAGCTCATCCTGTTCGGCACCGCCGCGTTCGTCCTCGCCAGCGTCGCCTACCTCGCGGTGGTCACGCCGAAGTACGAGGCCAACGCGGTGGTCCAGGTGGAGAGCCGGCCGGCCCTTCCGCCGGGACTGAACCAGAATGCCGCGATGCAGGCGCCCTCGGCGATCCCGACGCCGGGCACCACCGAAGTGCAACTGCTGACGTCGCGCCGGGTGATCGGCGAGGCGATCACGCGCATGGATCTGGATGTCGACGTGAAGCCCGTGCATTTGCCGGTGATCGGCGATTTCATCGCGCGCCGCTACCAGCAGTCCCATCCTGGCGAACTCGCCTCGCCGTGGTTCGGCCTGTCCACGTACGGCTGGGGCGGCGACGTGCTCGATATCGCCCGGCTCGAGGTGCCCGAGCACCTGAAGGGCGTACCGATGGAGCTGACGGCGGGTAGCCAGGGACGCTATGTCTTGTCCGCACAAGGCCAGGTGCTCGCGCGCGGTCACGTGGGCACACCGGTGAATGCCGGTGGTGTGGCGCTGCAGGTGCGGCGCTTGTCAGCGAATCCGGGCATGCGCTTCCAGGTGACGCGCTACGATCCTTCCGCGGTGATGGCGGCATTGAAGGAGAACATCAGCGCCACCGAGATGGGCCGCAACTCCGGCGTGATCAGCCTGGTGTACGCCCATGCCGACCCCGAGCGCGCACGCCGGGTGCTGGACGAGGTGACCGGTGCCTACGTGCGCCAGAATGTCGCCCGGACGTCCGCCGAAGCCGCCAGCCGGCTGAAGTTCGTCACCGAACAGCTGCCGAAGGTGCGCGAAGAACTCGGCAAGGCGCAGGCGGCGCTGACGGCCTACCAGACGAGGACCCAGACGCTGGACGTGGCCACGCAGAACCGCGCGCTGCTCGACCAGACCATCGCGCTGGATTCCAGTATCCAGCAGCTGCGCATCAAGATGACCGAAGTGGAGAACCGCTACACCGCGGCGCATCCGACGTACCGCGCTTTGCAGGACCAGATCAACCGGTTCCAGGGCGAACGTAACGGATTGCAGGGCAGGATCCACGACCTGCCGGATACGCAGCAGGTGCTGTTTCGCCTGAATCGTGACGTCGAGGTCACCAATCAGACCTATGCCAACCTGCTGGACCAGGCGCAGCAGCTGGAGATCGCCAAAGCCAGCGCGGTGGGCAATGCCCGCGTGATCGATCCGGCCGCAGTGAACCTCAACAGCCCGGCTTGGCCGAAGCCGCTGCCGGTGCTCGCCGCCGGCACGCTGCTGGGCCTGATGGTGATGGTGGTGGTGGTCCTGCTGCAGCAGATGTTCCGTCGTGGCGTGGAAGATCCGGTCGACATCGAACTGTTGGGCCTGCCGGTCTATGCCTCCATCCCGCTGAGCAAGAAGGGCCAGGCGTTGACCCACCGCATGAGCCACCGCCGTCGCGATGGAAAGTCGCGCCTGCTGGCGTTGAACGCGCCGGCCGACCTGGCGATGGAAGCGCTGCGATCGCTACGCACCAGTCTGCACTTCGCGCGGATGCGCATGCGCAACAACCTGCTGATGATCTCGGCGCCCAGCCCGGGCGTGGGCAAGACCTTCATCTGCGCCAACCTCGCGGTGACCATCGCCCAGACCGGCCAGCGCGTGCTGTTGATCGACGCCGACATGCGCCGTGGCACGCTGCATGACGCGGTCGGCGTGCGCTGGGAGAACGGCCTGTCGGACGTCATCGCCGGCCGCATTCCGCTGGACGATGCCGTCCGTCGCGTCGCCGGTGCCGAGCATCTGTCCTTCATCTCGCGCGGCGCGATCCCGTCGAACCCGTCCGAGCTGCTGATGCACGAAAACTTCAGCGACCTGCTGAAGCGCGTCTCCGGCGAGTACGACATCGTCCTGATCGACACACCGCCGGTGCTCGCGGTGACCGATGCGGCCGTGATCGGCCACCATGCGGGCACCTGCCTGATGGTCGTGCGCTGGGGCCTCAACCAGCAGCGCGAGATCGCGCTGGCCAAGCAGCGGCTGGAACAGAACGGTGTGGAGGTGAAAGGCGCCATCTTCAACGGTGTGGAGAAGCGGGGCGCGGGCGAGTATGCCTACACCTACTACGAGTACCTGCCCGCGCCGCGCGCCGGCCGTGCGCACTGAGGAGGCGCCGCCGATGCAGATCACGATGTCGCCCTACTACGGCACGCCAGACTTCACCGTGCTGGACCGCCACCCGGAGTACCACCGGATCGATCCGGTTTCGGTGGCGGATCTGCTGCGCAACGCCTTCGTCTATCCGCCGCATTCGATCTACGAAGGCGTGAAGCTGGTGACCTTCGGCTTTTCCGCGCACCAGGACATGCGCGCCGATCCTGATTTCCATTTCAAGTTCCGCAATGCCGGCGAGACACCCGAGGAGGCCGACCGCCCGCAGGACTGGATCGCCGTCTACCACCGCATGCTGTGCGATGCGATCGCCCGCAGCTGCGCCGACATGCGCGCGCCGTGGCTTCTGCAGAGCGGTGGCAAGGATTCCACCACGCTGGCGATCGCGCTCGCAGACGCACGGCCCGACGCGACGTGCATCACCTACCTCGGCGGCCGCGAGGAGAACGAACTCGATTCCGCCCGTCATGTCGCCAGCCGGCTCGGCCTACGGCACGAGGCGCTGGTCTGCGATCCGGGCCGCGCCTACGATCGTTACTTGGCATTGGCCCCGCGCATGCCGCTGCTTACGGCTGATTTCGCCCTGCTGTCGTACGCCGACCTGGCGACCGAAGTCGCGGCGCACGGGGGCGACGGTGTCATCGACGGGCTGGGTGCAGACAGCTACTTCGGCACACCGGTCGACCGGCAGCAGCAGCTGACGGTGCGCTTGGCGCGCGGGCTGCGCCTGCCGTTCGACGCGACCGGCCTGCCGGGCGTGTCGGCCAGCTTCCCGCTGTGCTTCGCGCTGGGCACGCTGCAGATGACGCCGATCGAGCGTGTCTTCCCGGGGTCGCGCTTCAGCGATGCCGAAGTGGATGGGCTGTTCGGCCACGCCATGGCCCGTCGGTCGCGTGAACGACTGTCGCTGTTCAAGGCGGAGATCGCCTCCGCCACCAGCGCATGGGAGTGGCGCGACATGTCGATGTCGATCGCGGGCTCCGCCGGTGCGTTCGCGAAGGGCCTGTACACCGCCCATGCGGCAGGGCTCGGCGCGGCCTATCCGTTCTGCGATCGCGCGCTGCGCGAATGGATCCACCATGAAGTGCCGCGCCGGCAGAAAGTGGATCCGGAGACCGGGCTCAATAAGGTCCTCATTCGGCGGCACATTGCCGCGCACTTCGGCGAACTGCCCTACGTGCAGCGCAAGGGCAGTTTTCGCTTCGATGTATGCGGCCTGGCCGCGCAGCGGTTCGATCAGGTCCATGCGTTCGCCACCCAGGCACGCGACCTGCTGCCAGGCGCGCCGGCCTGGCTGGAGCGTAATCGCGATCGCCTGGACAACAAGTACCACGCCTCGAAGTTCTACCTGCTCGCCGTGGTGTTGCCGTGGCTGGCTGCGCATGCGCAAGAACAGGCCGTCGCCGCCTCGCTGCCGCGACAGGACGCGGTCGCTGCCTGATGCAGCCTGCCCGGCGGCGACTGCTGGGGGCGGGGGCCGGATTGCTGCTGGCCACAGCCTTGCCGGCGTCGCGCGCGGCGACGCTGGACGCACGCACCTTCGGCGCACGCGGAGATGGCGTTCACGACGATACGCGCGCGCTGCAGGCGGCCATCGACGCCTTGCCGGCAGGCGGCACGTTGACACTTGGGCCGGGCCGCTACGTGGTCGATCCCGAGCGCAGCCTGCGCCTGCGCTCGCGCACGCGCTTGTCCATGGCGCCCGAAACGCGCCTGGTGGCGCGCGCGAATGCCGCACCCAGGGCCTACGTGCTGCTGATCGAGGGCGTGCAGGACGTGGAGGTACGGGGCGGCCGCATCGTTGGCGATCGCGACCATCATCTCTCGACCGCCGGCGAGTGGGGGCACGGCATCATGGTGCGGGGTGCGGAAGACGTGCGCCTGCGCGACCTGCACATCACCAAGTGTTGGGGCGACGGCATCTCCGTGGGCGGCATCAGCGGCGCGAGCGTCGTGCCGAGCCGGAACATCCTTATCGAAGACGTCGTCTGCACGGAGAATCGCCGCCAGGGCCTGACCATCGGTCGATCGCGGAACGTCCGCGTCGTTAGGTCGCATTTCCTCGCCACGCGCGGCACCTTACCGGGCTGCGGTATCGACATCGAACCCGATCCGGGCGGTAGCGCCGAGGACATCACGATCGAAGCGTGCACGTTGCGCGGCAACCACGGCGCGGGCCTGCAGGTGTACGAGCGCGGCCGCCGTATCGCGGTGCGTCGGTGCATCATTCGCGACAATCGCGGCGATGGCGTGCTCATCCGTGGCGGCGAGCACTGCGTCCTCGAAGACAACGACATCATCGGCAACGGCCTGCGCGGGATCGTCGTACGCGGAGGCGGGCGCGATATCACCGTTGCCGGCAACCGATTCGCTGGCAACGCCGCGCAGTTGCGCCGCCAGCGCCCTCAGGAGACCAAGGGCTGGATGCACGTCGATGTGGCGAAAGCGGCGAAGGATGTGCGCGTGGCACGCGATAATCGCTTCGACTGATGATCCCTGCGATGACGGAAGCGGACTCATCCGGGCGTGTAAGCGGACGCATCCGTTCCATTCAAGCGAGCTCATCCGATGGCAGCAAGCGAACTCATCCGCGCTGGATCTTCATCACCTAGATGAAGCGTCGTGGGTGAACAGGCGCGATGATGTCGAAGTCTTTGAAAGCGCTCACAAATACGCGCGATGTTTAGCGATGGTTGCGATCGCATCGCTATAGTCCCCCCGTCGCGAATTTCACGCGGCGCTCACGCGACTATTTCTGACGGGCACTTGCCCGCAAGGGGTTATTTTTGTGAAGAAGAACGTTCTCGTGCACGACGTGCGCGAGGCTGGGATGCCTCGGCGCGATTTCATGCGCACGTCGATGTTGATGGCCGTGCCTGCCATCGGATTGGCCAGCGGCATCCCGCGCGCGCTCGCGGCCGTGATGTCCGGCAACATGCCGGCGATCTCGATGTCGGCGGCGGCCGTCTACGAGCCACCGCTCCGAGCGCGCGGCACCGCCACCCTCAATGTGCGCAACTGGGGCGCGGCCGGTGACGGCGCGCGCGACGACACGACCTCGTTCCAGTCCGCCATCGACGCGCTGCCGTCGAGCGGCGGCACGGTGTACGTGCCCGATGGCGACTATGTGATCGACCCGGTCCGCAACGTGCGCCTGCGCAGCAACATGCACCTTGAACTGGCGCCGGGCGCCATCCTGCGGGCCAAGCGCAACGACCAGGAGCGCGCCTACGTGCTGATGGCCTACAAGGTCAGCAATGTGGAAATCTCCGGCGGTCGCATCATCGGCGACCGCGACAATCACCTGGGTACCACCGGTGAATGGGGCCACGGCATCATGATCCGCGGTTCCTCGCAGGTGACCGTGCGCGACATCCACGTGTCCAAGTGCTGGGGCGACGGTGTCTCGATCGGCGGCGCCATGGTCACCAACGCGCCGACGATCCCGTGCAACGACGTGGTGATCGCGAACATCGTGAGCACTGGCAACCGCCGCCAGGGGCTGACCATCGGCTGCGCCACCAACGTCAAGGTCTACGACAGCGAGTTCAGCGATACCCGCGGCATTGCGCCGCAGTGCGGTATCGACGTCGAGCCGGACTCCAACGACGAGCGCATCACCTCGACCGTGCACATCGAGAACTGCGTCATGCGCGGCAATGCCGGCAACGGCCTGCTGCTGTACAAGCGGGTCAAGGGGGTGACCGTCAAGCGCTGCACGCTGGAGCACAACGGTGGCCACGGCCTGCTGACGATCGGGCCAGAGGGCGGCTACATCGCCCAGAACACGATCCGCCACAACTACCTGGTCGGTCTGATGCTGGGCTCCAGCACCTACAATTACCAGGTGAGCGGCAATGTGTTCCGCAACAACAACACGCGGCTGCACGGCGTGAACACCGTCATCAATCCGCTGGTCCCCATGACCGGCATCGTGGAGGGCAACAAGGGCAACGGTGCGCACGTTGCGAAGGTTTCCACGGCCACCGAGATCCGGGTGACGACGAACCAGTTCGCGAAGTGATCCTTGCGGGGTGAAGAGTGCGTCAAGAGGCGGCCGAACGGCCGCCTCTTTCGTTTCGTGCGTTCATGCCGGCCTGCGGCTTGTGGTGAGTGCGTCAATGGATTCGCGGAGGTCGTTTCCTAGAATCCAGACGTTGCCTCGCATGGAGCCCGCCTTGAAGTTCATCCTGTTCGCCAACACCGACTGGTACCTCTACAACTTCCGCCTCTCCACCGCGCGGGCCTTGCAGGCGCGCGGGGTGGATGTGGTGATGGTGTCGCCCCCTGGCGAGTTCGGCCCGCGGTTCGCCGCGCATGGCGTGCGCTGGGTGCCCCTACGCATGCAGCGTGCGAGTCTCAATCCGTTGCGCGAGGCAGGCACGTTGGCCAGCCTGGTGGCGCTGCTGCGCGAAGAACGTCCCGACCTGCTGCACAGCTTCACCCTCAAGTGCGCCGTGTACGGCGCGTTGGCCGCGCGTGTCGCCAAGGTGCCCGCCTACGTGAACGCGGTCACCGGGCTGGGTTACGTGTTCGCCAGCGACCGGATGAAGGCGCGCGTGCTGCGCCCGCTGGTGTCGGCGCTGATGCGTGTCGCGCTCGGCAGCGACCGGTCGCGGGTGATCCTGCAGAACCCGGACGATGCGGAAGCCTTCCATTCCTTGCGCTTGGCACCGCCGCACCACATCCGCCTGATCCGCAGCTCGGGCGTGGACATCGCGCGCTTCAACGCTGACGGTCGCGCCGAGCGCGGCCAAGGCGCGCTGCGCGTGCTGCTGGCCGCGCGCCTGCTGAAGGAGAAAGGCGTGCGCGAGTTCGCCGAAGCGTCGGCGCAGCTTCGCGCGGACGGCCGCGATGTCCGGTTCCTCTTGGCCGGCATGCCGGATGAAGGCAACCCGAGCTCGGTGACGCGGGAGGAGGTGGAAGGATGGCAGGCGCAGGGCCTTGTCCACTGGCTGGGGCATGTTGACGACATGCCCGCGTTGCTGCGCGAGGTCGACGTGATGGCGCTGCCGAGCTACTACCGCGAAGGCGTGCCCAAGAGCCTGATCGAGGCAGGGGCCTGCAGCATCGCGTTGGTGACCACGAACTTGCCGGGCTGCCGCGAAGTGGTGACGCGCGACGGCCACGATGGCTTGCACGTGGTGCCGCGCAGCGCCGACTCCCTGGCACAGGTGCTGGCGCGGCTCGACGACGATCGCGCCCTGCTGCAGCAGCTCGGTGCGCGCGCACGTGAGAAGGCGCTGGCGGACTTCGATGAGCGCGTCGTGATCCGCCGCACCTGCGAGGTCTACGACGAGCTGCTGCCGCAGCCGCTTGCGGCGGCCGCATGAGCCACGCGCTGCCCATGCCGTGGCGTCCGGCCCTGGCTGCACTTTCCGTCCTCTCGCTGGCGACGGCGGCGGGCGCGGCGATGGTGTTCCTGACCCAGGTGCTGCTAGCGCGCCACTTCGGCCCCGCGCAGTACGGCTTGTTCGCATCCTCGCTGGCCACGGTCAGCCTGGTGGCGCCGCTGGCGGGCTTCGGCTTGTCCCAGTTCCGTCTGAAGGCCCACGGCGCGGAAGGTTGGGCTGCCGAGCGGTGGCAGCCGGCGTCGGCACGCTTTATCGCGGTCACCAGCGCGCTTGCCGTGGGCGGCGTGGTCGCCTGGGCGCTCGCGGGACCGCCGGTGGATGCGTCGACGCGTCATATGTTGTTGGTGCTGGCGCCCTTCATCCTCGGTCTGCTGGCCGTCGAGCAGATCGGCAGCAAGCTACGGCTGGAAGAGCGGCACGCCGCGCTCGCGGGCTGGCAGCTGCTGATGCCTGCGGGCCGGTTGGCGATCGCGCTGCTGGCGGTGGCAGGCCTGTCGCTCTCGATCAACGCCGTGGCTTGGGGCCACGCGCTGCTGGCGGTGATCGCGCTGTCGCTCGCCTGGCCGCAGTGGCGGGCGATGCGTCGTGGCGCATGGACGCTGAAAGGCCATGGTGTGCGCGATGCGACGCTCGCACGGGACATCGCGACGCCGGATGCCCGCAT
>Ga0247823_10003664_pt1 | contig 12392 bp, 21 predicted proteins | sample 13C_PalmiticAcid_2_FD_192426 | JGI IMG/M metagenome (GOLD analysis project Ga0247823, IMG submission 192426) | Soil microbial communities from agricultural site in Penn Yan, New York, United States - 13C_PalmiticAcid_Day30 | ecosystem: Environmental > Terrestrial > Soil > Agricultural land...
ATCCCGCACCCCACGGTGTGGGAGGCACGGCGCCGCGGCGGCCGCAGCGCGGGCACCATGAACGGCCCCACGCCGCTGGTCGCCGCGATGCGCGCGCTCGTCAAGTCGGAAGTGGGCGAGTGGATCGTGCTGGCCCCGGCCGACGCGTGACCGCGAGCCACCTGCGACCTTGTTCACGGATCGCGCCGCCAGTCATCCGATTGCCCCAATAGTTCACACCGCCCGCTGCCTGCCATGCCCGCCGCCCGCGAGTTGTTCATCTACTATCGAGCGAAGACTGCGGCCATAGGAAGAATCAACGTTTTGGCAGGCCGTGTGTAAACGGTGTTCAACAGGGTGGCATTGACGTAGTTCGCCTACATGGCCGGGATGGTCATCAAAGTGCTTCCTCGGGTCTCAAACTATTCATCGACAATCTGACCATATACCGCAACGGTAGATTCAACGGTTAGATTGCTTCGACTTCAGATCAACGTCATTCTTTTCAAAAGAACTGTTGATTCGTTTGGCAGGTGAACTTCCAATGGTTTTGTGGCGATATTGCTACACAACTCCTGAAAGCAGATCATGACCAAGCAAAAGCCCCAAGCAGCCAATTCCAACAACGCTGCTTTTCAAACCCCGGTTTCGTTCCTGCAAGCACTCGACACGCTGGCACAGCCGGTGGACAACGTGCAGCCCAACAAGGCTGACCCGGTGGCGACCATGCGCGGTAAGTTCGTGGCCAACGCTGACGGTCAGATCAAGCTCATCCAGGCGGCTGCACCCAAGGGCAAGTGGTTCCAGAAGCAGCCTGACGGCAACTACGTCGTGGGCTTCCGCAACGCCAATCAGCGGCTGACTCTCAACGCAAGCAGTTCTTCAAGGTGGCAAACGCAGAAGCCGCGATCAAGTTTCTGCAGGCTGCGGTGCAAGGTGCAAAGACCGGTGAGCTTGATGCTGCTCTGGTTGCTACGCAGCGCAAAAAGGCCGAGAAGAAGTAATTCCCTAACCGCCACATTCAACGGGCCTCTGGCCCGTTTTTCATTGGCTGGTTGACTACGGGTATGTGCAGATCGGCCAGACGCTTGGTGGACTCTGGCGATTAACTGAATCAACACCACCAAACGAATGACTCTTTCAAAAGAACAGTTGATTCGTTTCAGAACATGAAAGCAGACTAGGACACGCCATTAACTCACTAAGGCGTGCAATGAAACTGCAACACCCCATCAAAGCGAAGTTCCACAACGAATATCAAGACCTGCGCGATGCCGGCGCTGATATGTGCGAAGCAATCGAATCGATTGCCCAAGCGAACCAAATCACCATCATGGAAGTGCTGCATGACCCGTACGCGGAGGTCGAAGCAGCATGAAGCGCTTTCAGCTCGGGGCAACACACATCACCACCGCGCTGCTGCGCCACATGCAGGACATCGGCGTCGAGCCCATGACCTACTTGGTGCGGCACATGTCAAACGACTGGGGCGACCTAGGGCGCGACGACAAGAAGGCCAACAACGATGCCATCGAACACGGGGGCCGCCTGTTGTCGAAGTACAAGCTGCCAGACGGTCAGGCCATCTACTGCATCACCGAAGCAGACCGGCGAAGCACCACGTTGATGTTCACCGAAGAGTACTGACGAAACACCAGAACAACGAAGCGGCCCGTGGGCCGCTTCTTTCATTGGACAAACCCACCGTCCTTGCGCCACTCAAACGCCACCCGTTTGCTGTGAAGGTCGTACACGTAGATGCGCTGAAACTGCGGGTGCGCCACGCTATCGATGTACTCGCGCAACCTCGGTTTCCAAACCGACTCGTGGAAACCCGGCCCACCGTCGATGTACGCCAACAGCATCAGCGGATCATCGGTGACGTAGGTCTTCCCAAGCTTGTTCTTGACGCTCGGCACGGTTGGATCACCAACCCACACACCGTCACCGGGCGGGTTGAAATGCACTCCGCCATGATCTTGCAGGCGGTAAATCATGATCGAGGAAACGTGGTGCACCAGCTCGCCCTTCTGGGGCAACTGAACCTCACCCTGAAACTCGGCAGGAACGGTCAGCAGGAAGCGAAGAACCTCGGACGCGAACACCTTCCGCTCACCGAACGGAACCCACGGCCCGAACCGCACCGTGAGGTCCGCGTTGGCGTACTGCTTGTGGAAAGCAGCCGCCTCGGCTTCAGGCAGCTTGCCCAACGCATCAAGCAAGAACTCCTGCGTGAGCAGCGACTGCCGAATCATCTTCGGCCACTCTTCGTAGATAAGCTGAACCATCTCGAAGGACAGCCGCGAGCCATCGGCAGCGGAAAACAGGATGTCAGGTTCTTTGCGGTTTGCATTGCCGCTGTTGATCTGCGCACCTTCAGAGTACAGACCAGCAGCCTCCGCGAAGCTCCGGAAGATCAAACGTTCACGTTCGGCCTTGTCATCATCCCGTTTACCCATACCGCTCCTATTACACGGCGAAGTCCGCCAGTGATTTGCCGCTAGCCACTGCTGCCTTCAACCACTTCGGCTGCAGACCACGGCCAGACCACGAATTGCCGTTCCCGTCCTTGTACTTGGCAGCGACTGTGCCGCCCTTCTTTGCACCTGGTTTCGCGACAGCACGAACGGGGCTGCTCAAGTCACCAACGGTCAACCCGTTCTCTTCCATGATCTTCTTGATTTGAGCAATCGCGGAAGAACGGGTTTCGGTCTTCTGAGATTCGATCTGCCGATCCAACTCAGCACGTTGTGCCAACAGTTCTTGAAGGGTTGCCATACATCGCTCTCCTTGTTGTGGTGCGGCGGATCATACCGCTATTCGTTGATTTCATGCACCGCCTGCTAAATAGATTAGTTAAGTTAGCGAGGCAACTATGACAACAACGATCGTGAGACTGAACGCTTACAAGGCGTACCAGCAAGGCAAAACAACAGCAGAGCGCATCAAGCGCCAAGGAGAAAAACAATGAACAGAGACGAACTACTGAAGATCGCCGACGCATTCAAGGTAGCGTACGAAGCTGCACGCGATGCAGGATTGATCGGCGACAGCTATCTGCGTATTCTCGCCAGCGCCGTCAATACAGCCCACAACCGAGCGGCAACGGGAGGTCAGCAATGAAATACGCCAACCTCTCGTTCTTCCTACGCTACACAGTCATCGTCGTATGGTTCGCAGCCTTCACTGCGACTGTTCATGGTGTGAATGGCTTCTTGGTGTTCCCGGAGTGCGCTCAAGCAGGTTATAGCGACTACGAAGTAAAGGCTGGTACACCTACTGCACCAAGCTGGAGAACGGCACCCGCTCAATCAAGCTACTGAGCGAGGTGAAGCAATGATCTTCCTCGCACCTCTGGAAGAAATTATTATTCAAGTCGCTCCACAGCCAAGAATGGTGTATGCGGTGACATTTTGCGATTTGAGCTTTAATGAAGAGGAAGTCATCGCAGTGACCGAAACTCTTCCCCTTGCGAACGACGCGATGAACAAAGAATTCAAGAGAATTCGGTCCGACAATCCGACAGCGTACGGAGAAATCGAATACAACGCGTTTACGAGCGTGAACGACAGTGGCTACGTGTGTTGGGAAATCAACGATAGCCATGTGTGCTGCTGCATCACGCAGATGCCACTGACGAGCTGATCACAACGATGTACGGCAAGCGGCTCCTATACGGAGCCGTTTTTCTTTGTCAAGTGGCGAATCTTGTGCGCCCCTCGTGCGCGCGACTACCTGAACGGCCCATTGCTGGTCAACAACTCAGGCCCCAGCCTTTGTATGACACCGGGGGCGCGGCAGATTCGCCCTTGCTGCAAGGCTCCGAACGCCGTGAAGCTTGCGTTTGGCCGGAACGTGTGTTCCCGCCTCCGTACCATTGCCGTTGAGTGGGAATCTGCGAGCGGTAGTCGCGACACTGATCCCACGCGCAAGCTGGAGCCAGGACATGACCACGCCATCGAAAAAGCAACCGCCCAAGCAGACTGAGAACAAGCCGGCCATCCTCGAACACTTCGACGGCAATGAAGCCAAGCTAGAGGCGTTGCGGGAGATTCAGAAGCCGGAAGTGGTGCGGGCGTACGCGTACGTCCTCGCGGTGTGCCTTGCTCTCTTGGTCTACCTGCTGCGGGCGAAGCTCTTCGGGCCGTGACCGAGTTCTACGACATGGACGACGACATGCCGAAGTTTTTGTCGAGGCGAGCAAGTTCGGCGGACAACTACACCGCCGACAACGCCGTCATCTGCAACGCCTGTTGCGGAACTGGAAGGACAAGACCTTCAACGATCTTTTTTCTGAAACCCTCGGCTTACTTCAACCAGCCGATGATGCGTTCGCCGTAGTTCAACAGGAACAACACGGCAGCGCCGATACCACCACCCCAACCCAACAAGTAGGTGATCTTCTTGTCGGTGGCAGTTTGGGATTCAGCCATACCGTCCAGCTTATCGGACATACGATCCAGAGTTTGAAGGCTCTGTTTGATCTGCGCAGTATCTAGGCGCAACGCATCAACGACGCTTTCCAGCGAGTTGAAGCGGTCTTTAATTTCCCGAGCTTCTGTTTGGTTCACTGCTTGAACCTCGTCAATCCTGGCAATCAAGCGGGCAAGCTCTTGATTGCTTTGCTGCTGTTTCTGTTCAAGGACAGTAATGCGCAGCATCAAGTCTTGAACCAAATCTACTGTTGGCATGTTTGCCCTCATGCGGGCATTCGCCCCTTCATCCAGTAGATATTTAGCGATACCTTAGCCAGATGAATGGCACCTCATTGCGCGACTAAATAACGGCAGAACCCACCGGCATTCGTGCCGCTGGAAAGCCAAGAGGTTACGCCAATGAGCGAAAACAAGATCCCCACACAAGGGGACGTGGTGCGATGGGCTCGCCTGGGTATTAGCCCGCGAGCAATCGCAGCCAAGTGCGGGATGCACTTGACCAACTACCAAGTAGTGGTTGACGGAAACTCAGAATTGCGACTTTGCAATCGAGCAAGCCTACGCGGAGTGGGAGATTGAACGTGTCCAGATCAAGGACGGGATTCTTCTTGATGACACGACCGATCGAAGCCTGCGAATCAAGATCGTCCGCGACGACCTGAAGACCCAGAAGCATTGGGCAGCAGCTACGCAGAACGTTGTGATGGTCCAAGGACCAGCGGACTTCTCGTTGAATGAACCCGAGTTCCCGCCATGTCTGCGGAAGAACTCGCCGAGGTTCGCAAGCAAACGGAACTCGAAGCAACCGGTGTTGAGCCCACAGATGAAGTGGAGCCGGGCAACGAATGACAGTGCACAGAGCTTCCGTGATCCAGCAGCTTGGACACCCGGTTCCTCGAATGTTTCGTTCGTGACGATCCCTGACGGCAAGTCGGGTACGACAGCACTTCAGATCACAGGTGGTGAAGCGTCATCGACTCAGGTCATGTGTTCAAGCGCGCGCTTCACTGAGGACCGTACGAACATTCGCATCCAGATCGGCGAAGAGGTGTTGGAGTGGGAAGAGAGCATCATCTCTTCCGCAGCTTCTCAGCCGCTGATCCCGTGTTCCTTGCAGTACAGGTAGGCCGCTTCGGCCTTGCTATCGTGGGACAGGATGCTGAGCATCAGTGCGCCTTCGTGTTCTTCGTAGTTCATCCGCGCCACCTCCTTCAAGGTATTTATGCGCGACGTTCACTTGGTGATCATCTCGACTGATGATGAAAGTCAATCTTGGGTAAGGCAGGCTTCGGCAGCGAGAATCTGGAGAACAAGATGGCCAAGGTTGGGAGTGGAGATGCAGCTTTGAGGGTCAACGTGCAGGATCAACCATCAGCTGCACCTCCTTCGATGACCATGAAGCAACGCATCAAGAAGGCCTACGGCTGGCTAAGCGGCATTGTTGTTGCCTTCCTTGCCACCTACATTACCGCAGTTCTGGCAGCGGTGATTCCTGCGCCGAAGGACATGCTGTGCAAGCTATCACTAGGCTTCTGCCCAAAACCGGAATCAATATCATTTTGGGCGGTCGACTCGGACTACATTGTCGATCGACGAGACGTCGCTCAGGCGGTTAGCCCGAACCAAATTGGCATGCTTCACAACAGCACCATCGATATGAAGCAGCGGCCGAATATGGTGAAGTACCGTATCCCTGCAACTGTCGCTGGCAGTTACGAGCTTCGCATTTTCTATGCGGCGAATGAACAACGTCCCGTCGAACTGATTTTCAACGACCAAACGATCTCCGATGCGGCCCTTGTGTCAACAACCGGTGGCTGGGACAACGAGAATCGCAAATGGTCTGATGTGTATCCCGTGACCGTAGTCGCCGGAGACAATTACCTGCTGATCAAACGGGATCAAGTGTTTCCCCACCTGAGCAAGGTCAAGCTAGTTCAAGTGCTCAAGTAGCCTAGCGCGTGCGCGAGCGGATTGCGCGAGATTCAGCAAGGCGGAGCGGTAGACAGCAGTGGACGCAAACGAGGCAACCACTGTATTTTACACAGCATGCTGGTTGCGCTCGTAAAGCTCAGGCACAAGGGTGTGCGTCTACGTGGGGATCGGGTCCACGCCCAACGTCCTGTCGTGGGCTACCTGCGTGTCAGTCCTGAACCGCCAGCTCGTCACGCTCGCAAGAGTGATCGAGCCGCGATGTTGATGCCACCCGGCCGGTCCATTGTTGCGCTCGACGAGCTGCACGGCATCAAGCTCAACCTCGTGGACGAACGCGGCATGGTGATCGTCGGCGTAGAGGAAATCTGGCGGCGCAAAGAACGCTTCGACTTCCCGCAGGCTTGGTGGTGTCGGGTGATTGATCCCGTGGTCTACGCGCGATCTCTCCAACAAGGGCGCGATCCGTTGGATGCGGAGGAAGAACGCGAGCAGATTCAAGAATCCGCTTTCGGGTAACCCCCGTGCAGCATCTTCTCCAACTCCTCAATGTCGGTTCTAAAAAAAGCAAATGTGCCGTCAGAATTGTTGGGGAAACCTAGATCCCCATGTTCGAACGTTTCGTTTGCACGGGTTATCCGGCTAGCGACGTGCCAATTACCCGTAGCATCATTGTAGATGCCTTGTATTTTTTGAGACCAACCTCCGTTGCGAGCTCGCCAATGTACGAATAGATCGAACCGCTGAGGTTCGACTAATTTGATCTCGCAGCTTCGGAACGCAAGAATCTTTGCCGGAAGCGTTGTTACCGGATCAAACTCGTAGAGCACCTTAAAGAGTTCGCGTCGGTCACTCGTTTTTCCAAATGATTGAAGGTTCCCCAACATCTTGTACGAGGCCGTCACTCTAGCGCGAACGTCGTGCAAAGCATGCTCACCTACAACGGAAACGTCAGCTGAAACTATCTTGTCACCAATGGAGGTAACCCCAGATATGTAGCAGTAACTGTCTCCCCCATCTATCAGCCCTTCTAGTCTTTGACCGACCGATTCCAAGCGTGCAAGAACCTGCTCTTGCTTGCCAATCACTCGACTGTGATTTCGCTCGTCAATCTCGCGCTTTCTCGCAATCTGCCAAACGCGAAAGAACGAAGCAATGAAAAACACCTTTAGAAAATACGCTGAGATCCAGTCGAATGCGCTTACGCCGCCGTGCCTGTGGTCCCAGTAGTTCGCAGCCAAGGCCAAAACAGCTGAGTGCCACATTTCGCTGAACACTCGTCGTCCTGTGTCCCGCTGCAGCGGCCAATCAATCTCTCGCACGAGGCGCAAGACTGACACCCAGCCAGGCACAACAGCCCAAGGCCTTTTAGGCCCTACAAAGTCGTTCATATGTCTCTCCCTTCACCCAGTATATGGCGAAGGCTATCCAGAAATAAGAGCAACGCTGTAGAGTTCGGCACACAACAAGGGAGCGCGCATGGGGAACGTCATCAGCTTGATGTGGTACGAGATACTTGGGGTCGTTGGCGTAGCGGGTGTCGCGGCCGGTGGCTTCGCGTGGGCGTTGTTCCAGGCGTTCGGCAACAAGGCCATCGACAACCACTTCGCGACCAAGCTGGCCGAGCTACGCAATGAACATGAACGGAAGCTGAAAGAGTTCCAGTCCACGATTGACCGCGACATTCACCGGGCGAAGAAGGTCTACGACCGCGAGTTCGATGCGCTGTCTGAAGCATGGCTGCTGCTACATGAGTCGTACCATGCTGCATTCATCTGCGGTAGCGCTGATGCTCTTGGGCTTGATGGCCAACCCACCGACGCGGAGTGGCAGGAGTTCAAGAAGGTATACATCGAGCCGGACGTCGAAACGCAGAATCATCCCAACTTCGATGTGGGAGCGGACAGACTGGACCAATTCACGACATGGCGCCATGAACTCCAACTGAAGAAGTTCCGTGCGGACAACCTCCAGTGTAAGCACTTCATTGAACAGAATTCAATTTTCTTTTCTTCAGGCGTGAAGGGAATGATGCTTGAGGTAATCAAACTGAACGCGAGCGCGATCAACGAGGCGGACGCCAACCTCGGATTAACTAACAAGCACGGCAAGGATCACAACGACTTGGTCAACATCGGCGGCACTTACATGAAGTCCATTGAACAAAACATTCATGGCCGACTCTGGTCCATAGAGAATGCTTCTGGGAATAAGGCGTGAAGCTGTTCGAACGAATCAAGGCTTGGTATGAAGGTGAGGAACGCACCTACGTTGATGGCGAAGGTACGAAGGTGGTTTTTCTCGCCTTCGACAAGAACGCCACTGGACAGCAAAGGCGGCTAGAGCTTTGATCGCATTCCACACCAAGAACTGGCAGTGGTTTTGGACGACGGTCATCAGCGTTGCCGCGCTTGCGGCAGCGGTGGCGGCGCTAAAGTAATAATGGGCACATCATGAATTTCTACGATTCACGAAACGCTGATGTGGACGGGCGCATGGTTTCGCCAATGCAACGAAAGCTTGAGGTAGCTTTATCAGTCTTCGAAGGCGCGCTCGCTGTGATAATCCTCGCGCGAATCGCACAGCCATTGCTTAAAGAAGCACTCTCGGGCGGGGGATTTCTGATTGCCGTGGCGAACAACCTTGAACAGGTCGCGGGCCTGCTCATGATTCCCACCGCGCTGATCTTCAGTGTGGTCTACATACGGGGAACGCCAACGGCGCGAATGATTTGCACGGTGATTGACCGCATTCGAAGCCTGCCACCACGGGCAACAAATGCGGTCAATCAAACGCCGAACACCCGTAGGGTAGGAGCACTTGAAGACTTAACTTCCCTGCAAACGTACGTCGAACTAACATATCGATCGAGGCGGCTGCAAGAGCGCATGATCAATCAATCAACCCTTTATTTGGCTGTTGCGTCAGCCCTCGCATTCTTTGGGATCATCTCGTTCTACGCTACTGTCTCCAACATCAGCAAGCCAGCCAATCTAGAAGAATATCTGTTCGCGATGCTGCCGAAAGGAGCAATGCTCTTCTTCATCGAGTTCATCGCAGTTCTGTTCCTGGGTCTGCATCGGCACGCGCTGCGTAATTACCGCGAACTTGAAGCCGTAACGCGGCGGCGCGAGGAAGCTCTAACAATATTGAAGCTTAGAAGCGAAGCCGGCTCGGCGTCCTTTGATCCGACAGCAGTAAGTTTCTTGTTGACGCAGTCCGAAAACATCGTTCGGTCGGGCGTAGACGAGACAGATCATCATGAAGTTGCCCTTATCCGCAGCGTTGCGGAGGTAGTCGGAGCTGCAAGGGGAAATCAAGTCTCTTGAGCCTCGCTCACTACGACCGCGGGTGCCACGCCCAACGTGTCCGTTCACAACGTTGATGACCCTGGCGTTGATTGCTCAGCGGGGCCTGTTGTTCCAACGCTGTTCCTCCCAGCGCATCTCAAAGTCGAATTGAGGTTCCGAGGTCAGTAGGTGGTCGATGAGATTGCTCAGGTGCTTCTGCCCAGACACATCGATCCAGAAGTCCGACCTCGTGCGCTTCGACAGCATCGAGATAATCACTTGGGTCCGAGAGGTTTCAGCAGCGGTGTTTGCAGTCATGTGAGTTCCCCGTATGAGTTGTGGAACCACGTTCATCGGCAACGGGAGAAACGACTTTAGCCGTACGCGTAAAGAAAACCTTTCGCTGCGGGACGACCATGCGTGCTTGAGCGCTCTTGTGCCCATAAGATGGACGCCGAATATCCACAACGAACTCGGGAGAGATGGAAATGGCCGCTGCGCAGTACGTCGCTGATTGCCCACGATGTGGGGTCTGTCAAGTCACGTTCGATTGGGCTGGACAGAACCTTCTGAACCAGTACGAGTCACACAGTCGACTTCAGCTGGAAGCCTTCTGCGTTTGTCGCGCCTGCCACGACAGCACGGTGTTCAAGCTAGAGGTCGATGACTTCGTATTCTCGAAGATCATCAGAGAGGAAGGGTTCGGAAAAATCAATGGCGACGTCACCGGTATGTTCAACTATCGCGGATATGTCAGCATTGCGGACTTCGATACGGAGGAAGCCCCGGAACATCTGCCCAGCGACGTTGAGAAGGCATTTGAAGAGGGTGCGAGGTGTCACACCATCGGATGCCCGAACGCTGCAGGTTCAATGCTGCGCCTGTGTCTAGACCTCGCGAGCAAAGAACTGTTGACGAAGGTACCGCCGAGTGCGCCTCTGCAGCCGAACAACCATCAGAAGAGCAACCTTGCTCCTCGCCTCGACTTCCTGATCGACAACGGCTACCTGCCAAACGCCTTGCACGACCTGGTGCACTGCATTCGCGACGATGGAAATGTCGCCGCTCATCAGGGTGAAGTCACGAACGACGAGGCGCAAGAGATGATGGACTTGACACTGCAGGTTCTGACTCGCGTCTACACCGAGCCCTGCAACCTCGCCGCGATCAAAGCACGGCAAGCCGCTCGCAAGGCCGCCAAGCCTTAGAAGTTGTCGAGGATCGAAGCAGCTTTCGCGCTGGCTGCTTCAGCCTGAACGTGCTGGTAGACCATCGTGGATGCGATGTTCCGGTGACCCAACAGGGACTGACATTCCACGATGTTCAGACCACCAGACAGCAAGCGGGTCGCGAACGTGTGCCACAACGTGTGCAGCGTCACCTTGCCTATTGACTCGTCAATGCCTGCACGCTTCACCGCTGCGTTGATCCAGCCCGTATTGGCAACGCGGGTCTTGGTCGGGAACACGAACTCACCCCCATTGCGGCACGACGTGCCAGTACCTCGCGCAAACGAGCAGTCGTGGTGATCGCCGAATCCGTTCCGCCCTTGCTTCGGCGGATGTGAACCAACGAGGTTTCGAAGCTGACTTGCGACCAACGAAGTTTCTGCGCTTCGTTGATGAGCTGGCCCCCTGAACCGGACGCAGCCTATCGCTTATCTTACGGATAGGAATAGGACTGTGAGTATGACTAGACATACGGAGACCATCGAGGTCATCACGGCGGATCAGCGCCGCAGGCGTTGGTCCCTGGCCGAGAAGGCCGCGTTGGTGAAGCGCACGTACGAACCCGGCATGAGCGTCTCGCTCGTGGCTCGACAGGAAGGCGTGTCGGCCAGCCTGCTGTTTCAGTGGCGCAAGCTCGAACGGCAAGGCGCTCTGACGGCCGTCTCGGCTGGCGAAGCCGTGGTGCCGGCGTCGGAGCTCGCCGCCGCGCGGGCGGAGATCGCCAAGCTGCAGCGCGTGCTCGGCAAGAAGACCTTGGAGAACGAGATCCTCAAGGAAGCCGTGGAGTACGCCGCCGAAAAAAGTGGATTGCGCGCTCGCCCTTGTTGCCTGGGGACGAGGAATGACGCGCGTCTGCGAGGCACTGGGTCTGGCGCGATCAAACGTTCATGCACGCGCCAACCGATCCGAGTCGTGGGTCGATGGCCGCACGGAGCGAACGCCCGAGACCGACGAGCAGTTGCTGACGGACATCCGCGAGCAGATCGCGGCGTTGCCCAGCTACGGCTATCGGCGCGCTTGCGCGCTGGTGAACCGCCAACGCGAGCGAGTCGGCGGAGCGCGCGTCAATCCGAAGCGTGCGTACCGTGTGATGGCCGGCAGCGGGCTGCTGCTGCCCAGGGCGCCGCGGCGTCGCCAGTCCAGCCGGCCTCACGAGGGCAAGGTCGCGGTGCAGGCGAGCGATCTGCGCTGGTGCTCCGACGGGTTCGAGATCAAGTGCGACTCTGGCGAGACGGTGACTGCGACCTTCGCGAAGGACTGCTGTGATCGAGAGATCCTTGCCTTCCGCGCGTGGAATGGCAAGGGCCTGCCTGGCGAGCCGGTCTGCGAGATGCTCATCGAGGCCGTGGAGAAACGCTTCGGCAGCGTCGAGGCGATCCCTGCCACGCACACGTTGGAGGTCCTCAGCGACAACGGCAGCGCGTACATCGCTCACGCTACGAGGAACGTGGCCAGGTCGCTCGGACTCAAGCCGATCAACACGCCGGTCTGCAGCCCTCAGAGCAATGGCATGGCCGAGAGCTTCG
>Ga0247823_10003666_pt1 | contig 12389 bp, 8 predicted proteins | sample 13C_PalmiticAcid_2_FD_192426 | JGI IMG/M metagenome (GOLD analysis project Ga0247823, IMG submission 192426) | Soil microbial communities from agricultural site in Penn Yan, New York, United States - 13C_PalmiticAcid_Day30 | ecosystem: Environmental > Terrestrial > Soil > Agricultural land...
GGGCTTGGCGCTCGGGCGCAGCGGGCTCAGCCACTGGCGCGGGGGCAGGCATGGCGACGGCGGGTGCCGAGGCCTCCGCCACCGGCGCCACGGGCTCGGGCGGCAGTGGCTGGCCGGTGCGCACCGCCTGCTTGCGGCGCGACCAGCGCGAGAAGAAGCCGTCGTCCTCGCTCGTCATCTCAGCGTCCTTCCTCGCCGCCGCGCCGCTTGTCCGTGCTCACGCGCACGGGCTGGCCGAAGCGGTCGGTCAGCGGGCGGAAGCTGTCGGGGCGCTTGCGCTTCTTGGGTTCGGGCACGTAGGTCGCATCGACGAAGGCGCGCATCCAGTCGATGACCTCGGGCGGCGCGGGCACCTGGTCTACACGCTCCTGCGCGTCGAGCCAGCGGCCGGCGTCGTGGTAGCTCACGGTGGCCACTTGTGGCACCGCCATGGGCTCACCGTCGAGCAGGCGGCCCTCGTCGGCGCGCCACATCACCCAGAAGCAGGGCCGGGGGCTGTCGAGATTGAGGAAGTAGCCCTCCGCATCGTCGCGGAAGAGTTCCACGCGAAAGCGCGGGTGCAGCCAGTGCTGGCTGCCTTCAGACACCGGGCCGGCATCGATCGGTTCGACCGCCTGCGGTTCGTGGACCTCGTCGGGCTCGAGCAACGCGGCCTCGTCGGGCGCGGCGTGCAGCATCACATCGGCCAGCACCCAGCGCCAGGCCTGCCAGCGCGCCATCGGCCCCTGCACGGGCTCGCGGCGCATCACGACATCGACCTCGATCACGGGCCGTTGCCGGGTGGGCGCGGAAGACATATGGGCAGCATGCATACGGAACGATGACTGTACGTCATCCGCCGCCATACCCCCAGGGAGATATCCCGGAGCCCGGCAGGGTATGGATCCAGGCATTTCGGTGCCAATTGATTTCCCTCTTGTTATGCGTGCAGGGGGCTACTGCCTAGGCCGTATGGATGTCATGCGCCATCGCGCATCCAATCGCGGCCTGCTCCATTCCCTACTCCATCCCACGTGAAATCCATCCTCTCCTGCGCTGTCCGCGCATCCTTGCTGTTGGCAGCCTGCGCCATCGCGGCCTGTGGCGGGGGCTCCAGCACCGGGCCCGCCGCCGCCAGTGTTCATGTGCCCGCCATCGCTGCCGACGCCTCGGTGGCCTTCACCCTCACGCCCACCGCCATCAAGTCGTTTCACTTCACCTGGAACGACATGCAAGACGAAACCGGCTACCGCCTGCTCGAGGACCCCGACGGCGCCTCGGGCTACTCGCCGATCGCCGATCTGCCGGCCGACACCACGCAGTACGACCACGAGGTCTTCCTGCCCGACCGCGTGAACGCGCGCTACCGACTGCAGGTCTGCAAGAACCTGGATTGCGTGGACGTCGCCACCGTGGGCGCGAGCGGCAACCTGGTTCCGGCCATCGGCTACGTCAAGGCATCCGACCCGGCCGACGGCGATCTGTTCGGCGCCAGCGTGTCGCTGTCCGCAAACGGCCGGTACCTGGCCGTGGGGGCGCCGGGCTACGAGGCGTCCAATGGCAACAGCGGCTCGGTGTATGTGTTCACCCGCCATGGCGCCACCTGGCAACAACAGGCCTTGCTGGAAGCCAGCACCCCGCAACCAGGCGACGGGTTCGGCACCCACCTGGCCTTGTCGGCCGAGGGCGACACGCTGGCGGTCGGCGCGCCCGGCGAGGGCAATCCCTTGTCGGTCGGCGGCACCGTCTATGTCTTCACCCGCGGGGGTGACAGCTGGCGTCTGTCGCAGGGCGTGAACGCTTTGGCCCCCGACCTGGGCGACAAGTTCGGCGCGCAGGTCGCGCTATCGGGCGACGGCAATACCCTGGCCGTGGGTGCGCCGAGCGAATCGGGCGACGCCAACACCATCAACGGCCTCGACAACAACAACCTGCGGGGAAGCGGCGCGGCCTATGTCTTCACCCGCGCGGGGGACGTCTGGACGCAGAAGGCCTACGTCAAGGCCTTCAATGCGGATGCCTTCGACAACTTCGGCCGCACGCTCGCGCTCTCGGCCGATGGCCAGACCCTGGCCGTGGGGGCCATCAACGAGTCCAGCGCCGCCAAGGGCATCGGAGGCGACCAGCACGACAACACCGCCTACGCCAGCGGCGCGGTGTACGTCTTCGGCCGCCACCAGGACACCTGGAGCCAGCAGGCCTACGCCAAGGCGTCCAACACCCGGGAAAACGCCTGGTTCGGTGGCGCCATCGCGCTGTCGGCCGACGGCCAGGTGATGGCCGTCGGCAGTCGCTTCGAGAGCAGCAGCGCCACCGGCATCGATGGCGATCAGGACGACACCACGGCCGACCGCAGCGGTGCGGTGTATGTCTTCGCCCGCCAAGGCACGCAATGGAGCCAGACCAGCTACATCAAGGCGTCGAACACCGCAGAGCGTGATTTCTTCGGCTACAGCGTGGCGCTGTCGGACGACGGCAACACACTGGCGGTGGGTGCCTTGTCCGAAGACAGCGACGCGCGAGGACTCCAGGGCGAACAGGGCAATGACGACGCGTCCTCGAGCGGCGCGGCCTATCTCTTCCGGCACACCGCCACCGGCTGGCAGCAGCAGGCCTACATCAAGCCGTCCAACACCGACAACGGCGGCGTGTACGAATTTGGCTTTGCCCTGGCGCTGTCGGGCCGTGCCGGTGGCACAGCCGATCAGGGCCTGACGCTTGCCGTGGGCTGCCGCTCCGCGAGCAACGCCAGCAGCGGCGTGGGCGGCGACCAGAGCAATGCGTCCGGCAGCGACGTCGGCGCCGTGTACCTGTACTGAGCCTCCACTGAGCGCCGGCCGCGCTCAGTAAGTCTCCAGGTGCAGCCGCCCTTCGCGCTGGAGCGATGCGCCGATGGCCTCCCAGTCCAGCCCGGCGCCCGCGGCGATGTCGCGCAGCGCCAGCACCACGCCCTCTTCCATGCTCTTGAGGCCACACACGTAGAAGTGCGCGTGCGGGTCCTTGAGCAGTTGGGCCAGGTCGGCCGCGCGCTCGCGCATCGCGTCCTGCACGTACTTCTTGGGCTGGCCCGGCGTGCGGCTGAAAGCGAAGTTGGTGTCGATGAAGTCCTTGGGCAGGCTCTGCAGCGGGCCGAAGTACGGCAGTTCCTGCTGCGTGCGCGCGCCGAAGAACAGCATGAGCTTGCCGCCCTCGAACTTGCCCGACTGGCGCAAGCGCCGGCGCCACTCGGTCATGGCGCGCATCGGCGCCGAACCGGTGCCGGTGCAGATCATCACGATGTGGCTCTTCGGGTGATTCGGCATGAGGAAGCTCGCGCCAAAGGGCCCGATCACCTCCACCTTGTCGCCCACCTTCAGGTCGCACATGAAGTTGCTGGCCACGCCACGCACGGGCTGGCCGTCGTAGTCCTCCAGCACGCGTTTGATGGTGAGCGAGAGGTTGTTGTGGCCCGGGCGTTCGCCGTTGCGCGGGCTGGCGATGCTGTACTGGCGCGCGTGGTGCGCGCGGCCCTTGGCGTCGGTGCCCGGCGGCACCACGCCGATGCTCTGGCCTTCCAGCACGGGAAAGGGCATGGCGCCGAAGTCCAGCACGATGTGGTGCGTGTCGTAGTCGGTGCCGACGTCGGTGACGCGCAGGTTGCCCGTCACCGTGGCGGTGATGGTCTTCTGCGCGGCCTTGGGGCCGTAGAGGTTGGTGAAGGCGTGCGCGGCCGACCACGGCGGCAGCGTGGCGCCGTAGCGGCTGGCGACGAACTTGTCTTCGGTGGCAGCGGCGGCCGGTGCGGGCGCGGGGACCACGGCCTCGGCGGCGGGCGCATCGGCCCCGGCGGCGGCCAATTCCTCCGGTGGCAGCTCCTCGGGCAGCGACTCCCAGCCGAACTGCTCCTCGATGGAGTAGGCGCGCACCTTGGGCATGGTGCGCCAGTTGTCGATCGAGCCCGTGGGGCACGGCGGCACGCAGGCCATGCACAGGTTGCACTTGCTCGCGTCGACCACGTAGTTGTTCGAGTCGTGCGTGATCGCGTCCACGGGGCAGGTCGCCTCGCAGGTGTTGCAGCGGATGCAGATCTCGGGGTCGATCAGGTGCTGCTGGATGACAGCGAGTTCAACAGGGGCGTTCATGAGCAATCTCCAAACAACGAGGGCCCGTTAGCGCGCACGGGCCCTGGCCGAGGATGCCGCGGATCCGGGTTGCCCGGTCCGCTGGCATTGTCCCCCTTCCAGGGGGAAGCGGCGAAGCCGCGCAGGGGGTCATCCAAACCGGACGTACTCGAAATCGACCGGTTGACGGTTGATTCCCATGACCGGGGGCGCGATCCAGCCGGCGAACTTGCCCGGCTCGACCACGCGGCCCATCAGCGAGGCCACGAAGGCGAAGTCTTCCGGCGTGGGCAGCCACTCGGCCTTCTTCGCGTTCCACTCGGCGTCGTTGACGACGCGGCCCTCGGGCGACATCTTGATGCCCGCGAGCGCGCCGATCTGGCGGTTGAAGGCCTTGTGCGGCACGGTCAGGCGCGTGGGGATGCCGGCCTTCTCCAGCACCTTGTTCCAGCGGTTCACGCCGGCCACCGAGTCGGTGATGAAGTCGTCGCGCAGCACCTCGTTCAAGGCATTGAGCATGGGCACTTCCTTCTCGGTGAGCTGACCGTCCTTCACCTCGAGCACCTTGTAGGTCTGGCCCTTGAGCACGTGGTCGTCGGTGCGCTTGCCCTCTTCGTAGCGGCCCTTGAGGCCCGAGCTGTAGAAGATGGCGGCGTTGCTCGACTGGTCGGCACCGAACAGGTCGATGGTGACCGAGTAGTGGAAGTTCAGGTAACGCTGCACGGTGCCCAGGTCGATGGCGCCGGCGGCGCGCACCTTGGCGGGGTCGTCGGTCTTGAGCTCGTTCATCACCTGCGCGGTGCGCTGCAGCACGCGCGACACGCCGCTCTCGCCCACGAACATGTGGTGGGCTTCCTCGGTCAGCATGAACTTGGTGGTGCGCGCGAGCGGGTCGAACGCGGACTCGGCCAGCGCGGAGAGCTGGAACTTGCCGTCGCGGTCGGTGAAGTAGGTGAACATGAAGAAGGCCAGCCAGTCGGGGGTCTCCTCGTTGAACGCACCCAGGATGCGCGGGTTGTCCTGGTCGCCCGAGGTGCGCTGCAGCAGGGCCTCGGCCTCTTCGCGGCCGTCGCGGCCGAAGTGCTTGTGCAGCAGGTAGACCATGGCCCAGAGGTGGCGGCCCTCTTCCACGTTGATCTGGAACAGGTTGCGCAGGTCGTACATGCTGGGCGCGGTCAGGCCCAGGTGGCGCTGCTGCTCCACCGACGCGGGTTCGGTGTCGCCCTGCGTGACGATGATGCGGCGCAGGTTGGCGCGGTGCTCGCCGGGCACGTCGTTCCAGGCGGCCTCGCCCTTGTGGTCACCGAAGTGGATCTTGCGCTCGGCCTCGCCGGGGTTGAGGAAGATGCCCCAGCGGTAGTCGCGCATCTTCACGTGGCCGAACTGCGCCCAGCCCTGCGGATCCACGCTGACGGCGGTGCGCAGGTAGACCTCGTGGTTGGTCGAGCCCTCGGGGCCGACGTCGTCCCACCAGTTGATGAAGTTGGGCTGCCAGCCTTCCAGCGCGCGCTGCAGCGTGCGGTCTTCGGACAGGTTGACGTTGTTCGGGATCTTCTCGCTGTAGTTGATCGTGGACATGTCGTTCTTCCTCGGGTTCGGTGGCGGGGTGGTGATCAGACGCGGTTGAAGTCGAAGAGCGCTTTGTCGCCCTTGCCGTAGACCTTGAGCGCGCCCTTCTCGCCGACGGCGTTGGGGCGGATGAAGATCCAGTTCTGCCAGGCGGAGAGGCGGCCGAAGATGCGGGTGAGCATGTTCTCCTTCTGGGCAAAGCGCAGGTTGGCCTCCAGGCCGGTCAGCGCGTCGGGCGACATGGCGGCGCGTTCCTCGATGGCGATGCGCACCTCGTCGGCCCAGTCGATGTCGTCGGGCGCGGCGGTCACCAGGCCCAGTTTGAAAGCCGCATCGGCGTCCAGCGCCTGGCCCACGGCACCGCGCACGGCTTCCATGGCGGGCGTCTCTTCGTAGAAGCGGCGCTGCAGGCGCGACTGGCCGTTCACCATGGGCAGCAGGCCCAGGTTGAATTCGCCCAGCGTGATCTTCGGCGCGTTCGCTTCGTCGTCGGGCAGCGCGAGCATGTAGGTGCGGTCGGCGCAGAAGGCCAGCTCGGCAAGCGTTCCGGCGAAGCACGAGCCCTGCTCCACCAGCGCGAACAGGCTGCGCGAGGACACGTCCAGGCGGGCGAAGGTGCGGCGCAGCAGGCCGATGGTTTCGCGCACGAGCCAGTGGTTCTGGTGCTTCAGCAGCGTGGCGTCGCTGGCCAGCACGGCGGCGGCATCACCCTCGGTCTTGATCAGCCAGGTGCCGATGTCCAGTTCGTTGGTGCGCAGGTTGAGGATCGCGTCGTCGAGCTCGCGGCCCATCTTCAGCGGCCACCAGTTGGCGCCCGCGGCCTCGATGCCGGCGATGTCGGTCGGCTGGGCGCTGCCGGGCGCCTTCACGGTCAGCGTGGCGGTGCGCTTGGCGCGGTCGATGGCGACGTTGACATATTCATAGGCGATACCGTCGGCGCTGTCGGTGCGTTCGATGCGCGGCAGGGCCACGCCCTTGCCGTCGGCCGGGCGGTCGCTCTGCGCGGCCAACGCCTCGGCGCGCGCGGCCACGTGGGCAGCGAACTGCTGCGGCTTGGCGATGGAGTCGACCAGGCGCCAGTCCACGGCCTTCTGGCCGCGAACGCCTTCGCTGGTGGTGCAGAAGATGTCGGCCAGGTCATGGCGCACGTGGCGCTTGTCGGTCACGCGGGTCAGGCCGCCGGTGCCGGGCAGCACGCCCAGCAGCGGCACCTCGGGCAGGCTCACGGCGCTGCTGCGGTCGTCCACCAGCACGATCTCGTCGCAGGCCAGGGCCAGCTCGTAGCCGCCGCCCGCGCAGGCGCCGTTCACCGCGGCGATGAACTTCAGGCCGCTGTTCTTCGACGAGTCTTCCAGGCCGTTGCGCGTTTCGTTGGTGAACTTGCAGAAGTTCACCTTCCAAGCGTGGCTGGAGAGGCCCAGCATGAAGATGTTGGCGCCCGAGCAGAACACGCGGTCCTTGGCGCTGGTGACGACCACGGTGCGCACCTGCGGGTGCTCGAAGCGGATGCGGTTGACGGCGTCGTGCAGTTCCACGTCCACGCCCAGGTCGTAGCTGTTGAGCTTGAGCTTGTAGCCGGGACGGATGCCGGCGTCTTCGTCGATGTTGACGGAGAGCGTAGCAGTGGCACCGTCCACCGACAGCTTCCAGTGGCGGTACTGGCCGGGCTCGGTGCGGTAGTCGACGGGGGCGGGTTGGCTCATGGAAGTCTCCTCGGACGGTGGGGGCATCGCTGGCACCGGAGTTCCGGTGCCGTCGGCATGACACGAATAATAGTGCATGCACTCAAACGCAGTCAATGCATTTTGCTGCATGTTGCGGCCGTTCGTCGGCGGCGCCGTTCAGCGGCTGGGGGCGGCGATGAGGGCCTGCACCTGATCGCGCAGGGCGGCGAAGGCCTCGTCCACGCCCGGGTAGGCGCTGGTGTTGAAGTGCAGGTCGGCCTTGGAATAGAAGGCCGAGCGGCCCGCGAGGATGCGCTTCAAGTCTTCCATCGCCTCGCGGCTGGCGGCCATGGGCCGCATGTCGCCCTGGGCCGCCACGCGGCCCATGTGGTCGGCCGGATCGGCCTGCAGCCACACGGTGGTGCAGTGCGCGAGCAGCACGTTGAAGTTGGCGGCGTCCGACACCAGCCCGCCGGGCGTGGCGATCACCACCTCGGGGTAGATCTGGATCGCCTCTTCCAGCGCGCGGCGCTCGTAGCGCCGGTAGGCTGGTGTGCCGTAGAGCGCGTGGATTTCTTCGATGCTGCAGCCGGCGAACTTCTCGATCTCGCGGCTCAGCTCGATGAAGGCGTAGCCCAGCTCGTCGGCCAGGCGCTGGCCCAGGGTGGACTTGCCCGCCCCGCGCAGGCCGATGAGCGCGATGCGCGTGTGCCGCGTGCTGTCGCTCTCGGTGCGGCCCTGGCCCAGCGCGCCGCCGATGGCCACGCGCACGCGGCGCAGATCGGTCTCGGGCCGGCCGGCCAGCATCTCGCGGATCAGCAGCCACTCGGGCGAGCTGGTGCTCACGTCGCCGATCAGTTCGGCCAGCGGGCACTGCAAGGCCTCTGCCACCTGCAGCAGCACCAGGATGGAAGCGTTGCCCGTGCCGTATTCCAGGTTGGCCAGGTGGCGCTCGGACACGTCGGCCGCGAGCGCCACGGCCTTGCGCGTCATGCCGCGGCGCGAGCGCAGGGTGCGCACGCGCTCGCCGAGCGCCACGAGGAAGGGGTGCCGGCCCTCTTCTTCCGTGGCGGGGCTGGTGGTCACGGCGCTGGCGTCGGCGTCATCCATGGTGGGCACGGGGTCGGGTGACTCGGGCTAAGGGTTTGCGGGCTTGCAAATTGGCAAGACATGCACTTTAATGCACATTTCGCCGCACGCAACATAGTGCACTTTATCGCTTCGACGGTTTCGACACCAGCCCGCCATGACCACCACCCCCCTGCTGCCCAACATCGTTGCCGGTAAAGCCCAAGCGGGCCAAGGCCCGGGAACCCCCCTGTTCGACCCGGTGCTGGGCACCGAACTCGTGCGCGTGAGCCGCGAGGGCCTGGACTTGGCCAGCGCCTTCGCCTTCGCGCGCGAGCAAGGCGGCGCCGCGCTGCGCGCCCTGAGCTACCGCGAGCGCGCCGGCCTGCTCACCGCCATCGGCCAGGTGCTGCAGGCCAAGCGCGACGACTACTACGCCATCGCCACCGCCAACTCGGGCACCGTCACGCGCGACTCGGCCGTGGACATCGACGGCGGCATCTTCACCATCGGCCAGTACGCCAAGTGGGGCGAGAAACTCGGCGACGCGCGCGCCCTGCTCGACGGCGAGCGCATCCGCCTGGGCAAGGACCCGGCCTTCCAGAGCCAGCACATCCTCACGCCCACGCGCGGCCTGGCGCTGTTCATCAACGCCTTCAACTTCCCGAGCTGGGGCCTATGGGAAAAGGCCGCACCCGCGCTGCTGTCGGGCGTGCCCGTGGTGGTGAAGCCCGGCACGCCCACCGCCTGGCTCACCCAGCGCATGGTGCAGGACGTGGTGGAAGCCGGCGTGCTGCCGGCCGGCGCGCTGTCGGTCATCTGCGGCTCGTCCGCCGGCCTGCTGGACGCGCTGCAGCCTTTCGACGTGCTGTCCTTCACCGGCTCGGCCGGTACCGCCGCGCAGATCCGCGGGCACAAGGCCATCGCCGAGCGCTCGGTGCGCTGCAACATCGAGGCCGACAGCCTCAACAGCGCCCTGCTCGACCCGAGCGCCACCGCCGACAGCGAGGCCTTCACGCTCTTCGTGAGCGAGGTCGTGCGCGAGATGACCGTCAAGAGCGGCCAGAAGTGCACCGCCATCCGCCGCGCCTTCGTGCCGCGCGCGCTGTACGACGCCGCCGCGCAGGCCATTGGCGCCAAGCTGGCCAAGATCAGCGTGGGCAACCCGCGCAACGAAGCTGTGCGCATGGGCGCGCTGGTGAGCCGCGCGCAGTTCGACGGCGTGCGCGAAGGCCTGGCGCAACTACTGGCCGAAGCCCAGCCGCTGTACGACGGTCGCAATCAGGCGCTGGTGGACGCCGACCCCGCCGTGGCCGCCTGCGCCATGCCCGTGCTGCTGGGCACCAGCGACCCGGTGGGCGCGCGCGTGCTGCACGACGTGGAGGTCTTCGGCCCCGTGTCCACGCTCATGCCCTACGACAACGAGGCCCAGGCCTTCGAGCTCATCCGCCGCGGCCAGGGCTCGCTCGTGGCCTCGGTCTACAGCGCCGACCCGGCCTTCACGGCGCGCGCCGCGCTCGAGCTGGCCGACAGCCACGGCCGCGTGCACGCCATCTCGCCCGACGTGGCCAGCCTGCACACCGGCCACGGCAACGTGATGCCGCAGTCCCTGCACGGCGGCCCCGGCCGCGCGGGTGGCGGCGAAGAACTGGGCGGCCTGCGCGCGGTGGGCTTCTACCACCGCCGCAGCGCGGTGCAGGCGAGCACGGCTGCGCTGGATGCCTTGGCCACCAGCGCCACCCCGCTGACGTATTGATTGCACGATCCCGAGGAGACAAGCCATGAGCACAGACACCGTGGCCGCGCCACCGGCGCGCTTCAACTTCGCCCGCCACCTGCTCGCCGCCAACGCCGCGCGCGCCAGCAAGACCGCGCTCATCGACGACCAGGGTCGGCTCAGCTACGGCGAACTCGCCGAGGCCGTGCGCCGCTGCGCGGGCGCGCTGCAGGCCCTGGGCCTGCGCCGCGAGGAACGCGTGCTGCTGCTCGCGCACGACAGCAGCGACTGGGTGGTGGCCTTCCTGGGCGCGCTGTACGCGGGCGTGGTGCCCGTGGCGGTGAACACCCTGCTGCCGGCCAAGGACATCGCCTACATGCTGGGCGACAGCCGCGCCCAGGCCGCCATCGTCTCGGGCGCGCTGCTGCCCACGGTGCAGGAGGCCATGGGCCTGGGCGGCCACGAGGTGAAACACCTGATCGTCTCGCGCGGGCAGAACCTGCCGGCGAACGCGCAGGCCTTCGACGCGCTGGTGAACGCCGCCACGCCCGCCGCCCCCACCGACACGCACGCCGACGAGCCCGCCTTCTGGCTCTACTCCAGCGGCTCCACCGGCGCGCCCAAGGGCACGGTGCACACCCAGGGCAACCTGTACTTCACGGCCGAGCTCTACGCCAAAGGCGTGCTCAAGATGCGCGAGGACGACGTGGTCTTCTCCGCCGCCAAGCTCTTCTTCGCCTACGGGCTGGGCAACGCGCTGAGCTTTCCGCTGAGCGTGGGCGCCACGGTGGTCCTGATGGCTGAGCGGCCCACGCCGCAGGCCTGCTTCAAGCGCATGGTCGAACACAAGCCCACCATCTTCTGCGGCGCGCCCACGGGCTACGGCGGCATGCTCGCCAGCCCCGACCTGCCCGCGAAGGGCGCGGTGGCGCTGCGCCTGTGCTCCTCGGCCGGCGAGGCGCTGCCGCAGGACATCGGCGAGCGCTGGACGCGCCACTTCGGCGTCGAGATCATCGACGGCATCGGCTCCACCGAGATGCTGCACATCTTCCTGTCCAACGTGCCGGGCGACGTGCACTACGGCAGCACCGGCCGCCCCGTGCCCGGCTACGAGGTGGAGCTGCGCGGCGAGGACGGCCGTCCCGTGGGCGACAACGCCGACGGCTCCTCCGAGATCGGCGACCTCTACATCAAGGGCCCCAGCGCCGCGCTGATGTACTGGAACAACCGCGCCAAGAGCCTCGACACCTTCCAGGGCGGCTGGACCAAGAGCGGCGACAAGTACGTGCGCAACGCCAACGGCACCTACACCTACGCCGGCCGCAACGACGACATGCTCAAGGTCAGCGGCATCTACGTGAGCCCCTTCGAGGTGGAGGCCACGCTGGTGCAGCACCCCGCCGTGCTGGAGGCCGCCGTCATCGGCAAGGACGACAGCGACGGCCTGACCAAGACCAAGGCCTACGTGGTGCTCAAGCCCGGCCAGCAGGCCAGCGCGGCCGATCTGCAGGCCTTCGTGAAGGAGCGCCTGGCGCCCTACAAGTACCCGCGCTTCATCGAGTTCCTGGACGAACTGCCCAAGACCGCCACCGGCAAGATCCAGCGCTTTCGGCTGCGGGAGCGGGAGAAGGCGGCGGGCTGAGCGGGATCCGCAGCCGGTCCGCCCCAGGGCGGATCAGCCCCATCGGGAGGCAGCGACCCGCGCAGCGGCGGAGCGTGGGGGCCGCACGCTTCTAGCCGATCTCCAGTGCGGTCAGCGCGTACTGCCGCGCCAGATCCACGTGCGGCCGGGGCCCGCGGTACATGCGCGCCGTGGGAAAGCCCGGCACGAAACCGTGCCGCTCGGCCAGCGCCAGCGCCTCGCGGTTGGGTTCGGGCACGTCCAGGTGCACGGTTTCCTGCCGACCCACGCCCGCGCACAGGGCCTGCAGCAGGCCGTCGGCGATCACCGGGGAATCGGCGCACAGCGGGCCGATCTTGTGGCCCTGCACGCAGGCACGCCGCACGCCGTAGCCACGCAGCTCGCCATCCTGCAGCCAGCCCAGCGCCGTGCCGCGGCGCTGGCGGATCCAGGCCTGCAGGAAGGCCGGGCGCGGTTCGGGGTGAAAGCGCCGGTCGTAGGTGGCCAGGCTGTCGAACGGCATGCCCGCCAGGCGCACGATGCGCGGGTGCGGCGGGCGCGGGCCCAGGCCGAGCCCGCTGTAGCGCCGGTTGCGCCAGGCCAGGTCGAAGCCGCTGCGCGCGTAGTTGTCCTGCTGATCGGGCACCCCATCGAGCCCCACCACGCAGCCC
>Ga0247823_10003667_pt1 | contig 12389 bp, 13 predicted proteins | sample 13C_PalmiticAcid_2_FD_192426 | JGI IMG/M metagenome (GOLD analysis project Ga0247823, IMG submission 192426) | Soil microbial communities from agricultural site in Penn Yan, New York, United States - 13C_PalmiticAcid_Day30 | ecosystem: Environmental > Terrestrial > Soil > Agricultural land...
TCACTGCAGCGCCGGCCAGCGGCCGTGATGCGGCGGGAAGCTTGCCGAACCACAGCATGCCGCCGATAGTCAACAACGCCGCGAGGAAAATCCAGAGCCAGATCATGCTTCACCGTCCCCATCGGCTTCGCCCCGACGGAACCGGCCAAAAGCCAGCCATCCGCCAAGCGCCAGAAAAAGCAGGGGTCCGAACCAAAGCAAAGCGGTCGCCGCATCGAGTGGGGGATCATAGGTCACCCAATTGCCATAGCGTGCGACGAGCCACCTGCGGATCGCGTCAGGGCTCTCGCCAGCGGCGATCTTCGAACGCACCTCGTGCCGCATGTCGCCCGCCAGCGGCGCATCGCTGTCGGCGATCGACTGACCCTGACAGACAAGACAGCGCAGCGTCTCCATAAGCTCCTTGGCTTTCGCTTCCTCGGCCGGATCGCGGAGCTGCTGATAGGCATAGGGTGCGGGCGGCAGGCGGTCCTGCGCCGCTACGGGAACGACGACCGATGCGAACAGGAGGGCCAGGACCAGCCGCAACTTCACTTCATCGCCTCCAACTTCGCGACAATCTCGGGCACCTGCTCCTGCAGGATCACGCCCTGGATCTGCTCGCGGATGATCCCCTTACCGTCGATCAGGAAGGTTTCAGGCACCCCCGACGATCCGAGCGCGATCTGCACGCTGCTCTGCTGGTCCGACCCGATGCGGTCGAACGGATTGCCGTTTTCGCGCAGGAACGCCGCGACATCGTCGGGCCGGTCGCGGATCGCGATCCCGTCGATGGGCACCCCTGCGGCCTTCAGCGCCTCGAGCTGCGGCGCTTCGGCGCGACACGGGATGCACCAGCTCGCAAACACATTGACCAGCCGCGGCTTGCCGTCGGCCAGCTGGCTGCTCTTCAGCCCCTCGACGCCAGCGGTCGCCGGCGGCAGGTCGAACAGCGGCATCGGCTTGTTGATCCACTGCGACTGGATCAGCGTTTCGGCGGGCACCGTCAGGCGATAGATGAAGGCGCCGAACAGCAGCCCCATGATCGCCAGCGGCACGAACAATACCCAGCGATTCCTCATGCGAAACGCTCCTGCGCCTTGCGAGCGCGCCGGGCGCGCCAGATTTCTAGCAATTGCGCGCGGCCGAGCATCGAGAGTGCGGCGCCGACCGCGATCAGCGCACCACCCAGCCATATCCACCACACCAGCGGCTTCCACCACAGGCGCAGCTGATAACGGTCGGCGGTCCCGTCGGGTCCGGTCACCGGCTGGCCGAGCACGACGTAAAGCTGCCCGCCGGGCCGCGTCAGTAGCGCCGCCTCATTGGTTTCGGTCGGCGCGGTCCCCATCAGGCCGGGGAACATGCGCGCCTCGGGATGCAGGGTGAAAGACGCGCCTGCCGGAGTCGTCGCAACCAGCGTTCCCCGGATCGCCGTATAATTTGGGCCGGCGATCGGCAAAACGCCTACGAACTTCACCGTGAAATCGTCGACGGTCACCGTCTCGCCGGGGGCTGCCGCGACGAGCCGCTCCTTGATGAAAGCACTCTCGGCGCCCATGCCGGCAAGCGCGACTGCCACACCGAAGTGCGCGATCACCATGCCCCAGGTCGGCAACGGCGTGCGGCGGAGGTTCCGGCCCCACAGCGGCGCGAGGCTCGCGACCCCGACAATCCCTGCCACCGTCATTCCAAGCAGCGGCAGCACGCCCACCTTGCCGCCGAACAGGATCAGCGAGAACAGGACGACTGCGCCCGCCAGCACCGCCGCAGGCAGCCGCAACCACAGCTTTTTGCCATCGTCCTTGCGCCAACTGAGCAGCGGTCCCGCCACCATCACGAGGCACAGGATCAGCGCCAGCGGCCCGGCAACCTTATTGTAATAGGGCGGACCAACCGAAATCTTCTCGCCCATCGCCTCGGCGACGATCGGATAGAGCGTGCCGAGCAGCACGAGCGCGAGGATCGTCGTGAGCAACAGATTATTGATCACCAGCGAGCCTTCGCGGCTCATCAGCGCGAATTTCTTGCCCTCGGCAACCGCGCCAGCGCGGAAAGCGAAAAGCGTCAATGCGCCGCCTATATAAAGCGCCATCAGCACGAGCAGGAAGGTGCCGCGTTCGGGATCGACGGCAAAGCTGTGAACGCTCGTCAGCAACCCCGATCGCACGATGAAGGTGCCGACCATCGACATCGAAAAGGCGATCACCGCCAGCATCACGGTCCACGCGCGGAGCGCGTTGCGCGTTGCGGTAACGCTCACCGAATGCAACAAGGCTGCGCCGGCAAGCCACGGGATCAGCGAGACATTCTCGACCGGATCCCAGAACCACCAGCCGCCCCAGCCGAGTTCATAATAGGCCCAATAAGAGCCTGCGGTGATGCCCAGCGTCAGGAAAATCCAGCTTCCAAGAACCCACGGCCGCATCGCGCGCGCGAACGCCGGGCCGATCTCGCGCGTGATCAGCGCGCCGACCGCAAAACTGAAGGCGACCGAAATGCCGACATAGCCGACATAAAGCGTCGGCGGATGAAAGGCCAAGCCCGGATCCTGTAGCAGCGGATTCAGCCCCTGCCCGTCGGGCGGGGCCACCGGCAGGCGCTTGAACGGATTCGACGAAAACAGCAGAAAGGCGAAGAAACCAAGGCTGAGCGCGGCCTGCGCCGCGAGCGTCGCAATCAGCGTATCATTGCGAAGCCGCCGCTCGAAAATCGCAACGAGTGCGCCCGAAACACCCAGGATCGTCAGCCAGAGCAGCATCGAACCTTCGTGATTGCCCCATGCGCCCGCGATCTTGAACAGCATTGGCTTCAGGCTATGGCTGTTGCGCGCGACCAACTCTACCGACATATCCGATCGAATGAACAGTGCGATCAGCAGTGCGAACGCGGCCGCCGTCAGCACGCCCTGCGCGACGCTGGCCGGACGAACGAGCGCGGCAAGATCGTCCTTGCCAGTACGAACATACAAAATGCCTGCGACCAGCGACAGACACGCAAGCGCGGCGGCGATCCACAACAGGGCCAGGCCTAGTTCCGCGATCATGCTTTGGGCACGCCCTTCGCCACGGCCTTGTCCATGCCTTCCATCTGCGGCGGCATATATTTCTCGTCATGCTTCGCCAGAATCTTGTCGGCTACGAACGTGCCGTCGGCGCGCATCCGGCCGTCGGCGACCATGCCCGAATTCTCGGCGAACAGATCGGGGACGATACCCTTGAACTGGACCGGGATCGACGCCTTTCCATCGGTGGCGACGAAATCGATCGTCAGTCCGTCGGCCTGCCGCTTGATGCTGCCCGCTGCAACCATGCCGCCCAGCCGCATCGGTTCGCCAACGACGGCCTTGCCTTCCTTCACTTCGGCTGGGGTGCGGAAATAGGCGGCCTCATCGCGCAGCGCACTGGCGGCCAGCACACCGGCACCCCCAACGCCACACAGCGCGACCGCAGCCAGAATCAACCGTTGATGTTTCGCCTTCATTTGCGGTCCTTACGAAGCGCGTCGCTGCGCTTCTCGGCCTTTGCCATCGCGCGCCAGCTTGCCCACAGCACCGCGCCGGTGAGGAACGCGGTCAGGGCATAGGCCGCGGCCACATAGGCCCACTGCCCGCTCCCGGTGATCACCCCCGTCACGCCTCAATTCCCTTCATCGTCGTCGGCGAGCCGCCGCAGCCGTGCAGCGACACGATTGTCGGCAATGATACGCCGCATCCGCATCAGCACAATCGCCCCGAATAGCAGGGAAAAACCGATTACGGTCAAGCCCAGAGGCCACAGCAAAGTCTTGTCGATGCTCGATCCGCCCAGCGTGATGCTCGGCCCCTGATGCAGGCTGTTCCACCACACCACGCTGCGATTGATGATCGGTATGTTGATCGCGCCAACCAGCGCATAGATTGCCGCACCACGCGACAGCGATCCGCCCTGCCGTTGCCCGTCGTCGCCGGTCGTCAGCGCGATGAAGCCGGCATAGAGGAACAGCAGGACCAGCATCGAAGTCATCCGCCCGTCCCATTCCCACCAGGTACCCCAAGTCGGGCGACCCCAGATCGAGCCGGTCGAAAGGCAAAGCGCGGTGAACAGCATCCCCGGCACAGCAATCGCGCGCGCCGCGATCCCCGACAGCGGGTGACGCCAGACGAGCTGAACTAGCCCCGCGATCGCAAGCGACGTCCAGCCGCCCATGCCCAGCCAGGCCGAGGGGACGTGAACATAGAGGATGCGGGCGGTTTCGCCCTGCTTCGCTTCGCCCGGAACCATGGCCAGTCCGGCAAAGGCGCCGCCCAGCACAAGCAACAGCCCGACGCCGAGCAGCCACGGTGTCAGCGGCTTGGCGATCGCCAGAAAGCGGGTGGGATTGGCATAAGCGTGCATCGGTCTCGCGTCGTCTTTAGGTGAGGCCGATTTATCGGTCCAGTGAATTGCCCGGCGCGACCCGGCGGCGCTTCTCTCGCCTGCCTGACCTTCGCCGTCAACCCTGCCGCCTGTTGCGCGTTTCCGCCCCGAAGCCATTGAGCAAGATCAAAATGCCCCGGTGCCCCTTATCGATTCAGCCCTCGGGGCGCGTCCATATCCAGCTTCCGGTCACTGCCGCCGCGATCACCGGCGCCATCACCCACGGCCAAGGCGAGAAGATCGCGGCGAGGACGATACTGAAGGCAAAGGCGGCGGTGGCCGCGATCTTGCCCTTGCGGCTGATCGCGCCCTTCTCGCGCCATGCGATAATATGATGTCCGAAATGCGGATGATTCAGCAGCCAGGCTTCCAGCCGCGGCGACGAACGCGCGAAGCAGAAAGCGGCAAGGATGACGAATGGCACCGTCGGCAGCAACGGCAGGAACGCGCCGATCGCGCCGAGTCCCAGCGAAGCCCAGCCTGCGACCAGATAGAAATGCCGTTTCATCAGGGGCTGGCTTAGCGGAAATCGAAATCCGTGCCAGCCCTCGAAGCGCTTAACCCCGCCCGATCAGCTGCTGCGCCATCCGGTCGGCGACCGACGACGCCGGTGTGCCGCCAGCCTTGCTCTCGGCCCATATCTCGGCGAGGCGGCCGGGTATCTGATGGATGCGGCTTTCGACTTCCTCGCGGCTGCCCTGCCCCAGATATTCCAGCGCGACGTTGATGATGCCGCCCGCATTGATCACATAATCGGGCGCATAGACAATACCGCGATCGTGTACGCGCTGGCCGTCAGCCGCGGTGGCAAGCTGGTTGTTCGCGCCGCCCGCGATGATCGGCACGCGCAGCTTTTCGATGCTGTGTTCGGTCAGGATCGCGCCGAGCGCGTTGGGGCTCAGCACATCGGCCTCGATCTCCATGATCGCCGCCGAATCGGCCAGATCCGCACCCAGTTCCTCGGCCAGCGCCTTCGCGCGCGCCAGATTGACGTCTGCCAGCGTCAGCTTCGCGCCCTCGGCCGCCAGTCGCCGCGCGACGCCGCCGCCGACGCTGCCGACGCCCTGGATCGCAACGCGCACGCCTGCGGCGCTGTCGGTGCCCAGACCTTCCAGAATCGCCGCCTTGATCCCCAGATAGACGCCCAGCGCTGTGAACGGTCCCGGATCGCCGCCAGCATCGGCGCCGCTCGCGACCGGCAAACCGCTGACATGCTTCGTCTGCTTCGCAATCTCGACCATATCGGCGTCGGTGATCCCGACGTCTTCCGCCGTCACATAAGCGCCGCCCAGCGAGTCGACCGCACGGCCAAATGCCGCGAGCAACTCGGGAGTCTTCGTGCCATTCTCGTCAGCCAGAATTACGCCCTTGCCGCCGCCCATCGGGAGGCCGGCCATGGCGTTCTTGTAGCTCATCCCACGCGACAGGCGCAGCGCGTCGGTGATCGCTGCCGCGCGCTGCGGATAATGCCAGTAACGCACGCCACCGGCGCCGGGGCCGAGGTGCGTCGAGTGGACCGCGATGACTGCAGTCAGCCCGCTGGCGCGATCGCGGAACATGTGGACATGTTCATGATCGTCGAAATCGGCGAAATCCCAGACAGCAGACATGCGCGACTCCTCGCGTTAGAAAATTACATTAATACGTAATAATCCTTCGGGGGCCATGTGTCACCCCAAATCCCGCGCGGGCATGAAAATCGAGAAAATGGGGCGACCAACGGGGCTCGAACCCGCGACCTCCGGTACCACAAACCGGCGCTCTAACCAACTGAGCTATGGTCGCCACATGCCCGGCGAAACCGCCTGCGACAGCGCGCGGCGATAGGCGCGCCCTCCCCCTTCGTCAAGCATTGTTCGCGGGCGCCGGCGCCACTAAAAGCGCGCCATGGCTGCTAACGAACATGTCGACATGGCGACCTCGGGCGCCGACCGCACCGCCGAGCGGCTCGCCGCCGTCCCGGGGATCAGGCGCGCGCCCAGCCCCAAGCTGCAACAGTTCATGCTCACGCGCTTTCTCGACGCCGAAACCTGCGCCGCGCTTATGGCGCTGATCGACGGGGACGCGCGCCCTTCGACGATTGCGGACCCCAATGGCGACGAGGCCTTCCGCACCAGCTCGACCTGCGACCTCGACCACCGCATACCCGTCGTCATCGAGGTTAACCGGCGACTGCACGAACTCACGGGCATCCCGCTCGAATATGGCGAGCCGCTGCAGGGTCAGCGCTATGACGTCGGTGAGGAGTTCAAGGCGCACACCGACTATTTCGATCCGGGCGGCGCCGATTGGGACGTCTATTGCGCGATCCCAGGCCAGCGCAGCTGGACCCTGATGATCTATCTCAACGAACCGCCCGCGGGCGGTGCGACGCGCTTCCTGTCGACCGGCAAGATGCATCAGCCGGAGGCGGGCAAGCTGCTCGCATGGAACAATGTCCGCCCCGACGGTACGCCCAACCCCGAAACACTCCACCACGGGATGAAGGTTCGCAAGGGCCGCAAATATATCATCACGAAATGGTTTCGCGAGCGGCCCTGGCCTTGGGCGGAAGGGGAGCTGGCCTGAGCGCCAGCCCCCCCAACTGGTTTAGCGCACCAGCCGATACTGGAAGCTCAGGGTCAGCGTATTCGCGACCTGCCCCGGCTCGACCGGCGTCGCCTTGCCGGCGGCGTCCATCGCCTGCAGGCGCACCATCGGCGCCGGCTGCGGGCCACCAAAGCTACCACCTTCGCTGAGCGAGACGAGTTCGGCACCGCGATAGCCGGCAAGCCGCGCATAATCGGCCGCCTTTGCTTCGGCTTCCTTGATCGCCGCGCCGCGCGCGCCGACCAGCTGCGCGTCGGGATCCTTCATCCCGAACCACGGCCCGTCAACGTTGGTGCCCCCCGCCGCGACCAGCGCATCGAGCAGCGGCCCGATGTCGTCGATCTTCGGCGTCGTCGCGCGCACGCTGTTCGACACCTGATAGCCGAGGAAGCGCGGCGGCTGGCCGTCGGTGCGGTTATTATAGTCGTACTGCGGCGACAGGTTGATGCCGCTCGTCTGGATATCCTCGGCCTTGATCCCGCGCGCCTTTGCCGCGGCGATCAGCTTGTCCATCGCGGCAGCGTTAAGGCGCATCGCCTCGACCGCGGTCGGCGCAGTCGTCGTCACCCCGGCGCCGACGGTCGCCTGATCGGGACGCGAGCGCACTTCCTGGCTGACGCTGAACGAAAGAATGGGGCCCTGCACCGTAGCTGTCGTCACCGTCGATCCTCCCTGTTGGGCAGTGGCGGGCACGGCCGCCATCAGCGCGATACCGGCAGCCATAGCGGTGAGCATTTGCTTCGTCATTTCATTCTCCTGTGGACCGGAGTTCCGGCCGTTCGTGATGGCCACTCCGTAACGCTGACGGAGCAAACCCGTTCCGGCCTTTGCCCTTACAGCGCTTGCATGATGCTGAACGCGCCAGTAGCGAGCCGTTCATCATGGCAGCACCGATTTTATCTTATGAAGGCCTCGGCCTGGTTCAGGGCAGCGGCTGGCTGTTTCAGGATCTCGACATCTATATCGGCGCGCGCGACCGCCTCGCGCTCATCGGCCGCAACGGCGCGGGCAAGACCACGCTACTGAAACTGCTCGCGGGCAGCATCGACGCCGACAAGGGCAAGCGCACGATCGTTCCCGGCACGCATGTCGTCCTGCTCGAACAGGAACCCGATTTCCGGGGCTTCGCGACGCTGATGGATTATGCCGTCGCGGGGAGCGACGCCCCGCCCGAGCATGAGGTCGCCGCGATCGCCGATCAGCTCGGCATCGACATGGACCGCGAGGCCGCCAGTGCCTCGGGCGGCGAACGCCGCCGCGCCGCGATCGCCCGCGCGCTTGCACAGAACCCCGACGTTCTCCTGCTCGACGAACCGACCAACCATCTCGACCTTGCGGCGATCGACTGGCTCGAAAGCTGGCTGGCGCGTTTCACCGGCGCCTTCGTCGCGATCAGCCACGACCGCACCTTCCTCACCCGTCTGACGCGCCAGACGTTGTGGCTCGACCGCGGCAGCATCCGCCGCAAGGAAATCGGCTTTGGCGGCTTCGAGGAATGGAGCGATGCGGTTGCGGCCGAAGAAGCCCGCGCAGCGCAGCGCCTCGATTCGAAGCTGAGGCTGGAGGCGCACTGGCTCGAGCGCGGCGTCACCGCGCGGCGCAAACGCAATCAGGGGCGCCTTGAAAAGCTGAAGGAAATGCGCGCCACCCGCGCCGCGATGATCGGCGGCCCCGGCGTCGCCAAGCTCGGCCTCGCCAATGACGACGTCCGCTCGAAGTCGGTGATCGTTGCCGATCATGTCACCAAGCGCTTCGGCGACCGCACGATCATCAAGGACTTTGATTTTCGCGTCCAGCGCGGCGATCGCATCGGCATTGTCGGCGCCAATGGCGCGGGCAAATCCACGCTGCTCAAGCTGCTCACCGGCGAAATCCTGCCCGACGAAGGCAAGATCACGCTGGCGCCAACGCTCGATGGCATCGTCATCGACCAGCAACGCAGCCTGCTCTCGCCCGAAAAGCGTGTCCGCGACATCCTCGCCGACGGCGGCGACTGGGTCGAGGTGCGCGGCGTCAAAAAGCATATCCAGGGCTATCTGAAGGACTTTCTGTTCGATCCCGGCATCACCGAAGCCAGCGTCGGCGCCCTCTCCGGCGGCGAACGCTCGCGGCTACTCCTCGCACGCGAGTTCGCCCGCGAATCGAACCTGCTCGTCCTCGACGAACCCACCAACGACCTCGATCTCGAAACGCTCGATCTGCTTCAGGAAGTCATCGCCGATTATGAGGGCACGGTCCTTCTCGTCAGCCACGACCGCGACTTCCTCGACCGCACGGTGACGGTCACGCTCGGCCTCGACGGGTCGGGCAAGGTCGACATCGTCGCGGGCGGTTATGCCGACTGGGAAGCCAAGCGCGTGAAGCCCGTCGCGACCAGGACAAGGGCAACTTCCGCCGACCACGGCTCTCCCCCGCCCCCGCAAGCGCGCAAGAAGCTGAGCTACAAGGACCAGCGCGACTACGACCTTCTCCCCGGCCGCATCGAGGAGATCGAGACGGAAATGGCGAAGATCGAAACCGAACTCTCCGACGGCAACCTGTTCACCCGCGACAACGCGCGATTCAATGCACTGACCGCCAAGCTCGACACGCTGCGCGACGAAAAGGCGGCGGCCGAGGATCGCTGGCTGGCGCTCGCGGAAGAGGTGGAAGCGTTAGGCTAACATCTACCGTGGGGTGGGGAAGTCGAATCATGGCGCAAGGTTGGGCGGTTTGATTGTCGCCATTTGTTAGAATGATGTTCCCTTGGCAAATTCCCAGAACCTTTGCGCTTTGAACCTCTCGGCGCTCATCGGTTCGGTGCCGTGCTCAAAACACCCATTGATCGCACCACTCACATCAGCCTCTTGGTTCGGAGACAGATTTTTCCGATATGCGATGGCACATGTTTGTTCTGGGATAGCCACTTCGTAATCCGCTCCGAGAATTTCGTCGAACAGGTGTGGAAGTAAGAGCCGCGACGGACCAACGGCGTCTTCATGCAGCATGACTTTCAAAAAGGGCAAGCCATCATCGTCTAGTTTTTCTCCTGATGCCGGGCGATCCTCTGAAATTCTTGCGAGATTTGCGAGGGCAGTCGCTCGCCAATCAATTCCAGCATCATCCCAGAACCGCGCTTCGCGTTCAGTCACATAGAAGAAGGTGTTCATTTCTCCGCAGGTTGCCCAAGCAGCGCAGAAGGGAAGGTCACCAATTTGAACGATTGGTCCGGGCCAAGCGCTTGTCAGCAATTCTAGCGGCAGGATGATTGGCACAACACGCGAAAGGTCGCGGTCTGCGGGTTCAACTCCACGACCTGCCTCCAAAACCTCCAACGCAGTTTGTCGCTTTGCCTTCCGGCGAAACCTATCGAGAAAACGTGGCAGCATTCAGGTAACATGCCCGCAGTCCATTACGTCCGCAATTGGTCGTTTCCAGTCATCAGCAGCGCCATTCACCCCGTCCCGTAAAACCGGGCCAGCCGGTCGAGCGCGAGCCCCAGCACCAGCTTCCCCGACCGCGCCGGCCATCCCATCGCCTTCTCGGCACCGCCGATCCCCTCGCCCGCGCAGATCACGCGCCAGCAGATATCGGCCAGCCCCGGCCCGACATGATCGATCGCCGTATGAAAGCGACGGTGCGCGTCGATCCGTGCCAGCGACGCATCCGATGCCCCGATTCCTCCGCGCCCCTTGGCTGGCGGAGCGGCGTCCCAGCGCATCGTCACCCGCGCCGCCAGCCCCGCGCGCTCATAATCGGCACGCAGCCGCTCGCCCGCCCCGAGCTGCGCGCCGGTCAACATTCCGCGCGCTGCCAGCCAGGCGATGGGGCTCTCGGCCACATTGACCGTGACATGCCGCATCACCTGCGGACCGGTCTTGTCCGGATCGACGCGATCGTCGGGGTGGATGCGCGTTTCGAGACGACGTGCGGTCATGCGATTCTCCTCACTTGCACGACCGGCTTGACATTGGAATATTTTGTAGGAAAGAAGAAACCGATTTGGTTATTCGGGAGCAGGTGATGATCAACAGCATTCGCGCCGTCCGCCGCGCCAAAGGCCTGACGCTCGAAGAAGTCGGCCAGCGCTGCGATCCGCCCACCACCGCCCAGACGATCGGCCGTCTCGAAACCGGCACGCGCACGCTCTCGCTGGGCTGGATGAACCGCATCGCCAAGGCGCTCGGTGTCGAGGCCGCCGAACTCGTCCAGCTGCCGCAGGACACGCAACTCACGATTACCGCGCTGCTGAGCGCGGACGGCGCCGTGGCTCCTACGCACGTCGAACAGGCGCTCACCGCCCGCCCCGGAGAGGATATGGCGGCGGTGCGCGTCACCTCGTCGATTGGCGACTATCGCGCCGGCGACGAAATCTGGTGCCGCCGGATCGAGGGCGACTGGGCCAGCGCGCTCAACCGCGACCTGCTCGTCCCCCGCCCCGCCGGCCGCTTCTTCTTCGCGCGGCTGCTCAACGTCGACGGCGAAAAGCTCCACCTGCTCCCGCTCGGCACCGGCCAGCGCCAGCAGGTCGTGAGCAACCCGCCATGGGCGGCGGTCGCGGTGCGGCTGATCCGCTCGCTCTAGGTGGCCTCCGACACCCCCATGCGCGTCCTGTCGATCGCGACGCTGTTTCCCGACGCCGCGCGGCCGAACTTCGGCCTGTTCGTCGAACGCAGCCTCCGCGCGCTCGCCGCGCAGCCGGGGATCGACCTTACCGTCGTCGCGCCGGTCGGCCTGCCGCCTTTCCCGCTGTCGCTGCACCCGCGCTACCGCGGGCTTCGCGCACTGCCTTTACGCGAGCAATGGAATGGCCTGACCGTCCTTCGACCACGCTTCACGCTGGTCCCCCGCTACGGCGCACGCTTCAATCCGGCGCAGGTCGCGAAGGCCGTGTCGGGCGCGGTTGAGGCCCAGTCCTTCGACATCGTCGACGCCCAATTCTTCTATCCCGACGGCCCCGCCGCGATGCGGGTCGCAAAGACGCTTGGCCTGCCCTTTTCGATCAAGGCGCGCGGCGCCGACATCAGCCATTTCGGCCATGACCCGGCCACCGCGCCACAGCTTCTGAACGCCGCGCACGGCGCCGCCGGCCTGCTCGCCGTATCCGAGTCGATGCGCCGCGACATGGCCGCGATTGGAATCGACCCTGCAAAGGTCGCCATCCACTATACCGGCATTGACACCGGGCGCTTTCATCCCGGTGACCGTGCGGCCGCTCGCGCCGTGCTCGGCATGGGCAGTGAGCCCTCCATAGCCACCGTGGGCGCGCTGATCGCGCGCAAGGGGCAGGCGCTCGTGATCGAAGCGCTCCCTGCACTTCCGGGCGTCCATTACTGGCTGGCCGGAGCGGGCGAGGAAAAAGAGCGCTATCGCGCCCTGGCCGAACGGCTCGGCGTCGCCGATCGCGTCCATCTGATGGGTCCGGTGGCGAACGCCGACCTGCCG
>Ga0247823_10003668_pt1 | contig 12387 bp, 9 predicted proteins | sample 13C_PalmiticAcid_2_FD_192426 | JGI IMG/M metagenome (GOLD analysis project Ga0247823, IMG submission 192426) | Soil microbial communities from agricultural site in Penn Yan, New York, United States - 13C_PalmiticAcid_Day30 | ecosystem: Environmental > Terrestrial > Soil > Agricultural land...
TGAGGATATGGTGAAAGCGATACGGAGGGGCGGGGAGAGGAATGCGGAGGGGTATGTCAATGTCGCGGACCAGTTGGGGATTAGTACGCAGCGAGGTGAGCTTTTAGTGGAGGCAGACGGGAGTGACGGAGACTGTGCGGAATGGCTGACTTGGTTCCAGATTACAGCACGTACTCTAGGTGGTGGTCTGGTCACCCTTCGAGCTATCGCCGGCGGTATTACTGAGACGCAGGTGAGTATCTACGCGAGCAATTGGGGATAGGGGAAATGGGAAACATCTTCACAGTATGGCCTGTCGTTCGGCTTAAAGTTGGATGCGCTGGTAGCGGCTGCTGGGCTTGGGGTGGTGCTCTCCGTCATTCAGGGGCCATCCCAAAGACTCGGGATACCAACTCCACAAGCCACAGCAAATCGGGAAAAAATGCAGCGAAAGCATTCAAGCAGCAGCTCCCCCAGCGATCATTTACCTGAGGAGACTGCTGATGGCTTCTGTCTTCTGACTGGCTGGTGACACCTGCGGCCTGCCTCGCTCAGCCGCATCCGACCCCGCTCCATTCAGCCTTGGGGCATCTGCCAGGTTGCGACCCAAGCAAGAAGAGAAGTACCCGCGCTCGAGTGTCCGCGATCGATGACAGGCAGTCTCTTGACAGCATTCGCCAATGCCCGAGTCTTCTGAAAGCAACCGCGTATTGCTCACCAGCCTTTTTGGATGCACGCAGCCCCACAGTGGTCATGGCTCTGACCCTGGCATCTCAATCCTCTCGGGGGCCATTGCCGCCTGAAAAGCAGCTCAATGAGGCGGTTGTTGATTTCCAGAGGATTCTGACCGAGGAGCAACGGACGACGCTCAAGAAAATAAAAGACATCCCAGATGCCGATGCTGTCCTCGTCTTCACCGCACAACTCGACTCGAACCAGCATAGGAGAGGCCGCAGCATCGGGACCAGGCTGCATTCGGTCCTTCAGTCTGTCCGAGAATTCTCTGCAGTCATCGACACCTTCGTCTCCTCAAACCCTGAGATAGCCGCTCTCATCTGGGGCAGCGTCAAGCTTACGATACAGGTACGCTGTGCGCCGAATCCATTGTGCAAATGTGACGAGGGATCGCTGACTTGGACAAGATTGCACTCAACTTCACATCTTACTTTGAAGCGTTTTCCAACCTCTTCATGGGCTTCGCGTCACACTGTCCTCGGTTCGCCGAATACCAAGTCCTGTACCCAAACTCGGTCCGGCTTCAGACCGCCTTGTGCAATTTCCACGCCTCTCTGATCCGATGCTGCAAGCATGCAGTAGAGGCTGCTCAGCGACCATGTTTGTCATTCCTGCTGTCCATGCAGTGCATGCCGTTTCTAACCGATCCCAGGGAAAACACAGTTCCTGAATGCTCTCTGGCAGTCGTTTGAGCAGGAGTTCAAGTCGGATATCAGCATGGTTCAGAGATGCGGCGATGAGGTTAGAGAAGAAATAACCCTGGCCAAGGCACGAGCCGATTTCCAAGACCAAGAGCTCCAAAAGAAGGAAAGAGAGGCTGCATCCGGGTACAGACGCAAGTTCAAAGAGATGCTGTCTGGGACCGGGAAGGACCTCGATACCATCAAAGAATGGCAGCTGCAACAAGAGAAGCGCCGATCGGGTATGTCGCAGTACTGTATAGGCACCTCCTTTCGTCACAGTTTGCTAACGGTCCTTCAGAAGAACGACGGCGCCAGCTGCTCGATTCATTATCTTCTCACGACTATCTCTCTCCCTTCAAGCGCGCTTGCAAAGAGCGGCACTGCAATACAACACAATGGGCATTTGAGACAGCTGGGTTCCGCCGGTGGAAGGACGGCGCTTCCCCGTGGATCTGGTGCTCCGGTAAAAGTGGGATCCACCGGAATCCGCTTCCGTTAACCATGCTAATATCTTGTAGTCGGATCTGGCAAGACGATTCTCGTGTAAGTGCCCCATACTGGTGTGAGACACCATCGACGATCACTGACATCCCAGCGTATAGTGCGAGCGCGGTCAGCCACGTCTTTGCGCACAAGAGCAGTCCTAGTGAAACTGTCACCTTCTTTTTCCCTCAGTTCAGCGACCCCCAGTCGTTATGCGCAGAAACCGTCATACGATCCATCATCAGGCAGTCACTTGACCCAGTGACACTTCCCAAGGAAATGGAAGCCCAGCTGGTGGAAATGGAGCAGAAGCCATCCACCGGGATTGCTGAACTCACCGTTCTTCTCCAAGAAAGACTCGCCCAGTCGGACAAGTTTCTCATCTTCATCGACGCCATGGATGAGTTTGAACCCAGAGAACGACGTGCCCTTCTTGACCTCCTCGCATCCCTGAGGTCGAGTAAGTCCCGGCTCAGGGTATTCCTCGCCGGGCGTGACAGCCTGAGTGGGGAACTCAAGGGCAAACTTCCCGACATAGAGCGGCTGTCGATGGCGTCAGAGGAAGCCCAGATCGACATTGCTCTTTACGTCAAAGAGGCGCTTCAGGAAAGGATCGAAAACCAAGAACTCGTTGTTGGAGACCAGTCGCTCATCGTGGACATCGAGCGAGCTTTGACGAAGCATGCAGACGGGATGTACGTTGACACCACCCCCTACTTGAACTTTGTGCTAACGGAAAAGGTTTCTTTGGGTTGCTTTCCTGATGGATGAGCTTTGTGCCCAGCATTGTGACACCGATATTCGCAACGCCCTCGGTTGCCTACCGAAAACTCTAACAGAGACATTCAGTCGAGCTCTATTGCGAATAGTCTCCCGACGGAACACTTCGATCGTGGTGAAAACCTTTTCTTGGGTCGCCATCGCCAAACGACCTCTCACACTGGATGAGCTCCGTGAAGCCATATCCATAGAGATTGGCCAGCCGCAGTCAATGCCTGAGCGGCTCGTTAACGGCGTTGATCAACTTGCGTCGTGGTGTGAAAACCTGATTCATGTTGACGAAGAGCTGAGGACGGTGCAATTTGCCCATCAGGCCATTCACAAATTCATTATCGAGGGACCGACTGGGCCGCGACTCGAGAACTTCTGCTTCAACCTCCCAGACGCCGACCACCATGCCGGCGAGATATGCGTGACATATCTCCATTTCAACGACTTCAAGACGACTCTCGCTCGCCGACCACAGCCCATGAAACCAGTCGATCCAATTGCAATGGCAAGGTTAGCGTTGTCACACCAGCGAAAGGTGCCAAATGCTATCCCATCATTTGGCTGGAGCTCAAGACGCCCGAAAAGCACAGCACAAGTGGACGTCGTTGGAGTCTTGTCTACTTATGAAAGGGAAGACGGAGAGGAGAGCATGCGAAAACTGCAACAGGGTCACCCTTTCCTCCACTACGCCTCGGTACACTGGATCTCCCACACGAGCAGGTTTCGGAGGGACTCCAAGACGTGGAACTTGTGGCATCGAATGATCATGTCTGGGCACGACCTGACAAAGAAACCCTGGCCGGAGCAGCAAGAGTTCAATGCTCTAGACCCAGAAGTACTGGCTTGGGGCTTACAATCACGCCACTACGCTCTCATACGCCTCCTCGACGGTTGCGGTGCGATATCCGCGGCACAACGTGAGGATAAGCTGATCTCGGCAGTTCAGGGCGATCTTGAATTGCTTGATGTTCTTCTCGAAGGTGACTGCTCGCCTAAGACAGCAGCAGCGCCTCTCCGGGCAGCTTCCGAAGATGGCCATCTCGAAGTCGTTGAGAGGCTCCTGGCAGCTGGCGCCGATGTCAATGCCGGCTTCCCTCTGGATTCTGGCCAGACTGCGTTACAGGCAGCTTCCAAATGTGGCCGTCTCGAGGTTGTCGAACGGCTCCTGGCAGCTGGAGCTGACGTCAATGCCGACCCTTGGCTTGGCCGAACCGCGTTATTTGTAGCGTCGGAGGGTGGCCATCTCGAGATTGTCGAACGGCTCCTGGCAGCTGGAGCTGACGTCAATGCGGCCCCTACGCGGCTTGGCCAAACCGCGTTACAGGTAGCTTCCGGGGGCGGCCATCTCGAGATTGTCGAACGGCTCCTGGCAGCCGGAGCTGACAGCAATGCAATCGTTGAGGGTGGCCGAACTGCGTTAGAGATAGCTTCCGGGGGCGGCCATCTCGAGATTGTCGAACGGCTCCTGGCAGCCGGAGCTGACAGCAATGCAATCGTTGAGGGTGGCCGAACTGCGTTAGAGGTAGCTTCCGAAGCTGGCCATTTGGACGTGATTGAGCGGCTCGTTATGGCCGGAGCCGATGTCAATGTTAGTTCTAAGCGGGGCCGCAGCCGAACTGCGTTACAGGCAGCTTCCGGCAATGGTCATCTTGAACTTGTCGAACGACTCCTGGCAGCCGGAGCCGATGTCAACGCGGCCCCTGCTCGGCTTGGTCGAACTGCGCTACAGGCAGCTGCCGGGGGCGGCCATCTTGAGGTTATCGAGCGGCTCCTTATGGCCGGCGCCGACGTCAACGCCAGTTCAAATTGGGACTGCGGCCGGACCGCGTTACAGGCGGCTTCGGAAGGTGGCCATCTCGAGGCAGTCGCGCGGCTCCTCGCCACTGGCGCCGACGCCAATTTCTACCCTGCGTGGGACCGCGGTCTCACGGCGATCCAGGCAGCTGCCAAGGGCGGGCATCTCGATGTCATCGAACGGCTGCTCACTGCCGGAGCCGATGTCAATGCCGTCCCTTCTCGGTCAGGCCGGACTGCGTTACAAGCAGCGTCCGAGGGCGGCTATTCTGAAGTCGTTGAGCGCCTCCTCGCCGCGGGAGCTGACGTTAATGCCGATCCTGCTCCAGTCGACGGCCGGACTGCGTTGGAAGCGGCTTACGCGGGCGACCATTATGGAGTTGTTGAGCGTCTCCTCGCAGCTGGAGCTGGTGCCAACGCCGACCCTCCCGAAGGAGGCGGCGGAACTCCCGTGCAAGCAGCTCAAAAAGGCGGCCATCTTGCTCAGCGAGTGCAAGATGAATTGGCCAAGCCGACTCCAGAAACCAAGCCATTTTAGACAAAGGTACCTAAATCATGAGGCTGCTGTACCAGGATGGTAGCCACAATGCTGTTTCACATTTCCTCAAAACTCTGCAAAATAGGCTTTCGTCCAGTTGCCTCCGATTACTCCGGCGATAAGTGATTACTACTACCAATACAATCCAGTTCCGAGCTTCCACGATGTGCCCGTGCGGTCTATCTCTAAGCACTACATCCAAAACCTGCAATATCCCGTCTAGATAAAAACGACACCCCACGCCCGGCCCCGTCTATTTCGACTTGGAACTCCCCCGAGAGAACTTCTCCCGGATCTCCTCCTCGCTGAACCTCCGCGTGTGCCGCCGCAGCATCTCGGCCTTCTCGTCCAGCGTCATGTCCATCTGCTCGCCAATCGGCACCAGGCACCGCGCCAGGGTCCGGTAGTCCTTCATGAGCAGCCGGACCGTGATCATGAGGTAGTCGATGTTGTGGAAGACGAGGGCCTTCTCCGCGGCGTACGTCTCCTTCTGCCGCAGGAACGCGACCGGGTGGTCCCGCCAGTGGCGCAGCGGGTTCAGGTGGTGCGAGGTGTGGTAGCCGTCGTTGTAGCAGTAGCGGTTGCTCTGTAGAGAGGTTGTTAGTGTCGGGGCGAATGAAACTGTTGGGGGGGTGAACGTACCGGGACGTCAATCAGGGTGACGCTGGAGCGGAAGTCCGAGTCGGGCTCGTCGGCGTCGACAAAGGCGTGCTGGCCCCAGTTGCCGACCATCAGACCAATCCGCATGAGCAGGAGGGGTAGGAGGAACGCAAAGGTCGCCGCGCGGCTGTTGAGGCGGAAGAGGGTGTAGAGGGCCGTGTAGTTGGACAGCTCCCAGAAGGCGGCCTTGACGGCGTTGGCGGTCCGGCCCGTCCGGAGAAAGTAGAGCGGCAGGTCCAGCCAGATCAGGACGAGGAAGCGGCCGACGTAGTGGAGGAAATGGAGGAGCTCGTCTCGTTGATACCGGATGGTGGACGACAGGTCGTCCGGTCCGTTGCCTTCGATGTGGTGGTGCTTGACGTGGTGGTAGTAGTACGTGTTCCAGGTATGTCCCATCAGCGGGTCGGTGATGTAAGGGAAGAGTTTGTCCACCAGCCGCAGGATAGGCGACCCTTTGGAGAGGATGCCTCGCATGTGGATGTGCTGGTGCATCATCAACGTGTAGGTGCCCAGGAACCAAAACTGCATGGCGAAATGGAAGACGCCGTGGAGATAGGTGAAACTGTAGAACAGCCAGACGGCGCTGGGCAGCGACGTGGTGAAGTACAGGATGAGGTGCGTCAACATCAGGACGTCGGTTTCGTGACGCACAATCGTCCGGGCCCATGCAACGTAGGGCAAGACGACGTGTTTGTACACGACGGCAGGCAGCTTTGACTGCAGGTCTGGGAGGTCGAGTGATGAGATGACGGTGGGTTCAAAGCCCTCGCTTTTGGGGTCATTGAGGTTCGTCAACCTGCGAATGTCACTGGCGTCCCTCTCGGCTGAGATGCCGTATTCTGTGATGCTTGGCCCTGATATCAGTCATCTGGTCTGCAGTAAAGGCTCACAAGAGGAGCCCGGGTATGGAACCCACGCACTGGTGACGGGCTCCTTGACATTGGAGTTTGCGCTGGAGTATCCCTCATCCCGGTCGAATTTGGAAGCCCCTTTTTCTCCCTTGTGGCGCTGGATATCGTCGGCTAGGTTCTGCAGGACCCAGGTGTCGGGAACTGTGAGTTCCGGGCTGAAAACGATCTCCTCCATGGTCGAGCAGGCCGATGTGACACCGGCGCAGAAGCGTGCTGTGAGGATGGAAAAATAGGACGGGAGGCAAGTTTTGAGTGAGAACCGGGCCTAAAACAGAAACTGGGTTTGAAAGACGCGGCCCGCAATAAAGATTGATTTGCTCCACCACACATACCCCTGCTGGTCCCGTCGCGCCAGTCCTAACCTGGTCTATCTTTGTGGCCAAAAATCGACGCCGCGCGTAGGACGGACGACTGCCCTGTTGCACTAAGGATCATCATGATGCTGGGGGAGATCGATATTTGAATCTCGTGTTTGGTGGGAGCTTGCTGTCCAGCTGGCCGCGTCATCGTCATGGGATCGGATTGTCTTGAAAGGGTGCCAAGCCAATCCCACCTTGTGGGTTTTGACAAAGTCAACGTACGATTGAGGCTAGCGAGTGATTTCAGCCTCATTCAGGGGAAAGTCAGCCTCAACCAGACGCGTCTTTTCGCCGTCTCTGAAACGAGAGTGTGACAGAAAATCGTGCGTTTGTCGGTTTTAATCACAACAACTAGTGTACCCTTTGGCGCAGCTCCAATGCCATCGCATTGGACAGGGCAGGCTCTTGGGTTCGCAATTTTCTCAGGGGTAACCGGGGTTGCGGGACTCACCGCCCTCCGAAGGCCGCAAGTTTCCATTGCTTGAATGTCATTGATTCTGACAAGAAGCGCTTCATCTGCTCTTTGATGAATGTTCCTGTTTGCAGTGTGAAATGCATAGCCATGCTCAATACGCTACTTGCTAGGTACATACCAAGGCTAAACACAACCGTGCGCTACAAGTACGGAGTAATCTGTTCAGTGCTGAATTCAATCGTCACGGCTGGGAGTCATAATCGATGTCTTTCAGAGTTGTATTCGACGTCGAAAGTTGCAGATGCTGCCCTCTTGGAGCAAAGATGCGGGATTGGCATTACTCTTGACCTTCATTCTACTAGCCGACCACCAATCAAGTCTGACGAAAGACGTTCTGATGATCAGAACACTTCGAAAGAGTCGAGCAACCATCATGGTATCCACAGGACATTTCAATTCCCAGATACACTTCTCAAGACAGTTTGTCGGTCTTGCACATATGGCACTGGACTTGGGATTTTGTGTGGTTTATTACTGATTCGCGTGTTGCGAGGGATTTTCCCACCTCGATTTCTTGCACTTGGTTGTTTTGTCTTGCAGACCTTGCATGTCTCTGTGCGAGGCCAACAGAGACCTTGCATGCATCAATTTGGGTGCTGTCTATCGCCGAGATGGTGCGGTAGGTATCTTGTCAAGCGACTTTCTAACTTTTACTTCTCTCTTTAGCCTCCGGAGATGTGGCTTTCAGCCCACTTTCTGCTACACTTGCATGCCGGCAAGAAGCCTAAGGTAGAGATTGATGGGGAAATAGCTGGGCACCCAGTTTAAGCCTGGCTTATTTGCAAGTCTTGCCGAGTGGTTTTTAGATCTATTCCAACTCCAAGCTGAATAGCGAGACTAGGGATAACATTTCTCAGGGCATGGTTTTACACTCCAGCCCAAACTCAGAGGACAAGTGACCTCATAGAACGCATCCATGGATGATGTGTGCGAGGCGAGTGTGCTAAAATAGAACCTGGTGGTGGAACACCGGGATCCGGGTGCGGATACTGGGCAACGTGCAGATGGTTCCAGTGTCCATCAAGAAGACGGTCGTTCAGGTCGCACCAAAGACGGAGCTGAATTGGATGACTTGAATGATATGCTTGAATGATATGCAGTGGCACCAGCTCCGGCTCAATCACTCGACGCTGGACAGTTGTCTCTCATTCATTCTGAGCCAAGCAAGTGTGCGCTCTCGTATCGCCATCGCAGAGATAGGTGGCCTCATATTTTTGTCATCATGCAAGAGACGGGAGGGCTGATGTGAGATGGAGGCAAGTGCACTTGGCGAGCGACGTGGCGGGCCCGTGGAGCGGGGTGAAATGCGACCGGGCCGGGTCCGATAAGGCAGAGCCGTTCCCGCAAGCGGGTCGTGGCGGCGCAGCTGCCTGGAGCGCCAGGCGCTGGGCGTTGGAAAGTGGAGGCGATGACAACCGCCCTTTCCTGTTCGGTTCTTGCCCCAGGCCCGTTTGGCGGTCGCTACCTGGGCCCCCCGGGCGACTCAGCCAAGCGGCCTCAACGCCCTCATCTCTTGCCGGATGACTTGGATGGGGAAATGCTGGGGTGGTGGATTTCTCCTACCGATCTGCCTTTCCCCTGGTGCAAGATGAGCGGCGCCACCAGCCTGGGGCTGGAGTGAGGACGAGAGGACCAGTTCCAGGTCCTCGTCGACGGCCGCGAGGCACTGCACAGTAGCGCGAGGCAGCCGCATGGAGGAATGCGCTTTTTGGCCCGCGGAGCCAATGAGGCCTGTGAGTCACTAGCCGAGTTGTGGAGATTTGCGCTTCAGCTTGCCCCCAGGTCGGGTTCTGGTTCGCAGCTCCAGGTTGCCTGCCCCCGGCCCGACCTGCAGGCAAGCACCGGGTTTCGTGTTTCTGGGGGAGAGCTGCATCGCCCATAAAAGTGCCATGCCCACCCTTCCAAGTCGATGCTGACAAGAAACAGCCTTCCTATTCATTTTTTGTGCAACTCACCTCCAGCACCATCGTCAGCCCAAGCAAGCCGTGACAATGGTTCGTTGCTGGCCCACCCTCTCACGCCGCTCCCGCTCCTCCAAGGAAGCGGGGAGCTCCACCAAGCCCGGGAAGCTCCCGGACAGCGGGTCCAGCGCCGCCGGTTCCACACTCGAAGCCGACACCGAGTCCAAGGCAAAGACCGACAAGAAGGACGAGAAGAGCGACGAGAAGAGCAGCGAGAAGAGCGACGAGAAAAAGGACGGGGACGAGAAGAAGGACGAGGACAAGAAGGATGGCGACGAGTCCAAGGACGAGGCCAAGGAAGGCGAGGAGAAGGAGAAGCCCAAGGTCCAGGTCGGGTCGGTCGCCGAGGCCAAGAACATCTACAAGGGTGCCTCGGACGACGACGGGAACTGGACCTGGGTCGACAAGTATCCTGATGATGTCGAGGAGGCGGCCGAGAACGAGGAGACGGCCACATTCGCCGTCGTCGTGCGCAACCAGAAGAGCAACGACAGCCGGAAGAAGCTCGAGGCCCACAGCATCATCGTGCAGAGCCCGCAAATCCGGGCGGCACTGGCCGAGATCATGGCCGACTACCCCGGCGTTGCTTGCGAGCTGACCAGGCTCGAGTTTGAGGCGCCCTTCAAGCCCTTTGTGCATCGATGGTACGCCCCCGAGATGCCACCAACCACGCGCACAAACAGCTAACACGTTCACAGGAGCGAATTCACAAAGTACCTCGAGAAGCCGGACCTCGACGAGAAGACCAAGACGCACATGAAGATCCTGGTAGACATTCTCAACTACGAGATTGGCGACAACGTCAAGGCGTTCCAGGATTACGTCAAGAACGGCGTCGTGTGCTTCAAGGACCTCTGGATGATCTTCCAGCCGGGCAACGTTGTCGTCTCGGCGCACCAGGGCCCGCTCAGCGCCTTCGAGATGGTCGAGACGGAGTACATGCAGAACAACTGCGGCAAGTTCCTGCAGGTACGGTGCGACTGCGTCGACTACGGCGGCAAGGAGTTTGGGCGCTTCCAAGAGGCCATCAGCATCCCCGAGTTCATCGGCACCAAGAAGATCACCGGTCTGAAGGTGTACCCGCTGCACTTCCACGAGGACAAGGAGGCCGTCAGTGCCAAGCTGATCAAGCGGGGCGAGATCTTTGAGACGCTGGCCGGGCACCACTACAAGCAGTACCAGGGCAAGGCCATCACGTGGGACCGCGAGGGCAACGAGGTGGAGTGCCAGATCACGGGCCGCATCATCGTCGACATCGACAGCTTCAACCGCTTCAGCCCCTGGCGCGTGCGGTACCTGAACGACTGGAACGCCAACGACCTCGACCGCTTCAGCAAGCACAAGGAGAAGCTCGGCCTGACAGACGAGAAGTTTGTGCTGCCGCCGTACTACCAGATGCTGGCGCGGTCCCGGACGCGCGGCTACTCGCTCAAGTTCAAGAAGTGGCTCGACTTCTTCGTCGAGCAGATCAGCGAGGTGGTGTGGAACAGCACCGCCTTCGACCGGCTCGTGCTGCCGCCGGACCAGAAGGAGCTCATCCTCTCCTTCTCCGAGTCGCAGATCGCTGGCAGCAGCTTTGACGACGTCATCCAGGGCAAGGGCAAGGGCATCATCTGCCTGCTGTCGGGCCCGCCCGGCGTGGGCAAGACGCTGACGGCCGAGGCGGTGGCCGAGAACCTCAAGGTGCCGCTGCACATGCTGAGCTCGGGCGACCTGGGCTCGGACCCGTGGGAGGTGGAGCGGGAGCTCAACTCGATCCTGGAGCTGGTGGCGCGGTGGAACGCCATCCTGCTGCTGGACGAGTGCGACGTGTTCCTCGAGGCGCGCAGCACGCACGAGCTCGAGCGCAACAAGATTGTGTCCATCTTTTTGCGCACGCTCGAGTACTACGAGGGCATCATGTTCATGACGACCAACCGCGTCGACGACATCGACGCCGCGTTCCAGTCGCGCATCCACGTCAGCATCGAGTACCCCGACCTGACGACGGCGGCGCGCCGCACCATCTGGGCCAACTTCCTCAAGGGCTCGACCATCAAGAGCTCGCTCACCGACCGCGACATCAACGAGCTGGCCGATCTCAAGCTCAACGGGCGGCAGATCAAGAACGTGCTCAAGACGGCGCAGCTGCTGGCCGCGCGCAAGAAGAGCGAGACGCTCGACCGCAAGTACATCGAGACGGTGCTGATCATCGAGAAGAAGCGGCCGGGGGCGCCGCAGCAGATGATGCACTACCTCTGAGGGGTGTCTGTCGGCACGGCGTTCAGGTTGCTGGGATGATGGGACGGGATAATCTTTGCAGGGCGCTGCCTGGATGTGAGATACCTGGATATGGTTTTGTACATTCGGCGTTGGTTGGCGCATCATCTTCTCGTATATACTCGTATCAAGTGTTCAAATCTTCTCTTCATCTCGCCGTCTTTCACCTCCCAGTGCCCATCACAGATCCTCCCCTTGTCTCTCGCCCGTCTGGTCGTGCCCCTTGGGCGGCAGCGTAATCTCGTCCTTGCCCGCATCCTCAATCTCTTTCAGGAATTTCTTCCCGGCCTCCTGGTCCCCCTTGAACAGTGTATCGACGACCATCCGGCGCGGCGACTCCCCGAGCCTGTGTCCGATAATCACCCAACGTCAGCCATCTCCACAGTCCACATCCACGTCCAGTACCCCATCCAACCACCCAAGAACAAGTGCCGGAAGGGGAAAAAAACACAAATAAAAGGAAAATAACAGAGAAAAATAAATGAAGAAAAGGGAAAAGAAACGTACCACTGAAAAAGCGAAAAATCCCTAAACTCATCCGCCCGAAAAATCTCGAGCATCTCGACGTCCTCGTCGCCCACGTTCTCGACGAAATGGCCCATGTTTTTCGGGACAATCCCCACGTCCCCGGCTTGGTAGTCAAAGGTGCGGGCGGCGCCCTCGGCGGCGAAGACGGTCACGCGGGCGCGGCCGCGGATGAAGAAGGACCATTCGTCTGCGTTGGGGTGCCTTTTTTCGGTTGGTTGGTGAGTATTGGTTGTTGTGGGGAGGGGGAAGGG
>Ga0247823_10003669_pt1 | contig 12386 bp, 15 predicted proteins | sample 13C_PalmiticAcid_2_FD_192426 | JGI IMG/M metagenome (GOLD analysis project Ga0247823, IMG submission 192426) | Soil microbial communities from agricultural site in Penn Yan, New York, United States - 13C_PalmiticAcid_Day30 | ecosystem: Environmental > Terrestrial > Soil > Agricultural land...
GTCGTCGAAGTCGCGCTACTGGGACAGCACCCAGCCGGCTGGCAGCAACGTGCAGCCCGTCGAGCGTGGCAAGACCTACACCGAAGTGCTGCCGAGCATGAACCTGGCGTTCTCGCTGCCGGCGGACCAGACGATCCGCGTCGGCCTGGCCGAGCAGGTCGCGCGTCCGCGCGTGGATGAACTGCGCGCCTCGCTGGAGTTCGGCGTGAACACCGCGACCGGCGAGCCCGGTGGCAGCGGCGGCAACCCGGAGCTGGAACCGTGGCGCGCCTACGCATTCGACCTCTCCTACGAGAAGTACTTCGGCACCAAGGCCTACGTGTCCGCTGCGTTCTTCTACAAGGACCTGCGTACGTACATCTACACGGAATCGCGCGACGGCTTCGACTTCAGCGACTTCCTGGTGGACTACGTGCCGGGCCCGGGCGAGCCGCCGACGCAGAGCACCGGCCGCTTCACCGCGCCGTACAACGGCAAGGGCGGCATGCTGAAGGGCCTGGAGCTGACCGCTTCGCTCCCGCTGGACCTGTTCACCGATACGCTGGAAGGCTTCGGCGTCGTGGCCAGCGCCGGCTTCAACGACAGCGACATCACCATCCCGCCGCCGCCGGGTTCGACCAACAGCGTGGGCAGCCAGAACATCATGCTGCCCGGCCTGTCCGAGCGTACGTACAACCTGACCGTCTACTACGAGCGCAATGGCTTCGAAGCGCGCGTCAGCCAGCGCAAGCGTTCGGACTTCATCGGTGAGATCGGCAACTTCGACGGCGACCGCACGCTGCGTTACGTGGTCGGTGAGGACATCACCGATGCGCAGGTGAGCTACTCGTTCCCCGAGGGCCATGCGCTGGGCGGTCTGAGCTTCCTGTTCCAGGTCAGCAACCTGACCGACGAGGCCTACCAGACCTACGCCGGCACCAAGGACCGTCCGCTGGAATACGTCGAGTGGGGTCGCACGTACCTGCTGGGTGTCAACTACAAGTTCTGATCCACGCGTTACCTTGCTCTCCCAGCCCGTCGGCGTCCTGCCGGCGGGCTTTTTCTTTGGGCGGCCGTGGATGACGCAAAGAAAAAGGCCAGGCTTTCGCCTGGCCTTTCGTGTTGGATGGTGGAGCCAGGGAGGATCGAACTCCCGACCTCGTCATTGCGAACGACGCGCTCTCCCAGCTGAGCTATGGCCCCACAAGAGCGGCGCCATTCTAGCCCGCGGGGGCTGGCTGTGCCAAGCCTGCGCCGTCCAGCAGCGGGGCCAGGACAGGCTCCAGTTCGCGCCGACGCCAGCCGGCGAGCGCGGCGGGCCACTGGCCGGAGTCCACCAGTGTTTCCAGGTAGCGGCGCGAGGCGAGCACGCCATCGGGTAAGCCGAGTTCGCCGCTGCGCTGGGTGACGGCGTCCTGTAGGCGTTTGAGGCGGGCCTTGTCGCCGTCGGTCGCGTTGCGGGCCACCGGCATGGCGGCCTCGTCGTCCAGCGGGGTCTCCAGCGCCTGCCAGATCGCATCCGCGAGCTTGCGCGGAGCTTTGGGCTGGGTATCGAAGAAACGCAGCATCGCGGCCTTGTCGATGGGTGGGGTGCGCGCCAGTGCCACCGCCAATTCATTGTCGAGGATCCAGCTGCGCGGTTTGTCGCTGTGGCGCGCCTGCACCTCGCGCCAACGCAGCAGCCGCACCAGGCGGCGCTGCGCCTCGATGTCGAGGAACTGCGCGCTGCGCATCGACAGGTGCGGCCAGCGCTCACCGTCGTCCTGGGCGGCGTTCTCGACGAAGCGCGCGCAGTCTTCCTCCAGCCAGCCCAGGCGGTCGGCGGATGTCAATTCGGTCTTCAGCGCGTCGTGCACCGCGAACAGGTAGCGCACGTCGTCGGCGGCGTAGTGCAGCTGCGACTCGCTGAGCGGACGGCGCAGCCAATCCGAGCGCGTCTCGCCCTTCGGCAACACGACGCCGCTGACGCGCTCGACCAGCTTCTGGTAACCGATGCCCGCCGCCACGCCGGCCAGCGCGGCCGCGATCTGGGTGTCGAACAGCGGCGTCGGCAGCACGCCACAGGCCACCTTGAACGCCACCAGGTCCTCGCTGGCGCTGTGCATCACCTTGGTGATCGACGGATCGGTCAACCAGGGGCGCAGGGCGTCGGTCATGCCCGGTGCCAGCGGGTCGACGAGCAGCACGTCGTCGTCAAGGGCGATCTGCACCAGGGCGAGTTGGGGCCAGAAGGTACGTTCTCGGACAAACTCGGTGTCCAAACCGATCCGCGTCGGGCGGCGTTGCAGGTGCGCGTCCAGCGCGGTGGGGGTGTCGATCCAGTGGGGCACGAATTCTCCGCGTGATGCGTCGTTTGCTCAGTCAGGGGACAATAACCTAAGGTCCGGTCTCTGCCGGTATCGTCCGCAGGCATTCTCTCACGGGTGCCGGTGGCTCCCTTCACGGAGGATGTGTGCGCGCGCTCCCTGCCGCTTTGTTGATCTTGCTGGCGTGCCTGGCCGCGTGTTCGCGCGACGACGGCGCATCGCACGATGCGCAGGCCGCCGACGACAGCGTGCGCATGCCGCGCGTCACCGTCAGCGGCGACGACAGCAGCATGGACGAACTGACCTGGCGCCCGCCGGCCATCGCGCTGACCGCTGAGGAAGCCACCGGTGCACATCGACGGGCCGTGCGTGCGCTGGCCGAGGGTCGCCTGTTCGACGGGGTGGACGATGCGATTCCACTGTACCTCGCCTTGCAGCGACTGGATCCCGCCGATGCGAGGACCAAAGTCGGCCTGGAACGCAGCCTGGACGTCCTGCTGGATCAGGGTGCGCAGGCGTTGCGGCACGCCGAGGATCGCACTGAGGCGCTGCGCCGCGCCCGCCAGATCGCCGCCGTGGCGCGCACGCTGGCGCCGGCCGATCCGGCGGTCACCGCTTACCTGGCGCGGGTGGACGATGTCGACCAGCTGACCCGGCTGAACGTGGCCGCCGAGCGCGCCCTGCGCGAGGACCGCCTGGGTGAAGAAGGCGGTGGCGCGTTGGCCGGCTTTCGCGAGGTGCTCAAATGGAAGCCGGGCCAGCCGCGCGCGATGCAGGGCGTGGCCGCCGTCGAGAGCGCGCTGATCCGGCGCGCCGAAGACGCTGCGCATGCCAGCGATTTCGACACCGCCCGGCGCTGGCTGGATGCCGCCGCGCAGGTGCGCGAGGACGCGCAGACGGTGGCGGATGCGCGCGTGCGGGTGGAAGCGATCCGCATCGCCCGCATCGTCGAACTCCGCGACGCCGGCGTGCGCGATATCGCCACGCCGCAGGGCATCAAGGACGCCCGGGTGAAGTTGGCCGAGGTGCTGCGTATCGCCGAGCCCGGCAACCGGGTCGCGGCCGATCTCCGTCTGCGCATCGACCTGGCCACCTACTACGGTCTCTTCCGCCCCGGGCAAGCCTTCACCGACGCGCTCCATCACGGCGGCCGCGGGCCGGAAATGGTGGTCGTGCCGCATGGCGGCTTCCTGATGGGCGCGGCAGATGAAGAGGCCGACGCTGCCGATGCCGAGAAGCCCGCCCACTACGTGCGCTTCGATCGTGGTTTCGCGATGGCGCGGCATGCGGTGACCGTGGGCGAGTTCCGCCGCTTCGTCCAGGCCACCCAGTACCGGCCGCGCGCCACCCGTCGCGGCCACTCCATCGTCTACGACGAACGCAGCGGCAATTTTGTCCGCCGCAGCGGGGTGGACTGGCAGTCCGACTACGCGGGCGATCCGGCCAGCGACGACATGCCGGTGCTGCACGTCAGCGTGTACGACGCCGAAGCCTACGCCGAGTGGTTGGCCGGCCAGACCGGCCACGGGTACCGGCTGCCGAGCGAGGCGGAGTACGAGTACGCCCTGCGCGCCGGCCAGCAGGGCCGCTATCCCTGGGGGAACGGCCAGCCCCCGCGCGGCGTGGCGAACCTGACCGGGGGCAACGACCGCTCACCCAGTGGGCGGACCTGGAACAACGCCTTCATCGCCTACGGCGACGGCTACTGGGGGCCGGCGCCGGTAGGCCGCTTCCGGGCCAACGCCTTCGGCCTGAAGGACCTGGACGGCAACACCAGCGAATGGGTCGGCGACTGCTGGCACGCGAGCTACCGCCGTGCCCCGGCAGACGGCGCCGCGTGGTTCAATCCCGGCTGCCGGTCGCGGGTGGTGCGCGGAGGTTCCTGGGCCAGTTCGCCGGCGCAGGCGCGCGCCGCATGGCGTTCGTCATCGGATTCGGATATGACTAATGCGCGGGTGGGTTTCCGCGTCGTTCGCGGCATTTAAGCCGCCAGGGAGAGGGTGATGAGGCAAGATCCTTACGGGCGCTCGCAATACGGGCAGGGCGGCGGGCGGCGGGGCGGCGGACTGGGCAATCTCCGCTGGATCATCCTGCTGGGTTTCCTGGTCTACGGCGGCTGCTATTACCTGAACAATCGCGTGGTCGATCCGTATACCGGCGAGAAGGTCTTGATCGACAACTCGATCGGCGTGGAAGAAGAGAAGGCCCTTGGCCTGCAGGCCTACGAGGAGATCCTGCAGCAGGAGCAGCCCGTCGATCCTAATTCGCAGATCGCCCAGCAGGTGCGCACCATCGCCCAGCGGTTGATCGCCAAGATTCCCGAGGTCGAAGCGGCCATCGCCGCCGAGAAGGGCACCCAGCCCAGCGGCAACTGGAAGTCCTTCGAGTGGGACGTGAACGTCATCCAGTCCGACCAGGCCAACGCCTTCTGCCTGCCCGGCGGCAAGATGGCCGTGTACACGGGTTTGATCCCGGTGGCGCAGAACGCCGACGCCGTCGCGGTGGTGATGGGCCACGAGATCGCCCACGCGCTGCTGCGCCATGGCGCCCAGCGCATGTCGCAGCAGAAGCTCACTCAGATCGGCCAGATGGCCGGCGCGATGAGCGGCATGGATCCGCAACAGCAGCAGATGGTGATGGCCGCCATGGGGTACGGCTATCTGCTGCCCTACGCGCGCGAGCACGAGACGCAGGCCGACGAAGTGGGCCTGATGTTGGCTGCGGCCGCGTGCTTCAATCCGGAGGAAGCCGTGCCGCTCTGGCAGCGCATGAGCGAAGCCAGTGGCGGGCAGGCGCCTCCCGAATTCTCGTCCACCCACCCGAATCCCGGCACGCGCATTCAGAACCTCACCGCGCTGATGCCCAAGGCGATGGCCTACCGCCAGAAGTTCTGCCCACAAGGAGCGGCGAAGTGAAGGAGAGGGTCGGCGCATTCCTGCTGGCCGTCGCGACGGTCGCTGCGCCGGCACAGGCGGCTGTCAAGGACGCACAGCCGAATGGTTTCACCGTCGAGAATTCCGAATGGGTGCCCGTTGCGCCGCAGGCGGCGTATGCGGCGCTGGTGAACGACGTCGGCCGCTGGTGGCCGGCCGACCACACCTGGTGGGGTGATGCGTCCAAGCTTTCCATCAGCGACAAGGCGGGCGGTTGCTTCTGCGAAATCAACGACGCGCAGCAAGCCTGGCACATGACGGTGACCTTCACCGATCCGGGCAAGCTGATGCGCATGACCGGTGGCCTCGGCCCCCTGCAGGGCATGGGCCTGGATGGCGCATTGGAATGGCGGTTCGTCGAAGAGAAAGGCGGCACCCGCATCACCCTGTGGTACCGCGCCGGCGGCTACACGCCGGACGATATGAGCAAGTTCGCGCCCGTCGTGGACAAGGTGCAGGGCCTTCAACTGGGTGGCCTGGCCGCCTTCCTGCGCAAGAACGCCGACGGCGCCCCGCGCTGACAATCACTCCAACGTTCGAGGAAAGGAAGACCGCATGAGCATTCGTTTGTCGGAAAAGGACAGTGGCCGCGCGCTGGGCAGCATCTCGGAAGCGGACTTCCAGATGCTGGTGGACTACATGGAAGAAGAGTCCTCCAAGGACCAGGATTACTACGTCGAACACACGGCCGTCGATGCGCTGGAAAGCCTCGGCGCGAGTGCCGATTTCATCGCGCTGCTGCGCACGGCGGTCGGCGAGTCAGATGGCATCGATGTGGTGTGGGCAGAGGAATAGAAGCAGCGAAGAGTGCTCATCGACGTAGGATGGGTTGAGCCGCAGGCAATCACTGTCTTGGAGCACGCTATGCTTCCGAAAATCCTGTTCATGGTCGGCGGATTCTTCTGTGGCGTGCTGATCAGTTTTGTGGGAGCCAGCGCGTTCGTGCGCCTGACCTACGCATGTACGCCCGCAGAGCCCCCCTGCGACACGGGGGCGACCACGGGAATCGGCCTGTTCTTCCTGCTGGTCCCGATACTCGGGCCGCTCTTCACGTGGCTGGGACGTCGCGTGTACCTGCGCCACATCGCCCCACAGGTGTGACTGTCATGTCCCTACATATCATTCCCATGCAACCCGTCCGCCATCTGCCGCGGGCGATCGCGTTCTACGAAAAGCTGGGCTTCACGGTGGAAGATCGCCGCGACGACTGGGGCTGGGCGAAACTGCGCTGGGACGACTGCCGGGTGATGCTGGACCAGTCGATCAACGTGAACCCAGACGCGCCGCGCGGCGCCGTGCTGTATCTGTATCCCCACGACATCGAGGCTTTCCACGCGCAGGTTCGCGCTAACGGCTTGGACGTGCCAGCGCTGGACACGACGTTCTACGGCATGCGCGAGTTCCGGATCGACGATCCTGATGGCAATCGGCTGTGGATCGGGCAGGCGACCTCCGCCTGACCGCTGCGCACGAAGGATCGCGTTGGAAGAGAGTGTGCCCATGCACGGGCATGCCTCTCCCCCACATGGAACCCTGTCATGCCCGTACAGCGCGATCGCCCCTATGCCGGAATGAACTTCCACGTCGACCTCGGCCTGGGCGACGGGCCCGACGCGGGCGTGGCCGAAGTGCTGTTCCCCCAAGCGCGCCTGCAGGTCAACGAGTACCGCAACGGCAACGACAAGGTGCTGGAGGCGACGAAGCTCTCCACGCTGACCCACTACGACAATCTGGTGCTGCGGCGGGGCGTGATCGGTTCGCTGGCCTGGTACCAGTGGTGGGACGAGGCGCGCAACGGCGGCGACGCGCGACGCACCATCGTCATCACGCTGCTGGACGAACAGGGCAACGCGGCGATGCGCTGGCGTTTCCTGCGTGCGCGGCCGGCGGCGTACACGCCATCGCCGATGGACGCGGCGCTGGGCGACACGCTGTTCGAAACGCTGGAGATCGCATTCGAACGTTTCGAGATGGAATGAGGCTCAGGCTGACGGGTCGCGCAGGTATTCCAGCGCGAACCCGATGACCAGTCCGAGCAGGGCGCAGCCCAGGGCCATCGCCGCGGACGACGGCTCCCGCCCGGTCAGGTGGAACAGTGCCAGGCCGGCGCCGATGCCAAGCAGCACGGGGACGATCAGGCGGGGCTTGGACCACAGGTCCCCGAGCAATGAGGCGATCAGTTCCATGGCCGCTTCCCGACGATAAACGCCGGGAGCATAGCCCGGGCCGTCAGAGCTTGCTGAAGACCGTCGCGGCGACCAGCAGGCCGAAGCCGGCAACCACCAGCCAGAACGCGTGCGGGGCCAGCACCGGCACATAACCGAACTTGGCGGCGACGCCGCCGCCGCCGAGCAGCAGCGCGATCAGCCAGACACCGAAGGTGGGAGGGGTGAGTTTCATCGGGGCGCCTCGTGAAGGTTCGTAAAGATGTCGTGCTGCGACCGGCAATCCGGTCAGAAGCTCATGAACAGGCCGCCATTGACCGGCAGGTTGGCGCCGGTGATGTAGCCGGCGTCGTCGGCGGTGAGGAAGGCCACGGCACGTGCGATGTCGTCGGGCTGGCCGATGCGGCCCACCGGCACGGCGGCCACGGTGCGGTCGCGGACATCGTCGGGCATCGCCCGGGTCATCGGCGTTTCCACGTAACCGGGCGAGACGCTGTTGACGGTGACGCCCTTGCGCGCAACTTCCCGCGCCAGCGACATCGAGAAGCCGTGCAGGCCGGCCTTCGCCGCGGCGTAGTTCACCTGGCCGAAGTTGCCGGTCTGGCCGCTCACCGAGCTGATGTTGACGATGCGTCCGAAGCTGCGTGCCTGCATGCCGTCCACCGCGTGGCGGCAGAGGTTGAACACGCCGTCCAGGTTCACGCCGATGACGGCATCCCACTGCGCCTTGTCCATCTTGCGCAAGGTCGCATCGCGGGTGATGCCGGCGTTATTGACCAGGATGTCGAGCGCGCCATGCTGCGCTTCGACACCCTGCACGAACACGGCGCAGGCTTCGAAGTCGGCCACGTCGACGACGGCGGTCTCGATATCGAGCGTGGCTGTCTGCGCGCGGAAGTGGGCCAGCTGTTCGGGCGAGGCGGGCAGGTCGGCGGCGATCACCTTGCGGCCGGCGTGGGCCAGTGCCTGGCAGATGGCCAGGCCCAGGCCGCCCAGGCCCCCGGTCACCACGGCAATGCGTTGGGTCATGCGGAATTCCTGTGTCGCGAGCTAAAAAAAGGCCCGCGCAAGCTGCGCGGGCCGGGTTTCACTACAGGGGTGATCAGCGTGCGCGCGTCTTGGGCGTGTCGCGCTGCGGTTGTTCCTTGGGCTTGACCGTCGTCGGACGACCCAGGCCGCCGCTGAGGTTGCGCTGGAACTCCTGCCACAACTCCATGTTGCGCTCGGTCAGCTGGTTCATCATGGTCCACGGGGTCTGGCCCAGCAGGTTGCCCATCTGGCTGCGGAACTGCTGCTGCTGCTCCATGAACAGCTGCATGCTGCGCTCCAGGTAGTTGCCCATGAAGCCCTGCAGGGAGTCGCCGTAGAAGCGGATGATCTGGCTCAGCAGCTGGGTCGACAGGACCGGTTCGCCGTCCTGCTCCTGCTCGCTGATGATCTGTAGCAGCACCGTGCGGGTCAGGTCGTCGCCGGTCTTGGCGTCGCGGACTTCGAAATCCTCACCGTCGACGATCAGCTGGCGCACGTCCTCGATCGTGATGTAGCTCGAGATCTCCGTATCGTACAGACGACGGTTGGGGTACTTCTTGATGATGCGGATCGCAGCCATTGAGTCTTCGCTCTAAACGCGTAGAAAGCCAGCATGACGCAGCGCAACAGCCCTTGCAACAGGCCACAAGGCAGGGAGCGCCTGTTCAGCCAAGGAAAAATGCTGCGCAGCATGGGAAAGGAGGCGACGCCCCGAGTGGGGCGTCGAGAAACGGCCAGGGGGCGCCCGACGGGCACCGCCCCGGGGTCACCAGCCCATGTGGTGGCCGCCGTTGATGTCGAGGTTGGAGCCGGTGATCCAGCTGGCCTGCTCGTCGACCAGGAAGGCCACCGCGTAAGCGATTTCCTCCGGCTTGCCGAGGCGGCCGGTGGGGATGTCGGCAGCGATCTTGGCGCGCACTTCCTCCGGCACCGCCATCACCATGTCGGTGGCCACGTAGCCGGGAGAGACGGTGTTGACGGTGATGCCGAGCTTGGCGTTTTCGCGCGCGAGCGAAATGGTGAAGCCGTGCATGCCGGCCTTCGCGGCGGCGTAGTTGGCCTGGCCGTACTGGCCCTTCAGGCCGTTGATCGAACTGATCTGGATGATGCGGCCCCACTTGCGGTCGCGCATGCCGTCGATGACCGGGCGGGTGACGTTGAACACCGAGTTGAGGTTGGTGTTGATGACATCGCCCCACTGGGTGGCCGACATCTTGTGGAACGTGCCGTCGCGGGTGATGCCGGCGTTGTTGATCAGCACTTCGACCGGTCCCAGCGTCTGCTCCACTTCCTTCACCATCGCCTGCGCTTCATCGGGCGAAGTCACGTCGCCCTTCACCAACGCGAAGTCGTAGCCGTCGGCCTTCATCTGCGCCTGCCACGCACGCGCCTTCTCTTCGTTGCGGTAGTTGGTGGCGACCTTGTGGCCCATGTCGGCCAACTTCTTGCAGATGGCGGTACCGATACCTCCGGTGCCGCCGGTGACCAGGGCGACGCGCGCTGTCATGTGGGGAATCCTCCAGATACCGTCTCAAGCCGACGGCCCCCCCGATTCTAGACAGCGCCTGCGACAGGTTTGTTGTGCGCTGCAGCGAACGTCACATGTGTCACTTTCGGTAGCGATGCGGGGTGGAAATGCCGCTGTGCGACGGCCAACGCGCCCATCGCGGAAACCGCATCGGCCAGCACGGCCTCCGGCTGCCCCAGAACGCGCCAGGCGGCACGCAAGGCCGGCAGCGGGGCGTCGTCGTCCACCGGTAGCGCTGCCAATGATTTGGACAGCTTCTGGCCGTCGCCATCGACGATCAGCGGCAGATGCAGGTAGCGCGGCGTAGGCAGGCTCAGGGCACGTTGCAGCAGGATCTGGCGCGGAGTGGAGTCCAGCAGGTCCGCGCCGCGCACCACATCGGTGATGCCCTGGTCCGCATCGTCGACCACGACCGCCAACTGGTAGGCCCAGAAGCCGTCCGCACGGCGCAGGACGACATCGCCGACCTCGCGGTCCACCGCCTGTTCGACCCGGCCTTGCAGGCCATCGGCGAAAGCAACATGGCTGTCGTCGGCCACGCGCAGGCGGAAGGCCGGCGGGCGTGCGGGGTCGCGGGCGACGCAGGCACGGTGGATGCCGCCGACGGCGGCCAGGTCGGTGCGGCTGCACCGGCATTCGAACGCGGCCCCGTCGGCCAGCAGCGTGTCGAGCGCGTTCGCGTAAAGGTCGTGGCGCCGGCTTTGCCAGACGACCGGCAGATCGGAAGTCATGCCGAACGCAGCCAGCGTCGCCAGCTGGGTTTCCGCCGCGCCGGGGACTTCGCGGGGCGGATCGAGGTCCTCCACGCGGACCAGCCACTCACCGTGGTGGTGGCGCGCCATCAGCCAGCTGCCCAGTGCTGCCACCAGCGAGCCGAAATGCAGGCGGCCGGTAGGCGAGGGCGCAAAGCGACCGCGGTAACGAGGGGCGGGATCGGTCTCGGTCATTCGTCGAAAAGAAAGGAAAGCTGAACCACGCAGTCAGGCGATTGCTTGAATTCACGTGGCCGCAACCGCAGTTCTGCGTCCGTATACCTTCGCATATTCTCCTGGAGCTCCTGTCGTGTTCACGCGTGTTGCGCTGTTCCTTGCCACCAACCTGGCCGTGCTGGTCCTGGCGGGCGTCGTCATGTCCCTGCTGGGCGTCAACCCCAACCAAATGGGCGGCCTGCTGGTGATGGCGGCGGTGTTCGGCTTCGGCGGTTCGCTGATCTCCCTGCTGACGTCCAAATGGATGGCCAAGCGCGCCACCGGTGCGCAGGTGATCGAGCAGCCGCGCAACGACGCCGAGCGCTGGCTGGTGGCCACCGTGCAGCGCCAGGCCCAGGCCGCGGGCATCGGCATGCCGGAGGTCGCCATTTACGACGCGCCCGAGATCAACGCCTTCGCCACCGGCGCCAACCGCAACAACGCGCTGGTCGCGGTGTCGACCGGCCTGCTGCGCTCGATGAGCCGCGATGAGGCCGAAGCCGTACTCGGCCACGAAGTCAGCCACGTCGCCAATGGCGACATGGTGACTATGGCGCTGCTGCAGGGCGTGCTGAACACCTTCGTCATCGTGCTGGCCCGCGTCGTGGGCGGCATCGTCGACGGCTTCCTTTCCGGCAACCGCGAAGGCGGCGGCCGCGGGTTCGGTTACTACATCATCGTGATGGTGCTGGAAGTGGTGTTCGGCCTGTTCGCCACGATGATCGCGATGTGGTTCTCGCGTCGTCGCGAGTTCCGCGCCGATCACGGCGGTGCGTCGCTGGCGGGCCGCCAGAAGATGATCGCCGCACTGGAGCGCCTGTCGCAGCAGCAGCGTCCCAGCACGTTGCCGGCGCAGGTCGAGGCGTTCGGCATTGCCGGCGGCATCGGCCAGGGTATGAAGAAACTGTTCCTGAGCCACCCGCCGCTGGAAGAGCGCATCGCCGCGCTCCGCGCGCAGCAGGGCACGTTCGCCTGAGTCGCGGCATCGTTGCGTTGAACGAGAAACCCGCCTTCCGGCGGGTTTCTTTTTTGCTTCGGGTACGAGCCGGCCTTAACCGAAGTCGTAGTTCATCGCCGGTCCGGGCGTGGCGAGGAAGTTGCCTTCCACGTAGTCCACGCCGGTGGTGAACAGGAACGCCATGGTGGCTGCGTCCTGCACGTGCTCGGCCACGGTGAGGATGCCCAGGGCCTGCGCTCGCTCGGCGATCTCGCGGATCTTCTGCTGGTGCTCCGTGGTCTTGCCCAGGTCCTCGCTGAAGACGCGGTCGATCTTGAGGAAGGTCGGCTGGAAGTGGGAGAGCAGCTGGAACGAATCCAGACCCGCGCCGAAGTGTTCCAGGCCCACCTGGCAGCCGAGCTTCGCCGCGGCGGTCTGGAAGGCCTGCGCCTGGCGCAGGTGGGTGAACACCTTGGCTTCCGGCGTCTGCAGCCACAGGCGATCGCCGGGCACGTCGAGCGCCGCAAGCTGGCGGGCGATC
>Ga0247823_10003670_pt1 | contig 12385 bp, 13 predicted proteins | sample 13C_PalmiticAcid_2_FD_192426 | JGI IMG/M metagenome (GOLD analysis project Ga0247823, IMG submission 192426) | Soil microbial communities from agricultural site in Penn Yan, New York, United States - 13C_PalmiticAcid_Day30 | ecosystem: Environmental > Terrestrial > Soil > Agricultural land...
GAGTACGCGTCCGCGCCATTCGGCCGGAACGCAGGAGTTAGACATGCTCGTGCAGATGGAGTTGGCCAGGATCATCATCAGCGAGATCAACGATCAGCAGATCGTGTTTCTCAAGGAGGTGGACGGGCCGCGCTCGTTTCCGATCGTGATCGGGATGTTCGAAGCGACGAGCATCGATCGCCGCATCCAGGGGAACGTTCCTCCCCGCCCGCTGACGCATGACCTGCTGAAGAGCACGATCGCCGCGCTCGGAGGGGAGCTGCAGGATGTCGTCATCACCAGCCTGCAGGAGCACATCTACTACGCGGTGATCCGCATTCGCCGTGACGGGGAGCTGGTCGAGGTCGACTGCCGGCCGAGCGATGCGCTGGCGCTGGCGGTCCACTACGAGCCGCATGCGGAGATCTACGTTCACCAGGATGTGCTGGGCGAACTGGAGTGAACGCTGGAAGGGCGACTGAAGTGTCGCGGATGGACCTGGGGTTCTGCTGTGTGTGAGGGCCGAAACTCCGTTTGAAATCCAAACGCAGTCCCCTCATCCGGCCTGTCGGCCACCTTCTCCCCGCTGGAGAGTGCTTCTCATCGATCACGCACGTGGCGGGGAGTAGGACGCGATGCGGCCGTCGAAGCATCCGGGCTCCCACCATCTGGCGAATGCGCCCAGTTGTGATCTCCATGTCAGTTGCACTGGCAGAGCCAGTGGCACCCGACTCGGGGTTTTCGGGTTTGATGAACTACTACGCTTCGGGCGGGCACTTGAGCCAGGCCTCGTACAGCCTGGCGGGGTTTTCGACGAAGAGTTCGACGTAGCCGCAGTCGCCGCAAACGTGGCCGCGGAGCGGGCTGGTGATGGTGCCCTTGAACATGAGGGCCTGGGGCTTGGTGTCGATGCGGGCCTTCAGGTGGCCGTCGCTGTGTTGGCCCTGATCGAAGATCTGGACGTCCGGCATGACGTGGACCGAGCCGCATTTCACGCATTCCATGGGTCGGCTCCGCGATGGAAGAGACGTTGACGGAAACTGCAGGCCGCGCCGGTAGTGTCCCGGATCGAGCATCCGGCCGGAAGCGAGCGAGGTGGGGCCTCCTGGAGAACCCATCCAACAAAAAAACGCCGACCAGGAGGTCGGCGTGGGGGTCTTCTCGACGACGTTACTTCTTCTTGCGGTTCGCGATGGCCCGCTGCACGGCGACTCCCATTTCGCCGGGGCTGACGGCGACTTCGACGCCGGCCTTCCGCAGCGCTTCCATCTTCTCTTCCGCCGAGCCGGACGAACCGGAGATGATCGCGCCGGCGTGCCCCATCCGCTTTCCGGGAGGGGCCGTCTGGCCGGCGATGAACGCGGCGCAGGGCTTGGTGACGTGCTTGGCGATGTACTCCGCCGCTTCGATCTCGGCCGTGCCGCCGATCTCGCCGATGATCATCAGCGATTCGGTTCCCGGGTCCTTTTCGAACATCTCGAGCAGGTCGATGAACGAGGTGCCGTTGACCGGGTCGCCGCCGATGCCGACGGCCGTCGACTGGCCGAGGTTGACGTTGCCCAGCTGCCAGGCCGCTTCGTACGTCAGCGTGCCGCTTTTTGAAATCAGGCCGACGGTGCCCGGCTTGTGGATGTAGCCCGGCATGATTCCGATCTTGGCGACGCCGGGGGTGATGATGCCGGGGCAGTTCGGTCCGATCAGCCGCGACTTCGTGCCGGCCAGGAACTTCTTCACCTTCACCATGTCGAGGATGGGCACGCCTTCGGTAATGGCGACGATCAGCGGCACGCCGGCGTCGGCCGCTTCCATGATGGCGTCGGCACAGAACGGCGGGGGGACGAAGATCAGCGAGCAGTTGGCGCCGGTTTTGGCGACCGCTTCCGCGACGGAGTCGAAGACGGGGAACTCATCGACGTTCGTCCCGCCGCGGCCCGGGGTGACGCCGCCGACCATCACCTGGTCTTTCGGGCGGTGCTCCTTCGCGTAGGCGCGGCACTGCTGGCTGTGGAACAGCCCGGCTTTGCCGGTGATGCCCTGGGTGATGATGCGAGTGTTCTTGTCGACCAGAATAGACATGACGCCAGCTGTGCGGTGGGGAGAACGGCCGAATGGAAACGGTTCCGTTCGCGGAGGACTGCGTGAATTCGAAACGGGCAGGATAAAGGCTGCGCGCAGCCGGTTTCAAACGACTGGGCGGCGCGGGGAAACCATGCTGACCCCGAGCCGGCGTTCGGGCGCATCGCTCTTGACACCCGCCGCCGTCGCGGGAGATGGTCCGGTTTGCGCCCGATTCCGTCGTCTTTGGACCGCTCTCTCGTGAAAACCGTCCTGTTTCTCTGTACGGGTAACTATTACCGCAGCCGGTTCGCTGAAGAACTTTTTAATCATCTGGCGACCAGTCAGGGGCTGGCCTGGCGGGCTGACTCGGCCGGACTGGATCCGACGCCCGCCAATCCCGGTCCGATCTCGCGGTATACGCTGGAAGCGTTCGCCCGGCTGAAGCTGGCCCGGCCGGTGTCCGAGCGGTTCCCCCGGCGTGTGACAAACGAGGATTTCGCCGCCGCGGATCTCGTCATTGCGGTCAAGGAGGTCGAGCATCGGCCCATGATGTTGAAGTCGTTCCCCGAGCAGCTGCCGCAGGTCGAGTTCTGGCAGGTGCACGACATCGATTGCGCCGCGCCCTGCGACACCATCGCCGATCTCGAGGTACGGGTCACGGAACTCGTCGAGCGGCTGCAGTCGCAAGCCACCTTGGCGGCCTGAGCCGCGGCCCTGGAATCGGCCGATCAGGGTTTGGGCAACGTTGGGAGCAGCTTCTTCAGCTCGTCGATGTCGGCCTGGCTGAGGTCGAGATACTGGGTGTTTGTGCCGTCGAACTGCAGCGTGCTGAGCGCGTAGACGACGCGGATACGGATGCAGGGCGGTTCTCCGGTCACCGCTTCGGCGACGGCGTCGAGCGCTTTGCGGCCCGCGGAACGGTCGGCTTCCTTGATGATCTGTTCGACGAACTGGCGGACGCTGTCGATGTTGGAGTCCCCGACCAGCCAGAAGTAGTAGCCCTTGGAAAGCTCGCCGATCTTCAGGCGATTCGAATCGCTTCCGGGATCCATGATGAGTGCGCCTCCCTTGTGATGGAGGCCGAAGGCGTCGCTGAGCTCGGGAGTGAGATCGGTGAGCTGCATGCCGAGCACGTCGAAGGTTTTCGGCGGCGTCTTGATCGGCATCGGCTTCAGCTTGATGACGAGGTCGGTGACGTCTTTCGTGACAGCGAGCGAGACCTCGCCCTTCTGCTCAATGTCGTTGGCGAAGACGGTGACCTGGCGGGCGCCGGGTTTGAGGCCGATGAGTTCGAACTGGCCGGCGGCGTCGGTGAGGATCGCCTTGCGGTTTTCATAGTCACCGGGAGCGAGGGCCCGGACCATGACTTTGGACACCGGCTTGCCGGCCGCATCGAGGACTTTCCCGGAAAGGCGGAATCCGGATTTCAGGACAATCCAGAGAGTGATGCGTTCCAGGGGCGGGAGCGTGTAGACGTCGGAGATCGAGTGGTTGATGTAGTCGGGGTGGTCGAAAGAGACGGCCCCTTTCGTCTTGCCGTCGGCAAAGACGGGCGGCTCGATCGGGTAGTTGAAGATTTCGAAGGCGCCGTCCTTGTTGGTCGCGGTGCGTTCGATGCCGCCCGATGCCGCGGCTGAGTCGGCACTGCCAGAAACGCGAACTCCGGGAATCGGATGGCCTTCTTCATCGACGACGACCCCTTTGAAGTACTGGGCCGGGTCGAGGGAGAGGTTGGCGGTGGCTTCCTTGCCGGGGGTGACGCTGAGATCGGTGACGTCGCCGCCACTCATCAGCGTTCCGACGAGACGCCGGTAACCGGGCTTCATGGCGTCGAGAGAGACTTTCGTCGGCTGCGTGAGGCCCGGGACTTCCAGCGAGTACGAGCCGTCGGGACCGGTCCTGGTCTCGGGCTGCTGGTGTCTGGAGGAGGAATCAATGAATCGCATGTCGGCCGCCGGGATCGCGACGCGGACGACGGCCTCGGCGATGGGCTGGCCGGTTCGGTCGGTGACTTTTCCCTTGATGACGGCTTTCGAACTGGCCGCAGGCTCTGCCGCGGACGACGTGGCCGGGGCCAGGAACATCGCCAGAGTGAGCGGAACGAGGGCACGCAGGAGGACGTGTCGCATGAAGTGCTCGACGGGTGAGAAGGCGGCGGACTCGGCGAGTCTACGAAAAAGCCCGAGTGAACGTGGGCGCGACGGGATCGGGACCGGTCCCATTTTTCCCGGTTGTTTCGACCCGATCGGTTCGATTCGCCCCGGCAGGAGTTGCTGGAAGAACGAACGTCCGTGGTGAATGGACGTTGACCCCGGGCTCGCGCAAGTACTTTCGGAACAGCGGGCCTGGTCGATGGTTTGCATACGAATCGTGACGACGATCCCTCTGCGCGGCACGGGTGGTGCTTGGGGCGTGCTGACCGGTTGAGAATCGGAACGCTTGCCCTGCGCTGAAACCCAGGTGGCATGAACACGTCATTCCTGTCTGCACTTCCCGCGGCCCCGAGCCCTAACGAGTTCCCGCAATCGCGCCCCACCCGGGAGGCGAAGCCGGCGGTGGACTCGCGTTCGCCTGTCGAAGAGGCGTCGACTGGCGAGTCCAGGGAGAGCGACGATTCGGACAAGGCCGATGCGTTCGCCGAGATGCTCGCGGCGATGATGGGAGTCGTCACACCGCCGCCGGACACGGTGGTTGCAACCGACCAGCCAATGGTGGTCGAGACGGCTTCGACCGCCGTGACGGACGTGCCGCGGGATGGGGCCGGAGCGCCGCTGTTCTCATCGACGTTCACGACGTCGTCGTCCGCGGACCTGACAGGGGACGCCTCGACCACGATGGCCTTCACGGCCGAAGCGGCGCCGACGACGCCGGTACTGGAGCAGATACCGACATCGGCGCCGGCTGAAGGGACGGCCATTCCTGAGGCCGCCGCCGCCGAGATCGCGGATATCTCCGCCAAGGCCGCAACCGCGGACATCCCGGAGCCTCTGCACGTCGAAACGTCCGAATCGGTCGAGGCGCCGGAGACGATTTCCGTCGAGTCGACGTCCGAGCCGACCACGACCGACCTGGTCGATGCCTCACTTGTTGACGTTCGGCCGGTCGACACGGCTGAGCCTGTCGCCGAACAACCTTCGCCGGAAGTGCCGGTGGAAGCCACGTCCGGAGAACGGTCCGCCGCCGTCGAGGCTCGCGACGTTTCCCAGGTGGGATCGCAGTCGACCGTGGATGAAGCGTCGCCGGTACGGGAGGCTGTGGCTTCCACCAGGCCGCAGCCTCGGGCCGAGGAGACCGCTCCGCCGGTGGAATCACGGACCGTTGATCAAGCACCGACTGTCGACGAGGTCGTCGAGACGCCGGAGGCGACCGTCGCGGTCGGTGAGAACACTGTCAACGACCTGACCGCCCCGGAGAAGCCGCTCGAAGCGGCCCGCAACGCGGAACGGCAGGCCGATCTCCAGGCGCCGAAGCCGGCCGGAAGCCGGTCTGCAGCGCCGGCGAAAGCAGAACTCGTCTCGAGTCCGGTGGATTCGGCGGTCGTCACCTCCGCGCCCTTCGAGCCGGCCACGTCGCCTGGAACGGCCGGCGTTGACCCGATCGGGAAGCCGAATGCTGTGACCAGGAAACCGGCCGTGAAAGAGTCCGCTGGTGAGGAGAAGGCGGCAACGGCCGTCAACGACGTCATGACTATGGGCGTGGCCGCCGAGACGTCAGCGAACAGCCCGTTTGCGAAGGCGATGTTCGCAGCGACAACCGGACCGCACGATTCAAGCTCCGCCTCCACGCCGGTGCACGTTTCGCAGCAGGTGATGCAGGCGCTCGCGGCCTACGAAGCCGAACTGCCGGCCGATGGAATGCGTTCGTTCGAAATGATCCTCGATCCTCCGGAGCTCGGCCGGCTGATCGTCCAGATGTCGAAGACCTCCAAGGGGGTCGACGTCCGGATTGCGGCCGAGAATGAAACGGTGCGTTCGATCCTCGAGACGACGGGGCAGGAACTGCAGCAGGGGCTGCAGCTGTCCGGGTTCGATCTCGGGCAGTTCAGCGGATCGTCCAGCGGCACATTCTCCAACGGCGAAGAGTTTGTCTTCGCCCCGACGCTGCAGTCGTTCACCGGGACGGGCGCCGCTCCGGCCGCCGCGTCACGACCCGCGGCCGCGAAGAGCGCGGTCGACGTCGTCGTCTGACGCACTCCACGAAGACACACGGTTTCAACGGGAGGTCCAATGCCATCAATTACGTCACAAATGGGGCAGCAGCAGTTCCTGCAACTGCTGATCGCCCAGCTCAAGAACCAGGATCCGATGGATCCCGTGAGTCAGGAAGATTCGATCGCGCAGCTCGCGCAGTTCTCGACGCTGGAAGGGATCGAGCAGCTGAACGCGAATTTCTCGTCGTTCATGAAGCTGCAGCAGGTTTCGCAGGGCTCGAACCTGGTCGGGAAGAACGTGGAGTGGCTCGACAAGGACGGCGTCCGCCAGCAGGGGGTCGTGGACAAGATCTCGGTGAAGGACAGCGAGCTGCAGCTGGAGATTGATGGAAAACAGGTCCCGATCGAGAACGTGACGGCGATCTTGAACGGTTGATGGGGTTGACGACTCGCGACTCAGACGACTTGCCGGAAGACAAATCCTCGGGGCGACATTGCTCCGTTCATGCTTGAAAGGAAGTTGCCGTGGGAAATGCATTGCTGACCGGCGTGTCCGGCCTGAACTCGCATCAGAAGATGCTCGAAGTCATCGGTAACAATCTCGCCAACCTGAACAGCACGGCCTACAAGGCGCAGCGGGTGCTGTTCTCGGACCTCTTGTACCAGACGGTGTCGGCGGCGTCGGCCGGGGCGAACGGGGTCATCGGCGGCATCAACCCGTCGCAGGTCGGTAGCGGCAGCCAGGTCGGCCAGATCACGGCCAACTTCTCGCAGGGCAACCTCGAACCGACCGGCCAGGCTCTGGACTTTGCCATTGATGGCGACGGTTTCTTCGTCGTCAGCGGCGGCGGGGCTCCGAAGTTCACACGGGCCGGTTCGTTCCAGGTCGATGCCGACGGCCTCTTGATCGATCCCTCCACGGGTTACCGGGTGCAGCGCTTCGGCGACGCGGGCGAACCGAACGGCGTTGATCCGTCGTTCCAGATCGCGGGCGACAACAACATCCACGTGCCGTTCGGGGCGAGCATCCCGGGTAAGACGACCTCTCGAGTGAATCTCGTCGGTAACCTGTCATCGGTCGCCGTCGGCCCCGCAGCGGAGATCCTGTCGACGAACGCCCCCTGGCTCGCAGGCGGCCTGCCGGCAGCGGCGGCGACGCTCCTGAGCGCGCTCGATTCGAGCGTCACTCCATACGCGCCCGGCGATTCCCTGCAGATCACTGGCACCAATAAAGACGGCACGCCGGTCAATACGACATTCAATGTCACCGCGGGAACAACCGTCGGGGACCTGCTGGGCGCCATCACCGCCGCGTTTCCTGACGGCACGGCGTCGATCGATGTCGACGGCAACATGCAGCTGACGTCCAACTCCGTCGGCGAAGCCTTGTTCAGTATTCAGGTCCGTGACGTCGCCGGAAATACCGGAGCGATGCGGTTCGATACGCACCCCTTTGTCGTCGAGGAGAATGGCCGTGACGGCACGAAAGTGCTGGGCGGCTTCGAGGTCTACGACATCCGCGGCAAGGCGCACACAGTGACGACGACCCTGCAGAAGCAGTCGGACGGCAGCTGGACGTTGTCCGCTTCCATTCCGAGCAACGAAGGGACGATTCTGGACGGATCGATCCAGAACATCCGGTTCAACGATGATGGCTCGTTCAACGACGCCGGCGGCGTCGGCCTCGCGGACTTGAACCTGTCGTTCACCTGGCGCGATCTCGCACAACCTCAGGTGATCACCCTCGGGTTCGGTACCCAGAACTCGTACGACGGCATGACGCAGCTGTCAGCGGCGTCGACGACGTCGGCGTTCCAGGACGGCTACGCCTCGGGAACGCTGACGGAAGTGCGGGTCAGCACCAACGGCATGATCCAGGGCGTGGCGACGAACGGCCGCAGCATTCCGCTGGCGCAGCTGGCGATCGCCACGTTCCGCAATCCGAGCGGTCTGACCCGTGCCGGCGCGAACTACTACGACACGTCGCTGGCGTCAGGCGATTCCGAAATCGGAACGGCTCTCTCCGGCGACCGCGGAACCGTGAAGTCGAACTACCTCGAGCGGTCGAACGTCGATATCGCCCTCGAGTTCACGCAGCTCATCACGGCCCAGCGCGGGTTCTCGGCCAACGCCCGCACCATCACTGTGACGGATGAGATTCTTCAGGAACTGACGAGCCTGATTCGGTAACTGGCGGCATGACTGTCGAAGTCGCCTCCGGAATCGGATTCGAAGCCGGAGGCGGCTCGGGGTCGGGAAGTGCGGGCGGAGCCGGCGGAGGCATCATGTCGTGATGCGAAGGCGGCGGGCCCAGCGGCGCCATCGCGTGAGGCGCATGGCCGTTGGAGGTCACCAGCGTCTCGACGCACTGCCGGGCGGCGTGCCGCACGAGCTGCGTGCCGCTCTGGGCTTCGTACTGAGCCGTCCAGGCGAACTCGACGTTCGGGCGGGGCGGCCCTTTCTTGTACAGCCAGTGAAACGGCCGGCGCTGCGGCGTGATCGGCGGCGCCCCGAGCCAGGTTCCCTGCATGGCGACGAGCTCGAGGCCGTCCGTCGCGCGGCGGACACGGACCGACATGCTGACCCGCAGCGGCATGTAGGGGTCGTATTCGAGGAGGTCGCAGAAGACGACGACCGCGGCGGGAGAGAGGCCAGAGGATGGCAACTCACACACGCGGCAGGTTTCCGTCCACTCAGCCGGCGGCGGGCAATCGAGCCCGTTTTCGACCTGCAGAATGACCGGGGCGGCAGTCGCTGCTCGTAGCTCGCCCGAGATGACTTCCGCCAGGTTCGGGAGGACTTCCCGGTTCTTGGCATCGATCGCGTTGACGACGAGGTACACCGTCTGAACGCCGGCCAGCGAGAAACCTGGTCCGGGGGCGATCTGCATCGCGATCGGATTGAACGGCGGCGGCGGGGCGAGCGGGACCGAGGGTGAACAGCCGGCGACGGCCAGCACCACGGTGGCGCTGGCCCAGCGGTGCGACGATCGTTTCATCGGACACCTCGGGCCGCGGCATCCGGATGCTGGGAAATGAATTCGTGGAGAGGAATGTCGCCGGGACTGGTCCTGGGGCTCTCCGATGCCGGTGGCGAAGTGGGCGCCGACTTCTGTTCCTGGTTCGACTTCTTCAGCATGCGATCGAGCCCTTCGCTGACCGCATCCAGTGCTTTCAACTGTTCGCGCTGCTGCTGCTGGGCCGCGGTGCGGAGGTCATCGATGAGCGACGACTGCAGGGCCAGGTGAGCTTCAATGGCCGCAGCGCGGTTTGCGGTGGCGAGCGAGCTGGCCGTCAGCGACTCGAGCGCTGACTGTGTCGATTCCTGGCGACTCTTCAGCTGAGCAATGTCGGCTTTCAGGGCTTCAATCTCTTCTGTGGCGGGCGGCGACGAGGTTTCCACGGCGACCGGGGGCAGCGTCTCGATCGGCGGAGGTTCAAGCGCGACGGAAGCCGCGTGAGGAGGCGCGGGCGGCAGGGCCGCCGGAGCCGGAGGTGGTTCGACCGGCGGCTGCGAGTACGACTGGGGGAGGGGAGTGGCGGCCGCGAACCCGGGGAACTTGCCGGGAGCCCGCGACTGGCCCAGCCATCCGCAGCCTGAGAATCCGGCGACCGTCATCAGCAATGCGCCTGCCCAGCGGCGGCGAGCCAACGAGTTCGCGGCGTTGTTGATGTGGTCGGGCACTGTGGGAAGTCCTCGCCGGCGGTCTGCGGGCGATCCGGCTAATTGGCTTTGGTTTGTTTCGCAGCGGCCAGGTCGGTGTAATCACATTCGATCACGGTCCGCTGGCCGCAGGCACATGTGACGACGATTTCGCTGATGGCCCCGTTCCGCTGACGGGTTTCAATCCGGGGGGCAGGACTGCAGGGGACTTCGGCCTTCGAAACCGCTGCGGTGCGGTCGTGGCTGACGCGGACGGCCCCGGCGGACAGGATTCGCGATACGAGGGGTTTGGTTGGTTGCATTCGTGTTGTTCGGGATGAAGTTGCCCAGGGCGATTCAGGTCGATCTCAAGCCAGTCGTCGCCGCTCTCTTCTTCTTAGGGAATCACGTAGCCGTTGTTCGGCCCGGGAGAGGATGCGGCTCACGCGCGACTCCGACAGCCCGAGCACTTCACCGATCTCCTTCAGTCGCATGTCGTCCAGGTGGTACATCGACACGACCAGCCGGTCGGTTCGCGGCAGTTGTTCAATGGCATCGGTCAGGAGGCTGACCTGGTCGGCCCGTTCCAGGCCTTCACCGGGGTCGATCCGGCGGTAGACGCCTTCGGTCGAAAGTTCCTCGCGCCAGCTCTCGGGCCGGGTCAGGCGGATCGCTTCGAGGCATTCCTCAACTTCCTCGACCGGCAGCCCCGTCCGGGCGGCGAGTGTTTCGGTGTCCGGCAATGGCGTTGTGCCGGCCGCGCGGCGGATCAAAGCCCAGCGCTGCAGCATCTGCTGCGGAAGGGGACAGTTGCGGCGCAACTCGTCGAGAATCGCGCCGCGGATCCGGGGGAAGGAAAAGGTCTTGAACGAAACTCCGCGCGAGGCATCGAACTGCCCGGCGGCTTCCACCAGTCCGAGGATGCCGGCGGCTTCGAGGTTTTCGTTGTCGATCCCGCGCGGCAGTCCGGCCACGATGCGGCCGAGCACATGCTGCACGAACACCAGGTGATCAACGATCAACTGGTCGCGGCAGTTGCGCGTGGCGACGTGTCGGTAGGCTCGGGCGATGGCTTCCATGCCAACAGGAAATGCGGGAAGGATGAAGGCGGAAGGAGGAGGGATGAATGGCGCTGATGGTCAGTATTCAGTACTCGGTACTCAGAGATGAGGCTTGATGCTTTGGGTCATTCGTCGTCTTCGATGGTTGGCGTGTTGGACTGGCAGACGAGGACGAACACTCGGGCGATGACCGCGACGGTAATCGCGGCGACGGTGGCTCGATAAACGATGACGTCGGGGTCGACCGACTGGGCGACTCCGGCGATGGTTGTCGCGCACCCTCCCAACAGGCCGCTGGCGCGGGCCCACGGTTGGCCGGGTTGTGCGGTGGACGTGGTCATTCACATTGCTGTCGTTCCCGCCGACGCCGTCGGCGGGCTGTGTTTCATGCGGCGTGGGCGTGGACGGGGGTTCGATTGGTGGTGCGAGGTTCTTCAGCGACGGGGTCGTCGAAGACAGCTGAAAATCGGGCCATGCCCATCGGGTTGAGCATGATGTCGGCGGGAACTTCCGTGTAACTGAGTGTTCCGAGATCAGGCAGCGCGCGGGCCAGGAGCTTGCGAAGCGGCCGGCGGAGACGGCGGTCCATGATGAGCGCGACTTCGACGCGCTGACGGGCCGCGGCGCGCCAGTGCTCGCCAATCTCTTCGAGGAGTTTCTCGAGTCGCTTGCCATCGAGGGCGAGCTGGCCTTCGTGCAGCGACTCGCGGAGGCGGGCCTCGAGCTTGGGTTCGAGGACGATGACCTGCAGCTTGGCCGCGTCGTCGCAGAACCGGCCGCAGATGATTCGGCCGATGTCCTCGCGAACTTTGTCGAGCAGGTCATCGGGGACCTTGGTCGTCGCGCCGTGGTTGGCGATCGATTCGAGGATCAGGACGAGGTCGGAGAGCGGGACGCGTTCCGCCGCGAGCTGCACAAGGACCTGGTGGAGCGTTCCCATGCGGACGACGTCGGGCTTCAATTCCTCCACGATCGTCGGGGCCTGCTCCTTCACCTTGTCGAGCATCTTGCGGACGTCTTCGCGGCTGAGGAGTTCCGAGCCGTGACGCTTGAGGATCTCGCCGAGGTGGGTGATGAGCACGCTGGCGGGGTCGACAACCGTGTAGCCGGAGAACTCGGCCTGCCTCTGGATCGCGGGCTCGATCCACTTGGCCGGCATGCCGAAGGCGGGGTCGGTCGTGTCTTCTCCGGGGATGGCGACGGTCGAAGACTCGGGCGCGATCGCCAGCATCAGGTCGACGCGGAGCGTCTTCCGCGCGGCTTCGCGGCCGGCGATGACGACGCGGTACTCCTCGGGCCCGAGCTCGAGGTTGTCGCGGATGCGGATCGGCGGAATCCAGATGCCGTTGGACTTGGCGAAGTCGCGGCGGAGCGACGTGATGCGGTCGGCGATGCCGCGGGTCCGTTTGGGGTTCACCAGCGGAATCAGGCGGGCGCCGACTTCCACCACGGCGCGGTCCTGGACGAGGAACTCTTCGAGCTGACGCTTCTCGTC
>Ga0247823_10003671_pt1 | contig 12385 bp, 3 predicted proteins | sample 13C_PalmiticAcid_2_FD_192426 | JGI IMG/M metagenome (GOLD analysis project Ga0247823, IMG submission 192426) | Soil microbial communities from agricultural site in Penn Yan, New York, United States - 13C_PalmiticAcid_Day30 | ecosystem: Environmental > Terrestrial > Soil > Agricultural land...
GTTGTATCCCCGTACCGAGCTTTCCAAGCTGGTGAACGAACCCATTGCTGCCAGGAGCATGCCCCAATTTATTCTCACCTATATCACCGAAGACAAGGCCGAAGTGGATGTGTTGCTCAACAAAGCATCGAACGCCGGCGGCATGGTGATGGGGCCTCCCCATGAACACGAATGGGGTTATGTAGGTTATTTCAAAGATCCTGATGGCCACCTCTGGGAAGTGATCTGGAACCCCGATTTTGAAATGGAATAATTTTCCCCGATCAGATAAATTTAATGAGGATGCTGATGTCTGTGTTCCGGCCTTTATCGTCGGTGCACGATATCTTGACCTTGTTGTTGTCCGGCACAAAAAACAGTTTGTCGGAAGGTTTGCCGCTGCCCGCAAATTTATTGTTGACGTACCAGTACACCAGCTGCACATCGTTGGCGGCGGTGCAGGACAATTGCAGCTGCTGGTGCTCGGGGTCGGTGATGAGGTAAGTCATGCCCGATTCCAGTGACCGGATTTTGGGCGCTGTGCCTTCAAACATCCGGGTACAGGCCGGGTTGTGCGGCGGCAACTGTTCGTAGGCAATGTGTTGCATTTCGTAATAAGCAGCCAGTTCAGGACTGATGTCGGGGTACAATTTGGTTTGGTAGCCTGAAGCAGGCAGGCAGGAAGTACAGTACATCAGTCTGCCATTCGCCGATACCCATACCGGTTTTACGTGCTGGCATAATTCTGCCGATGATACGCCCGGAATGTAATCATCCAGCGTAGTTTCGGTGCAATAATCACAGGGCGGTTTTCCGCTGCGGGTACATACTTTACGCTGGTCCAGACCAGTGGGCCGGTTAGGGCTTTGCAGGGCAGTATGGTGACTGATCGCATTGAACAACCGAAACAACAACGGTGTAGCAATACCTGCACCACTCAATGCCGGTGCGCCTTTGCCCGAAAAATTACCGGTCCATACGGCAACGGTGTATTGCTGATTGTAACCAATGCTCCAGCCATCTTTGCGGCCATAGGAAGTGCCGGTTTTCCAGGCTATGCGCGGCACATTGGAAGCCTGCCCGGCCAGGTGGGGCAGATCGGGCCGGTTCAATTCCGAAAGAATCTGGGTAACCATATAGGCCGATTCCGGCGAAAGCACCTGAACCGCGGCGGTATCGGGTATTTGTTTTTTATGCCCTTTCCATACGCTGTCGGGTTGCAGCCATACGAGCGGTTGGTAACGGCCTTCATTGGCCAGGGCCGCATACAGACCGGCCATTTCATCGAGCCGAACCGTGCAGCCGCCCAATATCATCGACAAACCCATTTTCTTGCGACGGTACCATACCGAAGTAAACCCTGCCTGGATAAGGGTATTGCTCAGCGTGTTCACATGTAGTTCGTTCAACGTTTTGACCGCAGGAATGTTGAGTGATTGTTTCAGGGCTTCTTCTACTGTTACATTGCCGTTGAACCGGAGGTCATAGTTTTCGGGTGCATACCCATTAAAATTGACCGGCACATCGGCGATCATGCTTTTGGGGGTGAGCCAGCCTTTGTCGAAAGCCAGTCCGTATACCAATGGTTTTAAAGTGCTGCCGGGAGAGCGCAGGGCCTTCACGCCATCTACTTCGCCCTGGTGCAGACGGTCATTAAAATTGGGAGAACCTACATAGGCGAGTACCTGGCGGGTTGAGTTGTCTACAATAATTACTGATGCGTTATAAATGCCATGCGCCTGCAACGACCGGCTGTAGTTGCCTACGAGGTCTTCTGCCTTTTGTTGCATCACCGCATCGAGGGTGGTGTGGATTTCACTGCCATTGATAGCAGCGGGCAACATGCGGCGGGCAAAATGCGGACAACCATCGGGCGCAGCATGGCGATAGGCATTGAGCGGTTCGTGTATCGCATCTTCAATGATTTCGTGACTGAACAAACCTTCTGCTTCAAAGTTGCGCAGCCATTGGTTGCGCATCGTCACAATCTTATCGTTATCCCTTCCCATCACCAAGGAGTTGGGGCGGTTGGGAATAATACTCAACGCTGTCAACTCGGCCAGTGATAATTGGTCGGGTGTTTTATTGAAATACAGCAGCGCTGCAGCTTTCACGCCCTGGATATTGGAACCATAAGGCACGAGGTTGAGGTACAGTTGCAGGATTTCATCTTTCGAATAGTCTTTCTCCAATTGCAGGGCCCGGAACATTTCTACCAGTTTGTTGACGTAGGTCCGTGGTTTGCGGTTGAGCATACGAGCCACCTGCATGGTGATGGTGGATGCGCCGGAAGTGCGGCGCATCATGAATATATTGTTGGTGAGTGCCCGGCCAATTGCCAAAGGGTTCACACCCGGATGCTGGTAAAAATAACGGTCTTCCTTACTGATGATGGCCTGGCGCAGGCGCGGTGTAATTTCATCGAGCCGGGTATCAAAACGCCATTGTTCATCGCTGGCGAGATAAGCATGCAGCACCTTACCATCGCGGGCCATCACCAACTGTGCATACGGCACCTGTACCCGCAGTGGAAACAGCAGGTCGAGCAGGAAAAACAGGAGGATAGCTCCCCCGATGGCGATGCCTGCTCTCTTGGCCCAGGTCAGCATCCGTTGGCGCATGGTTACTCCGTTACTTTAATAGTGCCTGCTCCGTAGTAGGAGTGTAAGGCTCCGTTGTACATGGCATCGGCCTGCACTGGTCCTTGTTTGTATGTGCCCGGTGATACGGCCCGCACCATGTAGTAAAAATGCTGGTCGTAATCGCCGATGGACGTAAACAGGTTGATGCGGTCGTCGCGGAAATCGATGTACTCCGGTGTGGTATTGTCTTTGACCCACTCCATGCCCGGCACTTCACTCAGGCGTGGGTTCTCAATTTCCAGACCGGCAGGCAGCATATCTGTGATCACGATGTTGTTCACCTTGCCTTTGTATTGTTTGGTGAGCGTGATTTTGATCACCACCAGGTCGTTTTGTTTGAAAGTATTGCCTGCAATGGCTTTGCCTTCGCGGTTGTAGTAACTGCGCCTTACTTTGAGGTAGCTGTCTTCTTTCTTGTAACTGCCATCGGCGGTGATGCCGCTGGTTTCCCAGAAATAGTAATAAGCACCTTTACCTTTTACCTGAACCTGTACCGTGTTGATGCCAGTGGGTTTCCAGTTGAGCAAAATACCAGAACCGTTGTTCGTCCCGGCGGCTTTACCATCGAGCAGCACGGCGGCTGTAGCGGTGGTTTGATTAGCAGTACGGGCTACTTTGCCGAGTGCCAGAATACTGAAGATTTTTTCCTGGGTACTCAGGTAAGGCTGGTCAGTAAGTGCCATGGACACCTGGCGGGCCAGCGCGGCGGCCTGCGGGTTGTTGGGATCAATATCCAGCAGGGCATTGAGCGCCATGGCCTGGTCACGGATGAGCGAATAAAAACTGCCCCCGGTAGCGGTTTGCGCCGTTTCGTTGGCAAAAGCAGGAGGCAGTACCTGTCGGGCCTGTGCCTGCTGACCCGACAGGGCGTAGGCTGCAGCCAGCATGTATTTGCTGTCGAGGCTCAATAGTTCGGGATTGGCTTTGTAGTAGTTCATCACCGGCACCTGTTGCTGACCAGCCAGCGCCAAAACATACAACGAGTACGCCACTTCTTTAGGTGCAATGTTTTTTACCTGGTTGCGGTTGTACACATAGGTTTCGGTTTCCTTTTTCTGCAGGCGGGTTTTCAGGTATTGCAGCAGCAGTTTCAGGGTTTCGGGGTTCACTTCATAACCGGCTTTGCGGGCTTCGAGCAGGAAATGGGTGGCATACACCGTGCCCCACCAGCTTTCGGAGCTGTAGTGATCGGGCCAGTAAGACAGGGCGCCGTTGCTCAATTGCATCGATTGCAGTTTGAGTATCGCCTGCTGCACGTTGTAAGCCGGGTTAATGTCCTTGTTGTCGTGGCCATACATGCTCTTCACGAGATCGGCATAGTACAACTGCGGAAAGGCTGTAGAAGTGGTTTGCTCCACACAGCCGTAAGGGTATTGCACCAGGTCGTCGATGTTGCGGGCGTATTGCACCAGTGGCGATTTGCCTACCAGTAATTTGCCTTTGGCTGTGCCGGGCATGAAGTTGGAGTTCAGGTTAATGGTGGTGGTTTGGTTTTCGGCAGCTATACCATTGCCTGTACGTTTTTGCAGGGAAGCGGGCGGACGAATACCAATCTCCGTTTCGTTGGTGAAAGTCTCACCCGGTGTTTTCACAGATACTGTCACTTTACAGGCACCAATTGTCTGGCTGGCCAGCACGTTGAATACCACGCGTTGTTCCCGGCCTGCAGGAATGGTTACCTGCCGGCTGTTGCCACCGGAAGTACTTAAGGGGCCGCTGACTGCTACTGTAGCGGTAGCGGTGATGGGCTGAGCCGTTGTGTTGCTTAGCATCACCGGCATCACCACTTCATCGCCGGGACTGAGGAAGCGGGGGAGGGCGGTGCTGATTACTACTGGATCGGCTACGGTCATGTGCTGATCGGTACCCGCAAAAGCAGCATTTTTATAAGCCACAGCCATTACCCGCAGGTCTCCGGAAAACTGCGGCAGGTCTACTTCATACCGTACGGTACCACTGCCATCGGCCTGCAATATGCCGCTCCAGTACGATACATTTTTCACGCGGTTAACGAACATCGGGTTCACCCGCATGCTGTTGCTATCATCGCCGCCATCGCCACCAGTGCTTGACCGGCGGGTGCTGATCTCGGGCAGCAACCAGGGATAAATATCATAACTGTTCACCGCCAGTGCTGCTTTCTGGAAAAAGTACTGGTAGGGTTGCGGGGTTTTGTAATTCTTGATCTGCAAAATGCCTTCGTCTACAGCAGCTACCGTCACATAAGCACCGGGCGCGGTTTTGACAGTAATCGTCTGCTTCGTTTTAGACCTCGATTTGGCAGCCAGGCTCACACTCAGCGGCAACCTGTTTTTGACATTCTCCACCATCACCGGGCGGAACCCATGTGCTACTGTGAGCGGAATACCCGCATCGTTCATGGGGCGGAACAATGTGGCAGAAATGTAAACGTTAGGCAGGAACTCATCGTTGGTGAGGATGTCGAGCGCGGCTGATTTGTTTTTCGTGGCGAGGTAAAAATGCTGGATGAGCTGGTTGCGCTCTACCGTTACCAGCAGCTTGCCCTCAAATGGAGTGGTGAAGAGGGTGCGGATGCGTTCGCCGGACTGGTATTTCTCTTTATCGGTCTGGATGGTAACGTTGCCCTCGTTGTTCACGTCAAAGGAATTGTATTGCGTATCGCCCCAGCCCCAGGCATAAAATGTTTCTGACACAAAACTGTTGCGGTCGGGCAGCGAAATACGGATCTCGTATTCGCCGCTCAGTTGCGGTGTGTAGCTGAATATTGTATTTGCTCCGTTTACAGTGATGTTCTGTTGCAATACCGTGCGGGTACTTTGCTGCGATACATACTTGTAGCTGTTGCCATCCTGTTCAATCAGGTTTTGCCATTCTTTTTTGAGGATCACCATGCGGGCAGTAGCATTGGTCAGCAGTGCGCCCTTGGCATTGGCAGCCACGATGTTGATGCGCATGGGTGCTTTCGTACCTACGTAATGGTCAAACGATTTGATGCCCAGGAAATAGGGTTGCGTATAGGTAATGAAACTTTTGAACCGATGCACCGGGCGACCCGTTTCGTCATACACGCTGGTGGCGATAGAACCTTTGAGCATGCCGGCTTCGGCCAGGTCGGCAGGCAGTTCAAATACTTCGCGGGCCGCACCGGTTTCATCAGTTTTTCCGGTACGGAATACAGGCTGAAACTGGAAATCGTTGGTGATGCTGAAATTGTATTGCGAAAGCGCCGGGTTCGAAAAATCGACTTTACGCATGTACAGATCACAATCGTAATTGCGGTTGGTAGCCGGCGTGCCAAACAGGTTATTGGCCTGGATGGTAGCTTTTACACTATCCAGCGGCTGGTATTCTTCGCGGTCTGTTTTTACTTCGGCGCGGATGCGATCGGGCATAAAATCCTCGATGCTGAAATCGTAGCTGTTGAGCAATACATCGTTGCCACTGTACACTTCCAGTTCGTAAGTGCCGGTGGGGGCAGATGCGGGCAGACTGAAAGCCGCTTCGCAAGAGCCTTGCTCGTTGAGTATTTTACGGATATTGGCCAGGGCCTTCCCGTTGGGCATTACCAGTTTGAGTTTAACCGGAATCTCGCCGGGCAATCCCCACGATTCAGTGCGAACCACAGTACTGGCGTGGATGGTTTCTCCGGGACGGTACAGGCTGCGTTCGGCATAAATCCAGGCATTCATACCAGTAGGGTCGGGCATGCGGCCGCCCACATCAAAACGGGAGGTTTCTACTGAAGCCCGGTTGAGCCAGATGAAATTGAATTCGTCCTGCCACTTGGCCGTCACCATCGCCAGCGAAAACTGCGGCTGGTTTTTCCGGATGTTTTTGAACACCGCCACACCCATGGCATCGGTAGTAGCAGTGGCAAAGGTTTGGTTGGTGCTGCTCACCAGCGATACTTTCACGCCGGGTAACGCATTGGTGGTTTTGATGGAATTGCTGAATACATACACATCTTCGCCGGCTTCTTTTACAATCAGCCCAATGTCCGACAGAGAGATGATCTTCGAATCCTGCACCCAGTAATGGTCTTTCGAAGCTACTTTGACGATGTATACGCCTTTGAAATCGCGGATTTTGTCCTTGAAGTCGAGGTGCAGCACACGGGCAGCGTTTTGAGCGGGTAATTTGCTGGTATTGTATTCCTGGTAAAACAGGGTATCGCCCAGGTCATCAGTATCGTAATATTCATACTCACCACCATCCGGAAACTCAGAGCTGCTGCCGTAGCTGTAATCACGGCCCCGGCGCATGAAAGCCTCCAGGTTGTTTTCATACACTTTGGAAACGCTGACCGATACATTGGGCACGTTCACGATGCTGAGCGCCACATTGCGGTAGCCTTGCGAGGAGAGGTAAAGCCCTTTCGAATTCATGAAAGTGACCTGCGGTTGCAGTTTGGCAAAAAGCACATCGGCCGTATAATCCTGCTCCAGGCGACCGCCAAATATCCCCGAAATTTTATTCGAGATAGTGAGGCCATATTTCTGATCGGCCTTCATGGCGGTGCTGGTGATGGTGAAACCGGCATCGTTCACAGTGAGCTCAAATGGCACCGCGGGCGAAAGGCTGATGAAGCTTTTGAGGCCGTCCTCAAGGATGGGTTGTGAGGTGTTCACCGTTACTACCCCTTCTGTACCGGAGTGGTTGGAGCTGATGCCGGTGATCTCCATTTTATAGCGGGAGGGAATGCTGATTTGCAGCGTGGTATCGGAGGCCGTCGTATAATCACTACCGGGCACTGGTATACCCTTGGTGAGGGTGATGCTCAACGGCGTGTTTTCGTCTTTTTCGTTGATAGGCATGAATAATACCGACATCTCATTTTGCCGGCCGCTGCTGAGCACGGTGTAGTTCACCGGTTTGCCCTGGCTGTTCAGCTTCATGTGTTTGATGATATCGCCGGTATTGACGCTGTAGTTGAAATGCAGATCGAGCTGTACCATAATGCCGGCCATGGTTTGGTTATGCGTCCAGGAGGCATTGGCGAGGCTAATGAACAGTGGCGCCGTATGGAAAGTAAAAGTTTGTTTGGCATCCATCGAACGTTTCTTTTTGCTGTACCGTTGGATGTTTTTATTCACCACAGCTTGGTAGTTGGTTCCTGGCGCAAATCCAGATGCGGGTGAAAACGACAGCTCGCTGGGACTGTTCCATTTAAACATGCCCTTCACCGCAGGGGTAAAGCTGATGTATTCCGTACTGTCCCACACCTGTAGCAGGCTGTCGGGATATACGTCTTTGTTAAACCGGAACTGCAGGTTTTGCCGCAGCTCAACTTCGCTTCCGAAATCGGCGGTAGCCGATAACTCGTACTTGCGGGGTTTACAGGAAAAGAAGAGCAGGGCCACCAGGGCCGCAAGGAGAAAATGGCGCAGGGAGGGTTTCATAAAGAAGAGAGGTATACAATAAAAATAACGCTGCAGTTTATACTTATTGCATGAGCCCTGATATTTATTTTTTGCCGGCGCCTGCGCATAAAAAAAAGCCCCTGAAAAGGAGCTTTTTTAAATTATTGTTTGGTGCTGGATTACAGGTAACGTTCCTTTAAAACCGCGATGTGATGCAGGTTGTGTCCATACACGATGAAGGCCAGTGCATTCACGGTAATATGGTGATTGTTGGCAAGGCCAAAACCGGTTAATGCCTCTGTTGTGAGGTGTGTCAAAAAGAGATCGGAGGCACGACGCACGGCAACAAATTCTTCTTTCAGACTTTCTAAGGTGCGGGAGGCAGAACCATCCTGCTCGGCATAATCGTTTTCTTCAAAACCGGCTACAGGAGTTTGGTCTTTGCGGGCAAACCGCAATGCCCGGTACGTCATAATCCGTTCGGTATCGATCATGTGCTGCAACACTTGTTTGATGGTCCATTTGCCGGGAGCATAGGCATAGTTGGCTTTTTCGCCAGGCAGTTCCTGCACAAAACTGTTCAGCACTTCGCTGTGTTGCTGCACGAGTTCTGCAATGGTCTGGCCCTGCGCCAGTGCAATATAGTTTTCATAAAAAGGGGCGAAGTCGCCGGGTTGGGGTCTGGCCATAGTGTAGGGGTTTGGGGATGGAACAACGAAGCTAAGTCTTCTGCAGGGCATAAAAAAACAGGCCGGAATAATCCGGCCTGTTCGTATAAAAATCCCGTTGGGAAATTACTGGAGTTGAATCCTGATGATGGCTTGTTTGCCGTTTTCGTCGATCAGGTTGATGTAGTACAAACCTTTGCTCAGACCACTCAGATCTACTGATGTGCGGTCGGTCATGGTCGTTACCATCTGGCGGATTTCCTGACCAGCAGCGCTGATTACTTTCAGTTGCATAGCGCCGGTTACTTTGCCCCATTCAACGGTTACTTTACCGGTAGTTGGAATAGGGTAAGCTTTCACACCCGACATGTCCATCTGAGTGATACCATTCACCAGGATGGTGAGTTTGTTAGAGGTATCGGAAGGACAACCGTTGGGGTTGGCAATCACGAAGTAAATACCATTCTGAGTAGCTGGATAGTTGGCTTGTGTGCCACCAGGAATCACCTGGCCGTTAGGACCAAACCATTGGTTGCCTGATGGTGCATCGGAGTTGAGCACACCTGCCAGGTAAGAAATGAATGGAGTAGGTGCTTTCGGGAACAGGTTGATCTGGATGTTGTTCGACACTACCAGCGGAGAAGTTACGCAAGGGTAGTTAGAAGCCAGTTCGCAGGTTACCACGCTTCCGGTGGTGAGGTTACCGGCATTGTATACAGGTGCATTCACACCCATGTCCACACCGTTTACACGCCAGGTATACACCGGAGCGTTACCGCCATTGGAAATATTGGCCTGGAATATGAATGTTTCATCGAGACAGCCAGGGTTGTTACCATCAATAATGCTGATGCTGATGGTGGGAACCAGAGGCGCCAGGCGGTTGATGGTAATGTAGTTGGATGTATCAATGTTGGTAGGACTACAAGGGTTGTTGGTGAACACTACTGCATGCACCACATCATTGTTGAGCAGTGCGGCAGACACAAACTGGTTACCGATGGCGCTGAACACATTGTTCACATACCAGCGTACTTCGGTGTTAGGACCTACATTGATCATGGTCGCATCAAAAATGAGCGGCGCATTGATGCAGGAAGGGTTACCACCATTGGTGATAGCAATAGTTACTTCAGGAGCAGTCACTGCGAAACGGATCATCGTGATACCTGTAGAGGTAGCAGTAGCCGGAATGGCGCAGGGTGTGCTGGAAGTTACATCGCAGGTAATGATATCGCCATCGTTGAAGGTACCGGTGTAGGTAGGGCTGTTGGTGCCTACAGGGTTGCCGTTGATTCTCCACTGGTACACGGGAGCAGTACCAGGGTTGCTGGCAAACGCTGTGAAGGTAGCGGGATCAGTAACGCAGCCCACGGTAGAACCGGCGGTCAGTGCCACGTTGATGGTATTCATACTGGTGCTGTTGGCCACCATGTTGATGCTGTTGCTCGTAGCCATGCTAGGGGTAGCGCAGCTCAGGCCAGAGGTCATTTCGCAGGTTACCAGGCTATTGCCAAACAGCGTAGTGCTGAAGGTAGGTGAGTTGGTACCCTGGTTAAAGCCATTTACTTTCCACTGGTAGGTGGGGGTAGGACCACCATTGGTAGGAGTAGCGGTAAAGGTTACGGAATTGCCTACGCAGGTAGGATTGGTACCGGTGGTGAGGGCGATAGACACCGCTGGTGTCAGGCTGCTCACACGGTTAACGGTAATACCACTTGAAAATACCGTAGCAGGACTTGCACAAGGGTCGTTAGACGTCATCATGCAGGTTACGATCTGACCATTGGTAATGGTATTGGAAGTAAAGGTAGGGGAGTTGGTGCCCTGGTTAAAACCGTTTACTCTCCATTGGTATACGGGCGCTGTACCGGTTGTAGTACCTGTTGCGGTAAACGTCAGTGGTGAACCTACACAAGAAGGGTTGGTACCTGAAGTTAAAGCAATAGCCAGAGTTGGGGTAGCAGAAGCACCGGTAACGATGGTAATGGTATTTGACTGCAGCGTGTCTGGCAGACTGGTGCAAGAGTTGGTATAAGAAATGATGCAACGTACTACCGAACCGTTGGTCAGGGTAGAGTTAGAGTAGGTTACACTGTTGGTACCTACGTTAGCACCATTCACCTGCCATTGGTAAGAAGCACCGGTTACAGCTGGTGTAGCACTGGCTGTAAATGTGAGGGCGCTGCCTGAGCAGGATGGGTTTTGACCGCTTGTGAGGGCGATGGAGCCAACAGGTTTAGCTGTTTCGAAGATCACAAAATAATCTTCTGCCTGACCATGTGAGAGCTGTGCGCAGGGGGTTACGCTCAGCGCACGGTCTGCCAATACGCGCATGCGCAAAGGCTTACAGGTTACAACGCCTGTGGCAGGTATGTTAACGGTACCGGAATGGTTTTCAGTGCCATTAATTGTGCCGTTGTGAGTATAAGCCAGTTCGGTAATACCCTGGTAGATGCCATCATCGTTGTAGTCAATGAATACACGTACATTTTGGGTACCAGATTGGGTTCTGATCGTAACGGGGTAGCTCTGGCCGGTTTTGAGCACAGTTCCCTGGATGCAGCTGTAGTCCTGGTAATATTTACCCTCGAGAACATATCCATCGGTTGCGTTATTCAGAGTGTTTAGTTTTACCAGTGTAGGGCCGCTGTTTGTATTGGTGTTGGTTACGCCAGGAGGCACACAGTTTATCGCAGTCATTGCAATGGCTGGAGGAGGGTATGCACCAAGTGAACTCAGTAATGAAGTTCGCTGGGTAAGCAAGGCTTGTTCCATACGTGAGCTTTGACCAGCAGTGAAGCGGTTTTGGCAACCTGAGTAAGACATGAAGTTACGCAGCACTGTGGTGCCTCCGCAGGCATTGGTAGTGCATTGAAAGTGGTTGGCATCCTGGGGGTCTGTATCACATACACCATCACCATCAACATTACAGTCATTGGCAGGTGTTAGAGGGCATTGGCCTGCTACATTAGAGCCCTGAAAGGTATGCAAAAGGCCAAATGCATGACCCAGTTCGTGGGTAATGGTGATTTCTCCTGCATTGGCTTTGGATGCCAGCATGATAATACCATCACGATCGGCAGGGGTACCAGGGAAATAAGCAAAGCCTGCTGTATAAGGACCGGTTGGGCTAATGCCATCTTCACCATCGAGTTTGTTGACGATCCAGATATTGTAATAATCTTTGTTGGACCATTTGCTCAGTGCCTTTACATCAACTTCATCTTCACCGGTGGTGTTATCTACATTTACACCAAACTGCGAATATTTAGGAAGAATGCTACCATCTACACGGTTAATACCTGTGGTGGTTGTACAGCCTGGGCCGCGCTTAGCCAGCACGAAACGAATGGGCACATTAACCCCACCTGTGGAGGGAGTCGGATAACCTGTCCAGCTTGCCGCAAATGTCTGATTAACATAAGCGATCATGTTGTTTAGCTGGGCTACGGAAGGATTATAGGGCGAACCAATGGCCCCTCCGGTATGAATCACGTGAATCACGACCGGAATTTCATAAATCACTCCTGTAGAAGTGTTGATTGTCAGGTTGTTGGGATTACTTTGCGCGTAATTACTCCAGTATTGACGGAATCCGGCCACCCGTTGGGCGTAGGTTGGATCCTGTTGTACCTGTTGATTGTGAACCTTATCAAACCCGCAAACTGCATGAGGCACAGTAGATTGTGCATTTGCAGCCAAACCGGTAATACATAAAGCCGTTGCAAAGAATGAGCGTAGACTTTTTAAC
>Ga0247823_10003672_pt1 | contig 12384 bp, 10 predicted proteins | sample 13C_PalmiticAcid_2_FD_192426 | JGI IMG/M metagenome (GOLD analysis project Ga0247823, IMG submission 192426) | Soil microbial communities from agricultural site in Penn Yan, New York, United States - 13C_PalmiticAcid_Day30 | ecosystem: Environmental > Terrestrial > Soil > Agricultural land...
ATGCGGAGCAAGCAGTGAACACGATGAAGGACACCCTCACCCCGGGCGCGCTGGTGCTGGGCGCAGGCGGCAACGTCGGATTCGGCGTGGTCGGTGCGCTGCTCGAAGCCGGCAGCCCGGTGCTGGCAGTCGGTCGCGACGGCCCGCGCATGAGTGCGCTGGCGGAGCATTTCGAGGACGAGCCAGGACTGGAGCTGATCCATTCCCCCTGCATCCACGACGACCGCGATGCCGCGCGCCTGGCCGAGCAGGTGCGCGACCGTGGTCGCCCGCTGCGTGCAGTGTTCGCCAGCATGGGCACGCCGCTGCAGAGCGGACGCCTGCTGGATCGCCCGGCATCGTTCCTGCTGGAAAAGCTCGAAGCCGACCTGATCCCGCATCTCGCCGCCGCCCGCCACCTGCTGCCGGTGCTGGCCGAAAGCCAGACCGCCGCCAACTACGTGCTGATCGGCGGGCCGTATGCGGAGCGCGGCTGGTCCGGCTATGGCCATGCCTCGGTCACCGGCGCCGCGATGCGCATGCTGGCGCAGGTGCTGCACGAAGAAGCGCATGCCCTCGGCGTGCGCGTGCAGCTGCTGTCGGTGGACAAGCCGGTCTGCACGCCTGAAAACGCGATCAACGCGTGCGCGGAATGGCCCGATGCGCTGGCCGTCGGACGCAGCGCGGTATCGCTGCTGACGCGCACCGGCCGCTCTTCGCAATCCATCGTCACCTGGTCCGCGCGCGACGCGAAGCCGCCGGAGCAGACCGTGGCGTGCGACTTCGAGGACGCGTTGTGGGCCGTCGCCGGCGCCCGGCGCAATGGCCGCGCATCCGCCTGACTGTCACGCCGCAACGCACCGCTCCGTCTCCGCCTGCATCGATCCGATCCGCCGCTTGACCTCAACCTGACTTCAGGTCGCAGTCTTGGCCCCCGTTTCCTCCTCTCCCCCAAGAGACCACCACCCATGAACACGAATCTCCCCACTCCCCCGCGCGCCCGCCGTCTGCTGGCGCTGGGTGCGTTCAGTGCGCTCGCCCTTGCCGTGCTGGCCGGCTGCAGCGGACAGGCCGCCGAACACGGCGCGCCGCCCCCGCCGGAGGTCAGCGTCGCGGCCGTACCCGTGAAGTCGGTCAGCCAGTGGGACGAATTCAGTGGCCGCGTCGAGGCCATCGAGCACGTCGACCTGCGTCCGCGCGTGTCCGGCTACATCGATCGCGTCAACTACACCGAAGGCCAGGAAGTGAAGAAGGGCGACGTTCTCTTCACCATCGACGCGCGCAGCTACCGTGCCGAACTGGCACGCGCGCAGGCCGAACTGGCACGCGCCCGCACGCTGGCCGAACTCGGCCGCAGCGAGGCCTCGCGCGCCAAGCGCCTGTCCGACCTGCAGGCCCTGTCCACCGAGGAGTACGAACAGCGCCGCGCCAACGCCGACCAGGCACAGGCGAATGTCGCCGCCGCGCAGGCCGCGCTGGAAAGCGCGCGTCTGAACCTGGAATGGACCCAGGTGCGCGCCCCCATCAATGGCCGCGCCGGTCGTGCGCTGGTCACCGCCGGCAACCTGGTCAGCGCCGGCGATGCCGCCAGCGTGCTGACGACCGTCGTCTCGCTGGACAAGGTGCACGTGCACTTCGATGCCGACGAACGCGCCTTCCTGCGCTACGCCGAGATGGCCCGCAACGGCGAGCGTCCCAGCGAACGCGACGGCAAGGTGCCCGTGCAGGTGGCACTGGCCGACGAAACCGACTTCCCGCATGCGGGCGTGGTCGACTTCCTCGACAACCAGGTGGACCGCAGCACCGGCACCATCCGCGCCCGCGCGCTGCTGGACAACGCCGACCGCGTCTTCACCCCCGGCCTGTATGCCCGCGTACGCCTGCTGGGCAGCGGTGAATTCAAGGCCGCGCTGGTGGACGACAAGGCGGTACTGACCGATCAGGACCGCAAGTACGTCTACGTGGTGGACAAGGAAGGCAAGGCCCAGCGCCGCGACGTGCAGGTCGGCCGCATGGCCGACGGCCTGCGCATCGTGGAGAAGGGCCTGTCGGCCGGCGACCGCGTGATCGTCAGCGGCGTGCAGAAGGTCTTCTTCCCCGGCATGCCGGTGCAGGCCAAGGCCGTGGTGATGGGGGCGGCCGACGCGCCGCCGACCCAGGCCGTCGCCAAGAACTGACGCTCCGCGCATCGCCCTGATTGACCCCACGCCTGCCACTTTCCTGGCAGGCGACGGGGACGCTCTTTCTTCTTTCCAGGAAATCCACCCATGGACTTCTCAAGATTCTTCATCGACCGGCCGATCTTCGCCGCCGTGCTGTCGATCGTGATCTTCGCCGCCGGCCTGATCTCGATCCCGTTGCTGCCGATCGGCGAATACCCCGAAGTGGTACCGCCGTCGGTCGTCGTCCGTACGGTCTACCCCGGCGCCAACCCCAAGGTGATCGCCGAAACCGTGGCCACGCCGCTGGAAGAGGCCATCAACGGCGTCGAGGACATGATGTACGTCAAGTCCGTCGCCGGCTCGGATGGCGTGCTGTCGCTGACGGTGACCTTCAAGCCGGGCACCGATCCCGACGAAGCCGCCGTGCGCGTGCAGAACCGCGTGGCGCAGGCACAGGCCCGCCTGCCCGAGGACGTGCGCCGGCAGGGCGTCACCACCCAGAAGCAGTCGCCCGTGTTCCTGATGGTCGTGCATTTGACCTCGAAGGACGGCAAGTACGATTCGCTGTACCTGCGCAACTACATGCGCCTGCACGTCAAGGATGAGCTGGCTCGCATCCAGGGCGTCGGCGATGCGCAGCAGTTCGGCGGCGGCGACTACGCGATGCGCCTGTGGCTGGACCCCGACAAGGTGGCCGCCCGCGGCATGACCGCCGGCGACGTGCTGCGCGCCGTGCGCGAACAGAACGTGCAGGTCTCGGCCGGCCAGCTCGGTGCCGAGCCGATGCCGAACGGCAGCGACTTCCTGCTGCCGATCAACGCCAAGGGCCGTCTGGAAACCGTCGAGGAATTCGGCAACATCGTGCTGAAGAGCGGCACCGACGGCGAGATCGTGCGCCTGGCCGACGTCGCCCGCATCGAACTGGCGGCCGGCGACTACACGCTCCGCGCCCGCCTGGACGGCAAGAACGCCTCGGCAATCGGCATCTTCCAGGCCCCCGGCGCCAACGCGCTGGAGATCCGCGACGCCGTGGTCGCCAAGATGGACGAGATCCGCCCGACGCTGCCGCCGGGCGTGGAGATCCAGTCGATCTACGACACCACCATCTTCGTCCGCGACTCCATCAAGTCCGTCGTCATGACCCTGCTGGAAGCCACCCTGCTGGTGGTGCTGGTGGTGATCCTGTTCCTGCAGACCTGGCGCGCTTCCATCATCCCGTTGCTGGCGGTACCGGTCTCGGTGGTCGGTACGTTCGCCGTGCTGTACCTGCTGGGCTACTCGATCAACACCTTGACCCTGTTCGGCCTGGTGCTGGCCATCGGCATCGTGGTGGACGACGCCATCGTGGTGGTGGAGAACGTCGAGCGCCACATCGAACTCGGCGCCACGCCGCTGGAAGCGGCCCACCTGGCAATGAAGGAAGTCTCCGGCCCGATCATCGCCATCGCGCTGGTGCTCTGTGCGGTGTTCGTGCCGATGGCCTTCCTGACCGGCGTGACCGGCCAGTTCTACAAGCAGTTCGCCGTCACCATCGCCATCTCCACGGTCATCTCGGCGATCAACTCGCTGACCCTGTCGCCGGCGCTGGCCGCCAAGCTGCTGAGATCGCACCATGCGCCGAAGGACGGCCCGTCGCGGCTGATCGACCGCCTGTTCGGCTGGCTGTTCCGTCCGTTCAACCGCTTCTTCAACCGCAGCTCGCAGCGCTACGAAGGCGCGGTGTCGCGCGCGCTCGGCAAGCGCGGTGCGGTGTTCGCGGTCTACATGGTGCTGCTGATCGGCGCGGGCCTCATGTTCAAGGCGGTGCCGGCGGGCTTCATTCCCGTGCAGGACAAGCTGTACGTGATCGCCGGCGTGAAGATGCCGGAAGGCGCCTCGATCGAACGTACCGACACCGTGCTCAAGAAGATGGCGGCACTCGCCAACGAAGTCGACGGCGTCGCCAGCGAGATCGCGTTCCCGGGCCTCAACCCGCTGCAGTTCACCAACACACCCAACAACGGTGTGATCTTCTTCACCCTCGACCCCTTCGGTGAGCGCTCGCGTTCGGCCGAGGAGATCACCGCCGAACTCAACCAGAAGTTCTCCACCATCCAGGAAGGCTTCACTTTCGCCTTCATGCCGCCGCCCATCCAGGGCCTGGGCAACGGTTCCGGCTGGTCGCTGTTCATCGAGGACCGCACCCGCCTGGGCTATGGCGAACTGCAGAACGCCGTGCAGGCGTTCCAGGGCGCGGCGTCGCAGACGCCGGGCCTGGGCTTCCCGATCAGCAGCTACCAGGCCAACGTGCCGCAGCTGGATGCCGAGGTCGACCGGGTGAAGGCGAAGGCGCAGGGCGTGCCGCTGACCGAGCTGTTCGACACGCTGCAGACCTACCTCGGTTCGGCCTACGTCAACGACTTCAACATGTTCGGCCGTACCTGGCAGGTGATCGCCCAGGCCGACGGTCCGTTCCGCGACAACGTCGAGGACATCGCCAACCTGCGTACCCGCAACGGCAATGGCGAGATGGTGCCGATCGGCAGCATGGTCAGCGTCAAGCAGACCTACGGCCCGGATCCGGTGATCCGCTTCAACGGGTATCCCGCCGCGGACCTGCTGGGCGACGCCGATCCGCGCGTGCTGTCCTCCGGCGAAGCCATGGCCAAGGTCACCGAGCTGGCGCAGCAGGTGCTGCCGACCGGCATGGGCATCGGCTGGAGCGATCTGAGCTACCAGCAGATGACGCAGGGCGGCGCCGCGCTGGTGGTGTTCCCGCTGGCCGTGCTGCTGGCGTTCCTGGTGCTGGCCGCGCTGTACGAAAGCTGGACGCTGCCGCTGGCGGTGATCCTGATCGTGCCCATGACGCTGCTGTCCGCCCTGTTCGGCGTGTGGCTGGCCGGTGGCGACAACAACGTGTTCGTGCAGGTGGGCCTGGTGGTACTGATGGGCCTGGCGTGCAAGAACGCCATCCTGATCGTCGAGTTCGCCCGCGAGCTGGAGCTGCAGGGCAAGGGCATCGTCGAATCAGCACTGGAATCCTGTCGCCTGCGCCTGCGTCCGATCATCATGACGTCGGTGGCCTTCATCGCCGGCACCGTGCCGCTGGTGCTGTCCAGCGGTGCCGGCGCCGAAGTCCGCTCGATCACCGGCATCACGGTGTTCGCCGGCATGCTGGGCGTCACCCTGTTCGGCCTGTTCCTGACGCCGGTGTTCTACGTGGCCCTGCGCAAGCTGGCCAACCGTCCGCTCGTTTCCCATGCGCCGGCCACCGATGCCACGGCATCCCACTGACGCTTCCTCTCCTCCCTCACGAGGCAATGCCATGAACACTTCATCCAACAAGATCGCCCTCGTCACCGGCGCCACCCGCGGCATCGGCCGCGAAACCGTCCGCCAGCTGGCCGAAGCCGGCGTGCACACGATCCTTGCCGGCCGCAATCGCGACAAGGCCGTCGAAGCCACGCTCGACCTGCAGGCCCAGGGCCTGCCGGTGGAAGCCATCGCGCTGGACGTCACCGACGCGGCCAGCATCGCTGCGGCCGTGAAGGAAATCGAACAGCGCCACGGCAAGCTCGACATCCTGGTCAACAACGCCGGCATCATGGTCGACGACATGACCAAGGGCGTGTCCGGCCAGTCGCTGGACACCTGGCGCACCACGTTCGACACCAACGTGTTCGGCCTGATCGAAACCACGCAGGCCTTCCTGCCGCTGCTGCGCAAGTCCGACGCGGGCCGCATCGTCAACGTATCCAGCCTGCTGGGCTCGATCTCGGAGCACCAGAACCCGGCCTCCTTCATCTACGAGTTCAAGGGCGTGCCGGCCTACAACGTGTCCAAGAGCGCGGTGAACGCGTGGACCGTGCACCTGGCGCACGAGCTGAAGGACACCGGCATCAAGGTCAACACCATCCATCCGGGCTACGTGCAGACCGACATGAACAAGTCCGGCGACCAGCAGAACGGCGAACTGTCCGTGCCGGAAGGCGCGCGCACCAGCGTGCAGCTGGCCCTGATCGGCAACGACGGCCCGACCGGCGGCTACTTCTACTTCGACCAGGTGCTGCCATGGTGATCCGTTCCCTCACGCTGGGCGTGGCAGCCGCGCTGCTCGCCGGCTGCGTCACCGTGGGCCCCGACTACACCGCACCGCAGACCGCACCGGCGGCACTGCAGCATGCGGCATCGGCCGGCTACGTGGCGGACCATCCGGTCGCCACGTGGTGGGGCCAGTTCGACGACCCGGTGCTGGACCAGCTGGTGCGCGATTCGCTGCTGGCCAATCCCGACGTACGCATCGCGATATCGCGCGTCAACGAAGCGCGCGCGGTGTTCTCCGAACGCCGCCTGGACCTGGCCCCGCATGTCACTGCCGGCGTGGAAGGCACGCGCACCAAGCAGCCCGTGGAAGGACAGGGCCGCGTGGAGACCGACAGCTACTCCGCCGGCTTCGATGCCGCGTGGGAGCTGGACCTGTTCGGTCGCGTGCGCCGCAATACCGAAGCCGCGCACGCGGACCTGCAGGCGCAGCGCAATGACCTGCAGGCCGCGCAGGTGAGCGTGGCTGCGGAGGTGGCACGCAACTACTTCGAACTGCGCGGTACGCAGAAGCGGCTGGAAGTGGCGCGCCGCATTCTGCAGACGCTGGGCGACACCCAGCGCCTGACCGAATCGCGTTTCGACCTGGGCGCCGGCAGCCAGCTGGAAGTGCAGAGCAGCCTGGCGCGCGTGCGTGCGGTGGAAGCCGACGTGCCCGCACTGGAAGCGAGCGAAGGCCAGTCGCGGCATCGGCTCGCCGTGCTGGTGGGCAAGCGCCCCGGTGAACTGGACGCATTGCTCGCCCCGCGCGAGGCCCCCGCGTTCGCCAAGGCCCTGCCGATCGGCGACACCACCGAACTGCTGCGCCAGCGCCCCGACGTGCGCGCGGCCGAACGTCGACTGGCGGCGGCCACGGCCCGCGTCGGCGTGGCAACGGCCGATCTGTTTCCGCGGGTCAGCCTGCGCGGCTTCATCGGCTTCCTGTCCGGCGGCTGGGGCAACCTGGTGAGCGGCGACAACCGGGCCTGGCAGGTCACGCCCTCGATCAGCTGGGCCGCGTTCGACATGGGCAGCGTGCGCGCACGCCTGCGTGCCAGCGAAGCCCAGGCCGATGGCGTGGCGGCGCAGTACGAAAAGACCGTGCTGGGTGCCCTGGAGGAAACGGAAAACGCACTGCTGTCCTATGCCAAGCAGCAGGCACAGCTGAAATTCCGGCTGGAACAATCCGTTGCCGCGCGCCGTGCAGCAGAACTGGCCGAAGTCCGGTATCGTGCCGGCTCGTCCGACTTCCTCACCCTGCTGGACGCGCAGCGTACCCAGCTGGCCGCCGATGACGCGCTGGCACAGGCAGAGGCTGGCGTGAATGTCGGGGTGGTGGCGATCTACAAATCGCTGGGCGGCTGGGGCGAACAGGACGTGGCCCCCGCGTTGGCGGCGCAGCCCTGAGCCTGACGCGTCGCCTTCACTCGCCCTGACCCAACCTGGAAAATGCACCGCCGCGCCCACGGGCGCGGCTTGTTCCCCTTGATCGAGTGTGTCCGTGTCCAACCAGAACCTTGCCGTCACCCCCTCACGCGCCCGTCGTCCCTCCCCCCTTCCCCTGCTGAGCCGCTGGTCCGTGGCCGGCCTGCTGGCGCTTGCCGCCGGTACCGCCACCGCCGCCGAGCCGCGCGCGGCCTGGTTCGTGCAGGGCGGCGTCGCCGAAGACGCGCACGCGCTCACCGTTGGCGCGAGCCGCGACTGGCGTTGGGAAAAGCAGTACCGCTACGGCCACGTCAGCGGCCAGTGGCAGGGTGAGATCGGCCGCTGGCACAGCGACAGCGACAACAGCACGCAGGTCGGCTTCACGCCCGCGCTGCGCTGGCGTCCGAATGGCTGGAGCGAAGGCTGGTTCGTCGAAGGCGGCATCGGCGTGAACGTGATCTTCCCGAAGTACAACACGCGGAAGAAAGAGTTCGGCACCACCTTCAACTTCGGCGACCACATCGCCGTGGGCAAGGCCTTCGGCGCGGATCGCCAGCACGAATGGTCGCTGCGCTTCCAGCATTTCTCCAACGCACGCATCGAGAAGCCGAACCCGGGCGAGAACTTCCTGCAGTTCCGCTATACGCACAGGCTTTGACGTTTCGGCTTTTGTAGGAGCGACGCAAGTCGCGACCGCACGGTGTGATGGTCTTTGTAGCGCCAGTACCCCCGCGCTTGCTGCGGATTCCCTGGAGCCTCAGTTTTCGCGGTCGCGACTCACGCCGCTCCTACAACGGCAACATGCATCCTCTATCTCAGCGGCGCTGCCATGATCAACGGGGCCAGGTCGTACCCCATCGCTTCGGCCTTTGCCTTCAGTTGCTCGAACTGCGCGCGCTCCATCGACGGCTCGCGCGAGAGGATCCACAGGTAGTCGCGGCCGGGTTCGCCCACCATCGCCCACTGGTACTCCGGGTCGAGCGCGATCACCCAGTAGTCCGCCCATACCCAGGGCAGCCATGACAGCCATTCGGGGGCGAAGCGGACCTCCAGCCGACCCGGATGACCTTCCACCGGACGTGCCACGCCCTGGGCCTGGTCGATGCTGCCGTCCTTCGTCCTGCACGCATTGAGCACACCGATCTTCCCCGGCGCATCCAGCGAATAGCGCGCGGTGATGTCGCCCACGCACTGCTTCTGGAATGCCATCGGCAGATGCGCGATCTCATGCCACTGGCCGGCATAGCGCGAGATGTCCAGCTGTGGCACCGAGGTGACGGGCGCGGCAGCCTGCACGGAGAACATGCTGCACGCCAGCAGCGCGGCAACGGTGATCGGACCCAGGTGTCGGCGGTTCATCGGTCACGCCCTCGATGGATGAGAAAGGTGGAAGGCATACGGCAGAAACAGAGGAGCGGATGCACCCTACGCTGGAGTACATCCGCTCCGTGCCACACCTCGGAACCGCGGCTTACTTCGCGGCGAGCGTCAGGCCGCTGGCGTCAACCTTGGAAACGCCCTTGATCTGCTTGGCCACTGCGATGGCCTTGTCCTTCTGCGCCTGGTTGGAAACGGCGCCGGTGAGCGTCACCACCCCATTGACGGTCTCGACCTTGATATCGAGGCCGGACACGTTTTCCGTGGCCAGCAGGTCGGCTTTCACCTTGGTGGTGATCCAGGTGTCGTTGACGGGCTGCGAGGAGTCGTTCTGCGTGTTCTCCTCGGGCTCGTTGGGGGGATTGTCGGCCAGCACATGGGCGCTGGAGAACAACAGGGCCGTCGACAGAGCGGCGGTCAACATCGAACGTGTGCGTACATGGTTCATGGTTCTTTCTCCTTTCGTGGTGCGTTCGGAGTGTCGGGGCGCGGGGGTACAGCGCACGTGAAGAGGATCCGTACTGTTCAGTTAAGCGTTGCGTGACGTTCATGCAGGTGGACGCGTGATCAACGCGCGTGTTGCACCTACTATGTCCGCTGGCTCCCGGACACTGCCCGCATGACTGACTCACTCAACGTCGCGCTGGTCGGCTATGGCTTCGTGGGCAAGGTGTTCCACGCGCCCCTGATCCAGGCCACGCCCGGCCTCGCACTGCATACGGTGGTTTCGCGCGACGCCGGCAAGGTGCACGCCGACTGGCCCCGTACGCATGTCACTCCCGATGCACACGCTGCCTTCTCGGATCCCGCCGTGGACCTGGTGGTCATCGCCTCGCCGAACGATTCGCACGCACCGCTGGCGATCGCGGCACTCGGCCTGGGCAAGCACGTGGTGGTGGACAAACCGTTCACCCTCACGCTGCGGGAGGCGCGGGAGGTCGTGGCGGCCGCGGCGCACGCAGGGCGCATGGTCAGCGTGTTCCAGAACCGTCGCTGGGATGCGGATTTCCTGACCGTGCAGCGTCTGATCGATGAAGGTGCGATCGGGCGCGTGGCCGAATTCCACTCGCACTTCGACCGCTTCCGCCCCGCCGTGCAGGACCGCTGGCGCGAGCGCGACGAACCCGGCGGCGGGCTGTGGTACGACCTGGGCCCGCACCTGCTGGACCAGGCAGTGCAGCTGTTCGGTCTTCCCGAGTCGATCACGGCCGACATCGCCCGCCTGCGCGACGGCGCGCGTGCACCGGACTACTTCGACGTCACGCTCCGCTATCCGCACCACCGTGCCCTCCTGCATGCGTCCGCCCTCGTCGCCGGCAACGGCCTGCGCTTCGCGGTGCACGGCACGCGCGGCAGCTACCTCAAGCACGGGCTGGACGTGCAGGAGGACCAGCTGCGTGCCGGCGTGGTGCCGGGCGCGCCGGGCTGGGGCGTGGATACGCGTGCGGGAGAACGGGTGGCCGAACGCGAAGGCCGCCTCGTCGCCGGCGTCGCGCAGGCCGAGGCCGGCGACTATCGCCGCTATTACGGCGGCATCCGCGATGCGATCCTGCTGGGCACCGCGCCCCCGGTGACGACACAGGAAGCGCTGGACGTGATGCGCCTGATCGAGTCGGGCGTGCAGAGCAGCGAGGAGCAGCGCGCGATCCCGCTGGGCTGACTGCTTCCCTGTAGGAGCGGCGCGAGTCGCGACCGCATGGCCGGATCACCCAAGGCACCAGGTGCATTGCGCTCACCCAGACGACAGGTCGGGAGCGCGCCCGGGATCCTGTGTTGCGGATGGCGTGCGGTCGCGACTTACGTCGCTCCTACAGGAACGCAGATTCAGGCCACCGTCTTGCCGCGATACGTCCGATGGTGCGCCATCGCCAGCATGGCCTGGTCTTCAGGCGTATCGCCGTAGGCATGGATGGCGGCATACGCCCGTGGATCGCACAGCGCGTGCACGCGGCGCACCTTTTCTTCGCCGACGCATTGCGGCCCCGCATAGCCGGTAATGCGTCCATTCCGCTCGGCCAGCACCGAGCACAGCAGGTCGACGCCGTGTGTCGCGCACCACGGGGCGAGATAGACATCCAGCCCACCCGAGACGACCACGATGCGGTCGCCACGCTCGCGATGCCACGCCAGGCGCGCCATCGCTTCCGGCCGCAGCACACCGGGCAGCACGTCATGCGCGAAGGCTGCGCCCTGCGCGCGCAGGCGTTCCGCATCCACGCCGCGCAGTCCCACCTGCACGATGCTGGCCCGCGTGGGATTGCCCGCCACCCAGCCACGCCGGTAGCCGAACACCACCGGCGCGAGCAGCACGCTGCCGACCAGCAGCCGCGAACGCGCGACGGCATGGCGCATGAAATCCGGAAACGTCTCGCGCGTGGTCAGCGTGCCATCGAAGTCGAACAGCGCAAGGTCCCGTCCGTCCGTGTGCTCAGTGGCCGCCATGCGGTGCCGTCGCCTCGGGCTCGGCCTGGGCATTCTCCAACTCCTCGGCCAGCAGCTTCTGCATCTCGGGCATCAGGCTGCCCATGCGCGACTGCATCGCCTCCATCGAGTGCTGCATGACCACCGGCATCTTGTCGACCACGGCCTGCCCGGCTGGCGTCCGGTAGAACGCGAGCATGCCCTGCACTTCGTCCTCGGTGAACGACTTGCCGTAGATGTCGACGTACATCGGCGCCAGCACCTCCCAGGACAACTCCTTCTTCACCAACGCCATCATGCGCGTGCTGAGCCGGTCGACGCGGGCCTGCTGCTCGGCCGACAACGTGCCCCCGAACGCCTGGCGCATCGAGCCGGCGTACATGGCATCCACCTGGGCATACACCTGGTCCAGCATCTGGCGCGTCTTCGTGACGTCCAGCAGCTCGCGTACCGAGGCTTCGCTGGCCGGCGCGGCGGCGGCAGTGAACGCGGGCGACACCACGACAAGCAACAAGCACAGCATCCACTTTTTCATGCGTCCTCCTTTGCGGCGCCGACCTTGGCGCCCGCGCAGGATAGGACATCTCCCGTGCCGCCTACCCGTCCGCTTCCAGCAACCGGGCGCCGGGGCCCTCCTCGCCCAGTTCGTCCCACGGATTGCGCAACGGGCACGCCTTCAACGAGAGGCAGCCGCAGCCGATGCAACCGTCGAGCTGGTCGCGCAAGCGGGTGAGGCTGGCAATGCGGGCCTCGAGTGCGGCGTGCCAGCGCGCGGAGAGCTTCTTCCAGTCGGCGGCGGTGGGCGTGCGGTTGTCGGGCAATGAGGACAACGCGGACTGGATCTCCGCCAGCGGAATGCCGGTGCGTTGCGCGACCTTGATGACGGCCACGCGGCGCAGCACCTCGCGTGGATAGCGGCGCTGGTTGCCCGCATTGCGCCAGCTGTGGATCAGCCCCTTCG
>Ga0247823_10003673_pt1 | contig 12382 bp, 8 predicted proteins | sample 13C_PalmiticAcid_2_FD_192426 | JGI IMG/M metagenome (GOLD analysis project Ga0247823, IMG submission 192426) | Soil microbial communities from agricultural site in Penn Yan, New York, United States - 13C_PalmiticAcid_Day30 | ecosystem: Environmental > Terrestrial > Soil > Agricultural land...
GCCGATGGTGTGCTGCGTCTGGCCCATGCACCAGACGATGGTGGCCGGCTTGGCTTCGGCCAGCATCTTGGCCACCTTGAACATCTGCTCTTCCTTGACGCCGCAGGCCTCTTCCACGGCCGCCGGGGTCCACTTGGCCATCACGTCGGCCTTGACGGCTTCCATGCCGTAGACGCGGTCGTTGATGTACTGCTTGTCTTCCCAGCCGTTCTTGAAGATGTGGTGCAGCAGGCCGAAGAGGAAGGGGATGTCGGTGCCGGAGCGGATGCGCACGTACTCGTCGGCCTTGGCCGCGGTGCGGGTGAAGCGCGGGTCCACCACGATCATCTTGCAACCGGTTTCCTTGGCATGCAGCATGTGCAGCATGGAGACCGGGTGCGCCTCGGCGGCGTTGGAGCCGATGTACAACGCGCACTTGCTGTTCTGCATGTCGTTGTACGAGTTGGTCATGGCGCCGTAGCCCCAGGTGTTCGCGACGCCGGCCACCGTGGTGGAGTGGCAGATGCGCGCCTGGTGGTCGCAGTTGTTGGTGCCCCAGAAGCTCACGAACTTGCGCATCAGGTACGCCTGTTCGTTGCTGTGCTTGGAGGAACCGATGAAGTACACCGAGTCGGGCCCGCTGGCCTCGCGCAGTTCCTTCATCTTCGCGGTGATCTCGTTGAGCGCGGTGTCCCAGCTGATGCGCTGGTACTTGCCGTTCACCAGCTTCATCGGGTAGCGCAGGCGGTACTCACCGTGGCCGTGCTCGCGCAGCGAGGCGCCCTTGGCGCAGTGCGCACCGAGGTTGATGGGGGAGTCGAACACCGGCTCCTGGCGCACCCAGACGCCGTTCTCCACGATCGCGTCGGTCGCGCAGCCCACCGAGCAGTGCGTGCAGACGGTGCGCTTGACTTCGATCTTGCCGGTGCCGTCGATGGACGACTTGCCCGACGCGGCCTCGGCCTTCTTCACCAGCGTGAGCTGGCTCGCGGCCAGGCCGACACCGACCCCCAGGCCCGAGCGGCGCAGGAAGGCGCGGCGGTCCATGGTGGGCAGGGCCGAGGACAGGCCGCGCTGCAGGCGGTGGACAAAGGCGGAAGACGCCGCGCCCGAGGCGTGCGCCACCGAGCCGGTTTTTTTGGTCAGCAACATGGCAGGCTCCTGTTCGCTCAGATGCGGGTGGTCTGGTAGTACTGCTTGACGTGGTCGCTCAGCGAGTACCCCCCGCCCTTGGTCGGGGCCGGCTTGGGCTCGACCACGGCGGCTGCCTCTTCCGGCGCCACGCGGGGCAGCAAGGTGGCCGCAGCGGCCAGCGCACCCACGGTGGACGCGCCCGCGAACAGGGTGCGGCGGTTCAGGTTCGGACGGCCTTCTTCGGGCGTGGATCGTGGGGACTTGTTCATGCATGTCTCCTGTGGGTGGGGTCCCGCCATCACAACGTGCGGGCCTTTTGCATACGTGGAATCTAACCGGCCCCCACCACCTATGCAAGCCACTCATAAGGGCACCCGCCCCTCTGAAATGCGAGTGGTTCTCATCCCCGAATGCCGCAGCGCAACATGCGCTCGCGCTTCCGAATTCATAGCCAGAACCGTGCCACCGCATCGGCCTTCGCCGTGCGACGGCGGCCACCCAGGCATCGCGCGGCAGCGCGCTCGACAGCCTAGGGATAACCCATGAGACAAAGCCATTCAGTTGCGGCGCCCAGCGCCAAACTGTCATCCCCGGCTGCGACAAGTTGTCGCACGCGCTGCCCTGCGGAAGGGGTCGGAAATGCACCAATACCCCAGTGATTTCGTAGGCTTCCTCCGTAGAATCCTTCGGGGTGGACACCCCCTTTCTCCCCCCTTCGCCCGAAAGAACCCTGGAGGGTTGGCCCGACTGGTCGATCCTGATCGTCGACGACGAACAGGGCATGCTCAACTTCCTCGTCAAGACGCTGGCACCGCGCTGCCACTTCGTGATGAGCGCCTCCAGCGCCGAAGACGGCGCGCAATGGCTGCGCGGCCACCACGTGGACCTGGTGATCCTCGACATCTCGCTGCCCGGCAAGAGCGGCGTGGTCTGGCTCAAGGAATTGCGCGAGCAGGGCTTCACCGGCGAGGTGATCCTCATCACCGCCTTCGCCGACCTGGACACCGCCATCGAAGCGCTGCGCGCGGGCGCCTCGGACTTCATCCTCAAGCCGTTTCGCGTGCCGCAGATCCTCAACGCGGTGAAGCACTGCTACGAGCGCTCGCGCCTGCGGCGCGAGAACTTCGTGCTGCGCCGCGCGGTCGTCACCAGCGCCCCCGGGCGCGCCGCGCTGGTCGGTGGCTCGAGCGCCATGCAGCAGCTGCGCGAGTCCATCGCGCGCGTCGCCCCGGTCAACAGCACCGTGCTGCTGCAAGGCGAATCGGGCACCGGCAAGGAACTGGTGGCGCGCGAGCTGCACGCGCTCAGCAGCCGCGCCGGCGGGCCCTTCGTGCCGGTCAACTGCGCGGCGGTCTCGCCCGAGCTGATCGAGAGCGAGCTGTTCGGCCACGCCAAGGGCGCGTTCAGTGGCGCCACGCGCGCGCGCGACGGCCTGTTCCACTACGCGCAAGGTGGCACGCTGTTCCTCGACGAGATCGCCGAACTGCCGCTGCCCATCCAGGCCACGCTGCTGCGCGCGATCGAAGACCTCAACATCCGCCCGGTGGGCAGCGAACAGCTGGTGCCGCTGAACCTGCGCATCGTCGCCGCCACCAACCGCCAGCTCAGCGAAGAGGTGGCCGCCGGCCGCTTCCGCAAGGACCTCTACTTCCGCCTGCAGGTGGTGGACCTCGCGCTGCCGCCGCTGCGCGAGCACAAGGAGGACATCGCCGAACTGGTGGCGCACTTCATCGCCCAGCTCGCGCCCTCGCTCGGCGTGGAGCCGCTGGCCATCAGCGAGCCCGAGATGGACTTCCTGCGCCAGTACGACTGGCCCGGCAACGTGCGCGAGCTGCGCAACCTGCTGGAGCGCTCGCTGATCCTGGGCAGCCTCAACGTGTCGGCGCTGTACCCGGGCCAGACCCGCCGCCCCGAGACCAGCAGCACGATGCCCACCGACCTGCACACGCTGGAGAAGATGCACATCCTCTCGGTGCTCGATTCGGTGCAGGGCGACAAGACGCGCGCGGCGCAGTTGCTGGGCGTTTCGCGCCGCACCCTGGAACGCCGTGTCGCCGAGTGGGGCTCCGCGTGATGTTTCGCACATGACGCTCTGGCGCGCCCCCCGCTGGCTGGCCGGTTCGGTCCGCAACAAGCTGCTGGCGATGGCGCTGCTGCCGCTGCTGCTGGCGTTCCCGATGCTGGTGCTGGCACTGGCGCTGTGGGGCAACGTCGCCTACGACCGGCTGCTGATCACCAAGGTGCGCAGCGACCTGGCGGTGGCGCATGGGTACTTCGATCAGGTGCTCAGCGAGGTCGGCTCGGGCACGCTGGGCGTGGCCGGCTCGCAGGCGCTCTACGCCGCGCTGCGGCCCGCCAGACCCACGGACCGGCGCGATGTGAGCGAGCAACTGGCGTTGGCCCGCGAGCGGCTGGGCCTGGATTTCCTGCTGCTCTACACGCCGCAAGGCCAACCCCTGGCGCGCGCCGTGCCGGCAGGGCTGAGCCAGGCGGATGCGAGCGCACCGATTCCGCTCATGCCCGCCGCGGTCGGCGGCTCGATGGTGGACAACGGACCGGCGATCGCGCGCGCGCGGTTGCTGGTGCTCACCCCGGACGAGCTGGAAGCGCTGGCGCCGCACCTCGCACCGCGCCTGCGCATTCCGCTGGTGGCCACGCGCAACGCCGCGCCGGCCACGCGCGAGACCGAGCACCGCGCGATGGTGATGCTCTCGACCCACCCGGTGCGCGACGCGGCGGGCCAGACCATCGCGCTGCTGGCCGGCGGCCTGCTGCTGAACCAGAACCTCGACTTCATCGACCACATCAACCGCATCGTGTACCCCGAGGGCTCGTTGCCATTCGGCAGCCAGGGCACGGCCACGCTGTTCATGGACGATGTGCGCATCACCACCAACGTGCGCCTGTTCCAGGACCAGCGCGCGATCGGCACCCGCGTGTCGCAGACGGTGCGCGACGCGGTGCTCGGCCAGGGCCTGACCTGGCTGGACCGTGCCTTCGTGGTGAACGACTGGTACGTGTCGGCCTACGAGCCCTTGCTGGACGCGCACGACCAGCGCATCGGCATGCTGTACGTGGGTTACCTGGAGGCGCCGTTCCGGTTGGTGCGTTACGCGATGCTGGGGGTGATGGGCCTGATCTTCCTGGGGGTGATGGCGCTCTCGGCCTGGTTCTCGCTGCGCTGGGCGCGCAGCATCTTTCAGCCGGTGCAGCGCATGAACCGCACGATGCAGCTGGTGGAGGACGGCCAGTCGAGTGCGCGCGTGGGCGAGATTTCGGCGCGCGACGAGCTGGGGGCGCTGGCGGGCCATCTGGACGAGCTGCTGGACGTGATCGACGACAAGACGGCGGCCTTGCAGCGCTGGGGCGAGGAGCTGGACCACAAGGTGGCGGAGCGCACGGCGGAGCTGGAGGCGAGCAATGCGTCCTTGCAGCTGGCGCAGCAGCAGCTGGTGAAGAGCGAGAAGCTGGCGGCGATCGGTCAGCTGACGGCGAGCATTGCGCACGAGATCAACAACCCGATCGCGGTGATGCAGGGCAATCTGGATCTGATGCGCGAGACGCTGGGGGCGGCGAGCCGGCCGGTGGTGTCGGAGCTGAAGTTGCTGGACGAGCAGGTGGAGCGCATGCGCATCATCGTGACGCAGTTGCTGCAGTACGCGCGGCCGACGGAGTACGCGGGGTACGTGGAGTCGCTGGACATCAACCGGGCGATGGAGGACTGTCTGGTGTTGGTGGGGCATCTGTTGGCGCAGACGCACATTCGCGTGGAGCGGGATTGGCAGGCGGTGCGGCGCGCGGGGTGCAACCGGCAGGAGTTGCAGCAGGTGGTGATCAATCTGTTGATCAACGCGATTCAGGCGATGCCGCAGGGTGGGGTGTTGCGGCTTTCGACGCGGGACTGGGTGGATGAGGCGGGGCGCGGAGGGGTGCGTTTGTGGGTGCAGGACACGGGTCCGGGTCTTTCTGCTGAGGTTCTCGATCGGTTGTTCCGGCCTTTCTTCACGACGAAGAACGATGGGAATGGGCTGGGGTTGTGGATCAGCCAGGGCTTGGTGGAACGCTATGGGGGGCACATCACGGCCGAGAACCTCTCCGCTGGTTCTGGTGCTTCTTTTTGCGTGGCTTTGTTGACGGAGCCTCATGCGCCTGAGGCTGCGCCTACCCGGGATGGGAGGCCTGGGGGGCTCTGAGCTTTTCTTGTTTTTCGCGCCTCTACCTCGCGTCAGGCCGGTGGCTTCCGGCAACTACCTCGCGTCAGGCCGGTGACGGGATCCGACTGCTCCGGCCTTGCTCGCGGACGGCTGCCCGTGCACGCAGCGTTCACTTCGTCAACACCGTTGTTGGAACGCACCCTCTGTGGCAACCGCGAATGGAGGCCTGCGCATTCGGACGCCGCCACCGTCCTGCAAGAGGCGTAGGCACACCAAGCTTGGTGCGCCACCATCGCACTGGGGCGGGTGGTCCGGGCATGAGGGCGCTGGCCCAATTCGCGGTTGCCACAAAAGCTTGCGCGCCTGCCCGGTGTTGACGAAGGGGTGTCGGCGTACCCGGGGCAGATACCCGCGAGCGGCCGGCGCCAGCATGACCGGACCACCCGACCCTGCCAGCCAAGGTCGCGCGAAAAACCAGGCGGCCTCGACATTGACAAAAGCCCGAGTGAGCCCAGCCAAAGCCGCATAAGACCACGGGATGGGCGGCCTGGGGCTTTGAGCTTCTTTCTGGGTTTCGCGCTTCGACCTCTCGTCAGGCCGATGGCGGGATCCGACTGCTCCGGCCCTGCTCGCGGACGACTGCCCGAGCGCGCCAACGTCACTTCGTCAACACCGCTGTTGGCACTCACGCTCTGTGGCAACCGCGAATGGGGGCCTGCGCATTCGGACGCCACCACCGTCCTGCGACACAACGTAGGCACACCCAGCTTGGCACGCCACCACCTCTTTGGGGCGGGTGGTTTGGGCATGAGGGCGCCGGCCCCATTCGCGGTTGCCACAAGAGTGGGCGTGCCCACCCGGTGTTGATGAAGTGACGTTGGCGCGCTCGGGCAGTCACCCGCGAGCGGCCGGCGCCAGCATGACCGGACCACCCGACCCTGCCCACCAAGGTCGAGCGAAACGCCTGAAAGAACCTCAGGCCAACATATCGAAGCCCTGCGCCTCGACGTTGACAAAAGCCCGGGTGAACCCAGCCAAGGCCGCATAAAAAGAAGCCTTGGGATGCCCGGCAATCGCATCGCACATCTGCAACACCCAGGGCTGCAGGTGCGTGGTGAAGAACTTCTGCTGCTGCGTGAGGTTCGCCACCTCCACCTCGTCGCCCGCGATCAGGTACCGCATCACCTCGCAGAGGTACGCGATGTGGTCCTCCGTCTCCGGCATGGTCTCGTCGCGCGCCAGACCCAGCGCCGCCAGATCGTTGCGCAAGGCCGCCAAAGGCTTCTCGTTCAGGAAACCGCTGAGGTAGTGCGAGCCGAACACGAACACCTCCGGCTTGCCCACGCCACCGAACAGCGCGTCGTACTCCGCCGCCACCGCCTCGTCGCTCAGGGCACGCGCCGCCGCCACCACCTCGCGCCACGGCTCTTCCAGAAAGCCACCGGCCGCCGGTGCCTCGGTCACCGCCACGCGCAACTGCGCCATCAGCTCGGCCGACGGCGGCGCGTAGTACAGCGCGGCCAGCAGGCCGTACACCTCGGCACGGGCGGTTTCTTCGTCCAGCGCGGAAGAGGACGAGACGGGGATGGCGTTGTTCATGTCAGAGATCGTGAATCCGGGTCTCGCCCGGGTTGGAATACAGGTCCACCACGCGGCAGTCGCCGCACATCTTCAGGCGCTCCAGCGCCTCGCCCTGGAACATGGCGTGGCCGGAGAGCTTGGCCAGCATGACCTCGATGCCCTTGAGCGTACCAAACGGCTTGGCGCAGCGGATGCAGTGGTAGGGCTGGGCTTCGTTGAGCACGCGCAGTTGCTTGCGCTGCTCGCCCAGCAACAACCTCGGTTGCAGCGTGATCGCGTCTTCCGGGCAGGTGCTGGCGCACAGGCCGCACTGCACGCAGTTTTTCTCGATGAAGCGCAGCTGCGGTCGCTCGGTGTTGTCCTGCAACGCACTCGCCGGGCAGGCGCTCACGCAGCTCAGGCACAGCGTGCAGGCGTCTTTGTTGACCTCGATCGAACCCAGCAAGGATGCGCCGGGCAAGGCGATGGCCTCCGCCGGCGCGCGCTGGGCCGCGCTGTCCTGCAGCAGGTGGTCGAGCGCGAGTTCCACGGTGGCGCGCTTCTCGGCCTGGATGGCGAAGGTCGCGCGGCGCTTCACGGTCTGCGCCGGCGCGTCGCCCAGCGCGGCGTCCAGCGCTTTCGCGTCCTTCGCTTCGATCAGGCGGAAATGCCGGCCGCTGTAGCCCAGGCCGCTCACCAGGGTCTGCGCCACGTCCATCTGCGCGCGCACCGCGTCGCGGTACTGCGGCGCTTCGTCGCCGGTCATGAGCACCCAGACCTGCGAGGCGCCATAGGCGAAGGCGGAGAGCCACACGTCCAGGCCGATGGAGGCGGTATGCCACAGCGGCACCGGGATCACACGGGCGGGCACGCCGCGCACGTTCTTTTTGTCCAGCGCGGCCGCGCGGCCCAGCTCACCGATGAGGGCACCGCCCGCTTCCTCGCTGTGCAACAGCACGGCGGCGTCCTTGCCACCGGCCTTGGCGTACGTGCCCAGCAGGGTGCGCAGCTTCACGCCCTGTTCGCTCGCCCGGGGGTAGGCGTACGACAGCGCACCGGTCGGGCACACCGTGGTGCAGGCACCGCAGCCCACGCAGAGGTTGGGGTTGACGACGATCTGGTTGCGCTTGACCTCGCTGTGGATCGCCAGCGCCGAACAGATCTCGACGCAGGCGTTGCAGCCCACGGTTTCGTTGCGGCCGTGCGCGCACAGCTTCTGCTTGTAGGTGAAGAACTTGGGTTTCTCGAACTCGCCGACCAGGTCGCGCAGCCGCACGACGGTGGCCATGGCGCCCTCGGCCTGCAGGCCGCCGCGCAGGTGGAAGTAGCCCTGCGGGTGCGCGTGCTGGGTGAATGCGGGTGCGTCGCGCAGGTCGAGCACGATGTCGAAACGCTCGCTGTGGCTCTGCGGCTCGCGCTGGAAGTTGATCGCGCCCACGGCCTCGCAGGCTTTCACGCAGGCGCGGTGGTCCTGGCATTTGGCGAGGTCGATCTGGTAGTCCAGGCCGATGGCGCCTTCCGGGCAGGCTGCCACACAGGCGTTGCAGCGCGTGCAGAGGTCGAGGTCGATCGGGTTGTCGGTGCGCCACTGCACGTCGAAGGCACCGAGCCAGCCCTGCACCTGCTCCAGCGTGCCCGCGATCACGGGGTGGCGCCGCGCCTGCATGCCCTGCCCGCCGGTGGCCATGAGGCTGACCTCGAGCACGTCGCCCACCAGGCCGGCGATGCGTTCGCTCTCGTCGAGCGCGCCGATGATCAGCAGGCGCCCGGCGCTCTTGTAGGTGACGGTGGGCACCGGCTCCGGATCGGGCAGGCGCGCCGCCGCCAGCAGCGCGGCCATCTTGGGCATGGCCTGCGCGCCTTCACGGCCCCAGCCGCCGGTCTCGCGAATGTTCACGAAATGGATCGGCCGCACGTCCAGCGGCACCGCGCCCTCGGTCTGTGCCGAGAGCTCGGTGAAGAGCCGGCTCTCCTGCGTGCAGGCCACCACCAGGTCGTCCTTGCTGCGGCAAGCCTTCTGGAAGGCAGGCGCGTCGCGGCGGCACAGCGTGGTGTGCAGGCTCAGGTCTTCATCCAGCGCGTCGCCCAGAACCTGGGGGTTCAGGGACATCGTCTGGTTGCAATTGCAGATCAGCGTGGTCATCGTGGGGTGTCGCCGGGTCGGCGGCAGTGGGCTCGCGGGTGCCGTCGACGGGGGGTTCGTCGACGGCGTCGTTGGCTTCGGCCTGTTGGGCGGCCGTTGTGTCGGAGGGTGTATCGGGTGAAGCCGTCGCAGCGGGTTTGACCTCGTTGGGGTCGTCCACCAGCTTGAGGAACTGCGCGCCCACCATCTTGGCCATTTCGGCGGCCGTGATGGGGCTGGGCTGGGAGTAGTCGTCGATGTAGATGTCCAGCCCGTCCATCACGTTGTAGTGCGGGTCGGTGAACAGCTTCTTCACGGCGGCGTTGCGCACGTCGGCGGGCACGCCGCGCGCGACGAAGGCCGAGTAGTCCGATTCGGGCGTGAGGCGCGCCACGTCGTCCAGCGTGAGGGTGGGTGGCGGCTCGGCGGGCGCCGGCTCGGCCACCACTTCGGGCGGCGGCGGCGCCACCACCGCGACCGGGGGCACGGGCTTGGCGGGCGGCTCCGGCGGCAAGGGCTCGCCGCTGCGCACCTGCACCTTGCGGCGCGACCAGCGCGAGAAGAAGTTGCTGTCGTCTTCGGCGGCCATGCTCACTCTCCGGGCGGCCCGCCGCCGCGCAGCTTGCCGGTGCTGATGCGCACGGGCTGGCCGAAGCGGTCGGTGAGCGGCTTGAAGCTGTCGGGCCGCTTGCGGCGCTTGGGCTCGGGCTGGTAGGTGGTGTCCACGAAACCGCGCAGCCACTCGACCACCTCGTCGGGCGCGGCCACCTGGTCCACGCGCTCCTGCGCATCGAGCCAGCGGCCGGCGTCGTGGTAGCTCAGCGTGACGATCTGCGGCACCGCCATGGGCTCGCCGTCGAGCAGGCGCTCTTCGTCGGCGCGCCAGAACACCCAGAAGCAGGGGTTCGGTGCGTTGAGGTTCAGGAAGTAGCCTTCGGCGTCGTCGCGGAACAGCTCGACGCGAAAGCGGGGAAACAGCCAGTGCGTGGCCTTGCCGTCGGCGCCCACGGCGTCCACGGGCTCGACGGCCTGAGGCTCGTGGCTTTCGTGCTCGGGCGCGGGGCCGGTCTCGTCGGGATCGCTGCGCACCATCACGTCGGCCAGCACCCAGCGCCAGGCCTGCCAGCGGCTCATCGGGCCGCTCACCGGCTCGCGCCGCATCACCACATCGACCTCGATGGCGGGTCGGCTGCGGGTGGCGGGCAACGTATGTTCAATCTTCATATGAAGATCGCAATGTAAGCCATCCACCCCGAGTGAGCGCAGCCGGCGCGGGATCCCCCAGCCACCGACTGCGGCATGCGCGGGGAAACCCTGAGTGCAACGCGAGCCTGAAGGTCGGTGGTGACCGGGTGGCCCGCCGCAGCGAAGTCAAGGGGGAGGCGGCGCCAGCCGCCGGAGGACATTCGCGGAGGCGGGCCACCCGGTCGCCGGCGACCGCTGCCACGCCAACGCGAAACGCGACTCAGTAAGTCTCTAGGTGCAGGCGGCCTTCGCGCTTGAGCGCGCCGCCCACCGTGTCCCAACTCAGGCCCGCACCCTGCGCCACGTCGCGCAGCGCCAGCACCACGCCCTCTTCCATGCTCTTCAAACCGCAGACATAGAAGAAGGTGTTGCCATCCTGCAGCAGCGCGGCCAGGTCGGCCGCGCGCTCGCGCATCACGTCCTGCACGTAGCGCTTGGGCTGGCCCGGCGTGCGGCTGAACGCGAAGTTGGTGTCGATGAAGTCCTTCGGCAGGCTTTGCAGCGGGCCGAAGTACGGCAGCTCTTCCTGCGTGCGCGCACCGAAGAACAGCATGAGCTTGCCACCCTCGAACTTGCCCGAAGCGCGCAATCGCCGGCGCCATTCGGTCATGGCGCGCATGGGCGCACTGCCGGTGCCGGTGCAGATCATCACGATGTTCGAGCGCGGGTGGTTGGGCATGAGGAAGCTGGTGCCGAACGGGCCGATCACCTCCACCTTGTCGCCCACCTTGAGGTCGCACATGTAGTTGCTGGCCACGCCACGCACCGGTTCGCCGTCGTGGTCTTCGAGCACGCGCTTGATGGTGAGCGAGAGGTTGTTGTACCCCGGGCGCTCGCCGTTGCGCGGGCTGGCGATGGAGTACTGGCGCGCGTGGTGGCGGCGGCCGATCTCATCGACGCCCGGCGGCACGACGCCGATGCTCTGGCCTTCGAGCACCGGGAAGGGCATGGCGCCGAAGTCGAGCACGATGTGGTGGGTGTCGTAGTCGCTGCCGGCGGTCTTGCCGACTTCGGTCACGCGCACATTGCCCACCACGGTGGCGGTCACGGTCTTCTGCGCGGCCTTGGGGCCGTAGAGGTTGCTGTAGGCGTGGGCGGCCGACCAGGGTGGCAGCGTCGCGCCGAAGGCCGACGAATTGAAGGCTTCCTCACCGCTGGGGTCTTTCGCCACCGCGGGCGCAGCGGCTGGTGGCGGGGCCACCGACACGCCAGCCTCGGCATCGGCCAGACCTTCGAGTTCTTCGGGCGGCAGCTCGGCCGGCAGCGATTCCCAGGTGAGCTGCTCAGCGGTCGTGTAGGCGCGCACGCGCGGCATCATGCGCCAGTTGTCGATCGAGCCCGTGGGGCACGGCGAGATGCAGTCCATGCACAGGTTGCACTTCGATGCATCGACCACGTAGTTGAGGTTGTCGTGCGTGATCGCCTGCACCGGGCAGATCGCTTCGCAGGTGTTGCAGCGGATGCAGATCTCGGGGTCGATCAGGTGCTGCTTGATGACAGCGGCTTCGGCAACAGCGTTCATGATGGTGTCTCCAGGAATCGAGACAGTGTAGGAGCGAGAAGATGTTCAACCAAGGTCGCCGCGGAACTGGCTTTGCCAGGCCGCCAGCGACGCCCCCTGGGGGGTGACGCGCCGCAGGCGCGGCGCGGGGGGATCAACAATCACCCAAACCGGACGTATTCGAAGTCGACCGGCTGGCGGTTGATGCCCATGACCGGCGGAGCGATCCAGCCGGCGAACTTGCCGGGATCGACCACGCGGCCCATGAGCGAAGCGACGAAGGCGAAGTCTTCCGGCGTCGGCAGCCATTCGCTCTTCTTCGCGGCCCATTCGGCCTCGCTCACCACGCGGCCTTCGGGCGACATCTTGATGCCGGCGAGCGCGCCGATCTGGCGGTTGAAGGCCTTGTGCGGCACGGTCAGGCGCGTGGGGATGCCGGCCTTTTCCAGCACCTTGTTCCAGCGGTTCACGCCGGCCACGGAGTCGGTGATGAAGTCGTCGCGCAGCACTTCGTTGAGCGCGTTGAGCATGGGCACGTCCTTCTCGACGAGCTGGCCATCCTTCACTTCGAGCACCTTGTAGGTCTGGCCCTTGAGCACGTGGTCGTCGGTGCGCTTGCCTTCTTCGTAGCGGCCCTTGAGGCCCGAGCTGTAGAAGATGGCGGCGTTGCTCGACTGGTCGGCGCCG
>Ga0247823_10003674_pt1 | contig 12382 bp, 10 predicted proteins | sample 13C_PalmiticAcid_2_FD_192426 | JGI IMG/M metagenome (GOLD analysis project Ga0247823, IMG submission 192426) | Soil microbial communities from agricultural site in Penn Yan, New York, United States - 13C_PalmiticAcid_Day30 | ecosystem: Environmental > Terrestrial > Soil > Agricultural land...
TGCACGTGCACCAGTCGCTCGCCAAGGGCGGCACCAACCTGTTCACCGGCGACGGCTACGGCGGCCTGTCGCAGCTGGCGCTGTGGTACATCGGCGGCATCTTCAAGCACGCCAAGGCGATCAACGCCTTCGCCAACTCGGGCACCAACAGCTACAAGCGCCTGGTGCCGGGCTTCGAAGCGCCGGTGATGCTGGCCTACTCGGCGCGCAACCGTTCGGCCTCGTGTCGCATTCCGTGGGTCGCCAATCCTAAGGCGCGCCGCATCGAGATCCGCTTCCCCGATCCGCTGCAGTCGGGCTACCTGACCTTCACCGCGCTGATGATGGCCGGCCTGGACGGCATCAAGAACCAGATCGACCCGGGCGCTCCTTCCGACAAGGACCTGTACGACCTGCCGCCGGAAGAAGAGAAGAACATCCCGCAGGTCTGTTCCAGCCTGGACCAGGCGCTGGACGCGCTGGACAAGGATCGCGACTTCCTCAAGGCCGGCGGCGTGATGTCCGACGACTTCATCGATGCGTACATCGCGCTGAAGATGCAGGAAGTCACCAAGTTCCGCGCGGCCACGCACCCGCTGGAATACCAGCTGTACTACGCCAACTGATGCCGTCGCACGCGCCCATCGCCACGCAGGCGGAGGACCTTCTGAGGGTCCTCCGCAGCGCAGCGGTCGCGCACTGAGTTATCGCGGCGATGGCGACGGATCTCCCCTCCCACCCGTCGCCATCGCCGCACCCTCTCGGATGCATCGCATCGCGATGCGTCCGCCCGGTTGGGGAACCGGGGCAACACCGTCTTCGATTCCTGGAGATCGCACCAACGCTGTACTTGGGGAACCACAGGAGAGGTCCATGAACCGCAACTCCCTCCCACGTCACCCGTCTCCGTCGCATGTGATCGCGGCGGGCACGGATGCGGTTCATGCATCGCTCCGCACCGACAACGTGCACGCAGCCAGGGGGTCGCGCGCACGGGTGCCTTGAAACCGCCGGCCGGCTTCGGTCGGCCGGTTCCATCCACCATCGGGGTATGCGCATGAAACTGATCACCGCCATCATCCGGCCGTTCAAGCTCGACGAGGTCCGAGAGTCCTTGTCGCAAGCGGGCGTGTCCGGCATCACCGTGACCGAAGTGAAAGGCTTCGGCCGGCAGAAGGGCCACACCGAGCTGTACCGCGGCGCCGAGTACGTCGTCGATTTCCTGCCGAAGATCAAGATCGAAACCGTCGTCACCGACGAGCGACTGGATGCCGTCATCGAAGCCATCCAGCAGGCGGCCGGCACCGGCAAGATCGGTGACGGCAAGATCTTCGTCACCACCATCGATCAGGTCATCCGCATCCGCACCGGCGAAGTCGGCGCGGACGCGCTCTAACACTCGGAGACCCACATGAAGACTCGACTGTTCTCCGGGTGGAAGACCCGTGCCCAGATGGTGTGCCTGGCCGCGCTGTGCGGCCTGATGACGGTAGGCGTGGCCTCGACGGCGTTCGCCGCGCAGGACACCGCCGCCCCCACGACCGAAGCGCCCGCTGCCGATGCCGCCCCCGCGGCCGACGCCGCGCCTGCACCGGTCGAAGCGGCCGCCGCGCCTGCGGAAACCGTTGCGGCCCCGGCGGAAGCCGCTGCCGCGCCGGCCGAGGAAACCCCGGCCGCCGCGCCGGTGGTGGACAAGGGCGACGTGGCGTGGATGCTCACGTCCACGCTGCTGGTGCTGCTGATGGTGGTGCCGGGCCTGGCCCTGTTCTACGGCGGCATGGTGCGTTCGAAGAACGTGCTGTCCGTGCTGGTGCAGGTCATCACGGTGTTCTCGCTGCTGGTGGTGCTGTGGATCGTCTACGGCTACAGCCTGGCGTTCTCCGGCGAGGGCCAATGGCTCGGCAATCTGGACAAGCTGTTCCTGAAGGGCGTCGGCATCGACACGCTGGCCGCCACCTTCAGCGACGGCGTCAGCCTGCCGGAGTACGTGTTCGTCGCGTTCCAGTCGACGTTCGCCGGCATCACCGGCGCGCTGATCGTCGGTGCGTTCGCCGAGCGCATGAAGTTCGCCGCGGTGATCCTGTTCTCGATCATCTGGTTCACCCTGGGCTACCTGCCGATCGCGCACATCGTGTGGGCCACCGGCGGCTATCTGTTCGAACTGGGCGCGCTGGATTTCGCCGGCGGCACCGTGGTGCACATCAATGCGGGCGTGGCCGGCCTGATCGGCGCGTACTTCGTCGGCAAGCGCCTGGGCTACGGGCAGACCGCACTGAAGCCGCACAACGTCACCCTGACCTACGTCGGCGCGTCGCTGCTGTGGGTGGGCTGGTTCGGCTTCAACGCCGGCTCCAACCTGGAAGCCAACGCCGGCGCTGCGCTCGCCTTCATCAACACGCTGGTCGCCACCGCTGCCGCGGTGATCGCCTGGGCGCTGGCCGAGAAGATCTTCAAGGGCAAGTCGTCCGCGCTGGGCGTGGCCTCGGGTGCGGTCGCCGGCCTGGTCGGCATCACCCCGGCCGCCGGCCTGGTGGGTCCGTTCGGCGCGGTGGCCATCGGCTTCATCGCCGCCATCGCCTGCGTGTGGGGCGTCACCGGCCTGAAGCGCCTGCTGAAGGTCGACGACACCGCCGACGTGTTCGGCGTGCATGCCGTCGGCGGCATCGTCGGCGCGATCCTGACCGGCGTGTTCTACAACCCCGCGTGGGGCGGCCAGGGCGGTGAGGACTTCGACCTGGTAGCGCAGGTCATCAAGCAGGCGACCGGCGTGGGCCTGACGATCGTCTGGATCGGCGTGGTCTCGGTGATCGGCTTCCTGGTCGCCAAGCTCGTGTTCGGCCTGCGCGTGCCCGAAGACGCCGAGCGCGAGGGCCTGGACATCGCCTCGCACGGCGAATCGGCCTACGAGGCCTGAGGTTTGCCGGGGACGGCTTTGCACTAAACTGGTGCAATGTCGTCCCCGGACGTTTTCCCCATGCGATTCGAACCCACCACCGACGCCCTCAGTACGCCGGTGGCCTGGGCGGACGCCGACGGCCTGGTCCTCGGCGTGAATCCTGCCTTCGCCCGCTGGATGGGCGTCAGTACCCGCCGCCTGCTGGGACAACCGCTGGCGGCCCTGGAGATCGACGGCGACGCCATGGCGCGCTTCCTGGACAACACCGACCGCGACGTCCTGCGCCTGCATCGCCTGGCGCTGGGCATGCCGGGCGAATCGCCCCGTTTCGCCGAAGGCTGGCTGTCCCGGCTGGACGGCGGCGGCTGGCTGCTGGAAGCCCATCCGGTCGACGAATTCCCCGCCCTGGACCCGACCCAGGCATTGCCCAATGCCCTGAGCGCCGCGCTCAAGGGCCTGGCCCACGAACTGCGCAACCCGCTGGCGGGCCTGAAGGGCGCCGCCCAGCTGCTGGCGCGCCGCGCCGTGCAGCGCGACGACAACGACGACGAACGCGAGCTGATCGGCCTGATCGAATCGGAGATCAACCGGCTCAACAGCCTGCTCGAGCAACTGCTGTCGCCGGCCCCGCAACGCCCGCATGCACCGCTCAACATCCACGCCGTGCTCGAACGCGTGCTGCGCCTGGCCGAGAACGAGGGGGGCTGGTCCGTACGCCTGCAGCGCGACTACGACCCCAGCCTGCCGGAACTCGGCGGCGACGCCGACCGCCTGACCCAGGCGGTCTGGAACCTGGTCCGCAACGCCTTCCAGGCGGGCGCGGCCAACATCATCCTGCGCACCCGTGTCGAACACGGTTCGCGCATCCACGACCACCTGCATGCGATGGCGCTGCGGGTGGAGATCGTCGACGACGGCCGCGGCGTGCCGGAGGAACTGGCCGAACACCTGTTCCTGCCGCTGGTCAGCGGCCGTGCCGAAGGCAGCGGACTGGGCCTGGCCCTGGCCCAGCAGGTCGCCCGCGAGCACCGCGGCACGCTGACCTACCGCTCCCGTCCCGGCCACACGGTCTTCACCCTGATGCTGCCGCAGTCGCTGCACGACACCGACGAGGAACGTCATGTCCACTGATCGCCTGGCTGCGGCCACCCACGCCACCGACGCGCGCCGCATCTGGGTGGTCGACGACGACCGCTCGGTGCGTTTCGTGCTGGCCACCGCGTTGCGCGATGCCGGCTATTCCGTGGACGGCTTCGACAGCGCGGCGGCCGCCCTGCAGGCGCTGGGCGCGCGCGGTGCGCCGGACCTGCTGTTCACCGACGTACGCATGCCTGGCGACGATGGGCTGGTGCTGCTCGACAAGCTGAAGGCCACGCATCCGCAGTTGCCGGTGATCGTGATGTCGGCGTACACCGATGTGGCCAGCACCGCCGGTGCCTTCCGCGGCGGCGCGCATGAATTCCTGTCCAAGCCCTTCGACCTCGACGACGCCGTCGCGCTGGCAGCGCGCACGCTGCCCGATGCCGGCGACGCGGCCGAGGCGGTGCCGGAGGGCGATGCGCGCACCGCCACGCCGCAGCTGATCGGCGACACGCCCGCGATGCGCGCGCTGTTCCGGGCGATCGGGCGGCTGGCGCAGGCGCCGTTGTCGGTGCTGATCACCGGCGAGACCGGCACCGGCAAGGAGCTGGTCGCGCACGCGTTGCACCATGAGTCGCCGCGCGCGCGCAAACCGTTCGTCGCGCTCAACACCGCCGCGATTCCCGCCGAGCTGCTGGAGAGCGAGTTGTTCGGCCACGAAGCCGGCGCGTTCACCGGCGCGCAGAAGCGCCACATCGGCCGCTTCGAACAGGCCGACGGCGGCACGCTGTTCCTCGACGAGATCGGCGACATGCCGCTGCCGCTGCAGACGCGCCTGCTGCGCGTGCTGGCGGAGGGCGAGTTCTTCCGCGTCGGCGGCCGCGAACTGATCCGCGTCGACGTGCGGGTGATCGCCGCGACCCACCAGGACCTCGATGGTCTGGTCGCGGAAGGCCGCTTCCGCGCCGACCTCCTGCATCGCCTCAACGTGGTCCGCCTGCAGCTGCCACCGCTGCGCGAGCGCCGGGCCGACGTGCCGCAGCTGGCGGAGAACTTCCTGGCGATGGCCACGCGCAAGCTCGACATCGCGCCCAAGCGCTTCGCCAATGCGGCGCTCGACCTGCTGCAGGCCTACGACTGGCCCGGCAACGTGCGCGAGCTGGAGAACGTGTGCTGGCGCCTGGCCGCGCTGGCGCCCGCCGACGTCATCAACACGACGGACCTGCAGGGCGCGCTGTCGCACGCACCGGTGGCCGGGGGTGGGCGCGGCGAATGGGACCATGCGTTGGCCGAGTGGGCGCGCCGTCGCCTGCTGGAAGGCGCAGAGTCGCTGCATGCCGAAGCGCGCGAGCGGCTGGACCGCACGTTGCTGGAAGTGGCGCTCGACCTGACCCACGGCCGTCGCGCGGAAGCGGCGGTGAAGCTCGGCGTGGGACGCAACACCGTGACGCGCAAGTTGGGGCCGGGCCGCAAGCGCGGATGAAGCGGGCGGCCCGCTTTCATTGAACGTGAAGGTAGCCGCCGTTACGGTAGCGGGCCACGACCTGCTCCCGGAGATCTCCATGCGCATTGCCCTGCTGGCCGCCGCGTCGGCCCTCACGCTCGCCGCGTGCAGCACCACGCCGTCGACGCCCACGGCATCCACGCCCGATGTGCCCACCACCAGCACCGCCAAGCAGGCGATCGCGGTGCTGGCGTCCGCGTCCGCCAGCCGCGTCAGCGGCAGCGTCACCCTGGTGCCGATGGGCAAGGGCCTGCACCTGACCGGCGAAGTCGGGGGCCTGCCGGCCAACAGCACGCATGCGTTCCACATCCACGAGAAGGGCGACTGCAGCGCCGCCGACGCGAGCAGCGCAGGCCCGCACTTCAATCCCTTCAACGCGGCGCACGGCAAGGCCGGCAGCGGCGCGCATCATGCCGGCGACATGAACAACCTCACCGCCGATGCCGAAGGCGTGGCGAAGATCAACGTGCACCTGGAAGGCGTCACCCTCGGCGGCGGCGCGGTCAACGATGTGTCGGGTCGCGCGCTGATCGTGCACGCGGCCGCGGACGACTACGCGAGCCAGCCGGCCGGCAACGCCGGCGCGCGCGTGGCGTGCGGCATCATCAAGGTCACCCAGTAAGTACGACGGGCGGGGCCACGGCATGCGCCGTGGCGTTCTGCTTCACGCGCTCAGCGACGCGCGAGGATCGGCCTTGCCGGGGCAGTGCGCGAACGTGACCGGAATGCCATGGGCCTCGAGCACGGCGGCGATCTGCTGCTGCCGTGCCTGGAAGTGCTGGTAGGCGCGTTCGAGCCGCTCGTCGGTGGCGTCCTGCGGCGCATAGCGCGCCCGCCAGGCCATCGGTTCGAACAGGGCGATGTGGACTTCGCCCTGCGCATACCGCAACAGCGGCTCCGGCGGCGCATCCAGCCACTGCTCATCCGCAGGCGCCATCAGGGCGGTCTCGATCACCGGCCACAATGCGCCGAGCCCGCCGTGGTCGTACTGCATGGCGGTCATCGCCGCGAGGTCGTGCAGCGTCATGTAGCGCGCGTGCTCGATCTGCGCACCGAACGCCGTCTGCGCAAGCAGCGCGGTATCGGCCTGCGCCATGCCGGTTTCGAGCAGTACGCCTTCCAACCGTTCGCCGACGGCTTCTACCGTATGGTCATCGCCCGTGAGCAGGAACGGCACCACGCGCAACAGCCCGCCACGCAGGCCGTCGTCGGCTTGCAGCGGCATCGGGATGTCACCGGTGTCGTCGGCGCCGAAAGCGATCAGGCGCGCGCCTTCACCGCGTCCCGGGGCGCGCTGGTGCAGTTCGCGCAGGCGCTGGTGCAGCGACCATCCCGGCCGCAGCGCCTCCGCAGGATCGAAATGCGCCGCGGCCAGGACGAGATCCAGGTCGCGGACCTGCGGGGCATGCGTGGCGAGATCGCGCCCCAGCTTTTCCGCCAGTTCGCTCGCCTCGGCGGCCGCCAGCGCGGCGCGCGCGGGCGTGTGGCCGGCCGCCAGTTCCAGTGCGATCACGCCCATCACGACGGGGCCTGTTGGGGATCGGGTCATGTCAGCGGTTGGAGGTGGTGGAGGGGCGCATTACACTGCCCATTATGCCTGCCGTACGCAGGCGCATCTTCACCCCTCCCGCCGTCGCCATCCGTCCAGAGGTCCCCATGCCCGCATCCCGTCCCGTCGCCATCCTCGGCGGCGTCCGCATTCCGTTCTGCCGCCAGAACACGGCCTACGCGGATGTGGGGAACCTGGGCATGTCGGTGCGCACGCTGGGCGCGCTGGTCGAGCGCTTCGGCCTGCACGGCCAGCAGCTGGGCGAAGTGGCGATGGGCGCGGTGATCAAGCATTCGTCGGACTGGAACCTCGGCCGCGAAGCGGCGCTGTCGTCCGGCCTCTCGCCGCTGACGCCGGGCATCACCCTGCAGCGCGCCTGCGGCACCAGCCTCGACACGATCATCCACATCGGCAACAAGATCGCGCTGGGCCAGATCGATTCCGGCATCGGCGGCGGTTCGGACACCACCTCCGAAGTGCCGATCGTCTACGGCAAGAAGCTGCGCGCGCGGCTGCTCGCCGCCAATCGCGCCAAGACCACGCAGGACAAGCTGAAGGCGCTGGTCAGCGGCTTCAAGTTCGGCGAACTGAAGCCCGAGTTCCCCGGCGTGGCCGAGCCGCGCACCGGCAAGAGCATGGGCGACCACTGCGAAGACATGGCGAAGGAGTGGAGCATTTCGCGCGATTCGCAGGACGAGTTGGCCGTGGCCTCGCACAAGAAACTGGCCGCGGCGTACGAGCGTGGCTTCTTCGATGATCTGATCGCACCGTTCCGCGGCCTGGAGCGCGACAACATCCTGCGCGCGGACACCTCGCTGGAGAAGCTGGCCACACTGAAGCCGGCGTTCGACAAGACTTCGGGCCGCGGCACGCTGACCGCCGCCAATTCCACGCCGCTGACCGACGGCGCCGCCGCGGTGCTGCTGTCCAGCGACGAGTGGGCGAAGGCGCACGGCCACGAGCCGCTGGCCTATCTGAAGGATGCGCAGGTCTCGGCGGTCGACTTCGTCCACGGCGAAGGCCTGCTGATGGCGCCCACCATCGCCGTGCCGGAAATGCTCAAGCGCAACGGCCTGACGCTGCAGGACTTCGACATCTACGAGATCCACGAAGCCTTCGCCGCGCAGGTGCTGTGCACGCTGCGCGCGTGGGAGAGCGAGGACTACTGCCGCAACCGCCTGGGCCTGGATGCGCCGCTGGGCAGGATCGATCCGGCGAAGATGAACCCGAACGGGTCCTCGCTGGCGACGGGCCATCCCTTCGCCGCCACCGGTGCGCGCATCGTCGCCACCGTGGCGAAGGAACTGAAGCAGCGCGGCGGTGGCCGCGCGCTGGTCTCGATCTGCACCGCCGGCGGCATGGGCGTCGTGGCGATCATCGAGCGCTGAGCGTCCGCGTGATCAACGCGCGGGTGTCTGCACCTGCGCGCTGCCGATCCCGTGGCGGTGCCCTTCGCTGACCGCGGTCAGCGTGCCATCGGGATGGAATACCAACGCATTCCCGGCACCGATTTCCTCGGCCTGGTCGGACCAGCGCTGCCCGAGGCGCGCCAGCGCCTTCGCCTGCGCGCTGCCGGCGAAGCCGGGTTCGATATCGGTAACGGCGCCGTTGCGCTGCGATAGCCGCGGCGCGTCGATGGCCTGGTCCATCGGCAGGCCCAGGTCGATGTAGTTGACGATCGTCTGCAGCACGGTGGTGATGATGGTGGAACCGCCCGGGCTGCCGATCGAGAACGCGGGCTTGCCGTCCTTGAACGCCAGCGTCGGCGTCATGCTGCTGCGCGGGCGCTTGCTGCCTTCGGGCACGTTCGGATGCGGGGCGGTGAAATCGAAATCGGTCAGCTCGTTGTTGAGCAGGAAACCATACCCCGGCACGACGATGCCACTGCCGCCCCAGTCTTCGATGGTGAAGGTGTAGGCGACGACGTTGCCGTCCTTGTCCGACACGGTCAGGTGCGTGGTGTGCGTGCTCTCCGGCTGCAGCGCGCGCGGCGCGGGTCGCAGCGGATAACTCGCATCCTGCTGGAAGGCGAACGGATCGCCCGCCCCGACCGGGCCGGGCGCGGCGCGGGCGGGATCGATCAGCGCGCGCCGCTGCGCTGCATACGCCTTGCTCAGTAGGCCGGCTACGGGCGCATCCACGTATTCCGGATCGGCCAGGTACGCATCGCGGTCGGCGAAGGCGAGGCGGCTCGCTTCCAGGTAGAGATGCTCCACCTGCGTGCGCGGCAGCGACTTCAGGTCGTAGCCTTCGAGAATGTTGAGCGCTTCGAACACGGTCACGCCGCCACTGCTCGGCAGCGGCATGCCGTAGAGGTCGTAGCCACGGTAGCGGGAGCGCACCGGCTCACGGACGCGGGCTTCGTAGTCCGCCAGGTCCGCCAGACTCATGCGGCCGCCGCGCACGGACACGCCGCTCGCCGTCGGCGGACGGTTGACCGCATCGACGATCGCGCGTGCGAGCGGGCCCGCGTAGAACGCCTCCACGCCGTCGCGTGCCAGCAGGCGGTAGGTGCGTGCGAGGTCGGGATTGCGCAGGCGCGTGCCGGCGGGCAGTGCCTTGCCGTTGCGCAGGTACAGCGCGGCGGTGGCGGGGAAGCGAGCGAACTTGCGTTCGTTGCGCGCGATCAGGCCCGAGAAATTCGCATCGACGGTAAAGCCCCGCTCCGCGGTGGCGATCGCCGGCGCGAGCACCTGCTCGAACGACATCGTGCCGTAGCGCTGCAACGCCTCATGCCAGCCGCGCACGGTCCCGGGCACGCCGACCGACAGGCCGCTGGCGACGGCGGTGTCGAAGTCCATCTCTCGACCCTCCTCGATGAAGAGGGTGGAAGTGACGGCGGCGGGCGCGGTCTCGCGATGGTCGAGGGTGACCACGCGTTGCTCCTTCGCCAGGTACACGACCATGAAGCCGCCGCCGCCGATCCCGCAGCTGAAGGGATCCGTCACCCCGAGCGTGGCCGCGGCGGCGACGGCGGCATCGATCGCGTTGCCGCCGCGGTCCAGCACGTCGATGGCCGACTGCGTGGCCTGCTCGCTGATCGTCGCCGCGCCCCCGCCGGTGCCGGTCGCCACCGGCGTCTTGGCCTGCACGGCGGGGGTGGCCAGCAGGGCGAGGAGGAACGCGGTGCGCAGAAATCGGGTCATCGCGGATCACCGAAGGGCAGGCGATCCGATTGTCACACGGGTCTGGCGCGCCCCGCGCCACCCCTCGCGGCGACCGATCCGACCATGGAATGATGCGGCCAACCCCGGTGGGCCGTGCCAGACGTTGGTAGTCGGGCCGGCACCGCCGGCCATTGCCACGCTGCCTTCGGAGTTTCCATGCGCTTGCACAGGACGTACCGCGTCGTTCCGCTGTTGGCTCTTTCTGTCCTCATCGCTTCCTGCAGCAAGCACGAGATGGCTGAGCGGGAGGCCGCGGCCGCCGCCGAGTCGAGCGCCGATGCCGCAGGCGCTCCGTTGCTGGCCGAAGCCGCTTCCGATACCGCCGCCGCGGCCGCTTCGCAGCAGAACGTGGCCTCGCCGGCGCTGCAAGGGCCGGGGGTCGATCCTTCGCAGATGGCGTCGGACGTGGCGAGCCAGGTCGATCCGCAGCGCCGCTTCATCCGCACCGCGCAGGCGCAGTTCCAAGTGGTGGATGTCTACCGTACGGCGCTGGCGATCGAGGATGAAGTGGCCGCGCAGGGCGGCTTCGTCGTCGACAACGAGATCTCGTCGCAGGTCCAGCGTGTGCTGAGCCGGCCGCTGGCGCCGGGCAAGCGGATGGAACTGACCGAATACAGCCTGCAGGGCCAGCTGACGGTGCGCGTGCCCAGCGAGCGTACCCAGGCGTTCCTGCGCGCGGTCGCCGCGCAGATGGAATTCCTCGACCGGCGCAGCTTCTCGGCCCGCGATGCGCAGTTCGACCTGTTGCGCCAGCAACTGGCCAGCCAGCGCGCGCAGGACGAGCAGCGCGAGCTGGGCGACGCGGTGCAGGCGGGGGGCAAGCTCGCCGACAAGACCGATGCGATCCAGTCGCGCGGCGCGGCGCGCGCCGGCCGCGACGAGGCGTTGATTGCGCAGAAGCAGTTCGAGGATCGCGTCGCCTTCAGCACGATCACCCTGTCGCTGCGCCAGGACGCGCAGGTGCGGCGTGCAGAACGGGTCGATGTCGATGCGGTATTCCGCGACAACGGGCCGGGCTTCTTCTCCCGTCTCGGCGAATCGCTGGCGGTCGGCTGGCGCGCCGCGCTGGACATCGTCATCGCCCTGGCCGCGTTGTGGCCGTTGTGGCTGGCTTTGGTCGCGACCGTGCTGGGTTGGCGCCGCTGGCGCAAGACGCGTCCGCGTCCCGCGGCGTAACGAGGCGCCTCAGTCGCGCAGGCGGGGCAGTCCGTGCGCGTCGCGTTCCTCGACGACCGCCTCGTCGTGGATCGTCTGCCGCAGGTCGCGCCCGGGCAGCACGACGGGTGCTTCCGCACGCGCGGCCTTCAAGGCATTGGCGTAGCACTGCTGCGCCTGTGCGGTATCGCCGGCGGCATTGAAGCCTTCGCCCAGTTCCTCCCAGGCCTCGGCGCCGGCGCCCTGCGCGACCGCGCGGTGCAGGAACTCCTGTGCTTGCGGCCACTGGCCCTGCAGGCGCGCTAGCCGGCCCAGTGTGACCAGCAATGCCGGGCTCGCCGGGTGCGCCTGCAGCCAGTGCTGCGCGCTGGCGCGCCGCGAATCCAGCTTGCCGATGGGCAGGCGACCGTAGAGCGCCGCCAGGCCTTCGTCCCAGCGTGCTTCGAGCGCCTGTTCGATGCTGCGCGTAGCGGCGTCTTCCCAGCGCAGCGTGGCTGCGCGCTCGGCGTACGCGGCGACCACGGCAGGCTGCACGCGCAGCGCTTTGGTCAGTGTTTCCCAGCGCTCGGCCAGCGCGTTCGCATCGGCCGCCTCATGCAGCGACTGCGCGGCGAGCCGTTGTTCAAGCGCATCGAGCATCGCCGGCGCCATCGCCTGCTGCTGTTTCAGTGCGCCCAGCAACCCGTAAGCCTCGTACGCGCGCGCGGTGTCGGCGAGCGCCTGCGCGCGCAAGGCCAGGCCGCGCGGCGGCAGGGGCTGCACGGCCGGGGCATCCAGCAGATCGAGCGCGTCGCGCGGACGACCGGCGGCCAGGGCGAGCTGCGCGGCGGCCAGGGCATGCGCACCGGGTGAGCGCTCGCGCAGGACGTCGAGGTGCCGCTGCACGGTGGCATCGTCGCCTTGCGCGGCGGCCGCCTGCACGGCGCCGATGCGGGCGATAACACCGACTTCATCGTCGTCGGCGGCACGCTCCAGCAACTTGCCCGCCTTCGACCAGTGGCCCGCATGCAGTGCGTCCAGACCTTCGATCAGGCGTGCACGCGCCTGCTTGC
>Ga0247823_10003675_pt1 | contig 12381 bp, 10 predicted proteins | sample 13C_PalmiticAcid_2_FD_192426 | JGI IMG/M metagenome (GOLD analysis project Ga0247823, IMG submission 192426) | Soil microbial communities from agricultural site in Penn Yan, New York, United States - 13C_PalmiticAcid_Day30 | ecosystem: Environmental > Terrestrial > Soil > Agricultural land...
GGATAGACCAAGCAGGCCACGAGCTGCGACGGAGGCAAAGAAAAAAAGTGCAGCCACCAGCACATCGCTGCGGGGAGGGGGGCTATCACCTTGGCTTTGAAGTGGCCGACCGCGATGCCGGTGAAGCCGAGGGGCGGGCACTTGGGTTAGGTCCGCTCTGGCCTGCAGGCGGTCGATGGAGGTCAACGCAGCGCTGCGCGGGCATTGGGGATGACCCGGTTGCAAATCTATCGACGAATCGTGTTGCCCCAGACAGCGCCGATGTTCCTCAGCGGGGGATTGCTGCATGGCTCCGCTTACGCTGAAAGCATCATCGGCAGCGATGCTACCTCGCTCAATGGATATCTCTTGGGATTTGCCTTGGTCCAGTCGGTGCTGGCGGTATCCGTTGCCTGGGGCGCCTACGCCATCTGGTGCGGCGACAGGCTTTATCACAATGCACGCCTTGCTGGCGGCATCACACTGGGCATCGGACTTGGCACATTGTGGCAGAGTAGCCTGATGGTTTAAGTTCTCGAACCGACAATATTGCAGGAACTAGCTCGTCGTGCCCGCGGCTGTGTACAGGGGGCCATGTATGCAGCGGCTGGAGTGTCCGTCGATCTCGCGCATGCTGGAGCGTCGGACTAAAAGGCGGCGCCCGAACGGCAATTTTGCCACTCAAAATGGGTTGAGGCTCGCCTGTGGCAAATGTGAGGGCGCCACTATGGATCGGCCCTAACGATATGTGACACCGTTTAGGCAGAACATCATACGTCCCTGCGATCAGGGTGGAAACTTCCGCCAACCTCTTGGTGGCTTCCCCACTCCGATAGACCGCAGTGTCAACGAGGTGCGATGGAGGCAAGGCCTGCTGCAATGGTAGGGTTCGAACTCCTCGTCGTCGTTGAACGATTCAACCTCATGGCGGCCGATGACTTCCAACGCCTCGGACGATTTCCGCCACGGCGCCTTATGGTAGTGGTAAGTGGACGAAAATGCGCAGGCCCGCTGCTGCCCGAAGTGAACTGCACAGCTGAATAGCTTTGTGCAGGACGTTTGCCCAGACAGTCCGATTCTGCGGCCCTATCTGCGCCATTGCCAGCGGGCACCGAGAATGTCTGCTATCGGCCTCTGAGCCGTCGGCGCGCCCGCGGCTCGAATGGCTGCTTTCCATGATGCGGTCACCGAGAGCGGGCAGACTGCTCACGGCGGCCAAAGCTGCGCGACCAGCCTCCCGATACTTTGTCGGCAAGGAGGAGGCGGATCAGAGGATTTCTGCTTGATTGACACAGGAGACTGGGTTGACGAGGATTTGGTCCACGCCCGCAGGTTGCAAAAAGAATTGGGCTTCTTCCTTCCGGGAAAATGCAGGAAACCGCAATCCAAGTTGACGAGTATCCTGAAGCTTAGCGAAGTGGGTCACGTCGCCGGTGTCTGGGCTACATCCACGTCGAACAGCGAGAACAATACACACCGATACCGAGGGGGAAATCATGGATGATCAATTTTACAATCGTGTTGGCGGCGATCGCATTGAAAGCCGGCAAGTCGACGAATTAATCGGTATCGCTCGAGGGCTGGTAACTGACGGAAATATCAATCAGGCCGAAGTCGAATTCCTGCAAAAATGGCTAGCGGTCAATGTGGAAATCAGCGGGCAACCGCTTATCCGAATGCTCTATCGAAGGATAAATGAAATCCTTGCGGACGGTGTCGCTGACGAAGAAGAAAAGGCGGAGCTTTTCGATACCCTTGGACGCTTTTCCAATCAGGATTTCGAAATTGGGGAGCCACTCAAGGCGACAACCTTACCTTTGTGCCAACCGGCGCCGGCATTGACGTTCACTGGCCTTCGTTACGCTTTCACGGGCACGTTCAATTTCGGTCAGCGTAAAGACTGCGAGGCAGCCGTCATCCAGCGAGGCGCAACAGCGGGGGGCATCGCTCAAAAGACCAACGTTTTGGTGATTGGGGTTTACGCGACCGAGTCCTGGAAGCACTCGTCGTTTGGCAACAAGATCGTTCAGGCCGCTGAATGGCGCGATCAGGGTTTCCCGATTTCAATTGTCTCCGAAGAGCACTGGGTTCGCCACCTCTCTTAAATAAGACCCGCGCCGGAATCAGTCCAGGCGCAGTAGGCATTTTTCAGGTTCGGTACTCGAGAGCGTTCCGCGGCCATCCCCTCTTGCGTTGCGTGCTTCATCTTAGTGAGCCCCGATTTATTCAGATGGTGTCTTCTTGGTTTCGGTAGATCTCAAGAAGACACCACGTCCTGCGTCACTTTGGATGAATTCGACACCGAGTTGCTCCAGTGCCATTTGAACCCTAGCCAACGTCTTTGCCTGAGGCTGACGCTGGCCATTTTCAAAAAGCCAAAGCGTGCGCTTAGCCACTTGAGCACGCGTCGCAAGATCCGCCTGCGTAATGTTGAGCATGCCCCTGGCAGCCCGCAGCTGAGCACTGTTCACTTTTCAACCTTTGAGGCCGGGGGGCGCCCGAGGGTACCCCGTCTCGCAATCAATTAACCATTAACTATAGTATCACGAAGTGTACTGTTTACCAGTACAAATGATTGCATTTTATGTAACTCTTGATACTACATTGCCATCGGTACCCAGCCGAGCCCGCACTAAGCCTGCGCCGCAACGACGGCCATCCATCACCTTCCCTCAGTGTTTTGTACGCCGACGTTTAAACCGGCGAGGAGTGATCATGCTTTCTGCTACGCCCCCCCTGACCTCTACCTCCTTCAATCCTCCAGAGCTCTCCACGCAAGGAACGATCGATCGCACACTGGAGGTGCGCCGGCTGCGAAAGAATCTGATGACACTGGTCCTGACGAGCCGGTCTGTTGTCCATTCCGGCAATGCCAGTCTCATCGAAAATCTTGCTTTGCTGGCGGGCTTTCGTTCGGAGGAGCTCGTGATCCTCCCCCTTCGCGGATTTGGCGAGGGCTTCCATGTGGTCTCAGCGCCGACATCCGTATGGCGTACTGACTACGAGTTACTCCTCGACCTTAAGCACAAGGCCGCCGAGGCTGGAACAAAGGTCATTCTAGTCCCACCGACATACATCCAGCGCGAGCCACGACTGGGCAACGCGCGGCTGGTCGCCGACGCATTTCACGTTTCCATAACAGGCGAAGACCGCATGTCCGTCTTCCTCCACCTGGTGGAAAACGGTGGGTACAGCACGTTCCAAGACTGTGCCATGGCGGTCGTGAACAGCGAGGCGCCCTACTCGTGTGTGTTGAGCATGGCCGGGCTGGGATTGATCGACATCGATCTCGGCAAGCCCATTACGCCGAATACGCGCGTCGACTTGCCGGAGGGGCGATAGCCATATGTACGGAAGGGCAATCAATCTTCGTAAGGCCAAGAGAATTCAGAGCCTGGCCAGAGATATGGCTGGCTACGCTGAAGGCAAAACGCCGTCTGATGAGGCCCTTGCGGCGGCCCCAATTTTGTTGACATGGAAGTTGGCAACCCGAGAAGCTGTTTGCCTCGAAGGGGTTTCCTCTGGCCACCCCTTCCTGGAGAATGGGCCGATCGTGACCTCGGAGATCTGGTGGCTAACCCCTGATTGGGTCAGGACAACTTCCCGGCTCTATCGTTTGGGATCAGAGCTTCCTGAAGACTTGTGAGAGCCTGTGCTGCGCCGGCGAACCCATGCCGCTGACGCAGCACGCTCGGACATTCCTCAAGCCTAGGTAGGAATCATGCCGCCAAAGTCAGACCCCAGAACGACCCTTTTTGATGAGCAGGTCGAGCCGAGTGTGCTGCAGCCGCCTTCCACTCACGCCTCCCGGCCCACGGCTCATCGCGCTCTCGCAGTTGCCTTAGCAAACTCGATCTTCACCCCCGCGGAAAAGAAGCGCCTGAAAGCCAAAAAGCCACTCTCGATCATTGTCCTCTGTCCCGACGAGAGCGCTCACAAGCATCTTGCGCGCATTATTTCGACTATGGGCAACCCTAGTACCTTTGCGGTTATCAAGGACGAGAAAGGGGACCTCAAATCCCCGGAACTCCGACACGCAACACCATCGGAAGCATTGGGCGCGGGCTCGGGAGTCATCTCTCTTGTCAGAACGCTCGAAGAGGTTCCGCCCCCTCTGGTCGTCGCGTCCGAACGCACTCATATCATCGGCGGTGTCGAAATCCGTATTGTGGCGGAGGTAATTCGCGCCTGCACCAGTGGACACATTCCCAAAACACTGGGGTCTATGAATCTATCCACGCTCTCGTTCAGTGCAATTTGTGCGGCTATCGGACGTGGAGGAAAAGCCCGAGACAGCGTGGCGAGGCTAGCCAAGGCCGCCGCCAAAGCGCCTATCGTTGTGGATCCAGCAATCCCGAACCTCGAGGAGGCCATAGAATTCGGTGCTGCTCGCGATTGGGGGTTGGATTTGAAAGCCGACGTCGCCGACTTCATCACAGGTAAAATTGCCTGGAATTCCGTTGATCGTGGGGTTGTACTTCACGGCGTGCCGGGCACCGGCAAATCCCTTTTTGCGAAAGCTTTGGCGCAGGCCTGCGGCATTCCCCTCATTGTTGGATCCATGGGGGAGTTTTTCGCAAGCACTAAGGGCCATCTGGGCGATGTGATCAAACGTCAGAAGGAACTGTTCGAGGAGGCGAAGGCCTGCCGACCAAGCATTCTCTTTATCGACGAGATCAATGCACTACCTGATATCGATAAGCTCTCTCGAAACGATGATTGGTGGCGCCCTGTTATTCTGGATTTCTATCTTCGATTGGATTCGCTCACCGCGGATCGGGATGGTGTCGTCGTCATCGGTGCCACCAATCGCCTTGAAGACATCAATCCAGCATTGTTGCGACCCGGCAGGCTGGAACGCGCTATCGAAATTGGTTTGCCAAATGCCGCTGGCGTTGAACGAATTCTGCGCCACCACCTGAAGGGTGAGCTCAATGATGTGAATTTGGAGGGTGTGTCGCTGTTGGCTTTAGGATCGACGCCGGCTCAGCTTATGGAGCAGACCCGATCTGCTATGCGCCAGGCCCGGCGATCTGGAAGAGGCATCCAAGAAGGCGACCTACGTCGCGCTATCCTTGGGGATGTCTTTGTGCACCCCGATTTCACTCGTCGCGTCGCCCTCCACGAAGCAGGTCATGCCATTGCCGCCTGGCGCTCCCCCTCATTCGAGCTTGTGGACGTCTCGATCGTCAGTGCCGGAGGCCTTTCAGGACGCGTCGAAATTTTGCGCCGCAGCTCTGCGCTCACCCTCGAAACATTCGAGGAGGAGACGATTTACTTTCTTGCGGGTCGAGCTGCCGAGATTGTCTCACTCGGTGATGCTTCAGCGGGGGCAGGCGGCAGCGAAGCGTCAGATCTCGCACGCGCCACCTCGCTGGTGGCGGCTATGATTGTAAGCCTGGGGCTCGGGTCGGATAAGTCGGCGCTGTGGAGATGCCCCCCAGACCAAGCCATCAGCTTGGTTCAGCGCGATGGGTACCTCAGAAGCCAGGTCGAAGAGCGGCTGGAAATCCTACAGGCCCGAGCTGAATTGCTTGTTCGGGATCAGTTGGAGGCCATTGAGCAGCTGGCCGAGCGTTTGATCGAACGTCACAGAATGACTGGCGAGGAAGTCTACAGTTTCCTCAACCAACTCCGCCGTATTGCGTGACCTCAAAGGCTGAGTTCGACCTCACATCACCCAGTCGATGTGAAAAATCTTGACAAATCAAGATGTTTGCTTTATAAGGCAGCATCCTCAACAAAGCCATTCTTGTCACCGCCGCTTCATGTGGCGGAATGACTTCAACGTTCTGTATTCGTCCGACCAAAGGCCGGGCGACCTGTTCGTTTGTCTTCACACTGAGCGGCGGCCCTCCCATTTCAAAGCGTCAAAGCGTCTTAAAGACACCCGATGTCGCGGCGGTCATCGTTACCGCTACCAACGGCGGACCTATTCGCACGATCACTGGGCGGGCGCTGTTGCGGCCCAACGGGCGCTTCCCGTCTCGAAAAGCTTGGCGGGTGCTTCCTTTCGAAGCCATGCATGAGCGTGCACTCATGTGGATTTGTGAGGCCGATCCGAGCATCAAGACCTTTCTTTCCCAACCCCACCGGCTGGAGATGAATATCGGGGAAGCTCGACCGCTGGTCTATTTTCCAGATTTGATGTGGGAGAGCGCGGACGGACGCATCGAGATCATTGAGACAAAAAAGACTCTCAGCGAAGTTCGACGTGATCCGCGTTACGAAATGAAGCTTGAGCTTGCACGCTGGGTCTACGAACGCGAGGGCTGGTCCTACCGCGTCTTGGACGAGAAGACGATTTTCGCGGAGCCTCGATGGTCAAATGCCCGGGCTATCGTGACAGACCGCCATACAGTTTTGTCATCCCGCGACAAACTTCGCCTTATCGAACGCCTGCAGCAAGGACCGATCACGTACGGGAAGGCAATTGCGACCTTGAGCGTTTCCGATAGCCCGTTCGACCCCGTCGCGCGCGCCAAGCTTCACGCCATGTTCGTTCGCAGGCAGGCACATATCGATATCTCCCAGGTCATTCGTATTTCGACCGCAATTACCGCAACCCACGGCTGTAGGTCCAAAGGCCCCTCGGAGCCTTGGACTCCCAGATAGCCCGGTGGGGACCGCCGTCTCCAAGAATGTACCAACATGTTCGCCGCCGCGAACACGTAGTTCCCTTCATCTAATGGAGCCTCGATTGCAGCTCGAAGTGCAGTACCCTCTGCCTAAGCCGATGACACTTGACCTTAAAAAGGAAGATCGCGTTGTCATGCCGGATGGCGTGTTTCGATTCATACAGGGAATCTCCAGAGACCGCCTGCTCTTTCACCATGAGATCACCGGCTACGAAAAGGTGATTTCGGAACGCGACGTTGCGGAAATGTTCGGCAACGGCAAGGCACGTCGCATTCCCGATCCACGACGCGACAATGGGCGGGCAAAGGCCTGTAACGCCAATCCCCAGATATCGATCGAACAATACGACACGCCCGAGGGTATCCGGGCGCGGTCGCTTCAGTTTATCGTAAAGGAGTGGGACCGGGACCCGAATGCGAAGTTGGGTGTCAAATGGATTAAGGGTTTCCAGGAGCGCATGCGCCCGCACGCGCAGCGCCATGGCCTAACTCACGAGTTCAGTGCAAGTCGGATCATCAAGGCAATCAACGACTGCGGCGAACCGGGTGACCGCCAACTGCGCTACTTTTTCTCGCAACGAGGGAAGGTAAAGCGCGATCGCCTGCCCGCTAAAATTATCGCACTCCTAGCTGAAACCGTTACCTGGTTCTACAGCGAGCGGCGACGCACGAAGAAGGGCGCTTCCGACCACTTCCGCGGGCTGCTCATTGCCGAAAATAAGGAGCGCGAAGCGCGGGGCCTGAACCCTTTTCGGATTCCGAAGAGGAATACGACGGTCATCGAACGTATTAATTTCGGTGCGACCTACGACAACTGGGCGCGAAAGTACTCCAAATGGGAAGCAGACCAGACTTTTCGGGGGGTCAGCAACCACATCTCGGCTTCGCGCCCTGGAGAGATCGTCATCATCGACCACACCGTCGTCGATGGTTTTGTTCTCATTGATGAAAAGACCATGCTGCCCCTCGGGCGGCCCTATCTGAGCATCGCAATTGATGTATTCACTCGATGCGTTCTGGGTTTCCTTGTCACGGCCGAGCCTCCAAGCATCTACACCGTGACGACGCTCATTAAGCGCGTAAACCGCCCAAAATTCTATGTGGCTGAACTCTATCCCGACATTGAGGGATCCACCGACTCGTACTGCCACCCGCTGACCGTGCTATGCGACAATGGCTGGGATCTTGGCTCAGTCAGCGTAGTTGAGGCCTTAGCCGACATAGGGACTGAATTGTTGTTCGCCCCGATTGCAACTCCGCAATACAAGGCAATCGGCGAGCGCGCCTTCCATACCTTCAATACCGGACTGATTCATCAATTGCCGGGCTCGATCCCGTACAATCTCGCCCAACGCCGGCACCTCTCAGCACAGAAGCTAGACGTCGATCCCCACAAAGATGCGATCGTGACCATCGCCCTCCTTGAGCGGCTGATCCACGAGTTCATTATCGTTTACGAAAATGAACCCCACGAAGGGGTCGGCGGCATTCCTGCTCGACTATGGCAAGACGCGCTTTTGGTTCATCCCCGCCGAATGATCGATGACATCAATGCACTCGACCATGTCCTCGGCCGCGTCACGCAGGGCCAACTAACTAAGGCCGGCGTCAAATTCAAGAATATGCGGTTTCACGACCAAGAGAACGTCAGCAAGCTCCTGAACGATCTCGTCGGCCGCGAGCCAATTCGCACACAGGCGAAGTCCACGATGCAGTCAGGTCGGGTGAAGGTGAAGATCAAATACAACCCGTCAGATGCCTCGCGTATCTACATCTGGCACCCACTCGAATGCCAATACTACACGATGTTCAACCGCGACGAGACTTACTGCGAGGGTCTATCCTTTTGGGCGGCCGATCAGATTTATCGGTTTGCGCGCGCACAAGACATGGAATTCAAGACCGACGAGCAGCGCACTCTCGCTCGTCTGCGCCTTCAGAAAACCATCGAAAAACTCATTCCGAAAAAGCCCTTCAAGGCTAGCTCGGACGCACGCCGACTGCTGGCTCTGGAAGTCCCCACCCTTGAAGGCAAGATTACACACGCCCAGGCCGAGGCTTCCGTCGATGGACGAAAACCTGCCGAGCAGGTCCCAAGCCAGGACGTTCAGATAGACGTATTCGGTCGTGGGCGCGTTGACGGCGATGCCCCAATTCCTGGGGTGGTGAAAAACCTGAGAAAGCAAAAGCAGACGAGGGCGGCTACAAAGAGGGCGCGGGAAGTCGATGGGGTACAGGAAGTAGCATCCGGACCCAAGACCGAAGACCTGTTCATTTTGCCGAGCAAAGCATCGCGACCTGGTTTCACCCCTCTCAAGGGCGACGGGTGGGGCGTGTCTTAGCGCCTGCTTGCCACACAAACTACTAGCACCACGCCAAAAATTCAAAGGGCAGCATGCATGGCATTAACCCCTGACGAACAAAGCGCACGCCTGGCAAAGTTCGATGAAATCTGCGTCGACCATCCTCGATTAAAAGCGATCATTTCCGAGGTCGCCTCACTCGCAGCAGATACGCGTTCCCGCATTCGGCGCAACCAGTCTCGCTTGGAACTCGCCGGGAATCGCCCGGTCAAGTTGGACGAACTTTGGATTCTTCCGATCGTGGGACCATCTGGCGCTGGCAAGTCCTTCGCGATCGAGAAGATTGTCGATGCCGAGTATAAGCGTCTTCCGGCAGGGTCCGACTCAATCCCGATTTTGCCTGTAACGCTGCGCTCGTCGACAAAATCTACGCGCCAGTTCCAGCGACAAATCCTTGAGGCGTACGAGGACCCTTCGGCATCTGTGATCCTACGAGAGCGGGACTACAGCGAGGCCAACGTCAACAATGCCATCCGCAAAATAGCGCGACACCGTCAGACCTCAATCATCGTTCTCGATGAAGCACATAATTTGCTTGCGCATTCACGAAATACCAGTGTGATGGGGAAAGCGATCCGCAGCTTGGTGAACGATGGATTGTTCTCCGTGGTACTCGCTGGAACGGATGAAGTCTTACCTCTCCTCCGCGAGGACAAGGAACTACGCTCGCGCTACCGAGAAGGCATTTGGCTGAACAAGCTCGAGCTTACCCCTGACGACTGCTCCTACTTTATGAGCTTCGCGTCGTATTTTGAGACGGAACTCATAAGCAGAGGCATTGTGGATCACCCTATCGGGTTGACCGAAACTATCGATGATAGGGCCACTTTGTACGACATGGCGGACGGGGTGATCGGCATCGTTGTTCGCGTTTTGCGACTAGCACTCCTACGAGGCTTTCAGAAGGAAAAAGGTGTCGCTATCGATTGGCTCGATATCGCGAAGGCCTATCGCAGCTGGCTGTTCCTGAACGCCGACAGTAAGTCAAAGACCTTCGACCCCTTCCGTTCAGGCCCGAGAGCCGCAACCAAGCTTGCGATGGAAGTGCAGGAAAGAGAGGCGGAGGCTGCACAATGAAGCTTTCTAGCAGGAATGTTCGAACTGTTGCCTCTGCGGACGTAAAGCCCTTCGCGGTAACGCAAACGCCGTTCCCGGGGGAAAGCTTGGTGGGGTACATCTCGCGGTCGCTCGCAGAAACTCCTATCAGCCGACTTGCCACGGGTCTTTCTCTGGCTGGCATTGGAACTGGCCACGCCGAGTTCATCGCCTCTACGCTTGACGACCCACAACAGATCGCTGATTTAGCGAAGCTCCTCGGTGTCGGCGAAGCTGAGATCTTGCACCGGCTGAACCAGGTTACGCAGGGAGCGCAATATGAAACTTTCCATCACTTTGGACTTCAGTTGCACGGCAGGTTGAAAACCAGCGTTGTTCGTCGCATTGCGCCAACCATCATGAAGCGCGCCAATTTTCACCGAGCGGTGTGGTATATCGCCCCGCTTTCATTCGATCCGGAAACAAGGGAAACACTGCTTGATCGCTGCCCTGAATGCAAACATCAGCTTGGTTGGCGTCGATGCCGTGGAATTTCCATGTGCGATCAATGCGTTAACTCTCATGGCGGGCCAGCCGTCGATCTTCGGGACTTTCCGCAGCCTATCGTTGAAGTCCATGATGCTGAGGCGCTGCAATTCGTTACGGACCTAGTTTCTCATGACGGATTGATCAGAGAGACTGCTACCGCACACGCCAGCAAAGATTGGGACGCTGCGGGACCGGCTGAGCTATTCACCTTCACTTGCACACTGGCGTCATACCTCGAAGCAGACTCGGCAGTGATTGAAGGAGTGGACCCCAAAGATGCAGTGTCCGGGTTCAATGCCCCTCGCTCGCTGAACGCCCATGCGCTTGCTACCATCGGCCGCGTTATGATGGGCGGACGGAAGGCGCTCGGCGAGTTCCTTGACGAGCGCCGGGCAACACTTGAAGGGACCGTGGCGAAAAAGTCGTTCGAGCGGTGCTACTACTTGGGTTGCGTTCCTTTTGCCCTCAAGAACAAGCGTGTTTCCAGCTCCTTGCGCAATGTACTGCAGCAAGCGCTGAAGGATCATAGGCAGCGCAAACCCTTTGATCGACGCATGGGTGGCGGAGACGGTCATTTTGTACTCAAGGACGCCGCCAAGATGCTTTCACTTCCGGCACCGCTCATCAACGCGCTGGTAAACCAAGAAGTGATCGACTGTCAGCGCCGCAAAGACCGTAGAATGAAGACATATGTGAGCCCGGACAACATGCTTGCTCAGCTCCCAATCCTAGCCGATCTGATTACGACGATGGGGGCATTGAAAGCGCTTTCTGTTTCGAAAGAGGATCTTCGATCCCTGGCTCGTCACGGCTTGATCACGGAGCTTGCAGATCCGCTACTAGACCCGTTTTTTCGGCAGCCGATCTATTCTCGGGCGTCGATCGAGTCCTTGCTTGACCGCTTGATTAAACTCCCTCGGGGACAAGGCGGTACAAATATCGACGTCGCTTGGGGGGCAGGCTTCAAGCTCAACTGTGTCCGGGCAGCTGCGATAGCAGCGATTTTGGATCCAAGTATCGGCGCAATAAAAACGGGTGACGGAGAATGGTGCGAAACGATCGCAATCTTCGATGTGCCAAAATTCCAACAGACAGTTCACGAAACCATCAAAAGCTGGACAAGTAGCGTTCCGATTGGCGGTATGACCTCTGTCCAAGTCGCATCGAAGTTGGGGATAGCAAACCCTACGTTGAGCGAACTCCATCAGGCAGGGTTTCTCGTCCGAAGTCGCCCGAATTGGTACTCTACTGAGGCCGTTTCGAGTTTCACAAACAAGTACATCCTTGGCACAGAAATCAGACGTAACCACCGCCTGACCAACAATATGCAGATGCGAACCTTGCTCCAGCGTCTGCACCTGAAACGCGAAACTGGTCCTAAATATTACAATCGTGTGCTTGTGGTGGATCGCGTCGCATATCAAGAGGCGATATCCACGCTTGATCCGAAGATCGAGCGCGCGCCTGGCGACTTGCGTCGGTAAAAAAGCATTCACGCAGTTAGCCACCCATTTTCCGAGCGACATCCCCAGCAGGAAATATGGGTTGTTGAGGCTTCGTACCGTCCCCTTCTTAAGTGGAAATCGACCCGTTCTTAGGCGGCAATCGACCCAGACATATCCGGGCGGCATACTTAGGGGCTTGCTGGCTGGGGTGCTAGGATTCGAACCTAGGAATGCCGGTACCAAAAACCGGTGCCTTACCACTTGGCGACACCCCAACTGGCGCGGTTCCTACACCGTTTGCAAAAGTCGTGCAACACGACTTGTCACAGAGCCAAATTAGGCTTGGGAAAGCCGACACAGGTGAACAAATGC
>Ga0247823_10003676_pt1 | contig 12380 bp, 10 predicted proteins | sample 13C_PalmiticAcid_2_FD_192426 | JGI IMG/M metagenome (GOLD analysis project Ga0247823, IMG submission 192426) | Soil microbial communities from agricultural site in Penn Yan, New York, United States - 13C_PalmiticAcid_Day30 | ecosystem: Environmental > Terrestrial > Soil > Agricultural land...
GTGATCGCCAACGCCGCGCACCTGCTGTCGAACCTGTCGAACTTCGTCGGCGTGGTCACCGCGCCGCGCAAGGTGGGCGTGTTCCACCACATCGAGTTCCTGCGCCTGTCCGAGCGCCGCATCCTCGTGATCCTGGTCACCCCGGAAGGCGACGTGCAGAACCGCGTCATCCTCACCGCCCAGGACTACACCCAGGGCCAGCTGCAGGAGGCCAGCAACTTCCTGACCGCGCAGTACGCCGGCCTGTCGATGGAGCAGGTGCGCGAGCGCCTGAAGAGCGAGGTGGACGCGCTGCGCGGCGAGATCGCCACGCTGATGCAGGCCGCGGTGGCCGCCGGCACCGAGGCCGACGACCAGCAGGAACAGGTCGTCATCTCCGGCGAACGCAACCTGCTCACCGTGCAGGACTTCTCCAGCGACATGGGCTCGCTGCGCAAGCTGTTCGACCTGTTCGAGCAGAAGACCCAGCTGATGCGCCTGCTCGACGTCTCCAGCCGCGCCGAGGGCGTGCGCATCTACATCGGCGGCGAGAGCCGCGTGGTGCCGTTCGAGGAACTCTCCGTCGTGTCGGCCCCGTACGAGGTCAACGGCCAGATCGTCGGCACGCTCGGCGTGATCGGGCCCACGCGCATGGCGTACGACCGGATGATCCAGATCGTGGACATCACGTCGCGGCTGGTGTCGAACGCGTTGAGCACCAAGTAGACCCGGCGGCCTCCGCGGGCCCTGTGACAGAATCGCCCGCGATCAAAACAACGGTCCGGGGAGGACAACGATGGTCAAGTGGATCTCGGCATGCGCTGCCGCATGGGTGCTCGTGGGTTGCGCGTCGGCGCCGCCGGTGCAGGACGCGGGGCAGCTGGCGAAGACGCACGGTTTCGTGCACGCCACCTTCCCGGTCCACGATCCGGTCGACACGCTCCAGGGCATGCCCGATGCCACGCGGCTGATCGCCGTCGGCAACTCGACCGAGTACCGGCTGACCCGGACGACGGCCTATGGCGCGAACGCGCACGGCCTGTGGGTGCCCGCGGGGACCTATGAGGTGCGGCCCTTGAAGGCCAGGAACGGCGGGGCCTACGACACGGTGGTGGTCGAGGCGGGCCGCGTGACCGACCTTGGCGCCATCGTGCCCGTGCCGCTCGGCAACGACGAGGTGGGTGTCGTCATCGTGCAGCAGGCCGAGGTGGTGGCCGAACGCGAGGCGGTGGTGGCCGGGCTGCGGCCGTACCTCGTCTCCGCCGAGCCGATCATCTGGTCGCCGCGTGTGCCGCCGAAGGCCACGAAGATCCCGTCGCCCGCCAGCAACATGGGGCTCATCGGCCAACTGATCACCGAGTACGGCCGGTCGGTGCAGCGCGCGCCGCTCAACGCGCAGCTGAAGGACGCCGCGTCGAACGACGAGCTGCTGCGCCTGGCGCGCACGGCCACGGTCCCGGCCACCGACGAAGTCGCGGTGGGCGAGGACGGTGCGGTGTACTGGGGCGCGGCCCTCGGCCAGCTGCGGGTGCGCGCCCCCGACGGCACGTGGTCCAGCGTGGACACGGGAACGCTCCAGGCCATCACGGCCGTGGAGATGAACGCGGGGCGCCTGGTCGCCGGTTCGGACCGGGGCGAGATCCTGGTCGGCTCGCCGGGCCGGCCCGACTGGCGTCGGGTCGCATCGCTCGGCGCCGATCGCACCATCCTCGACATCGATCGCGTCGGCACGCGCTGGATGGTGATCGCCGCCGAGATCAAGCCCGCCGGCGCTGGCCTGCCGGCGCCGCAGATCCAGTGGTTCGAGATCTACACCTCCACCGCGGACGACCTGTCCGGCCTGACCCTCGTCCACCGGCAGGACAAGGGCTTCAAGTCGCACGTGCTCAACGCGCAGCATGGCCGTGGCATGGCGGACGGCACGACCTACTTCGTGCACGGCTTCGACGCCGAACCCCTCCGCGTCGACCTGAACACGCTGGCCGTCAGCACGCCGAAGTCCCCGACCCTCATCTGGATGCACGCCGCTGCCGACCGTTCGGTGCTGACCGGCGCCTTCCCGGGCGGCGGCTGGACCAAGGTGCATCTCTCGCGCGACCATGGAACCACCTGGCAGCAGATCGACAACCCGCCTTACCCCATCTACGACGTGCAGTTCGAGTCCCCGACACGCGGCTACGCCACCCGCTGGACGCGCGGCGGCATGTTCACGTCCGACCTCGAGTTCATGACCTACGACGCCGCGCGCAACACCTGGGTGCTGGACCACACCGCCCCCACGGGCTGCCTGCGCCCGCTGCGCGATGCCCGGCAGATCCACCAGTACTGCCTGACGCGCGGCGGCAGCATCCTGAACTGGGTCGACGGCAAGTGGCAGCCCGAATTCGCGTTGAACTGAACATCGGCCCGGGTTCCCCGAAGCCCCATGCCTACAATGCCGGGCTTCGGGCCGTTAGCTCAGTTGGTTAGAGCAGAGGACTCATAATCCTTTGGTCGCTGGTTCAAGTCCAGCACGGCCTACCAATTATTCATGCGGGTTTGCGGGCGTTTTACACGCTCTGGGCAATGCCCGAAAGGCGGTCCGGTACACCACCGGTACGGTGCCGGATCGCAGCAGTGAACCCTCCATGTCTACGCTCGTCAAAACGCCTTCCGGTGCCTGGAAGGCGGTGATCCGCAAGAACGGCTTCCCGACCACCATCAAGACCTTGCGCCTCAAGCGTGATGCGGAGGATTGGGCGAGGCCCACCGAAGACGAGAGGTGCGTAGGATGTTCCTCCAGCGTGCCCCTGCCGAGCGGCTGACGTTCGCTGGGCGATGGAACGCCACCTCGCCGAGGTCACTGTGACCAAGCGACCGTTCACGCAGCAAGGCGGATGCTCCCGTTCCCTCCATTGGTCGCGCATTTTCGGTAAACATGCATTGGCGGGGATCACTGCGGAGATGGTCGCAAAGTACCGCGACGTTGATCGGCGACGTGTACACGGTCGCGGTCAAGGATGAGGTCTCGGCCTCGCATACAACCCGGTGCTGAACATCCGGCGCCCTTCACCTGGACCAGGCCGCAACCGCAGACTCCCAGACGGAGAGCAGTTCGCCGCGTCCGGCCCCAGCTGTATGCGCAGTTGGAACGTCTCTTCGGTCCCATCCGCTCCGCTGCGCCACATGAATGCATTGGCCCGCGTCAGCAGTGGCCAGCCCGTCCTCGACCAATCGCTTGAGCGCTGCGCACTGGAGTGCGGCTGATGCCGAACTCTCGCGCGAGCGGCTCCTCCTTAGGCTGCGTGCCGGCCTTGTGGGCCGAATTTCTCTCTCTGCTCACGTCCGTCAAGATGAGCTACTCCGTCTTACCGTGTACCAGAGCGCGACCGCGCTGATTGTCAGCAATACCCCCAGCGCAAGGAATCCACCTCGGTGAGATGCGACGAGGCTCGAGATGGCAGCAAACAGAACGGGACCGAGCACGTTTCCGAGAAAGGTGATCGCGAGCGTTCCACCCGTCGCGATTCCCGCCTTGCCTTCCGGTGCTTGCCGAGCTACCTCGGCGAGGTAGACGCCATTCCACCCCACCGCGGAGATTCCAAAAAGGAACAGCACGGCCACGACGAGGGCCGCAGGCGCGTTGACTGTCAAGCAAGCCGTTGCAAGTGCGGCCGCTGACATCATCGTGGCGAGAATCGCGAGCATGCGGCGCGCACCGAACCATCGGTCGGAGGCATATCCCCACCCGATTCGTCCAATGACGCCACCCGCCTGCGACAAGGCAAGCAGGGCTCCCGCGGCAACCAGCCCATATTCAAGGCTCTCCGTGAGGAACACCACGACATATGTGCCGAGAGACAACTGCGCGAGCGCAAACACAAAAGAGCAACCGGCGAGCAGCCGAAGGGCCGGCTCGGACAGCACGAGACGAACTGGCTCGGCGAGGTTTCCTATGCGCATCGAGCGAGTTGGGTCGCGGTCGGCATCCAGCCTGACTCGCCCGATCTGGGCCGCCGCGGCACACGCCGCGCACGCCACCGCAACGGTCGCCAGCGCCCATTGCCACCCGAACGCGAGCTGCAGCCCAGGAAGAAGACCTCCCGCCAGAACGCCGCCCAGCGGGACGCCCGTCTGCTTGACAGAGAACACCAGTGACAACCTGTGCTGTGGCGTCGTCCGTGCCAACAGGTGTGAACTCGCTGGCGTCACCGGTCCGTACCCGAGGCCGACGAGGACGGCGCCGAGGATGAGCGCACCGACGCTGCCCGTCGCGCACAGTGCAAGGCCTGCTGCGCACAGCGACAGGCCGAGTTGGCTGGTGCGCACGCTGCCATATCGTGCGACCACGGCCGGCGCGCCCAAACTGGCGAGCACGGCGGCCAGGTACGAGACGGCGACGAAGATGCCTACGGCCGTAGCGGGCACTCCCAGGCTGCTGGCCACCGGAGGGGCTATCGACGGCACGGCGAGGAGCGCCATCGCCACCATCGATTGGATCGCAAGTGACAGTACCAGGGGGCCCCAACCATCTCCTGGCTCGGACTGCAGGCCCTCAGCGTCTCGCGAATTCTTTGTCATGGCGCAAGGAGACGGACACGTGAGGCATCGGAGACGAGGGAGGAAGATCCATCTTATGCCCTGATGGATCGGTGCAATCCATAGAATCTCGTCATACGACCATCTCATCCTCGCATCGCCACATGGACTTCAAGCAACTGCGTGCACTCGTCACCGTCGCCGAAACCGGCAATGTCACCCGGGCCTCGGCGTTGTTGAACATCGTTCAGCCAGCAGTGTCCCGACAGTTGCAGCTGCTCGAAAAGGACGTTGGAGCGGAGCTCTTCGTACGCGGTCGACACGGCATGGAACTGACCGATGCGGGGCGCACGATGGTCGAGTACGCGCGCCGCATCCTCGATGACGCTGCCCGAGCCCGGACTGAGCTTCGAACGGCACCGACCATCGCAGGGACCGTCAATGTCGGCCTGCTCGCCAGTACGGCAGACCTGCTGAGCGGAGTCTTGTTCAGAGAGGTGCTGCAGAACTATCCCAACGTTCGGCTGCGAATTCTCGTCGGCTATGCGGGGCAAATCACCCGCTGGCTGGACAACGGTGAAGTGGATGTCGCGTTGCTCTACGATCAAAAGCAGACCCCGTTGCTGCACGTCAAGCCGTTGATCGAAGAGGGCCTTTGGGTCGTTGCTCCTGCGGACGCCCGGCTGCGAGCGAACCGCCCGGTGCCGCTCTCGCGCGTTGTCAAGGAGCCGTTCGTATTGCCCAGCGCCCCGCACGGCCTGCGCGCGCTCATCGAGCAGGCGGCTGCTCTGATGAATCTCGACTTCTCCTCAATCGTCGAGACGAACGCGCTCAGTGTGCAGAAGAGCCTGGTGAGTGATGGACACGGGTGGACCATCCTGCCCATCGTGGCAATCAGCGATGACGTCGCGCAGGGAAGGCTGAGCGCGGCTCCGCTTGCCGAGCCTGCCGTGCTTCGGAAGGTGGGGGTGGCAGTGCCGGCGAATCGACAGAGTACGGCGCCAGTGCGATGCGTGGTGTCCGTGCTCCTCGACTGCATGAAGTCCGCAGTCACGGATCGCCGATGGCCAAGTGCACGATGGTTGGCCGATTGACGTCGGGGTATTCCCGCAGCGATCACATGCCGGCATCGGGCTCATGCCAAAGCGACATGGTGGCGCGTGCGCCATGCACGACTATCATTTCTCGGTAGTACCACCATGCATGTCGACGTCACCTCACTCTCCATCTTCGTCCTCGCTGCCGAGACTCGGAGTTTGACTCGCGCGGCGGAGGCCTCTTGCCTGAGCGTGGCGGCAGTCAGTCGTCGCATCACGATGCTGGAAGAGCGATTCAAGACTCAACTGCTCACTCGGACCGCTCGGGGCGTGGAGCCGACTGCCGCGGGCGTGGCACTGCTGGGGCATGCGAAGGACATGCTGATGCGGGCGAACACGATGGATGCCGACATGAGCGACTACGCAGCCGGCCAAAAGGCCACGCTGCGCATCCGCGCCACGACGTCTGCCATCACACAGTCTCTCCCCCAAGACCTTGCCAGCTTCACAGCGAACCATCCGCAAGTCCGCCTTTCCATGGGCGAAGGATGGAGCGAGGAGATTGCCAAGGACGTGCATGACCTGAAAGTGGACCTGGGGGTCGTCGTCGAGGGGTGTGCGCTACAAGGGCTCGAGACACGCCCTTATCGCACGTACCGCATCGCCGCCGTGGTTCCAAGAACCCACGAGCTGGCGGGAGCCGCCTGCGTCCCGTTCCAGGACATCTTGGACCACGAAATCGTCGCCCTGGAGGGGATGTCGCTGATGATGCGCTCCCTGGTAGAACAAGCTGTGCTTGTCCAGCGGCCTCTGCTGCTGAAGTTCCAGGTTCGAAGTTTCGAAGCGGTCTGCCGCCTCGCGCAGGTCGGCATGGGCGTTGGTCTGCTCCCCATGGAGGCAGCGGAGGCGCTTGCGCGGGAGATGGACCTGGTGCTGCTGCCTCTGGCCGAAGCTTGGGCGGAGCGTCGAATGCTCCTCTGCTTCCATGCCGATGCGCTGCGGTCCAAACCGCTGCAAGCACTGATTGAACATCTGGCCTTGCCGGCCGGTGTCGCGCCGACCTGAGCGACGGCGCAGTGCCAGCATAAACCCTCATTCCCGCGGCAGGCGCCGCCGTGGCGTTCAGCTTCCGTCAACGGCCGTTCAAGCAAATGCAAATTGCCTGACGTGAGTCTGGCTCGAAGAATCCACTCCGCTCGACACAGGACCGGCCTCGTCATCGCTTGATGGCCTTGGGGGGTCCGCAATCAACCCGGGTCGACCGCTGGACTACCCAAGCGTTCGGGCCTCACAGGAGATGGACGATGAGCGATCAAATGACGGGATGGCGGCTTGCGAAGTCGTCGACGTGGGCGCCACTGGCGCTGTCGGTCGGAGCAGCCCTCGTGCTCGTGGCGTGCGGCGGTGACGATGAGAGAAGCGAAACGGTGGCGGTTCGGGTGGAGTCCTCCCAAGCCGCCTACGTGAGCGGCGGGGACGCGCTCCTGCGTGTGGACACCGAGGGCGCGGCGAACCGGCAAGTTCGATTGAAGGTGAATGGCGTCGCGACGACCTCCACACTGGCAGCCGATCCTGCGGACCCCAAGTCACGCATCGGCCTGGTGACCGGCCTCGCACTGGGTGACAACACTGTCGTCGCCGAAGTCGTCGACACGGGCACCAACGCGGTCGTCGGATCGGCATCGGTCCAGATTCGCAATCACCCGCGGACTGGCCCGATGTTCAGCGGTGCTCACGAGACCCCGTTCCTCTGCCAGACGGAAGCCTTCCGGCTGTTCCCGGGCGGCCCGCTGCTCGGAGCCGCGAAGGACGCCAACTGTTCCATCGACACGCGCGTCGACTACGTATATCGCACCACCGCGAACACCTTCGTCGCATTGCCCGATCCGGCGGTGGTGCCCACGGACGCGGCTTCAACAACCACGACCAACGGCAGCACGTTGCCGTTCATCGTCCGACTGGAGACCGGCACCGCCAACCGTGCCATCTACCAGACGGCCGTGCTCCACAGTCCCTCCACTGAGCCAACGCCGTCGCCGGTGGTTCGGCCGCTGGGGTGGAACGGTGCTGTCGTCTACACCTTCGGCGGAGGCTGCCCTGGCGGCTGGTATCGCCAGGGCGCCAACACGGGCGGCGTGCTCGACGAAAACATCCTGCGGCACGGCTTTGCGATGGCCTCCTCCTCGTTGAACGTCTACGGCAACAACTGCAATGACGTCCTGGCCGCCGAATCGGTCGCGATGGTGCGCGAACGCTTCTCCGAGGTCTACGGGCGCCCGCGTCACGTCATCGGATGGGGCTGCTCCGGAGGCTCGTACCAGCAACTGCAGACGGCCGACAACTACCCCGGCCTGCTGGACGGGATCATCCCGAGCTGCAGTTTCCCCGAGGTCATGTTCGCGACCGCGCAGTTCATGACCGATTCGTTCCTGCTGGGCACGTACTTCCGCGATGTGGCCCCGAACACGTTCAGCGGCCCTCAGCAGGCCGCAGTCGCCGGCATCGTCACCGTGGCCACGCTGTTCAACGGCACCAACTTCAACGGCGCTTCCCGCATCGACCCGACCGCCAACTGTCCTGCGGACCTTCCTGCGGCCCAGCGGTATCACCCGACTACCAATCCGACGGGCACCCGATGCAGCCTCTATGACCACACGGTCAACCAACTCGGCAAGGACCCGTCCACCGGTTTTGCCCGGCGGCCTCTCGACAATACCGGCATTCAGTACGGCCTGGAAGCGCTGAACGCGGGCACGATCACCGTGGACCAGTTCCTCGATCTGAACGAGCGGGTCGGCGGCTACGACATCGACGGCAAGCGCCAGGCGGCACGCACAGTTGCGGACCCCTTGGCCCTCCGCGCCGCTTACCAGAAGGGACGGCTCACAAGCGGGTCTGGTGGTCTCCGGACCACCCCGGTCATCGACTACCGGAACTACGCCGACGATGCGCTTCGCGGCGACGTGCACACGCGGTATCACAGCTTCTCCATGCGTGAGCGGCTCATCAAGGCCAACGGGCACGCGGACAACTTCGTGATGCTCGCGGAGACCGGCAGTTCGTCCACCGGTGGCCCGCTGGTCCAGAAAGCCATCCTGGAGATGGACAAGTGGCTGACCGCGATTGCGGCCGACCGCGCCTCCGGGACGGCAGAGCAAAAGGTCGTTCGCAACAAGCCCGCGACGCTACAGGAGGGTTGCAACTCGCGCGACGCGACTCCGGTGTTCATCGCGGAAAAGATGGAGCCGTTGACCGGACAGTGCGGCGCACTCTATCCGGCGCCCGATGGTCCCCGGGGTGTGGCCGGTGCGCCCCTTGCCGCCGACATCGTCAAGTGCCAGCTCAAGCCGGTGGCCACGTCGGACTACACGGTTGCCTTCACGACGGCCCAGGACACCCGGTTGAGGGCCATCTTCCCGACGGGCACCTGTCGGTGGGACGTTCCCGGAGTTGAGCAGCAGGCCCTGAGCGGCACCTGGCTCACCTACTGACCTGCGGTACGCGAGCGCCGGCGCAGCGGATTGACGCGTGCATCGGCGCCTCCTTCTTGAGTCACCTTCCGCATTTCCTCGGAGTTTTCAACATGCAGTTCACTGCCCGCGCCCTGGTCGCCGTTGCGACAGCGTTCACCCTCAGCAGCGTCGCGCACGCCCAGTCCTACCCCAGCAAACCCATCAACCTCATCGTTCCGTTCGCAGCCGGGGGGCCGACCGACGTCGTGGCGCGTGTGCTCGGCGCCTCGATGGCCAAGTCGCTCGGGCAGGCCGTTGTGATCGAGAACAAGACCGGGGCAGGCGGAACCCTGGCGGGCGCCTACACAGCCCGTTCTGCGCCTGATGGCTACACCTTCCTGATCCACCACAACGGCATGGCGACTGCGCCAGCGCTCTATCGCAAGCTGCCGTACAACCCTCTCACGGACTTCGAGTACGTGAGCCAGGTCATCGACGTGCCGATGACGGTGGTGGGACGCAAGGACCTGCCAGCCAAGAACTTTGGCGAACTGGTCACCTACTTGAAGGAAAACGGCAGCAAGGTGAACCTCGCGCACGCAGGGCTCGGTGCGGTGTCGCACCTGTGCGGAGTTCTCTTCCGCCAGGCGGTTGGCACCGACCTCTCCACGATTCCGTTCCAGGGCACCGGCCCGGCCGTCAATGCGCTGATGGGCGGGCACGTGGACCTTCTGTGCGACCAGACCACCTCCACCACCCCCTTCATCAAGGCCGGGTCGCTCGCAACCTATGGAGTGACAACCCGCACGCGCATCAAGACCTTCCCTGAGCTGCCGACCCTGGACGAACAGGGGCTCAAAGGCTTCCAGATGGTTGTCTGGCACGGCATCTACGCTCCGAAGGGCACTCCGAAGGAAGCGACGGAGAAGTTCGGAGCTGCGCTGCGCAAAGCGTTGAAGGACCCCGAGGTCATGAAGAAGCTCGATGAGCTCGGCGCGGTCATCGTCCCGGAGAACAAGCAGACGCCCGAAGGACTGCGCGTCTGGTTGGCGGAGGAGACGGCACGATACGCGCCGGTCATCAAGGCAGCTGGGCAGTTTGCTGACTGACGCGTGCAGGCGCTTGGTCGCCGGGAGGGCCGGGTCAATCCGCCCTCAGGCGGCCAGCCAGCGTGCCTCCAGCCATTTGCCCTTTTCGACCGCGCTTCTGACGCACGCGACCAAGAGGTCAACCGTATGCCGCACGTGCGCACCCACGGCCCGATTTCCCGGAAGAGCGAGGACGATTGTCCGGGTGATCTTGGGGTCCGACAGCGGTGCCCCGCTGAGGAGCCCACGCTCGAGTTCGTCGGCAATTGCGATGGGCGGAAGCACGGTCAGGCCATGTCCACCCAGGACGAGGCTCTTCTGGATGCTCATCGCGTTGGTTTCCGCGGAGACCGAAAGCTCGATGTTCGAGACTGCACAGGCATGGTCCATCAACGTGCGGATGCCATGGGGACCGCTCGGCAGCACCAGGGGTTGTCCCACCAGCGAAGCGAGCGGTACGGGCTTCCGAGCCCGAAGCTTTGCAGATGCCGGACCAACGATCCAGAGGTCTTCCTCCAGGAGCGGCTTCGACACGATGTTGGGCGAACGCTCGACGCCGTACAGGAGCGCCGCGTCGATTTCTCCGGTCTCCAGCCACTGTTGAAGAGTGCCTGCGTAGCCCATGGCGATCCGCATGCGAATGCCGGGGAACTGTTCGGCCACGGCGGTGACGAGCGCGCTGGAGACAATGTCCGCGGTGCTCGGCAGCAACCCCACGGTGACCAGCCCAGCGATGCCGTCGACACCGCCGCCAATCTCCGCACGCGCGCGGTCCAGCTCCAGCATGGCCCGGCGCACGTAAACGAGGAGCGCTTTGCCTGCATCCGTGAGCACCATGCCGTGGCGCTCCCGGTCAAACAAGTCGGTGCCGATGTCCTCTTCAAGGAGCCGCACCTGCCGCGACACTGCGGGCTGGACCAGGTTGAGCAGTTCGGCCGCGCGGGTCACGTTGCCCGTGTCTGCGACCGTCATGAAGGCGCGCAGTTGCTTGAAGTCCATTGGTGTGATCCCTCGATGACGGGTTGTGATGGTGGCATCAGGAATCTCTATTTTGTATAGAGATGGATCAAATTCTATGATTCCTTCATCGCCACTTCCAAGCTTTGCTAACGGAATTGCCATGGACCACAGCGCTTCGACTCCTGCCTGGCAGCAGGACATCTTCAAGATTCTCAAGGCAGGTGACGTGCGGCAAATCGCCTACGTGCCGGACGCCGGCCACTCGCACGTCATCCGCAGCGCCATCGCGGACCCGGACATCAAGGACGTCGTGCTGACGACCGAAGAGGAAGGCGTGGCCGTGGTCAGCGGCGCATGGCTCGGCGGTGAGCGGGCCGTGCTTCTGATGCAGAGCAGCGGCGTCGGCAACTGCGTGAACATGTTCTCCCTGCTCCAGAGCGCCCAGTTCCCGTTCTTCACGCTCGTGACGATGCGCGGCGAGTACGCCGACTTCAACCCCTGGCAGGGTCCGATGGGTCGCGCGACCCAGGGCGCCCTGGAGCTCATGGGAATCACGGTTCTGCGCGCCTCGGACCCCGACACGGTCGGTGAAGTCGTCCAGGCGGGCTTCGACGCCGCGTTCGAGGCCGGCGACCGTGTCGCCGTGCTGCTGGGTCAGAACCTGATCGGCCGCAAGAAATGGGAGCGCAAATGATGAGTGATTTCGCAACGAACAGGCTGGACCGGCGGGAGTTCGTCTCCAAGCTCCTGGCCGATGTGCCTGATGCGCTGGTGGTCACCGGTCTGGGTTCGGCATCCTACGACGTGTTCGCGGCCGGCGACCGGCCCGGCAACTACTACCTCTGGGGCGCGATGGGTGGTGCCGCACCCCTGGCGCTCGGACTTGCACTGGCGCAGCCCGACAAGTCGGTGGTCTGCATCACCGGCGACGGTGAGCAGTTGATGGGCGTAGGCAGCCTGGGCAGCATCGCCGCGAAGCAGCCCCAGAACCTCACCATCGTCGTCCTCGACAACGGGCACTTCGGCGAGACGGGCATGCAACGCAGCCACACCAGTCTCGGTACGGACCTCGTCGCCGTGGCCAAGGGATTCGGCATCGCCAACGCGTTCGCCATCGAGAGTTCAGAACGCCGCTCCGAAGTCGCACAGCACGTACTCGCCCGTCGCGGGCCGACCTTCGTCCGAGTTGCCATCGAGGCGAACGAACCGCCGCGAGCGCTCCCGCCGCGAGATGGCACCTACATCAAGAACCGTTTCCGCGCGGCGCTAGGACTCGCACCGTTCTGACCGACAACGCCGCGACGGGTGCGCCCGTCCGTCGCGCGCAACACAAGACGGGCGCACCC
>Ga0247823_10003677_pt1 | contig 12378 bp, 10 predicted proteins | sample 13C_PalmiticAcid_2_FD_192426 | JGI IMG/M metagenome (GOLD analysis project Ga0247823, IMG submission 192426) | Soil microbial communities from agricultural site in Penn Yan, New York, United States - 13C_PalmiticAcid_Day30 | ecosystem: Environmental > Terrestrial > Soil > Agricultural land...
CCAAACGGGTCGGCGAGGCGGCGACGTTGACCGACAGCGTCACGCTGACCGACCGGACGAGCCAGCTTGTCGGGCTGCGCCTTGCGGCCACACTCGACCGGGCGGGTTCGCGCGATGTGGCGCAGCGGCTGCGCGGACGGATCGCGCTCGCATCGGGTCAACGCGAGGATCCGATGCTGTTGCTGCCCGACCAACCGGTTTCGACGCCGCAGGCGGGGGTGGCGCAATGGCTTGGCCTGCTCGCCGACGGATTGGCGCGGACGCCGGGCGGCAGCGCCAAACTGCCGCTGCTGTTCGCACGCGCCGCCTATTGGCTCAACGATCAGGATCTGGCGGTGCGGGCGACGCTTGTCGAGGCGCTCGATCGCAACGGACAGCAGCGCGATGCCATGGCGCTGCTCGAAACCGTGCGAGCACCGCTCCCGCCGGTTCTCGCGATGCGGCGCGCCGAGCTGATGGCTGATGCCGGCGACCTGCCCGCCGCGGCCAAACTGGCCGAGGCTGCGGCGGCGGACAATGGCGCGCGCAGCATGCTCGTGCGTCTTGCCGATATCGCACGGCGATCGAGTGATCCGGCAACGGCGGCGCGCGCCTACGAGCGCCTCGAGGGCTCATTGGGGAACAGCGCCGGCGACAATATGCTTCGCGGTACCCTGCTGATCGCGCGCGCCGAACTGCTGTTGCAGGCGGACGAATGGGACGCCGCGGCGCCGCTGATGGAAAAGGCGGTGGCGCTGCGCCCCGACGACGCCTCGATCCTCAACTTCGCTGGCTATTCAGCGCTCGAACGGCGCAAGGATGTGAAACAGTCGCTGGCCCGGATCGAGGCGGCATGGGCCCAGGAGCCGCAGAATGCGAGCATCGCCGACTCGCTCGGCTGGGCTTATTTCCTGACGGGGCGGACCGACGATGCCGTGAAGCTGCTTGAAAAGGCGCAACTCGGTGAACCCGGCAATGCCGTGATCGTCGAACATTTGGGCGACGCCTACTGGAAGGCCGGGCAGAAATTTCAGGCGCGCTATAATTGGCGCGCCGCCGCATTGCTCGCCGAGGCCGAGATGGCGACGCGGCTGGAGGCAAAGCTGCGCGACGGGCTGACCCCCGCCAACACCGCGCCGTGACGGCGTTTCGCGAGACCGGCTGGGCCAAGATCAACCTCGCGCTGCATGTCCGGGGACGGCGCGCCGACGGCTATCATGACATCGAAACCCTGTTTGCGTTCGTCGACGGCGGCGACGCGATCGAGGCTGAATTCGCCGATACCGACAGTCTGGCGATTTATGGCGAATTTGGCGAAGGACTGAGTGCCGGCGGCGACAATCTGGTAATGCAGGTGCTCGCGTTGCTGCGCGGCCGTTACGGCGCCGATCGAGTGCCCCCGCTAGCCGTCACGCTCACCAAGCGGTTGCCGGTGGCGGCGGGGATCGGCGGCGGATCGGCCGATGCCGCCGCGATGGCGCGGCTGATCCGGGCGCACTTTCTGCCTGAACTTGGCGATGCGACGCTCGCGCGGCTCGTCAGCCCGCTCGGCGCTGACATCGCCGCCTGCGTGACGAGCACGACCTGTCTTGGCGTCGGCGTTGGCGAAGAATTGAGCCCGGTGCCCGAATTGCGGCTGGCCGGGACGCCGGTGCTGCTCGTCAATCCGCGGCAGCCCGTTGCGACGGGGCCCGTTTTCGCAGCGTGGGACAGCATCGACCGCGGACCGCTGTTCACCGGCGGAGATTTTCGCGCGCAACTGTTCAGCGCCCGCAACGACCTGCAGCGCCCGGCGATCGCGCAGTGCCCGGCGATAGCCGACATCTTGCTCGAGCTCGGTGGGCTGCGCCCTTGGCTTGCGCGCATGTCGGGGTCGGGGGCGACCTGTTTCGCTCTGTTTGATGCGGCGGCCGAGCGCGATGCGGCAGCGGCGCAACTGGCAGAACGGCATCCGGGCTGGTGGACGATGGCGGGAGCATTGCGGTGAGTGAAGCGTGGCGGCAACTCGGCGAAGCGCGCGCCGGCGGCATCCTGCTGATCGCCGATCATGCCTCGGCGTTTGTGCCCGACGATATCGACCTCGGCATCGATCCCGCATTGCTCACCAACCATATCGCGATCGATATCGGCGTGGCGGAGGTGGCGGCGCTGCTCGTCGACAGCGGTGCGGTCGACGCGGCGATCCTTGGCGGGGTGTCGCGGCTCGTCGTCGACTGCAATCGCGACGAGGATGCGCCAGGGGTGCTGCCTATTGCGAGCGACGGGCATGCTGTTCCGGGCAATGCGCTCGACGATGATGCACGCGAGGCGCGGCTGGTGCGTTTTTTCCGGCCCTATCATGCGCATATCGCCGAAACGATCGCCGCGCACCGACCCGCAATGATCCTGTCGCTGCACAGCTTTACGCCAGCGCTCGCGGCGCATCCCGACCAGGCGCGGCCGTGGCATGTCGGGGTGCTCTACAATGAGGACGATCGGCTCGCGGCGGCTGCGATCGCCGCTTTGGAGGCCGAAGGCATGGTCGTCGGCGACCAGCAGCCCTATTCGGGCAAGCTGCTCAATGCGACGATGAACCGCCATGCCGAGGCGAACGATATTCCCTATGTGGGGATCGAGATGCGGCAGGATCTGGTCGGCGACGCGGCGGGGCAGGCGCTCTTTGCGGAGCGGCTTTCTCGCATGTGCAGCAAAGTTGCATTGAATCTGGCGGGATAGGCGTGTAGAGGCGCGTCTCTCCGCCTATTCTTGAAATAAAATTATCAGGACGCCCGAAAATGCCTTCATATCGTTCGCGCACTACCACTCACGGCCGCAACATGGCGGGCGCGCGCGGCCTCTGGCGCGCTACGGGGATGAAGGATAGCGACTTCGGCAAGCCGATCATCGCGGTGGTCAACAGCTTCACCCAGTTCGTGCCCGGTCATGTCCATCTGAAGGACTTGGGTCAAATGGTGGCGCGCGAGATCGAGGCGTCGGGCGGTGTCGCCAAGGAATTCAACACCATCGCGGTCGATGACGGTATCGCGATGGGGCACGACGGCATGCTCTATTCGTTGCCGAGCCGCGACCTGATCGCCGACAGCGTCGAATATATGGTCAACGCGCATTGCGCCGACGCGATGGTGTGCATCTCCAACTGCGACAAGATCACGCCGGGCATGCTGATGGCGGCGCTGCGGATCAACATCCCGGTGGTGTTCGTGTCGGGCGGACCGATGGAGGCCGGCAAGGTCGTGATCAAGGGCAAGGAGGTCGCGCTCGATCTGGTCGATGCAATGGTTGCCGCCGCCGACGAGAAATATACCGATGCCGAGGTGGATGAAATCGAGCGCGCTGCGTGCCCGACCTGCGGGTCCTGCTCGGGCATGTTTACCGCGAACTCGATGAACTGCCTGACCGAAGCGCTGGGGCTTTCGCTGCCGGGCAACGGATCGACGCTTGCGACGCACGCCGACCGCAAGGAATTGTTCCTCCGCGCCGGGCGGATCGTCGTCGAGATGTGCAAGCGATATTATGAGCAGGACGACGACAGCGTGCTCCCGCGCAATATCGCGACCTTCGAAGCGTTCGAGAATGCAATGAGCCTCGATATTGCGATGGGTGGATCGACGAACACGGTGCTCCATTTGCTCGCCGCGGCGTTCGAGGCCGGGGTCGATTTCACGATGGACGACATCGACCGGCTCTCGCGGCGCGTGCCGTGCCTGTCGAAGGTCGCGCCGGCGAAGAGCGACGTCCATATGGAGGATGTTCACCGCGCCGGCGGGATCATGGCGATCCTCGGCCAGCTCGAGCGTGCGGGGCTGCTCCACGCACATCTGCCGACCGTGCACAGCGCGACGCTGGGCGATGCCCTCAACAAATGGGACATTTCGCGCACCAACGACCCCGAGGTGCAGAAATTCTTCATGGCGGCGCCGGGCGGCGTGCCGACGCAGGTCGCGTTCAGCCAAAACCGGCGCTGGGACGACCTCGACCTTGACCGCGAGGCGGGCGTGATCCGGTCGGCCGAGCACGCGTTCAGTCAGGACGGCGGGCTGGCGGTGCTGTCCGGCAACATCGCGCTCGACGGCTGCATCGTGAAGACCGCGGGCGTCGATGAATCGATCCTGAAATTCTCGGGCCCAGCGAAGGTTTACGAAAGCCAGGACGCGTCGGTCGCGGCCATTCTCACCGGACAGGTCGTGGCGGGCGACGTCATCGTCATCCGTTATGAAGGCCCGAAGGGCGGGCCGGGGATGCAGGAAATGCTTTATCCGACGAGCTACCTCAAATCGAAGGGGCTCGGCGCGGCGTGCGCGCTGGTCACCGACGGGCGCTTTTCAGGAGGTACGTCGGGGCTATCGATCGGCCATGCGTCGCCCGAAGCCGCCGAGGGCGGCGCGATCGGACTGGTCGAGAATGGCGACCTGATCGAGATCGATATCCCGAAGCGCACGATCAACCTGCTGGTCGCCGACAACGTCCTCGCCGAGCGCCGCGCCGCGATGGAAGCTAAGGGTGACGCCGCCTGGCAACCCGCCAAGCCGCGCCCGCGCAAGGTTTCGGTAGCACTTCAGGCCTATGCCGCGATGACCACCAGTGCCGCGCGCGGCGCGGTGCGCGATCTGTCGCAACTGAAGGGCAAGGGATGAAATATTTCGGGGGGGCATTGCTGGCGCTCGTTGCGCTTACGGGCTGCAACCGCGCACCCGACAATGGCGAGCTCGCCGAAGCCGAAGCACGCGGATCGCGCGAAGCGGCGGAAGACGGCCGCATCGAATGTGCGCTTGAGGGTACGAAGCTTTTCGACCGCACCTGCATCGTCGAGGAGATGAGCAGCGAGGGCGGTGCGATCCTCGTCGTCGGGCGCAGCAACGTCGGCTATCGCCGGCTGCAGATCACGACCGACGGGCGCGGTGTCGTGTCGGCCGACGGCGCCGAGCCTGCGAAAGTGAGCATCGTCGGCGACAATGTCATCGAGGTCGCGATCGGCAACGACCGCTATCGGCTGCCCGCCAACACGAGCGGCGCGAAGTAGGCGAAATCATGCTAGGGAAACGGCGATGTCCGTTCCGGCTGACGCCCCGATCCTGACCACCAAGGCGATGCGCGAGGCCGAGGCTGCGTGCGCGATCCAGGGAACGTCGCTGTCCGAACTGATGGAGCTGGCGGGCGCGGCGGTCGCCGATACCGCGTGGCGGATGGCGGCGGGCGCGCCTATCCTGATCCTCTGCGGCCCCGGCAACAATGGCGGCGACGGCTATGTCGCGGCGCGCCTGCTCGCCGAGCGTGGTGCATCGGTGCGCGTCGCGGCGCTCGCCGAACCGGTGACCGATCTGGCGAAGGCGGCGCGGGCAGGGTGGACCGGGCGCGTCGAACCACTGAACGGCCGCCTCGCCCCCGCGCCCTTGATCGTCGACGCGCTGTTCGGCGTCGGTTCGTCGCGGCCGGTTTCGGACGAACTCGCCACGATCCTGGGTCATTTTACCGACCGGCGCGTATTGGCGGTCGACGTTCCGAGCGGGGTCGACAGCGATAGCACGGCCGATTGGACGCCGCCGCTTCCCGCCGATGTGACGCTCGCGCTGGGAGCGTTGAAGCCAGCGCATGTGCTGTTGCCCACGGCTCCGGCGTGCGGCCGCGTTCTGCTGGCGCCGATCGGGATTTGGGCGAGGATGGCGATGCATACATTGCCCGCGCCGAAGACGCTGAAACCCGATGCGAATGCGCACAAGTTCACGCGCGGCATGGTGCTGGTCTTTGCCGGCCCGATGCGCGGGGCGGCCGGCCTGAGCGCGGCGGCCGCGCTCCGCGCAGGGGCGGGCTATGTGGTCCTTGAAGGGAGCGAACGTGCGCCTTTTTCGGCGATTATCGCGGAGAGCGATGAACGGTTCGGCGAGCGGCTGAACGATCCGCGTGTCGGTGCGGTCGTGATCGGACCGGGTTTCCCGGCGGGCGACGAATTGCTGTTCGATGTCGAGGCGGCGCTCGATTCGGACAAGCCGCTCGTCCTCGATGCCGCGGCGATCGACGCTGCGTTGCCACGCCTGTCCGAAACGCCGCGCAAGGCGATCCTGACCCCGCACGAGGGCGAGTTCACGCGCGCGTTCCCGCAGCTTTACGGCAGCAAGATCGACCGCGCGAAGGCGGCGGCGGTCCGGACGCAGGCAGTGGTGATCTACAAGGGTGCCGACACAATCATCGCTGCGCCCGACGGCCGCGTTGCCGCCGCCTGGCCAGGAAGTCCGTGGCTGGCGACCGCTGGTTCCGGCGATGTGCTCGCCGGTGCCTGCGGCGCGATGCTCGCGCACGGTGGCGATCCGTTCGATGCCGCCGTCGCCGCGGTGGGCTGGCATATCGCGCAGGCGGCGCGTATAGGCCCCGGCCTTGTCGCCGACGATCTGGTTAGGGAATGAAATGACTGAAGCTGCGCTGATCGAGCGCATCGCCGCGCGCGGCGATGGCGTGACGGCCGACGGCCGCCATGTTGCGGGCGGCGTGCCGGGCGACCGCGTCCGCGACGACGGGATCATCATTCCGGGCCCGAACCGTACCCAACCGCTGTGCCGTCATTTCGGCAAATGCGGCGGCTGTCAGTTGCAGCATGTCGCCGAGCCGGCGCTCGCCGATTTTGTGCGCGATCGCGTGATCGGTGGTTTGCAGGGGCAGGAGGTTGCGTTCGGCGACGTTCTGCCTGCGGTGTTGTCGCCCGCGGAAAGCCGCCGCCGCGCCGTGCTGACCGCGCTCCGCACGGGAAAGCAGGTCGCGATCGGCTTCAACGCGGCGCAGAGCAACCAGATCGTCGATATGCGGATGTGTCCGCTGTTGCTGCCCGAACTCTTCGCGCTGGTCGCACCGGTCCGCGAACTGCTGACGATGATCGCGCAGCAGCGGCGACCGGTGAAGGTCAAGATGCAGATGCTCGATCAGGGTGTCGAGCTGATATTGGAAGGCGTGAAAGCCGAGGGGCTCGATGCCGCGATGGCGCTGCAGGATTTTGCCGGCGCGCACAAACTCGCGCGCTTTGCGATCGATCAGGGCGACGGCCTCGAAATCCTCTGGCAGCCCGAACCGCCGACGATGCGCTTTGGCGATATCACGGTCGAAGTGCCGCCTTTCGCTTTTCTTCAACCGACGACGACGGGGCAGGCGGCGCTGGTCGACGCGGTGCGCCGGGCGATCGGCGATGCTCCGGCGGTCGCAGACCTGTTCGCCGGGGTCGGCACCTTCGCATTGTCCGTCCAAGCGGGGCGGAAGGTTTACGCCGCCGAAGGCGCGCGCGACGCGATCGCCGCGCTGATGGGCGCCGCGAACCGGGCGCGGGCACTGGTGGCGACCGAGCATCGCGACCTGTTCCGTCGTCCGCTGGTTCCCGCCGAGCTCAATCGCTTTGGCGCGGTCATCCTCGATCCCCCGCGCGCGGGCGCCGAAGAGCAGGTCAAGGAACTGGCGGCGTCGATGACGCCGGTGATCGCCTATGTCAGCTGCAACCCTGCGAGCTTCGCGCGCGACGCGAAGATGCTCGTCGAGGGTGGCTATACGCTCGACTGGGTGCAGCCCGTGGGCCAGTTCCGCTGGTCGACCCATGTGGAACTGGCCGCACGCTTTTCGCGCTAAGGCTCAGTGCAGCACGAAGCCGATGAAGGCGTGCACGCACAGCGCGACCAACGCGAGGCTGGCGAGCGCGAAGATGCCGAAACGCCACATCACGCGATTGACCGTCGCCTGAATCAGGCTGTGCAGGATGCGTAGGCCGACATAGCCCCAGGCGATCTGCGCGTTGAGGCCGCCGCCCATGCCGCCGATGGCAAGCGCGAGCGCGACCGCGTAAAAGACCGTCGGCTGCTCCATCAGATGGTTATAGTTGTGCGCCTTCCACTGGACTTCCTGTGGAAGCACGTCGTCGAGGCCTTTGCCGGTCCCGCCAACCATCTTGGCGGCGTCGATCTTGGCGCGGCTCATGGCGGGAATGCGCGTTGCGTACATCCACACCCACATGACCATCGACCAGAGCGCGAGCGTCGCGACCGGCCCCAGAATAGCGTTCGTATCCATATCTTTTTCTTCCCCTTCAGCCCAAAGTCGCGATCACGGCCAGCGCCGCCAGTGCGAAGAGGCACAGCGTCGCGACCGAAAAAATGACGAAACGCACCGGCACGCGGTTTACCGTCGACTGCCAGAAGCTGTGGACGATGCGCAGCACGACATAGGCCCATGCCAGCCCGCGCGTGAGGTCGGTGCTGCCGCCCGACAGATGCAGGAAGATGATGACCGCGTAGAAGAGCGTCGGCTGTTCGCACAGATGCGTGTAATTATGCGATTTCCAGTTGGTGAGCGGCGGCAGCACGCCCTCCAGATCGACGCCACGGCCGCCCGGCGGCGCGGCCTTCAGGTCGATACCGACCTTGGAAAAGGCCTGGAAGCGCGTCACCCCCGCCCATGTCAGCATGACCAGCGTCCACAGCGCAAGCACCGCGCCGGGCGCGAGCAGATTTTCAGGCATTGGCTCCCCCTTGTTCTTTGGCCGCGATGCTACGCCGCGACGCGGACAATGCAACCGGCGAAGTTCAACGCGTCAACTCGTCCCGGATCGCCGCGCCGTCGCCATCGACGCGCGGGGCAAAGCCAAGGTCGCGGTCGGGCATCGCGCCATATTTCACCGGAGGCTGCATCTCGTGGAAGCCGCCGACGTCGGGGTGCTCGCGGCGGCGGAAAAATCCCGTCGAGACGAAATGCGGGTCTTCCTTGATGTCCTGCAGATCGCGGGCCGCCATCGCGGGGATATCGTTCGCCGCGAACAGCTCGAGCCATTCGGCGGTGGTCTTCGCCGGGGTCTTGCGTGCGATTTCGGCGTAGACGATCGGCATATGCCGACCCTTGGCCTTCGCAGCCTCGAACTCGGGCGTTTCGGTGAGGCCGGCGCTGCCGAGCAGGATCATCAACCGCGCGGTCGATTCGGGCGTGTAAGGAACAATCGCAAGATAGCCATCGCTGGTCGGGAAGGGCTGGCGCGTCGGATCGAGTTGACGCGGATAGCCCGCCGGGCCGATCGGCGGATCGAGCGTCGCGTCGCGCAGATGCTCGACGAGCATGAACGAGGCGAAGCATTCGAACATCGGCACTTCGACCTGCTGGCCTTCGCCGGTCCTGAATTTGTGGACGAGCGCGGCGAGTATCGCTTGCGCACCGAACTGCCCGGCGATCTTGTCGGCGATCAGCGAAGGGAAATAGCGCGGGCTCGGGTTCCCATCGACGCGCGGGAGCAGGCTCGTCGTACCCGTTGCGGCCTGGATGACGTCGTCATAAGCCTGAAGATCGGCATAGGGACCATCCTGCCCGAAGCCGGTGCCATGGACGTAGATAATATCGGGCTTGAGCGCCTTGCAGCCCGCATAATCGAAACCGAGGCGTGCGATCGCCTTGCCGCGGACATTGTGAAAGAAGACGTCGGCGGTCGCGATCAGATCGCGCAGCGTCGCGGCATCTGCGGGCTTTTTGAGGTCGAGCGCGATCGAGCGTTTGCCGCGGTTCACCGTCAGGTGGATCGACCCCATCGTCGGGTCGGGAACCCCATTGCCAAGATAGCGCGAGATGTCGCCCGTCCCTGGCGTTTCAACCTTGATCACCTCGGCGCCGAGGTCGGCGAGCATCTGCGTCGCATAGGGGCCGAAGATGACCGTGGTGAGATCGACGATCCGGATCCCTGACAACATTTGCGCACATCCTCTCTCTGCTTTGCGGGGCAGGATAGAATGATTGCAAAGTAAAACGGAAGAGGGCTTCGGCGATTTTCGTTACGCGGCAGCCGGCGCCACTTCGCCACTGCCATTTCCGGCGGCATAGGCGGCCGAAATCTTGCGATAGGATCGCGAACGCAACGCGATGATCGTCAGGATCACGCCGAGTAGGCCGGCAATCGTGAACACGACCGCGATCCCGCGCTCGGGGCCGCGCCCATACCAGTCGCCGATCGCCTGCGCGCCCGCGCCGTCGGTCATGAACGGCACGAACACGAATTGCGTCAGCGGCGCGATCAGGAAGGCGGTGAGCGGCGAAGCTGCGAGCTCGACCGACTGGGCAAAGCCGAAGACGCGCCCCTGCCGCTCGAACGGCACGACCTTTTGCAGCGTCGTCTGCTCGGCCGCCTCGGCATAGGGGCCAAAGAACATCCAGATGAAGCAGCCGATCGTCAGCAGGATGATCGACGACTGGATGGTAAACACGGCTGCGACGGCCCAGGTGATGAGGTTGACGAGAAGCAGGGTCCGCACCGGGTTCGCGCCGAGCCCGGTCCGCGCGATAAGCGCGCCGCTGAGGATGAAAGCGCTCGATGTGACCGCCCACAGCAGGCCCCACGCCTCGACCTTCATCAACGACAGGCCGTAAGCGTCCATCAGCGCCATGAAGACGCCGCCGAGCAAATTGTTGAAGGCGGAAAAGAGGATCAGCGCGAACAGCCCCGGAATGCCGAGGACGATGCGGAAAGTCCCGGCAAGGTCGATACGGCGCGGTTCGGCATGCTCCTCGGTTTCGCGCGGCTCGTCGATATGGACAAAGAGCAGGTCGATCGCAGCGATCAGCGAGAGGGCAATGGCGAAGATAAGCGTCGCGACCATTCCGCCCCATGCGACAAGGAAACCGCTGATCGCCGAGGTGGTGAGGAAACCGATACCGCTGACCATCCCGACGAGCCCGTTCGCCTTGTCGCGCCGCTCCTCGGGCACGAGCAAGGTCACGAGCGTCGGCAGCGCGATCATGCGGATGTTGCCGGCGATGACGGCGAGCATCGAGACGAGAATGAAGAGCCAGAGCGTGACGCTGCCTACATCGGCGTTGCGGATATCCGGATCGAGCAGATAGCCGCCGAGCGCCGCCGCATAGAGGATCAGCGAGGCGATGCTCGATAGCATCATCATGTTCCGCTTGCGATGATGGTCGACGAGGCTGCCGAACCAGATGCCAAGGGCGGATGTCAGGACGAGATAGATGCCGGCGATCATCCCCGTCGCGAACACCGACTGGGTTTCGAGGAAGGTCCAGAAGGTCAGCGCGAACCACACCGTGAAATTGGTGATGTTCGCGACCAGATTATTGGCGAGAAGATGATGGAATGGCTGCATGGGCCGCGCAATCTAGCGGCCTCGCCCAAAAGCGAAAGGGCCGGTCGCATCGCTGCGCCGGCCCTCCTGTTTTCAGTGGTCGCCGTTCGTCAGAACAGCTTGGTTACCGTCGCGCTGCGGCGTTCCTGTTCGACTTCGCCGGTGTAGAGGCTGACCATCGGCTCGTCGCTGACGACATGCGTTTCGTCGGCGCCGAAGCCATTGAACTTGGTCCGCATCGCGCAGCCATAGGCGCCGAGCATGCCGATCTCGATGAAATCGCCGGCCTTGATGTCCGCGGGCAGGAAGAAGGGGCCTGCCATATGGTCGAGATCGTCGCACGTCGGGCCATAGAAGCTGAACGGCACCATCTCGGCTTCGCTCTCCGCGTCGCGCTGCAGCGTGACGGGGAAGCGCCAGCCGACATGCGCGGCATCGAACAGCGCGCCATAAGCACCGTCGTTGATGTACAGCTCGTCACCGCGGCGCTTTTCGACGCGCACGATCAGCGAGCTATATTCGGCCGACAGCGCACGGCCCGGCTCGCACCACAGTTCAGCCGAGTAGCTGATCGGCAGGCTTTCGAAGCTGCGGTGGATCGTCTCGAAGTAAGCGTCGAGCGGCGGGGGCTCCATGCCCGGGTAGGACGAGGGGAAGCCGCCGCCGACATCGATGATGTCGACCGTGACCGACGCCGCGACGATTGCGGCGCGGACGCGTTCCATCGCCTGCGCATAGGCATGCGGGGTCATCGCCTGGCTGCCGACATGGAAGCAGATACCGAGCGCGTCGGCCGCCTGGCGCGTCGCCATCAGCAGTTCGACGACCTCGTCGGCCTCGGCGCCAAATTTGGCGGCAAGGCTGAGCTTCGAATGGTCGGACGAAACGCGAAGGCGCACGAGCAGGTTCAGATCCTGCGCGCCTTCGGTCGCGCGGACGATCTTTTCGAGTTCGTCGAGCGTGTCGAGCGAGAAGGTACGCACGCCATGCTTCCAATAGGCTTCGGAAATCGCTTCCTCGGCCTTCACAGGATGCATGAAGCAGAGCGTCGCCTGAGGAATCGTGCGCGCAACGAGCCGGACCTCGGCGATCGAGGCGACGTCAAAATGCGTGACACCCGAATCCCACAGCACGCGCAGCAGGTCGGGCGACGGATTCGCCTTGACCGCATACATGGTCGTGCCGGGAAATCGCTCGATGAAGAAACGCGCTGCGCGCCGCGCGGCGTGCGGGCGGACAAGCGTAACAGGTTCGATCGGCGAAAGTGCCTGAATCAGCCCGTGGGCGCTATGATGCTGGTGCAACTCAAGGGACCCCC